>Ga0233416_10000452_pt1 | contig 12595 bp, 14 predicted proteins | sample Sediment_Towuti__2_FD_188638 | JGI IMG/M metagenome (GOLD analysis project Ga0233416, IMG submission 188638) | Sediment microbial communities from Lake Towuti, South Sulawesi, Indonesia - Sediment_Towuti_2014_0_MG | ecosystem: Environmental > Aquatic > Freshwater > Lake > Sediment | place... | reverse complement strand
GCGATCCTGGCCCTCCAGTCACGGGGATTCCGGCGGCTCGAGGCCGTCATCGCCGCTCTGATCGGCGTCATCGTGGCGGCGTTCGCGTTTCAGGTGGTCCTGGCCGAGCCGGACCGGTCAGAGGTCGCGGACGGCTTCGTCCCCGGGTTCAGCGGGACGGAGAGCGTGCTGCTCGCGGTCGGGATCATCGGTGCGACCGTGATGCCGCATGTCATCTACCTCCACTCCGCGCTGACGCAGCACCGCGTCGTCGCGGCGACCGAGGACGAGAAGCGGCGCATCTTCCACTTCGAGCTCGTCGACGTCGTCATCGCCATGACCATTGCGGGCCTGATCAACATGAGCATGCTCGTCATCGCCGCGTCCACGTTCTACGACCAGGGCCTCGTCGACGTCGGCGACGACCTCACGCAGGTCTACGACGCGCTCGGGACGTACCTCGGCGCCCACGCGGACGTGCTTTTCGGCGTCGCGCTTCTCGCGTCCGGCCTCTCCTCGTCGAGCGTCGGGACGCTGGCCGGGCAGGTCGTCATGCAGGGCTTCATCGGGCGCCAGATCCCGCTCTTCGTCCGGCGACTCGTCACCATGCTCCCCGCGCTCGTCGTCGTCGCGGTCGGAACCGATCCCTCCCGGGCGCTCGTCCTCAGCCAGGTCGTCCTCTCCTTCGGGATCCCGTTCGCGCTCGTCCCCCTCATCCTCTTCTGCCGCGACGGGCGGCTCATGGGCGTGCTCGTGAACCGGCGATCGACGACAGCCGCGGCGGTCGCGGTCGCGGCGGTGATCATCGCGCTGAACGTCTTCCTGCTCGCGGGGACGTTCGGGCTCGTGAACCTGTGAGCCGTCCGAGCCCGACCGCTACACGGTGACGCTGGGGAGCCCGGCGAGCGCCATCGCGACCTCCTCCTCCGAGTACTCGTGGTCCTCGAGCCTGCCGGCGAAGTAGTCGATGTACGCCTGCATGTCGAAGTGCCCGTGGCCGCAGAGGTTGAAGAGGATCGACTCGGAGACGCCCTCCTCGCGGCAGCGAATCGCCTCGTCGATCACGGCCTTGACCGCATGGTTCGCCTCCGGCGCCGGGACGATCCCCTCGACCTGCGCGAACTCGACGCCCGCCGCGAACACCTCGGTCTGCGTGTAGGCGCGCGCCTCGATCAGGCCGAGCTCCTTGAGGTGGCTCACCAACGGCGACATGCCGTGGTAGCGGAGGCCGCCCGCGTGGAACGGCGGCGGCACGAAGGTCGAGCCGAGCGTGTACATCTTCACAAGCGGCGTCAGGTGGCCCGTGTCGCCGAAGTCGAATGCGTAGAGCCCCTTGGTCAGGCTCGGGCACGCGGCCGGCTCGACGGCGATGACCCGGATCGAGGAGCCCTCGCGCAGCGCCCGCCCGATGAAGGGGAACGAGAGTCCCGAGAAGTTCGAGCCGCCGCCCGTGCAGCCGATGAGGACGTCGGGGTAGTCCTCCGCGGACTCGAGCTGGAGGAGCGCTTCCTCGCCGATCACGGTCTGGTGCATCAGCACGTGGTTCAGCACGGAGCCGAGGCTGTACTTCGTGTCCTCCCGCGGCGCGGCAGCCTCGACGGCCTCGGAGATCGCGATGCCCAGGCTGCCCGTCGAGTCCGGGTGCTCGGCGAGGATCGCGCGGCCCGTGTTCGTCTCGTCGGACGGGCTGGGGACGACCCGGGCGCCGTACGCCTCCATGAGCGCCCGACGGTACGGCTTCTGGTCGTAACTCACCCTGACCATCCAGACGTCGACCTCGAGCCCGAAGATCCGCCCGGCGAAGGCGAGCGCCGATCCCCACTGGCCGGCGCCCGTCTCGGTCGTGAGGCGTTTCACCCCCTCCTGGCGGTTGTAGTAGGCCTGCGCGACGGCGGTGTTCGGCTTGTGCGAGCCGACCGGCGAGACGCCCTCGTACTTGTAGTAGATGCGCGCAGGCGTCTCGAGCGCGGCCTCGAGCCGGCGGGCGCGGAAGAGCGGCGTCGGCCGCCACTGCCGGTAGACGGACCGGACCTCCTCGGGGATCGCGACGAAGCGGTCGGTCGAGACCTCCTGCAGGATGATCTGCATCGGGAAGAGCGGCGCGAGGTCGTCGGGGCCAACGGGCTGCCCGGTTCCCGGGTGGAGGACCGGCGGAGGAGGCTCCGGGAGGTCGGCCGCGATGTTGTACCAGGCCTCGGGAAGGCGGCTCTCGTCCAGGACGTACTTGACCGTGTCGCTCATCTCGCTCTCCTCTCCTCGCACGTCGCCGCCAGTCTCCCGCAACTTCGGACGAGCGGCAAGCGGGCAGCGACATCTGCGGCGAGCTACGTTCCGGGCGTGGCGGACGCGTTCGGGCAGATGCTCCTGGACGGGGCGGACCCGGAGATCGTCGAGCGCGACGACGGCTTCGTCTCGACCTCGATGCTGAACTACTTCGCGCCGGTTCGCCGCTGGGCGGCGGTCGAGCGCCGGGCGCTTCGCTACGTACGCGGACGCGTGCTCGACGCCGGCGTGGGCGCCGGGCGAGTGGCCCTCGAGCTGCAAGCGAGGGGCCGCGACGTGGTCGGGATCGACGTCTCGCCGGGAGCCGTCGAGGTGGCGCGCCGGCGCGGAGTGCACGACGTGCGGCTGCTCGCGTTCGAGGACGTGAGCGAGTCGCTCGGGTGGTTCGACACGCTCGCCATGTTCGGGAACAACTTCGGGCTCTTCGGATCGCCGGCGAAGGCGAAGCGGCTGCTCCCGAGGCTGCGTCCGCTGGTCGGGAGGATCGTCGCCACGTCGAACGATTTGTACGCCACGACCGATCCTGCGCACATCGCCTACCAGGAGCGCAACCGCGCCAGAGGACGCACGTCGGGTCAGCTGCGACTCCGCGTCCGCTACCGCGACCTCGTCGGGCCGTGGTACGAGTACCTGATCGTCTCGCCCGAGGAGATGGCCGAGATCGTCGCGGGCACGGGCTGGGAGATCCGCCGCCTCGTCCAGGACGAGGGCTCGTACTACGTCGCCGTGCTCGAACCCTCGGCGAGCAGGCGCGGGCCGCCCGGCCGGTGAGCCCCGGCCGGGCGTCCGCGCTCGGTGCTATGGCAGGTTCAGGTACTGGCCGAGGAGCGCGCGCGCGTCGGCCACGTCGAGACGCTGGTTGTAGTTCTCCGCCCGGCAGTAGCGATCCCCGCCCGTCGTCACGGCGACGACCGTGTTCGATCCGTGGATGAACTTCGGCGAGCCGGAGTCGCCGTAGCAAACCCCTCCGTTGCCGCCGGGCACGTCGGAGTTCATGAGCAGCTTCAGCCACGCCTGCGTCAGGCCCTGGAACCGCGACGTGGAGAACATCCGGCCCGGAGGGGCCGCACCGCGCGGCGGGCCCTGCTTGAAGCTCGGGACGACTCCGTACCCGACATTGTCGAAGACGGCACCGGGCCGGAGCCCGCCGTTCGCCGCCATCTGGTCGAGCTGCCCCGCCGTCGCGAGCTGCACGGGCGCGACGGGAACCGTCGTCTCGAGCAGGACGACCGCGTAGTCCTTCAGGTTGCCCGAGTCATGGCCGAACGCGGGATCGAAGGCGAAGTCTGTTGCCTGGTACCACGTCGTCGCACCCGTGACCTCGCCGGTCTCCTCGTCCCACGTCGCTCCCGTGTCGAACGTCACCCAGAGATCGGAGGCGTCGAAGCCACTGCCCGGTATCCAGGCGATGCAGTGTCCGGCGGTCAGGAACACGCCCGTGGTCGGAGCGCCCTTCTGCGGGCCCGCGTACGAGCCGGAACAGACGGAGTACAAGACCCCGCCGTCGTCGATCGCGAGCATCCCCACGTTGGGGTGCCCGTTGCCGTCCGGAGCGCCATTGCTAATAGCGAGGGCGCCTGTGACACCGACGAGCGACGCGGCAGCAAGGAGCAGCCCGACGAGCGTGCGTCTCTTCCTCATGTCTTCTCCCCTCCCTCGATGGACCGGCCGAACCTAGTTGCTCTCGCGACGAAGATCAAGTCTCCCCCACGCTGTAGTCTCAGCCGCCGTGGGCGTGCTCACGACGCAGGTCGTCCGGGACGAGACGTTCGAGCGCCGTCGAGAGCTCATGGAATCCCTCGTCGCCGAGCTGCGCGAGCGGACAGCGCTCGTCGCACGGGGCGGCGGTGAGAAGGCGGTCGAGCGCCACCGCTCCCGCGGGAAGCTCACCGCGCGAGAGCGCATCGACCGCCTCTGCGATCCCGGCTCGGCGTTCCTCGAGCTGAACGCGCTCGCAGCGTGGGAGCTCTACGACGGCGATGCGCCCTCTGCGGGGATGGTCACGGGGGTCGGGGTCGTCGAGGGACGGCAGTGCGCGATCGTCGCGAACGACGCGACGGTGAAGGGTGGCTCGTACTACCCGCTGACGGTGAAGAAGCACCTGCGCGCGCAGGAGGTCGCCCGCCAGAACCGGCTCCCGTGCGTCTACCTCGTGGACTCGGGCGGCGCCTTCCTCCCGCTCCAGGCCGAGGTCTTCCCCGACCGCGACCACTTCGGGCGCATCTTCTTCAACCAGGCGCGCCTCTCCGCGCTCGGGATCCCGCAGATCGCGGTGGTCATGGGCTCCTGCACCGCCGGTGGGGCGTACGTGCCGGCGATGTCCGACGAGACGGTGATCGTCCGCGGCACCGGGACAATCTTCATCGGCGGCCCGCCGCTCGTGAAGGCCGCCACCGGACAGGACGTGACCGCGGAGGAGCTCGGCGGCGCCGACGTGCACACCCGGCGCTCCGGCGTCGCCGACCACTACGCGACCTCCGACGAGCACGCGCTCGCGATCGCCCGCGAGATCGTCCGCAACCTCGGCCCTCCGCTCCCGTGCCCGTTCGAGCTCGCCGAGCCCGAGCCGCCCGCGCTCGATCCCGCCGACCTGTACGGGCTCTGCCCCGAGGACTTCCGCCACGAGCTCGACGCCCGCGAGGTGATCGGCCGGATCGTGGACGGCTCGCGCTTCCACGAGTTCAAGGAGCTGTACGGAGATACGCTCGTCTGCGGGTTCGCGCGGATCGAGGGGTACCCGGTCGCGATCCTCGCCAACCAGGGCGTGCTCTTTGCGGAGTCCTCGCAGAAGGGGGCGCACTTCATCGAGCTCGCCTGCGCGCGGAAGGTTCCGCTCGTCTTCCTCCAGAACATCACCGGCTTCATGGTCGGCAAGGAGTACGAGGAGGGCGGGATCGCGCGCGACGGGGCGAAGCTCGTCATGGCCGTCGCCTGCGCGGACGTGCCGAAGTTCTCAGTGGTCATCGGCGGGTCGTTCGGCGCCGGCAACTACGCGATGTGCGGACGCGCGTACGAGCCGCGCCAGCTCTGGATGTGGCCGAACGCGAGGATCTCCGTCATGGGAGGCGAGCAGGCGGCGATGGTCCTGGCGATGGTCGGCGACGCGGATCCGGACGAGATCCGCGCGACCTACGAGGCCGAGGGCAACTCGTACTACTCCACGGCACGGCTCTGGGACGACGGGATCATCGACCCGCTCGACACCCGCCGCGTGCTCGCGCTCGGGCTCGCCGCCGCGGCGAACGCGCCCGTTCCCGAGACCACGTTCGGCGTCTTCCGGATGTGATGGGCTACTCGATCGTCCACCTCGACGACATCGAGCCCTCGGGGCCCGGCGGGGCCGTCCGCTTCGTCCGGCGCGAGCTCGGGGTCGAGGCCTTCGGCGCCAACTGGTTCGAGCTCGGACCGGGGATGGTCGGACGCGAGCACGACGAGACGGACACGGGGCAGGAGGAGGTCAACGTCGTGGTGAAGGGCTCGGGCACGTACCGCATCGACAGCGAGGAGGTTCCGGTCCGGGCGGGCACGTTCCTCCGCTTCGACCCGGAGACGACGCGGGTGCCGATCGCAGGGCCCGAGGGGATGACCTTCCTGGCGATCGGCGCGAGGCGTGGCTCCTACGAGCCTCGAGGGCCTTTCTAGCCGTCAAGCCGTAGGCTTGACGGCATGCACACGATCGAGCTCACCGACGAGGAGCTGCGCCTGGTCGTCGCCGCCGTCCGCTCCTACCTCGACGACTTCGGCCACGAGGAGGCCGACCTCCTGCGCAAGATCAAGGAGCTGCTGGCCAAGCTCCAGCCTGCGTGATCGTCCGTATCCTGATCTGGAGCCTCTTCGACTCGAGGACGACGATCGACGAGCTCCGCGTCTCGCTCCCCGAGCTCGAGCCGCCGAGCTCGTGGATCTGGAACGAGGCAGGTGAGCGGTTCGGCCTCGTCTCGTTCGGCGAGGAGCTGCCCGAGGCGGTGGGCTGGGCAGCCGACGTCATCGGCGGCGAGCCCGACGTCTACGAGGAGTTCGACGTCCTGTAGACGGCCCTGCGAGGAGGGCCAGGACCCCGGCGGCCGAAGGCGAACTCGGGAGCGATGCTTCGATCGCTTCGCCGCCCGTCGCCCGCAGCGGTCGTCGCCTGCCTGGCGCTCGCAGTGTCGCTCAGCGGCGTGGGCTACGCCGCCGGTGTGCTTCCGAAGGCAAGCGTCGGGACGCCCCAGCTCCAGGACGACGCTGTCACCTCCCGAAAGGTGAAGGATCAGAGCCTGCTGGCGGTCGACTTCAGGCCTGGCCAGCTCCCGGGCGGGCCTGAGGGGCCGAAGGGAGATCCCGGGCCGCCCGGCCCACCGGGCCTGAGCGGACACGAGATCGTGGTGATCGAGAACAAGGTCACCGCGGCGTACCTCAACGCAGCAACCGCGACGTGCCCTGCCGGGAAGAAGGTGCTGGGCGGCGGCGGCCAGATCGTCTCGGGGACGACGAGCGCCTCCGACGGGCCTTTCCTATGGCGGAGCTTCCCGACCACGACGGGTGACGGCTGGACCGTCGCGCAGGCGCGATCGAGCAGGGGAACGTGGACCCTTCGAGCCTACGCGGTCTGCGCGAGCGTCTCCTAGCGAGAGCGACCTAGCCCCAGGCGAGCGGCGAGGCGTTCGGGTCGACCTCGGCGATCGCGGCGCGGGTGCACGCATCGACGTGGGCGGGCGCGATCGCCGCGCACGCCCGGCGACGGGCCGGGTTCGTAGCCTCGACGAGCCCCAGCGCGCTGCCGACTCCCGCGAAGCAGGCATCGCGGACGTCGGCTCTCGCGGCGCGGCAGAATCCGGCGCCGCCGCTCCGTCCCTCCGGACCGAGCCGGTCGCTGACGTAGCGGGCCGCTCCAAACAGGCAATCGGCCCCGCCGTCGCCGGCGAGCGCGCACCGCTCGAGCGTCCTCGCGCGGACGAAGCGGAAGTCGACGGCGTCACGGCCGAGCCCGCGGAAGCAGTACCGCGACCACGGAGCGGCGAGGCTCGAGCACGTGGCGGCGGCGCCGGCGTAGGAACCGCCGTTCCGGCGGAGCGCCAGGGTCGGGACGCGCGCGTAGCAGTGCCGCCGGTCGAGGCCGGTGACCTCCCGGCAGGGGTAGAGCGGGTCCTCGTCGTCGAGCCAGCGCGAACGGAACCCGAAGCGCGTGTCCGCGTTCTCCATGAACACGCCGTTCGAGCACGTGAGGTGGTCCCAGCGGGTGGGCAGCCCTGCACAGATCGCGAGCGCAGTCGGAAGGTCGTAGCCGGTCTGGATCATCAGGCCGTGGCCCAGACCGTGCCGGCACTGGCGGTCGAGGTAGCCGAACCTGCGGACGCCGGCGGTGTCGCACAGAGAGCGTGCGCGTTCCGCAAGCTTCGCTCGCGTGGTGACGCCGATGAAGGCGCGCTCGAGGATGCCGTGGTAGTAGCCCGAGGCGCACGTCGGAGAGCCCTGGGTGAACGCCTTCGCCACGTCGCCGTGCGCGCGGGCGAGCGAGGCGGATCCGATCACGTGGACGATCCGGTGGCAGTTGGCCGCGAAGCCCTCGTCCTCGGCCAGGCGCGCGTCGACGAGCGCGAGCGCCGAGCGCGGCCCCCGTGCGTAGGCGACGTTCCCGAGCGCCTGCTCGAGGCAGGCGAAGTCCGCGCTCGCGCACTCCTCGAGCGCCGTTCCGTCCGGGACGAACGACCCGGCCATCGGGTGGAGACCGCCGGCCATCGCCGCGGGCGCCAGCGGGATCTCGGCGTTTCGCCCCCCGGCGGACAGGGCGACGACCGCCGTCGCCGCGACGGCGACGAGCGGGACCAGGAGCAGGAGCGGAAGTGCTCGGAACCGCCAGTTCGTCGCTTTCTCCACGACCCGAGCGTACGTGGCGACGAGGACGGCGGTCACGCCCGAACGGGGGGACGCTCCTCCCCTCCCTGGAGCGGTTCGTGCCAATCCAGGCACGGCTCTGTCGACGGACCCTCTCGACCCGCTGCAAGACTGAAGCGTCCTGGGACTCGACCCGACCCCAGGAAAGGGGGAGCACATGCCACGCTCCATCCGCAGGCCTTCGGCTGCGATCGTCGCCTCCTGCGTCGCGCTCTTCGTCGCCCTGGGAGGGACGAGCGGCGCAGCCGTGAGCCAGGCCCCACCGAAGAACAGCGTCGGAACGGCGCAGCTCAAGGACGCAGCCGTCACGACGCCGAAGCTCAAGAACAACGCCGTCGCGGCCGCGAAGATCGCCTCGAACGCGGTCGTCGCCGCGAAGTTCGCCTCGAACGCGGTCGTCGCCGGGAAGATCGCCTCGAACGCGGTGACGAATGCGAAGCTCGGTGACGGGGCTGTCACGACCGGGAAGCTCGCGGACGGCGCCGTCAGCGGTGACAAGGTGCAGGACGGCTCGATCGCCGCCGCCGACCTGGCGTCGGGGGTGCTGCCGCCGAGCCAGGCTCTCGGCCGGTTCGTGAACGGTCCCGTCACCATCCCCGCGACCCAGACGACAATTGCGACGCTCTCGATCCCCGCGGCCGGGAACTACGTCATCTGGGCGAAGGCCTACGCGACTGCGCTCCTCCTGCCTGGCGCCGTCACGTGCCGTCTGGAGGCGGGGACGAACTTCGACGAGACGCAGACCTACGTCGAGTCCGGTAAGCCGGCGGCGCTCTCGTTCATCGTCCTCAACACGTTCGCCGCGGCGGGAACGGTCAATTTCAACTGCTCCGCCACGCCCTCGCAGCAAGCGAACTTCGTCAAGATCGTCGCGACGCCGGTCGCGAACCTCACCAACACAGGGTAACGCCTGCAGGGACGCCACGCGGCCGCGGGCGCTGTCCGCGGCCGCGGCCCGTCTGCGCGAGCGGGCTACACGGGCAGCGAGCCGTGCCAGGCGTCGAGCTCGTCGCGCTCCTCGGAAGTGAGCGGACGGAGCGGTGCGCGAACGTCTTCGCGCACGGGAACGCCCTGCCGTCCCAGCAGATGCTTGAGCGCAGCCTGGCGTGGGAACCGCTCGACTGCGGCACGCAGGTCGCCGAGACGCGCAGCGCCCTCGGCCGTGGGCTCGCGGACCACCGCGGCGACATCGCTGGGGAACGCCGAGGCCAGTGCCGACACGGCGCCGACGGCGCCGTTCGCGAGCCCCTCGTGGATCAGCGCCTCCGGGCCGACGAAGACGTCGAAGCCGGGCAGAAGGTAGCGGCGAAACGCCTCGAACGGGGTGTCGGACACCTTCAGGCCGACGACGTTCGGCGCTTCCTCACGGAGCCGCTCGAGCACGGCAGGAGCCACGGCGTACCCGCTCGTGGTCGCGAACTCGTACACGTAGAAGGGCAGCGGCGCGCACGCCGTCGCCGCCGCGAGGAAGTGCCCGTGCTGCGCCCGCTCGTCCAGCTTGAAGTACGGAGGGCCGATGACGACGACCGCGTCCGCCCCCACCTCCGCGGCGTGCGCCGCGAGCGCGACTGTCTCGGCCGTCGTCTGCGCGCCGCACTGGACCGCGATCTGGAGCCGGCGGTCGCCCGCCTGGAGGAAGAGGTCTGCGACCAGGCGACGCTCGATCTCGGAGAGGAGAATCCCCTCTCCGGCCGTTCCGAGCACGAGGATGCCGTCGAGGCCCCCGTCGACGAAGAAGTCGGTGAGCGGTCCGAAGGATTCGTCGTCGATCTCGCCGCCGTGCGAGCGGAGCGGCGTGACGGAGGCGGCGAGGGCACCGCGAAGCACGGCCCCACTCTACGGGGCTTCACTTCTGGCAGCCGGGGCAGTACCACGTGCCCCGGCCACCGACGCGCGCCTTCGAGATCGTCGTCCGGCACCGCGGGCACGGCTCGCCGTCGCGGCCGTAGACGCGGAACTCCTCCTGCATCGATCCCGACGACCCGTCCGGCGTCGCGTAGTCGCGCAGCGTCGAGCCCTGGCGCGCGATCCCCGCACGCAGCGTGGCGCGGACGGCGCGCCGGAGCCGGCTGACCTCGACCTCCGAGAGCCCGCCGGCCGGCCGCAAGGGACTGAGGCGCGCGCGCCAGAGCGCCTCGTCGGCGTAGATGTTCCCGAGCCCCGCGACGACGCGCTGATCGAGGAGAACGGCCTTCAGCGGCGCGCGCCGGCGGGCGAGCTGCGCGCCGAGCCAGTCCGTAGTAAAGGCGGGGCCGAGCGGCTCGGGACCGTTCTTCGCGGCCAGGTAGGGCTCGAGCTCCGCGCCCTCGAGCACGAGCCAGGTCCCGAACCGCCGCACGTCCCGGTAGACGAGCCTCGTGCCGTCGTCGAGCTCGACCGCGGCCCGCTCGTGCGTGACGGGCTCGAAGCCGAAGCTCCCCGTCATCCGCAGGTGGACGAGGAGCGCGAGCCCGCTCTCCAGGCGGAGGACGAGGTACTTCCCGCGCCGCTCGACGGCCTCGATCCGATCGGCCTCGAGCTCCTCGGCGACCTCGAACAGGTCGTACGGCCGCGTCAGCCGGGGATCGAGGATCTCGACCCGCACGAGCGTTCTGCCTTCGAGCCGCGGCGCGAGCTGGGCGCGGATCGTCTCGACTTCCGGGAGCTCCGGCACGTCGCCGTCGTCAGTCGAGGACCTCGAGGACGATTCCGTGGGGTCGCGGCGCCTCCTCGCCGAGCTCGTATGCGCCGAGCACGGCCTCGACGCCCCGCGAAGCGGACTCCTCGTCGCGAGCGTGGACCTCCGCGAGCACGTCGCCCTCCGCAACCCAGTCACCTCTCTTGGCCCGGCACACGACGCCGACGGCGTGGTCGACCGTGTCCTCCTTCCGTCGGCGCCCGGCTCCGAGCTCGAGCGCGGCGATGCCGACCGCGAGCGCACCGAGCCTTCTCACGACGCCTGCCTGCGGTGCCGGCACGTGGCGAACGATCGGCGCCGCCGGGAGGACGGAGAGGTCGGGATCCCCTCCCTGAGCGCGGATCCAGCGCTCGTACGCGGCGGTGGCCGAACCGTCCGTCATTGCCACCTCGGCGCGCTTCCGGCCTTCCGCGAGGTCGACGCCGAGGTCGGAGAGCGCGAGGAGACGCGCGCAGGCATCGAGGACGAGCTCGGTGAAGTCGGCGGGACCCTTCCCGCCGACTGTGTCCACGGACTCCCGGATCTCGAGCGCATTCCCGACTGCGGCGCCGAGCGGCTGGTCCATGTCGGTGAGGAGGCACACGACCTCGCGGCCGGCGCGCCGCGCGAGGTCGATCATCTGCTCTCCGAGGATGCGGGCGTCGTCGAGCGTCCTCTTGCCGTGGGCTCCGTCACCCACCTTGACGTCGAGGACGATCGCATCGGCTCCTGTCGCGATCTTCTTCGACATGATCGAGGAGGCGATCAGCGGGTTGATGTCGACCGTGGCGGTGACGTCGCGGAGCGCGTACAGCTTCATGTCGGCGGGCACGAGATCACTCGTCTGCCCGACGATCGCGAGACCGACGTCGCGGACCTGCGAGACGAACTCGTCGACCGAGAGCTCGACCCGGAAGCCCGGAATCGACTCGAGCTTGTCCAGCGTTCCGCCCGAGTGGGCGAGGCCCCGGCCGGACATCTTCCCGAATGGCACGCCGCACGCGGCGACGATCGGGCCGACCGCGAGCGAGGTCTTGTCTCCGACTCCACCGGTCGAGTGCTTGTCGACCACCCGGCGGCCCAGGGCGGCGCCGAGGTCGATCATGACGCCGGAGCGGACCATCGCATCGGTCAGCGCATGCGTCTCGCGGCCGTTCAGACCGCGGAAGTACACGGCCATACACCACGCGGCCATCTGGTAGTCGGGCACCTCGCCGCGCGTGAAGCCGAGGACGAGCTCCGAGATCTCGTCGTCGGAGAGCTCGCCTCCGTCGCGCTTGCGCTCGATGAGCTCCGGAACCCGGATCACGTGTCTACTCCGGACATCTCGACGCGCAGGCTACTCGGCGCGACGTTGCGGCCGATGAAGGTCCGTCATCCGCCGACGGGGCTGACCAGGATCGCGGCGATCACGCCGACGAGCCCGATCATGATCCCTCCGCCGACACGCAGGAGGGTCAGGCGCAAGCCACCGATCTCAGCTCGAAGCTCGCGCATGTCGGCGTCGACACGCGCGAACCCCGCGTCCATCCGGTTCGCAAGATCGTCGAGCCGCTCGTCCGTCCAGGTCGTGCGCTCCACGGACACAGGGTAACTCCGTCATGCGCGCCGAGCGGCCCGCAGACCGTGACGAACTCGCAGCAGGACAGTCACGGCTTACAGCTCGATGAGGCGGCCCGGGAGGCGCCTGCGGGCCGCCTTGCCTCCCAGCCACGCGTTCACGGTCGCCCCGACGTCCGCGAACTCGCCCTCCTCGTGGATCCGACCGGCGGCGTTGCGCCCGGCCGCATACGCGAGCAGCAG
>Ga0233416_10000451_pt1 | contig 12607 bp, 12 predicted proteins | sample Sediment_Towuti__2_FD_188638 | JGI IMG/M metagenome (GOLD analysis project Ga0233416, IMG submission 188638) | Sediment microbial communities from Lake Towuti, South Sulawesi, Indonesia - Sediment_Towuti_2014_0_MG | ecosystem: Environmental > Aquatic > Freshwater > Lake > Sediment | place... | reverse complement strand
CAGCGTTTCTTCCGCCTGACGCGATACCGAGCCCCGGGCTCGGCGACACCCTGCTCCGCGAGCGCCAGCGCCTCGTTGTCAGTGGCGAGCGCTTCCTCGGCCACGGCGACCGCCCCGCGCGCGCCGCGGGCGCGCGCCGCGCGCGCGATCTCGTCGAGAAAGCGCTGCCGCTGCCTCCGGGACAGGAATTCCTCGATCGCCCGGCGCGCGAGTTCGGAGCGGGTCTCGGCCACACGCTCCGCCTCGTCGCTCAGCCGGCGGTCGAGCTCGTCGTCGAGGCGCATGTTCAGTGTCGCCATGACCCCTCTCGCGTAGAGCAATTGTGCCGCGAATTGTAATACAAAATGCAATGCGGATGGCGTTACGGGCTAACGCCGTAGCAGGTTGAACAGCCACTGCCCGAGCAGTCCCAGCACCGGCGGTAGCAGCACGGCGGGAATGAAGCGCGCGAGCGTGAGCGGCCAGCCGAGCAGCGGCGCCTCGTAGGTCAGCATCCGGACGGGACTCACCAGCGTCTTCGCGGTCAACAGCGCGATGATCGGACCGGCCTCGGCGCCGTTCCGGAAGAGGTTGGCCGCCACCGGGAAGTACACGTACGGCCCGCCCGGCAGAACGAGGCCGGCCGCCCAGCCGACGAGGATCCCCTGCCCCAGCCGCTCGCCGCCGCCGAGCCAGCGCACGAGGAGCGATTGCGGGATCAGCACTTCGATCAGGCCGGCGAGGAGGAAACCGAGCGCGAGCTCGAGCCAGACGCTGCGGAACAGCCGGCCACTCGCTTCGAGTCCGCGCAACGGTAGTGCCGTGTCGCGCAGGAATGCGATGACCAGCGCGACGACGACCAGGCCCAGGAGGATGATCAGAGTCGCATCCACTCGTCGCTTCTTCTTCGTCACGTCCGGACCGGTGCCTTGCGCATGCGGTACTCGAAGGGCACGGCCTTCGGATCGATCGCCTCGCGGCGTGCCGCCTCGACGAGCGCGTGGCGCGGCGCGAGCGAGCAGGCCGGATCGGTCGCAGCCGCGTCGCCCGTCAGGTGATAGGCCTGGCAGCGGCAGCCGCCGAAGTCGGTCGAGCGGCGGTCGCAGCTCCGGCACGGCTCCGCCATCCACGCCTCGCCGCGGAACGCGTTGAACGCCGGCGAGTCGCGCCAGATTTCGCCGAGCGGGCGGTCGCGGACGCTTTCCCATGCGAGCCCGGGCAGCGTGTGGGCGACGTGGCACGGCAGGACGAGGCCGTCCGGGCTGACGACGATGAACCGGCGTCCCCAGCCGTCCATGCACGCCTTTGGAAACTCGGTGTAGTAGTCCGGCGTCACGAACAGCACTTCCATCCGGCCCTTGAGTCGCTGCCGTGCCTCCGCCGCTGCGGCGCGCGCCCGCGCGAGCTGCTCGCGCGTCGGAAGCAGTGCGCGCCGGTTCAGCAGCGCCCAGCCGAGATACTGCGTGTTTGCGAGCTCCAGCCGGTCGGCGGAGAGCGCCTCGGCGAGCGCGATGACCTCGGGCACCCGGTCGAGGTTCTCGCGATGCAGGACGGTGTTCAGCGTGAGCGGCAGCCCGAGCTCCTTGATCCAGCGCGCGACCTGGAGCTTGCGGTCGAACGAGCGGCGTCCGGCGATCCGGTCCGACGGTCCAGGGGCGACGTCCTGGATCGAGATCTGGACGTTGTCGAGCCCGAGGTCGCGGAGTCGCGCCAGTCGATCGCGGGTGACCGGCAGGCCGCTGGTGATGAGGTTGGTGTAGAGCTCGAGCCGCTCGGCCTCGGCGACGAGCGCTTCGAGGTCGTCGCGGACGAGCGGCTCGCCGCCGCTCAGGTTGATCTGGACGACACCGAGCGACTCCGCCTCGTGGAGGACGCGCAGCCACCCGGCGGTGTCCACCTCGTCGCGGCGGCGCGCGTAGTCGAGCGGATTGGAGCAGTAGACGCAGCGCAGCGGGCAGCGGTAAGTCAGCTCCGCGACGAGCGTGTAGGGCCGGTGCTCGCGGGCGCTCACGGCTCGCTCTGCACCAGCCCCCGGTCGGCGAGCGCGCCGAGGAACTGGAGGACCTCGCGCTCGATCGTCTCGCGCGGCTGCGGCGCGTACTTCTCGGCGAGCTGGGCGACGATCTCGGCCACCGTCAGCTCGCCGGTGCAGAGTCGGACGATGTCGGCCGCGGTCGGGTTCAGCTCCATCCCGCGCTCGGGGTAGAGCAGCATGAACCGCTCGGATTTCGCGTCATAGCGCAGGCGCACCTTGGGCGCGAGCCGCGGCCGTGCGTCGCCCGCGATCATGCGCGCGGCCCGCCCGGACCCCAGCCCGGATCGATGTAAGCCGCGTACGTCGCGTCGAGGAGCCCCCAGAGGATTTCCGTCTTGCGGATGAGCGCCGCCACGCACCGCTCCTGGAGCGCGTAGGTCGTCGCGTGGGCCACGACGAACTCGATCGCCTCCTCGGAGTCGCGGCGTGCGCGCGGCACGCGCGAGCGGAAATAGGCGAGCATCTCCGGCTTCACCCACGGGTAATGGCTCTCCCACGCGAGGATCCGGCGCGACATCAGGTCGGGCGCGAAGAACTCGGTGAGCGAGGACGCCACGCCTTCGAGCAGGCTGCGGTCGCGCACCAGCTCGACGTAGGCGTCGCACGCGAACCGCACGGCCGGCAGCACCGAGCGGCAGCTCGCCACCTCCTCCCGGTCGAGGCCGACGCCGTCGGCGAGCCGCAGCCACATCGCGAGCCCGCCTTCACCCTCGGCCGTGCCGTCGTGGTCCTGGATGCGGCGGATCCACATCCGGCGGAACGCCGGATCGTCCGACTTCGAGAGGAGGAGCGCATCCTTGATCGGGATCCGCGTCTGGTAGTAATAGCGGTTCAGCACCCACTGCTGGAGCTGGAGCTTCGTCAGTTTCCCCTCGTGCATGAGCACGTGGTAGCGGTGATGGTCGTGGTACCGGCTCGCCCCCTCGCGCCGCAGCCATTCCACGAGCGCCTCGCGCCCGAGCGGGGGCCGCGCGGCATCGCCAGAAGCCGTGCTCACAGCTCGATCTCCAGTCCGTCGTGAGCCACCGTCCACCCTCGCGCCTCGACCTGCGTTCGCTCCGGCGAGTCCTCGCGCAGGATGGGATTCGTGTTGTTGACGTGAATGTACACGCGGCGCGCCACGCGCACATCGGCGAGCGCCGCGAGACTTCCCCCGGCTCCGCCGACCGGGAGGTGCGCCATGTCGCGCGCCCGCGCGCTGCCCAGGCCGAGCGCGACGAGCTCGTCGTCCGACCAGAACGTGCCGTCGAAGAAGACGCAGGCCGCGCCCTCGAGCGCGCCCGCCACCGGCGGCGTTACGGCGGCGACCCCCGGAAAGTAGGCGAGCAGCCGCCCGGTCGAGACTTCGCGGATGCGGAAGCCGACGTTGTCCTCGCGGTCGGGCGGGAAGCGCCCCATGAGGTGAACGGGCGGCTTCCCGGGCAGCGCCACGGCTTCGACCGTCAGCCCGCTCGGCTCCCCGGCCGGGCCGGCGAGCGGCTCCTCCTCACCGAGCCTCAGCGCCCGCCACGTGACCTGCCCGGGGAAGCGCTCGAGCGTCCGGTAGAGGACGTTGCCCTCGGTGAACCCGCGGCGCACGCGGTCGGTCGCGTACACCGTCAGGGGGTGGGACTCGCGGAGCGACAGGAGCCCGAGGCAGTGGTCGAGGTCGCCGTTGGTCAGCAGGAGACCGGCGATCGGCGAGTCGCGCGGGCCGCGCGGGTGCAGCGACGGGAAGCTTTCGATCTGGGCGCGGATCTCGGGCGAGGCGTTGAGCAGGAACCAGGTCTTCCCGTCGGCGCTCACCGCGACGCTTTCCTGCGTCCGTGCGGTCGCGGCGATCGTGCCCTCGCGGACGCCGCGGCAGTTCGGGCAGCCGCAGTTCCACTGCGGGAACCCGCCCCCCGCCGCCGATCCCAGGACCCTCAACCGCACGGATTCGCGCCCTCCAGAAAAGCACAGCCCTTCCCGCCCGGCAGGGCGAGAAGGGCTGGCGTGCTTGTTCGAGCGTGTCTTGCGCTTAGAGGCTGTCGTCCCGGTCCGGCGCGAAATCGTCCTGGTACGAGTTGATCTCGGCGTCCATCTTGAGCTCGACGAAAGTCGGGGTTTCCCAGGTCATTGGCTCATCTCCAGGCGATCGAAAACCGCTACGGGGAAAGCGCGAACGGCGGCATTATTCGACGGGCGCACGGCGGCCGTCAAGTGGCATAAGATTCGCCCGGCGCAGCCGCGATTGCTGCGCCGCCGCTTTCCGAGAATCGCCCGCCCCGGACCCGGGCGCGGGCACCGCGCGAGACGCTGCGACCAATAGGAGGAACCATGGCGAAGTTCAGCACGGAGGCCCTTCGCACCGTCGCGCTGGTAGGTCACGGCGCGTCGGGCAAGACCACACTAACCGAGGCGCTGCTCAAGGCCGCCGGGATGATCCAGACCCCGGGGACGGTCGAGCGCGGCTCGACCGTCTGCGACTTCGACCCGCTGGAGAAGCAGTACCTGCACAGCCTCCGTTCCTCGGTCGTCCACCTCGACCACGCCAGCGCCCGCATCCATCTGATCGACACGCCCGGCTATCCCGACTTCATCGGCCAGGCGATCGGGGCGCTCGACGCGGTCGAGACCGCGGCCGTCGTGGTCAACGCCCAGACCGGCGTCGAGATGATCACGACGCGGATGATGGGCTGGGCGGCGAAGCGCAAGCTCTGCCGCCTCGTCATCGTCAACAAGATCGACGCCGAGAACGTCAACCTGCCGAAAGTCCTCGCGGCGATCCAGGAGGCGTTCGGCAAGGAATGCCTCCCGATCAACCTGCCCGCCGACGGCGGCAAGCGCGTCGTCGACTGCTTCTTCAACCCCTCGGGCGAGGCCGATTTCTCGTCGGTCGAGCAGGCGCACGGCGCGCTCGTCGATCAGGTGGTCGAGGTGGACGAGGAGCTGATGGCCGCGTATCTCGAGAAGGGCGAGGTCGCGCCCGAGGCGCTCCACGCGCCGTTCGAGAAGGCGCTGCGCGAGGGGCATCTGGTGCCGGTGTGCTTCGTCTCGGGGCGCAACGGCGCCGGCATCAAGGAGCTGCTCGATGTCTTTGTCAAGCTCCTGCCGAATCCCACCGAGGGCAACCCGCCGCTCTTCTACAAGGGCGAGGGCGAGAAGGCCGCCGAGTTCCGCTCCCAGCCCGACCCGAAGAAGCACGTGCTCGCGCACGTCTTCAAGGTCGTGAACGACCCCTACGTCGGCAAGCTCGGCATCTTCCGCATTCATCAGGGCACCGTCACCAAGGACACGCAGCTCTACGTCGGCGAGGGCCGTAAACCGTTCAAGGTCGGCCACCTCTTCGTGCTGCAGGGGAAGGACCACACCGAGGTCAACGAGGCCGTCCCCGGCGACATCGCGGCGGTCGCGAAGGTCGACGAGATCGAGTTCGACTGCGTGCTGCACGACTCGCACGACGAGGACGAGATCCACATGCGGCCGCTCGAGTTCCCGACGCCGATGTACGGCCTGGCGATCGAGCCGAAGAAGCGCGGCGACGAGCAGCGCATCTCGGAGGCGATCCACAAGATCACCGCCGAAGATCCGACCTTCCGCGTCGACCACGACGCGACGACGCACGAGACGGTGATCCGCGGCCTCGGCGACCTGCACGTGCGCTCGATCCTCGAGCGCATGAACACGCAGTACAAGGTCGAGGTCAACACCCGGCCGCCGCGCATCCCGTTCCGCGAGACGATCACCGCCAAGGCCGAAGGCCACGCGCGGCACAAGAAGCAAACCGGCGGCGCGGGCCAGTTCGGCGAGGTCTATCTCCGGGTCGAGCCGCTCGCACGCGGCACCGGGTTCGAGTTCCAGGACGCGGTGAAGGGCGGCGTCATCCCCAACCAGTTCATCCCGGCGGTCGAGAAGGGCATCCAGCAGGTGCTCGCCTCGGGCGCGGTCGCCGGCTACCCGATGCAGGACCTGCGGGTGACGGTGTACGACGGCAAGCACCACCCGGTCGACTCGAAGGAGGTCGCGTTCGTCTCCGCCGGCCGCAAGGCGTTCCTCGACGCGCTCGAGAAGGCGCGCCCGATCGTGCTCGAGCCGATCGTGACCGTCGAGATCACCTGCCCCGAGGGCAACATGGGCGACATCACCGGCGATCTCTCAGGCAAGCGCGGTCAGATCACCGGCACGAACTCGCTCTCGCCCGGCACCGTGACGATCTCGGGCCTCGTGCCGCTCTCGGAGCTCAACGGCTACGCGAACCGGCTCAAGTCGGTGACCGGCGGCCAGGGGTCGTACTCGATGGAGCTCTCGCACTACGAGGCGGTGCCGCCCAACGTGCAGGCGCAGCTCGTGAACGAGTACAAGGCCTCGCGCAAGCAGGCCGAGGAAGAGTAGCCGCGCCGTCGGTGCCGACGGCCCTTCGGGACTGTCGGCGCGCTTGACACTCGGGTGGTCCCGGCGCGCGCGCTCCTCGGAGTCTGCGTCGTATCGCTTTGACCCTGCGAGGATTTCCCGCGGCCGTCGGCCGTGGCATGGACGTTGCATCCTCCCTTATCCCCTCGCGGTCTGTCAGCCGGCTCGACGCCGCGAACTGAGCGCTCTGCGAACCGACAACCACCAAAGGAGGGGTCCAGATGCTCAAGCCGACCCGCTGTGCCGCGCCGCTCTCGCGTTGGCTCGTGGCATTCGGCTGCCTCGCCGCGTCCGGCAGCGCCCTGGGGGGCTACTCCGGCCTCTTCATCTTCGGCGACAGCCTCTCCGACACGGGGAACAACGCCTTTGTGTTCGACGTCGTCGGCCTGTCCGCCAACCCGCCGCTGCCGGCGGGCACATTGCGGACGCCGGTGCCGACCCCGAGCGACACGTTCGTTCCGCAGTTTCCCTATGCCACTCCGGTCGGCGGTCGCTACTCCAACGGGCCGGTGTGGGCCGAGAGCTTCGCCACCGCCCTGGGGCTCAGTGCGCTCGCCTCCAATCTCGGCGGCACCAACTACGCGTACGGCGGGGCGCGGGTCGGGCCCCTCGGGCCGCTCAATCCGTTCCTGGATTTTCCGAACAACTTCCCGCTGAGTCTCACCACGCAGGTCGCCACGTTTCTCGCCCAATACCCGCAGGCGCCCGCCGACGCGCTGTACATCGTCGCCGGCGGCGGCAACGACGCGCGCGACATCATTCTGGCAGCGGCCCAGGACATCGCCAACAATGTGAACCCGCTGCCGAACATCCTTTCGGCCGCGGCAGCCTACGCCGGGTTCGTCGACGCGATCGTCGACGACCTGGAGGGCGCGGGCGCGCGGAACATCATCGTCTGGAACACGCCGAACGCCGGCGTCGCACCGGCATCGATCGCGAACAACGCCGCCGCGCTTGGAACGCTCGTCGCGACGCTCATGAACATGCAGCTCATGCAGGCGCTCGCCGACGATATCGCCGCCGGCCTGAGAGTCTTCGACGCCTTCGGCTTCGTAACCGGAGTGACGGGCAACCCCAGCGCCAACAATCTTGCGGACGTCACGCACGCCTGCTCGGCGGCGGCTCACCTCGCAGCTTGTCAGCAGGCCGACTTCCGGTTCTTCTTCTGGGACGGCATCCACCCGACCGCGGTCGGCCACCAGCTGCTCGCGAACGCGATGATCGCCTTCGTTCCCGAGCCGGGGACCGTCGTGCTGCTCGGCGCGGCTCTCGTCGCGCTCGGCTTCGCTCGCCGGCGCAACCCGGGCCGCCGGGGAAGCTAGCTCACCTTCTCGCGCACCCGCTCGCGCTTCGCCGGGCTCCGCCGCGGTGTGTGATACCACTGACGGTGGGGCGAGTACTGCTTGCACGCGAGGCACTGGGTGACGCCCCATTGCTTGCGGCAGCCAGGGCAGAGGCCTCGGGTCCAGAAGGTGTTCCAGACCGTGCCGCAGCGCGGCTCGCACGACCAGCGGTCCTCGGCCGCCGGCCGCCAGCCGCACTTCGGACAGTAGATTTCCCGCTCGTCGCCGTGCATTGCCCTACTCCATTCCGGGTGCGCCTCTAACGCGCCGTCCCGCCCCCGCGATGACACGCCGCCGCTAGCGCAGCCGCGACAGGTAGTGGGCCATCGCCGCGATGTCGGCGTCCGACACCCCGTACAGCGCCGCCGCCATGATGGTATCCCCGCCGGGGCGGCGGTTGTCCCGGTACGCGCGCATCGACTCGTCGAGGTAGTCCTCGCGCTGCCCGGCGAGGCGCGGCATCTGCTTCTGGCCGCGGAAGTCGGAGAGATGGCAGGACCCGCAATGCAGCTTCTGCGCGAGCGCGCTCCCCTGCTTCGCCCGGGCGGGGTCGGGCGGTTCACTCGTCACCGGCCGGGCAGGCAGGGCCGCGTAGTGCGCGGCGAGTCGTACGATCTCCTTGTCGGTCAACCCGTTGACCGCAGGCTGCATCTGCGGCGAGCGGCGCAGCTCCTCGCGAAACAGCACGAGCTGCGTCTCGAGGAAGAGCTGCGGCTGCCCGGCGATCGAGGGGACCCCGGGCATTTCAGAGTTCCCGTCGGCGCCGTGGCAGGCGGCGCAGAGCGGCAAGCGGTCCTGGGCGGCGGCGGCAGAAACGAGAAGGGCGGCGAGCAGCGCCCACCGCCCTTGGCGAAGCTTCGCCGTCACTATCTAGCGTAGCTCACGCGATAGATCGCCCCGAGCTGTTCATCCGAGACGAGGAGCGCGCCGTCGGGCATCTGCAGGATGTACGCCGGCCGGCCGAAGAAGTCGTACTTGCCGGCCTTGGTGTCGATCCAGCCGGTCATGAACGGCGTGATCTTCGCGCTCTTCCCGTCCGCGCTCGGCCGCACGTTGACCACGTCGAAACCGAACGGCTTGGTGCGGTTCCAGGAGCCCTTGCGCACGATGAACATCGTGTCGCGGTACTCGGCCGGGAACATCTTGCCGGTGTAGAACTGCACGCCCATCGCCGCCGCGTGCGGGCCCATCAGCGCCACCGGGAGGGTCACGTCCTTGCACGGGTCGGCCTTCTTGATGTCGGCGTCCGGCACGCCCTGGGCATGGCAGTACGGGTAGCCGAAGAACTGGCCCGGCTTCGAGATGCGGTTCAGCTCGTCCTGCGGGCCGTCGTCACCCATCCAGTCGCGGCCGTGGTCGGTGAACCACAGCTCGCCGGTCTTCGGATGCCAGTCGAAGCCGATCGAGTTGCGGACGCCGCGGGCGATGACCTCCATGCCGGAGCCGTCGGCGTTGTACCGGCGGATCTGCGCGTACTCGGCGGTCGGCTCGCAGATGTTGCACGGTGCGCCGAACGGGACGTAGAGCTTCTTGTCGGGCCCGAACCGCACGTACTTCCAGTTGTGGTGCTGCAGCGGCGGCAGGTTGAACTTCGCCGTCAGGTCGACCGGCTGGACGTTCGGATTCCCCTCGATTCCGTCGTAGCGCAGCACCTTGTCGATCGCGAAGACGTAGAGCGAGCCGTTCGCGAACGCCACCCCGGCCGGCTGGGTGAGCTTGTCCACCACGACGCGGCTCGTCCGCCGGTCGCCCTGGTCGGTGACCTCGTAGACGCGCCCGATGATGCGCGTGCCGACGTAGACCTTGCCCTTGTCGCCGAGCGCCATCGCGCGGCCGCCGGGAATGCCGGTCGCCCAGATCTCGACCGAGAAGCCCGGCGGCAGGCTGAACTTGTCGACCGGGATTTCGCCGCGCGCGGTCTCGGTCATCTTGCCCGCGTGCGGCGCGAGCTTGGAATCGCCCATTGCGGCCGGCTTGCCCTGGTGCCAGGCCGGGGGCGGCGCGGGCTTGTCCTGGGCTTGGGCGACGGTGAAAGCGGTGAACGCGAGCAGTGCGATTGCTGTTCTCATGGTTCTCCCTCCTTTGGGCCGCACATCGTACCGCTTCCGGGGCCGGACTGGAAACACGTCCGGAAAGGGCGGCGTCGCGACGTCCGGTCTAAGGCCGGGCCCGGCCGATCACGGGCAGGAGCTCCTCGAGCACCAGCTGGTCGAGCGCGGTGCCGCTCGCGCGCACGCGCTCGGGCGACTCGTTCACGAGCGCCACGACGCCCAGCTTCCGCTCCGGCACGAGCTGCACGAACGCCGTGAACCCGGGCTGACCGCCGTCCTTCCTGACGATCGTGTACGGGCCAAGGGGCGTCGTGAACCAGCCGAGCGCCGCCGACCGCGCGCCGGTCCCGGTCGGCGCGACCGGCCGCCACATCTCGCGGATGGTCGCCGGGGCCAGGACCTGCGGCCCGCCGGCCGCGCCGGTCCGGAACTGGAGCATGAGGAAGCGGCTCAGGTCGTTCGCGCTGGAGAGAACCGTACCCGAAGGCGGGAACGGGCTCTGGTAGCCGGCCCGGTAGCCGGACCAGCCCTCCGCCGTCGGCGAGACGCGCAGGTAACCGATCGCGAGCCGCCCCGGATCGGCCGCCTCGATGTCGTAGGTGCTGCTCGCCATCCCGAGCGGCTCGAAGATGTGGCGGCGGACGTATTCGTGGTAGGTCGACCCGGCGAGCGCCGCGACCGCCTGGCCGAGCACGAGAAAGCCGAGGTTGGAGTAGGCGTAGTGGCTCCCCGGGGCGGTGATGCCGGCCTGCCTCTCGAGGAACCGGAAGAGGTCCGGTACCGTGCCGAGGATCGGCCGCACATCGCGCGGCAGCCCGGCGGTGTGCGAGGCGAGCTGCCGCCAGGTCGGCGACTGGCGGGCGCCGTCGGCACCGCGGAACCAGACTTCCGGCACCGACCGGTCGACCGGGTCGTCGAGGCGCAGCCGGCCGGCGTCCCGGCCCTGCATCAGCGCCGTCGCCTCGAACACCTTCGTCACCGAGCCGATGCGGTACAGCGTGTCCGGCGTGGCGCCGATGCGGCGCTCCAGGTTGGCGCAGCCGAACCCGGCGGCGAGCAGGAGCGTCTGGTCGTGGACCACGCCCACCGCGACGCTCATCAGCCCGGCGCGCTGGCGACGCTCCTCGATCGTCCGGACGACGCGCTCGACCGCGGCGGCGACGCGCGTGTCCTGCATGGCGCCCCCGGACGCGACCACCGGTGGCGGATTCGGACAGGAGGGCGCGGCGTCATGCGCCGCGACCCCGTGCGCAACCGCGAGCGCCGCGAGCGCCGTGACGCGGGCGAGAAAGCGACGTAAGCGAGACATCCGCAGCAGGCCGATGGGTGACGGACTGCTTCTACCGTGCCCCGCGTCGAGCGGGTGTCAAAGGTTGTGAAATCTCGCGGGCGAAACGCGCGCCCGCCGCGGAGCGGTCACGCGGTGCCGCCGACCGTGAGCCCGTCGATCCGCAGTGTCGGCTGACCGACGCCGACCGGCACCGACTGGCCTTCCTTGCCGCAGGTGCCGACCCCGGTGTCGAGCTGGAGATCGCTGCCGATCATCGTGACCCGGGTGAGCGCGTCCGGCCCGTTGCCGATGAGCGTCGCGCCCTTCAGCGGGTAGGTCGGCTTGCCATTCTCGATCATGTACGCCTCGGACATCGAGAAGACGAACTTGCCGCTCGTGATGTCCACCTGCCCGCCGCCGAAGTTGACCGCGTAGATCCCGCGCTCGACCGAGGCCAGGATCTCGTGCGGGTCGTGGCGGCCCGCCAACATATATGTATTGGTCATGCGCGGCATGACGACGTGGGCGTAGGACTCGCGCCGGCCGTTGCCGGTGAGCGGCATCTTCATCAGCCGGGCGTTGAGGCTGTCCTGCAGGTAGCCGCGCAGCACGCCGTCCTCGATGAGCGTCGTGCACTGCGTGGGATTGCCCTCGTCGTCGATGTTGAGCGAGCCGCGGCGGGCCGGCAGCGTCCCGTCGTCGACGACGGTGACGCCGGGCGCGGCGACGCGCTCGCCGATGCGGCCCGAGAACGCCGATGAGCCCTTGCGGTTGAAGTCGCCTTCCAGCCCGTGGCCCACCGCCTCGTGCAGCAGCACGCCCGGCCAGCCCGGGCCGACCACGACGGTCATCGTCCCGGCGGGCGTCGGGCGCGACTCGAGGTTGAGGACGGCGAGATCGACCGCCCGGCGCGCGTAGTCCGCGAGGACTTCGTCAGTGAAATACGCGTAGTCCGAGCGCCCGCCGCCGCCGCTCGAGCCCTGTTCGCGGCGGCCGTGCTGCTCGGCGATCACCTGCACGGAGAGGCGCACGAGCGGGCGCACGTCGGCCGCCATCACGCCGTCGGAGCGCACGACGAGGATCACCTCGTACACGCCGGCGAGGTTCGCGATCACCTGGACGACGCGCGGATCGCGGGCGCGGCACATGCGCTCGAGCCGCTCGAGGACCTGCACCTTGGCGGTGTCCGCGAGCGACGCCAGGGGATCGGCGGGCCGGTAGAGGTCCCGGCCGGTGCCCGCCCGCGTCACCGCGACGTTGCTGCGCCCGCCGGCCCGCGCGATCGCCCGCGTCGCGCCGGCGGCATCCCGCAGCGCCGGAAGGCTGATCTCGTCGGAGTACGCGAACGCGGTCTTCTCGCCCGCGATCGCGCGCACGCCCACGCCCTGGTCGATGTTGAAGCTCCCGGACTTGACGATCCCCTCCTCGAGGCTCCAGCTCTCCGACCGGAGGTACTGGAAGTAGAGGTCCGCGTAGTCGAGCCGGTGGCGCAGGAGCGCGCCGAAAACCTGCCCGAGCTGCGGCGCCTGGAGGTCGTAGGGCGCAAGGAGCGTTTCGT
>Ga0233416_10000450_pt1 | contig 12614 bp, 14 predicted proteins | sample Sediment_Towuti__2_FD_188638 | JGI IMG/M metagenome (GOLD analysis project Ga0233416, IMG submission 188638) | Sediment microbial communities from Lake Towuti, South Sulawesi, Indonesia - Sediment_Towuti_2014_0_MG | ecosystem: Environmental > Aquatic > Freshwater > Lake > Sediment | place... | reverse complement strand
ATCAATTTTTTTAGTAATCCCAATTGCTTATGGAATCCTTGCAGAAGATATATCGCATATGATCCTTTTTGTAGTGATTTACGTTTTTGTCGTTTCTACAGCTTCTGGACCCATACCTGCCTTTTTTTCAGAAAGATTTCCAACCGAGGTTAGGAATAGTGCTGCAGGTTTTGCTTACAATGGTGGTCTAATAGTTGGTTCATGGTCTCCTCTAATTGCATTAAGCTTGATCTCTCTGGTTCAAAGTGAGTTTATTCCAATGGTATTAGGCCTGAACATAATTATTGGCGCAGTAATTTTGCTTGTAGGTACTCTTCTTAATCCAGAAACAAGAGATCGTGATCTTTCATAGAACTTTGATATTGAGAACAAGGTATATTTATCGAATCTAAAATTGGCATCTCATATCTTGAAAAATAAGAATCATAAAATAGATTTAATTCCGATCATTGAAGATATTTTGTCAATCGATCCTGGAATGAGATTTGCTGCAATTATAGACCTGAAGGGAAATATTTCAGAGTCGATAATGAAAGAGGGTAAGACATCATTAAAATCTCAAAAGGAAGAAGAGCATTTTTGTAAGCAAGTCGCAATAAGAAGGAAGATGCGAAATGAGTTTAATAAAATTCTAGGAAAAGTAGATTATGTTCATATTGAACGTGAAAAGGTTACCCAAATTGTTGTGTATCCTAAACGAAAAACAGTTTATGTTACAATGGAACCAAATATTGATACGATAAAAAAGCTAAAAATTGTAAAACTCATTAAAGAAAAAACTGCACAGTTATAAAAAGAAGAAAAAGTAAGGGAAAAATTAGTTTTTGGATTGTACGGACTGTTTTATTCAGTAGCAGATTCTGCTGGTTGTGGAGAACCTTCTCCAATTACTTCAGCTGTAGCAAATCGTCCACCAACTTGGGTGACCTTTACTTTTGTATTCTGTCCTACTTGTCCGCCTTTGACAAATATCACAAAACCATCTACTCTTGCGATACCGTCTCCTTTTCTACTAATTTCCGTTATAGATACATCGTATTCTTTTCCGGTCTCTACTGGTTTTGGCCTGTCATCAAATCGTCTATCGCCGCCAAATCGTCTACCGCCGCCAAATCGTCTACCGCCGCCGTAGCTTCTGTTGCCGCCGTATCCTCGGTTATCAGAGCCTTCGCCAAAACCGCCTTCGTTATAGCTCATCGTTGCACCTCCTTTCTATTTCACCATAAACCATAACCCTATAAAATCTGATCAGCAGAATAATTTAACAATCTGGGAAGTTTAGTTGTTATTTAATGGTAAAATTAACAATTTTAGTTTAAAATCATGTCAACTCTATATCTATTATCTTTTTATATATTGCAAATTACACTATTTTATACAATATGTTCGAAAAGTTCAAAAAAAACCTAGAAAAGTTTAGAGAACTTTCGTCTGAGGGAAGTCAAGATGATGCTGGCAATATAATGACAGAAAAGATAGTTCCTGTTGAACCAACACCTAGCGTTGAACAAATAAAAATACCTGAACGTGTTGAACAAGTCAGCATGAGTCAGCCAAGTGATGATATAGGTATAAAATCCCTTATGGATAAACGTGCCAAACTTGAAGAAGCAATAGACTACGTTGGACTAATGATAAAAAATCTAAAAGATAAACGCACCAAACTTGAGAAGAATATTGAAGATGAGTCAGTCGATATTAAAAATCTGAAGGAAAAGCTTAACAAAGTAACTCAGTACATTGATGAGGAAAAACAAGGAATTAAGAACTTGGCTCAGAAGAGATCAGATGTAGAAAAAGAAGCGGATGATGTAGCCGTAATAATTAACAATCTACGTGAAAAACTTACATCAATTGATAACATAGTAGATGAAGAAGGCAATAAAATAAAGAACTTTAAAGAATCAAAATCAAAGATGGAAAGCACGTTTAGTTAAAAAGTGAAACCTTCCTTTAGGATTGCATTAAGATTTTCTTTTATTTCATTTTCATCAGATACAGAATTCAAATCACGTATTAAAACTTCAGTTGCCAGACATTGATTTTTTGTAAATTGATAATAGCATTCTAATCTTTCTTGATATGTTTTTGATTTATGGAAAGTTACCCAGAAATTTTCAGATGCGTGTTGAACATATAGCAGAAATTTGTATATTGCATCTTTTACTTTTGGAGAAGAATTATCTTTAGTTAGACCTATCAATATCTGTTCTAGCTTACTTTCTAGATTTGATTCGTAAATCATTTGATAAAGGTCGATTTCTCTTGTTATGCATTTACTTTACATCACATTCATAAAAATGTTCATTCAATAAATTATAAGAAAAGATGCATTATCATATAGTTTCTTTATGTTATCTAAAAAATTTTATATTTCAATAATTTTCTCCGAGTAAAACTTAAATAATTTTATCACGTATATGTTATCCCTATCAAAGGAACATCCTCCCAAGATAGGAGTCATGCAGACAAAAGCACACGGACGGGACTTGGTCTTTCCGCCAATGATGAAAAGCCACTATGGGATGAAAAACTCCCAAGAACTGTTGACAAAGGTCAACATGGGCTTTTGGATCCATTGGATCCCATCAAAAGCTTTGGCGTGTTACTACGACACGCACTGCATGATGATATTTTTCCCTTTTCAATAATACAATTTTATCGAATTAAAATCAACAAAACTGTAGAAATTATTCAAATGTATCATAAAATAATATGACAACATGTGAGTATCCAAAGCAATGTCATTATCTCCTGGAAGAAAGTGGATCTGGTATCTCCTTCCGTCCCAGATTACAGCAGAAGGCTTACGTACAGTTATTCCACTGTATGTAATATTTCTTGGTGGAGATATAAGTGAAGTTTCACTAATAGTAGCACTTCATTATGGCTCAGCCGCTCTTGGTTCTTTATTTTGGGGTAAGGTTATAGATCGATTTCATGTAAGACGGGCAGTTCTTCTTGTTTCACTTTTTTTTATTATACTCTGTTGTATTTGGTTATATTTTACAACAAATCTTACCATGCTTTTTGTTATTTCGCCAATAATTGGATTCTTCTTAGTGGGAAAGAATCCGGTAACACATTTACTGGTAATGGAATCAGCTCCTAAAAATCAATGGAGTTGGCTATTTGCAAGAACTTCAATAATTGCAACTTTTGGAATGTTAGGTGCGATGATAATTGGCACTGTCTGGAGTGTCTATTTTGATTTAAGCCCTTATTTTTTGATCTGTGCAATATCAACTGGTATTGCGATAGCATTTACTACAACCATTAAAGGATCACGTTTTCACCTTGAAAGAAGCAGTATTGCTCATTCAATACATGGATTAAGCTATAGTTTTACCCACTTTCATCTCATATTTCCCAAGATTCTGGAATTGTATGATTATAAGCATATAATTTCGATATTCAAAGGAAAAGTCTCACATGAAATAGGAATCCTATTTTTAGCAAACTTTCTTTTCTATTTTGGAAGTAATATCTATTTTACCGCATATACACCATTTCTGAAATATTTCAACTTTGCAGATTCAACTGTATTTTTGATTTATGCAATACAGACATCTGTGATGATCGCAATTTTTTTTGTTGCCCCTAAATTGATATCTAAATTAGGAGAGGACCGTGCAATATTAATTGCATATGCGCCAAGAATAATTGCTGTTCTTATTGCAGGGTTGGTCATTCCTTTCATGTTAGGAACTGGAATTTTGGTGGTGTCAATTATTTCAGTATGTTTAATGGTAGTAGCGTTTTCCATTTTTAGTATAGCAAGTTCTGTTATTTTTTTTAAAAGTATTCCACAAGGTTTTGAAGGAAAATATCTTGGAGTGAACAGTTCGATCACAGGAATTGGCGTATTTGCGGGAGCTATAGTAACGGGGGAGTTGACAAATTTGTTTGGATATACAAATTTGTTTGTGACTGCTGCTATTGTTTTAGCACTATCATTTATTTTATTTAGAGTCTATCTACGTTATAGATTATCACATAATGTAGTTTAGATGTAGCGTGCTGAAGTTGATTGACCAGCAGGCATAGAGGGCAACTTGTCGTTTATTGCTGCTTCTGCTACTGCCGCTGCTTCTTGAAGAATCTTTTCTGATTCTTCACTTGTTGATTCGGAATCTATTCCAAAGTCTCCATTATGGAATGTGTCTGTCATAAGGCCGTTTAACATCTCTGTCATGCCACTTAATTCTTGGTCTGCTTCTGGCATGAATCTTACAAGTGATGATCTCAAATTCTTCATTAGACCTATGGTTGGCATTATAGTCACTACAGTGTCTCCAAGATCATGGAATGTTGTTAATCTAAGTTCGATTTGTTCGAGAGCCATTCTTGCGTTGCCTAAGAGCTTGGTAACTTTACGAACTTCGGCAAGTTCTTTTGATAAAACTCTACTAGCGGTAGTATCATGTTGTTGTGTCGCAGTAACAATTCTTTTGAAAAGTTTTTCATCTTTTTGTTTTAGCTTTGTAATCATTCCATCTAATTTAGAAATCTGAGTTTGCAGTCTTTTTACCGCTGTTTCTAATCGAGGTTTTAATGGACCTTTTGGATGCAATGCATCGTTGAATCGTTCACCAATGCTAGGTGTCTGTGGCTTGGTCCAGCTTTTAACGAAACCTGTCATGGTAAGCAGTTAAAAAATTGGTTATTAATTCAAGGTGTGAAATGAGGTTCACTGCACGCTAAATTAAGCTAACAAACAATTCAATCCAGAGTGTGGAGTTATCAAATCAAATGTAGGATTTACTAATTTTAGCAAAATTATCGATAACCTAACTTGGATATATCCTTCCAATCAATCCTCAGACCAGAGATTAGTGCGCCAGTTGTATACTATTTCTCTGCGGATGGATTTTCTTTATGTGAACTTCCAGTGCCGTAGTTGACTGCTGATGTTCACAGCAAAGTGGACATTTTTCCATTTTATTTAATGCCTGTGAATTGAAAAAATCGTATTTAAGTTTTTGCTTTAAAGTATTTTGAGGAGAAATTTGAATCAAAATTATTTTCCAAATTATCTGAGATTTTTTAGTAAAACAAATCAAAAAATTTAGAGCCTCTCATCATTGTAATCAGGAATTTATTTTTAGAAAAATGTATTACTCGAAATTAATAATAGATCTAGAAAACAGAGAAATGAAATTAATGTATGTGAATAATGGAATTTTATGATAATCAAATAATTAAGATAATTCTAATAAAAAACTTGATTAATTAAAAAATTTATCATGATAAATATGATTTTATTAAAAATATAGAATAAATGGTAATAGTTAAATCTTTTTATTGTCCTACGATCGAAACTTTTATTAGATATAAGATGACTCGCGAAACTTTCGGTTCAGGTGGTGCTCGTTGCCCTCGTTGTGGAAAAGGCCCAATGGTAACTGACAGTACTACCGGAGAGATGTTTTGTGGAAACTGCGGTTTTGTCCTCACTGAAAGAGTAGAGGAATCAGGTCCTGAATGGAGATCATTTTCTAAAGAAGAACACGAGGATCGAAGTAGAACTGGAACTCCTACTTCACTTGCAATGCACGATATGGGACTTGCAACTATAATTGGTCCAGCAGATAAAGATGCGTCTGGAAAACCGCTGTCTGCTTCCATGAAAAGTACTATTGAACGTCTTAGAACATGGGATAGCAGAAGCCAAGTTCATGAACCAGTAGACAGAAACTTTAGACAAGCGTTTAGTGAGCTTGATAGGTTAAAAGATAAACTTGCTCTATCTGATGCAGTTATAGAAAAAACGGCATACATTTACAGAAAAGCCCTAGACAAAGGTCTTGTAAGAGGAAGATCAATTCCTGGACTAGTTGCAGCTGCATTATATGCTGCATGTAGAGATACTGAAACACCAAGAACTTTGACTGATGTTGCAAATGGGATTAATATCAAAAGAAAAGATGTTGCCAGATGCTACAGATTACTTCTAAGAGAACTTGATCTTAAGATGCCTGTTGTGGATCCAATAAAATGTGTAGCAAGAATAGCAAGCAAAGCTGGATTAAGTGAAAAAACAAAAAGAAAAGCACTGCTGATTCTAAAAGATGCTGCTGAAATTGAAATTTCTGCAGGAAAGGATCCTATGGGACTTGCAGCAGCTGCGTTGTATCTTTCTTGTGTAATGAATGGGGAAAATAAGACGCAAAAGGACGTTGCACAGGCAGCAGGAGTAACCGAGGTTACTATCAGAAACAGATACAAGGGATTGAAGGAATCCCTAAAACTATAATTTTTTAAAAACAGTATAATTTTTAATTATATGAAAAAAATAATATACGTTGCAGCTATAGCTGTTATTGCAATAGCAATAGGATTATCATTAGAACCTGATTCCAAAAAAACTGTTATTTATCATGTAACGATAGCAGACCCCAAACTTTACACTAATGAAATTTTTACTGACACATTTGAAATTCAAAATGGAATATATCGATTTAGTTTTGTACCAAATGGCGATAGCCCTAAGACTCTTTCTATTGCTCTAAAAGGGGCAACTTTTTCTTTTGCAGAAGATTTTCAGCTTAATGGAACATTACACGATACAGGAATTTCTACTTATTATACATGGAACTATATTGGTGAAAAAGAGATTCAAGTCCCAGAGGATCAGCAACTACAAATTGTGATAAATCCTCATGGAAATTTACTTGGCAGTGTATCAGTTGATTTAATTAAAACATAATTGGCGTGGCCCCCCGTCAGAAGGGCAGAGATTACCTCTTTGAATCGGCTCCAAGGCCGGAGTTCATATTTAGTTCTGCGGGACCACGCAATTCAAGCAGTAGATTTTGCATCCTTCTGCATGTTTTAGTATATGACTTTCAAGTATTTATCACTTCATGTTGATTTTTTTATACTTTAGTCAATTTTTAACAAAATTTTTCAAGTAAAAATCAATATTTGAAAAATGCCCCCAAACTTGTGAGTCATTTATTTGAAAAGACGTTGGTTTTTGAAAGTTTTATCACTTATTAATACATAAAATATTGAATAGTCAAATGACTCTAGATAAAGGGGACAAGTTAGGCAGAATCTCACTTTTTGCAAGACATGCTTTTAAGTACTATTTGGTTGGCGCAAGCGGCGTCATAGTTAACTTGGGAATTCTTTTTGCTTTAACTGAATTTGTTGGGTTATGGTATCTCCTCTCATCCGCCATAGCAATCTACGTTTCAATCACATCCAATTTCTTGCTTAACAAAACTTGGACCTTTAGAGATACTATGATGAAGCAACGTGATTTTCTCATGTATGGAAAATTTATTGGTGTTAGTCTAGTTGGAATGGGGATACAACTTGGATTTAATTACATGTTCGTAGAAAAACTTTCAGTATACTATCTTCTAGCTGCATTGATGTCTATTATGATTGCATCATCAGTGAACTTTGTACTAAATCGTCGCTTGACCTTTGGAATTAAACTCTAGAAATAAAAATAACAAAGGTTATCTAATTTTATGAAACTTTCTGAGAAAGTTGCAATAGTTACAGGTGGTAGCCGTGGCATCGGAAAAGCTGTTGCAAAAATATTTTTGCAAGAAGGGGCGCATGTAACCATCACAGCAAAAGATCCAAATAGATTAGAAAATGCAGCAAAGGATATTGGAAATGTGTATTCCATACCGGGTGATATCAGAAATGAAAACGATGTTCAAAACGTTGTAAAAAAAACTATGGATAAATTTGGAAGAATTGATATTTTAGTAAACAATGCAGGAGTTTTTCCTCAAGTTAAACCACTGCACCAAATTTCAGACAAGGAATGGAATGAAGTAATTGATGTGAATTTAACGGGACAATTTCGTTTTACTAGAGCAGTCATACCATTTATGGAAAAAAATGGCGGTGTCATAATAAATGTCTCCTCAAATGCCGGACTCAAAGCGTTTGAAAATTTTGAAGCAGATGCATATACTGCTTCAAAAGGAGCACTAGTCCTACTAACAAAAGCATGGGCCATCGAATATGCAAAATATAAAATTCGTGTAAATTGTGTCTGCCCTGGAATAGTTGAGACAGATATGACAAACCCATATCTAGATTCAGAATCAGCTAGAAAAATGGCTGTAGCAGAACATCCTATTGGTAGAATAGGAACTGTAGATGACGTAGCAAAGGCGATTCTTTATTTTGCATCCGTTGACTCTTCATGGACTACTGGTGCAGTTTTGGCGTTGGATGGCGGGGCCTCGATAAGATAATTTAGGTAAGAAATTCTTCTGCACCAACTCCTTCTGGTGTAATCTTTATCCAGCGGTTTCTTCCTATTTGTTCGATTTCAATAAATTTCCAATCTCGTAAAAGAGGCTGGATTATGTTTTTATCAAGACTTGCAAATCTTGCTTGTTGAAAGTTCTCTTCTCTTGCATTTATGATTAAGAGTCCATTTTCATAAGCAAGCTCTGCCATCTCTTTTTTAGTTATTTTACCACCATGTTCTTTTATTATTTTTAATGCTTGAATAAGTACAGATTTTGGAGTATGAATTTCATATGCTGGAAGCTGGACCAGTGTTTTTAGTCCAGAGGAAAGTTGAGCTCCCTTTACTGTAGCATAATTTTCGGGTTCTGCATAATAGGGAGTCAGTTTGTTTTTTCCCTTAAACATCATGCATGCCATCATGCAGGCGATTGCTTGAATTTTTGAACCAGAAGAGACGTTTACAAATATGTCGTTTTCTTTTTCTTTTTGCACTATTTCTTTAACAGATTTTAAGATCTTAAAAGGATCAAATCTATCTGAATAGACTATCTGAACCTCGATCTTTTCTTTTTTTAGCTCAGCTTTTATCTTTTCCATATAGCCACGAGCTTTATCTTTTGATGGATCATCATGCATCAAAAGCCAGATCTTGTCTGCTTTCATCTTTTTAGCTGAAAGCACTATCCTGTCTATCTCAAAGCCTACTGGAGCAATGTGTACACGCAGGTTTGCCATAGTCATCATGGTATGTATAGTTTGCATACTAATCTCATCATATATAATAATTCTGCACTCATAAACCATAACATGAAAGTGGTTTGCAAGTTAGAAGAAGAAATAGAGATTCATGTATTTCCTGTAGTTAAATCAGTCTTTGAAATAGAATAATTTCTAAATTTTATTGTGTGACTTTGTAAATGGTTTTTGAAGATTCTACAAGTGGAACTGGATTATCAAGTGATCTCCAGACAAAAGTTTCGATAGTATATGTTCCAGGCTCAGTTGGAGACCAAGACTGTGATACATCAAGTCTTTGATTTATTGTAATAGATCCCTTAAACCATGAAAGTGACATAACAGTGCCAGTAGAATCCTTTACTTGAACAAGATAAACAAAGGGTTGATCATAATCTTGTTTGTTTTCAATTTCTGCAACCACTTGTAGTTGTTGTCCTAACATTGGGTTTTGTATTACCATCCCTAAACTGTCTGTTAAAATTACATTTTCAAGTGTGACTTTGTCAGCTGATGGTGTATTAGATGAAAGTACAGCTTCTGTTATTATATTCAAATCATCATTGACGTTATATGGTGATGGTACCGTGTGATCTACATATTTTGCATATAGTCTGTCATCTAAAATTGCATGTAGTCTGTTTCCACTAGACTTGTCGTATGGTGTAAAGGAGACATTTGATACAAAGATACCGGAATTTTCACTTGTCTCTGTTGCATCTACTGTTATTCCAGCCACATCAGAATCTGATGATATCTCAACTGGAATGGTATCGCTTGCTTCTGGGTTTAGATTCATGTCAGGATCGATAACTTGGATGTTTGCTGTCTCATGTGGAAGATATGACGGCTTGTCAAGGCTGATTCTGCCCTCATTCCAACGTATCTGTGCACTTTGTGTGAGAACCACGCCGTCTGCAAACTCAAATGATATGGTAATTCCGTCATCCCTGTCTGCTTCTAGAAACCCACTTGTCGGACCTGTACCTAGAGTTCTTGGTTGGGTGTCTATCTTCCCATCGCCGTTGGCATCATGTAAAAATCCAGTTAGTATTACTTCACCTGTAAAGACTCCACTATTATTTGAGGTTTCAACTAACTTGTATGGTTCAAGCTCGTGTCCATGTGTTGATATTTTGATGAAATAACCTTGCTCATCTCCAATCGAGTCTATTCCGTATTTATTTTCATTCCAGCTTGGTGCAACTATTGTGATTTCAACTTTGTCTGTCCAACTGTAAACTTGCTTATCTGTAGTAATAGGAGCATACGGCTTGTAATAATCAGGTATTGGTTCTGCGTTTGCTGAAGTAAATAAAAATGCAAAAAGCAAGAGTGATGTTTGATATTTGTTCATTCTTTCATCCAGGATTTTTCTTCAAGTATGGTGATTGATTTTATCATGTCATCAATCTTGGTTGTTACAGCAGTGACTGCCCTAAACTCTTCATACATCATCTTTTCTTCTTCTGCTGAAAGGATCTCTTTTTCTGCATGATCAAAAAATTGCTCTTCTTTTGTAATGTGGTCGTTTAGATAAATAGAATATGTTCTAAGAAATCTTGCTACTGGTTCTCTTGCATCCTGACCTTGCTTCCATCTTTGCAGATGAGTTGCTACACTTCTAGCTATTCTGCGGCCAAACTCGTGCTCTATCATAAATGCTCTAATCTCCTTTTTGAGAGAGTCATAGCTTGCAACGCACGGAAAGTATGCGTCTTCTTCTTTGGAATAGTGTATTGCATCTAAAAACTCAGCCATGATTACTGTTATTTGCTCAATGTCTGAAAATGGGATATCTTTTCCTTCATAGAGTTTTTTGTAACACTTTGTGATTATCTTTTCTAGTCGTCTGATCTGGATGTGGTCCTGCCTAAGAGAGTTTGTTGCGCTCATTTCACTGTGAATAGAGTTACTTTCTTGGGATTATATTGAACTATTCCAAAGTGCGGTTTTGGTGCACCCACTCCGTAATATCCACTTGGTCCGCCAAGACCAAGCCTTATTAGATAATTGCTTGATTTGTCAATCTCAATCTCTTTTTTTTCTAGTGCATAGTCTGATATCTTTTCATGAGTTGCTTTGAGCTCGGAAAAAATATCATGAATCTGGTCGTTTTCAACTAAAGCGGCTTCTTCGTGCTGATGACCACATAAAATTATAAAGTTGCCAAGATGGTTTTTTGCTTCATCAAATGCAGATGATGCCTTGTAGTGATATCCGGAATAGCTAAAGAACTCAAACTCTTCGTTGGATAGTCTCTGCCATGATCTTTGGTACAACCACCTTTCTTCATCATATGCATTCTTTGGCGTAATTTTTTGTGGCTCAAGTGGTCCGCCATGAACGCAAACAATTTCGTTTTTTGTATCAATGAACTGTTGTTGACCAAAAGTCTTGTCACTGTTTTGTTCAAAAAATGAAAGGTCATCATTTTTTAATTGTTGATGAGCTGCCCAGCTTTCAATTGAGCTTCCACTAACTGGCCGTTTGTACAAGAATGCCTCATCGTGGTTTCCCATGACAGATATGATCGGATAATTTTTCTGCAAAGATTCTAGTCTTGCAAGAACTTGTTTTGGTGCGTTGCCTCGCTCAAGCAAGTCTCCAAGATTTATTATTCTTTCAAAGCTGCCATATTTTTTGATAAAATCATCACTTGATACAACTGCCAAAATTGTATCGAGAGCATCGATATCTGCGTGTATGTCAGAAAAAACTAGATCCAATGTTTCTGTATTGTTGTAGCTTAATTTCTAACTTTATGTATGCGTTTGTTCTTGGTAAACGAATTTAATTTTGCTATAACAATAGCTGGGGCTACAAAATACATGCCTGCGTTGAGCATGATTATACCGATTCCATATGTAATCATCTCAGTCTCAGAATCAATGTTTAGATAGTTTAGAATTGCAAGTGTTGAAATTAATGGTGTGATAGCTGCCTTTACCATTTCTTTGAATACAGGGTTTTGCCTTTCCCAATCAGCGACAGTAGGACTGAATGAATAGTAAAATGAATTAAACCCAGTCATAAATGCAGAACCTGAATTTGTCTTGAGAAGTGTGTTATCACGCAGTTCTCGGAGAAGCTGGACCTGTGGTGCCATCTCAGAACCAAATGCTGCTGTAGCTATAAGACAACCATTGTTTGTAGATGGTTCTGGAATTGGTTCTTCTTTTTCAACTGGTTTGGTGACCTCCTCTTTTGGTTCTTCTACTGGTGTAGGTACTTCTGGTTCTTCAATCTCTTCTGGTTCTTCTACTGGAACTGGTTCAGGTGGTTCTGCATTCTCTTGGTGTGGAAGCTTTCCTAGGACAGCTTTAGCTTGTCGTATTTCTTCATCGCTGTATCCTAGTCCTTTTAGTTCATCTTCAAAGGTTTGTTCTGAAATGACGCCATCTTTGTAAAGTTGCATCAGAGTTTGATCTAGACGAAGACCTTCAGGTTCTGGAGGAGGTGTGCCTTCAGTTACTGTAAATTTTAGTGCCTTGATAAAATATGGCTTATCAGGTTTTGTTTTAGTTGCCCATGCAAATTTTATTTCATATTCTCCTGTTGGTTGGCTCTTTGTATTACAGATTTCTGAATAGCTTTGTTGCACCTTGGAATTTACTATAATATCACAGACGCTGTGTGGCAATCCACTT
>Ga0233416_10000449_pt1 | contig 12616 bp, 6 predicted proteins | sample Sediment_Towuti__2_FD_188638 | JGI IMG/M metagenome (GOLD analysis project Ga0233416, IMG submission 188638) | Sediment microbial communities from Lake Towuti, South Sulawesi, Indonesia - Sediment_Towuti_2014_0_MG | ecosystem: Environmental > Aquatic > Freshwater > Lake > Sediment | place... | reverse complement strand
TGGCTGCTATGCATGTTCCGACCGGGATTAAACTCTTAGCTGACGTACAGCCTGTACTTATAGACAGTTCACCGACAGTGGCGAAGTTTGTCTATCTTTCTGCGGAGGCGTTCACCGACAACGCAGCCTCAGCCACAAACGCACAAATTCAGACAGATACAGCGCAAGGTGAAGATAGCGCAGTGTGTCCGTTTATTCTCACCAACACGTCGGCACAAATACGCTATCGTCTTGGTGGAGCTTCAGATACAGATATCACCTTGAAGATCAACACGCGCGGGTGGCTTGACCAACGCAACAAATATGAGATCCAATAATGAACCAACATCTTGAACGACTCAAAACGCTCGCGCCCGTCATTCAGACCCCTGCTCTCGAACTGATTCTGCGGTGCGAGAAGCAGCTCAAGCGCACCCTCCTGGTAGTACGGACGTGGTCGTCCTACTCCGAGCAGCTCGAACTCTACAAGAAGGGCCGGCGGGTGGTCGGGAGTGAGTGGGTGGTGGTCGATCCCTCGCAGATCGTGACGAAGGCCTTCCCCGGCACCTCCGCCCATAACGTCGTCACGCCAGCCGGGATGCCGGCAGCGATGGCCTTGGACGTGGTTCCGCTCAAGGAAGACGGGACGCCGGATTGGGCCGCTCCCCTTGCCTTCTGGAACGATCTCTATGAGATGGCCTGGAAGGTTGGTCTGGACCCCCTCGGAGACGCGATCGGGGCGCATTTGGCCTATGATAAAGCCCACTTCGAGGAGCCGGCCTGGAAGCTCAAGCTGGAGTCCTGGAAAGAGTATCGCTTGTAAGTGTGATATACTAGATCATGCACACGCATTATACGAAAAAGGGCCGAAAAAAGAAGCACTAAGGATCTAGCGGCATGGCTATCCTTGAAGACATTGGCGCGGCAGACGCCACGCAGACGGCTGCCCCTGCAACAACAACCATTCCCAACGCTCCAGCTCTCACCGATACTCCGCAATCGGTGATGGATACTGTGGGCGGGGTCTCGCAGACACGCGCCTCGCAATCCGAAGCGATGGGCGCCAAGGCCACCAGCTATACCCCCACGCAAAGCTCTCAGGTTCAGGATCAAGTTCTCAAGATCGTCGGACAGGACTCCCCGCTCATGCAGCAGGCCCGGACCAGGGCCATGCAAGCAATGAATCAGCGGGGGTTGATCAACTCCAGCATCGCGGAAACCGCAGGACAGGAGGCCGTGATCGCGCAGGCCCTCCCGATGGCGCAGCAGAACGCGCAGCAGGAATTCCAGGCCGGCATGCAGGCTGCCGCAGATGTCAACCAGGCCACCCAGTTCACCGCACAACAGCAGAACGAGACCGCGCGCGCGAACGCACAGCTCTCTACCAGCGTGAATCTCGCCAACGCCGAGGCGCTCAATAAGGCGAAATCCGAGGCGCTCGCATCGGGCAATCAGCTAGCGATCGCACAATTGGAGACGATCACACAACAGCAGATTGCACAGTTGCGGTCACAGACCGACATGCAGTTGGCAGCTATTCAACAAAGCACTAGCCTGAGTGTGGCCGATAAACAAGCGCAGTCAGAGTTAGCCAGGGCGCAGCTCGCAGCCGATACCGACATTCTGCTCGGAAAGATGAACACGGATGCTCAAATACAAGTCGAACGGCTGCGATCGGAGACGGCGAAATATCAGGTCGATACGGAGACGGCGACAAAACTGAACCTCTTCGGGCAGGAGACGGCTCGACTCATTAGATTATCGCAGATGGATAATCAGACGAAGCTCCTAGTCCAGAAATCTGTCAGTGACACCGCACTTAAAATTGAGGCCATTCAAGCCCGAACCGATATCACCATAGCGGACAAAAATAATCGAAGTAACGAACTGATTGCATTCCGAAATATGAATAATCAGGTCGTGTTGGCGAATATCGACGTGGCGGGAAAGAAGGCTGTGCAAGCGATGCAGGATGCAACAATGTTGAGGGTTGAAGCGATTCGACAAGATACCACGCTGACGGCACAGCAGCGACAGCTCAAAGTCGATCGAGAACTCACCTTCGCGAAACTGAAAACGGACGTCGCCATATCGCAGCTCGATAACAAGACGAAGGCAGATATCGCGGCAAAACAGGTGGCCGCAGAAACATTCATCGCGGGTCTCGAATCGACTACCACCTTGACGGTGCAGCAGCGGCAGATCGCGGCGGATCAGGTGATGCGGATCGAGAAATTCAGAAACGACATCGCGTTGGCTCAACTCGATACCACCAACAAACAAAAACTTATGACGCTTCAGGGTCAGATCGATACGAACATTCAGAAGATTCAATCAAACACGCAGCTCAGTGTGGTTGATAAACAAACCAAGACAGAACAACAAATTGCCCTTGCAAAGATCGCGGCGGATTCAGCGATCGCGACACAGGATAACCAAACCCGTCTAGCGATTCAAAATCAGATCAGTCAAACGCAAAATGCGATTGCGGCGTTGGAGGCAAACACGAGCCTCACAAATGTTGATAAACAAGTGCAATCGAATCAGTTGATCGAGTTGACGAAAATTGACACCAGCGTCAGGCTGGCCAATCTGGATAATACCAACCGTCTTGCCTTACAGACGTTGGTCAATCAAGGACAGGCTGCCGTCCAAACCATTCAGTCGAACGCGCAGCTCAGTGCTGTGGATAAGCAAGTAAAATCAGACCAAATCATCGCCGGCCTGCGACGAGACACGGAACTCGCGATCAGTTCGGCCACATTAAACAACAATCTAAAGATTGCGAACATTGACGCGACTACCCGCACAACTGTGACAAAAATGCAAGTGGACTCACAGGCAGCTCTTGCGAAGATTGAACAGAACACCGCGTTCACCATCGAAGACAAGCGCGCGAAATCGGCCATGGAACTCGCGAAACTCGAACGAGATACTCGGTTGGCAATCGGCACGATGGATATGCAGAACCGGCTGCAAGTGGCCAACATCGATGCGACATCCAGGGCGAACGTGCAGAATTTGATCAATCAGGCAAACATGGACCTCGCAGCGATCCAAGCCGATAGCGCCCTCGCGATCGCCGATAAGGACACGGCTCGCGCGATCACCTTGAGTCAACTCGAAGGACAGATCCGACTAGCGTTGGGCGAACAACAGGCCAACAATCAGCTCAACATTGCCACGTTGGATGCCGCGAATCGCCGGGACACCGCGATGATCAACGCACAGGCCCAACTCGATGTTGCGAACCTCGATGCCGCCACGAAGGTCCAGCTCTTTGAGATCGAGGCGGCGAATAAGCAGCTCTTACAGACCGATCAGAGTGTCGCGCAGGCGTACCAGCAGCTCTCCAGTTCGATCGCCTCGATTCAGACAAGTTCGGTTCTCGGAGCGCAAAACAAAGAGGTGCAGATCAGGCAACAGATCAACCTGTTCAACGAACACCTGCTCGCACTGAACGCAATCCGTGGCGTCGATCTCTCGCAGTTCTTCACCACGCAGTCTGCGGGATCAGTCGGCACCACGACACCGTCAGTGCCCGCGAGCGGAACGGGTGGTCCTGGGACGGTCACGCCGAACCCGACGCCGGCGCCGCCGCCAGTACCGCAACAACAAGTGGTGTCATCAAGCGGAAGGGTCGTTTCGATTCCGGCTAACTATTCAATTTTCAAATCACCATATAGTGGACAAGTATTTGCCTTACCTCCTGGTTATACAATGATGAACACGAAATGGGGAGGATCTGTTCGTGCCCCCAACGGATCGATGGTCAGCGGTAACGCATATCTATTACAGTAACAAATGCTCACGATTCGAACATTGAGACAAGACGAGTTTCCTAAGGCCGTGCCCCTCTGCGAAGCGTTTTATCGAGAATGCAACGGGCATTTGGGCGATGCCTTCGACGGCCAGCAGTTCTTGAACACCATGAACGATCTGGCGCTCCTGTATCAGTTCTGTTTCTTCGGAGTATGGAATGGGGACGAGCTTCTCGGAGGATTGGGAGCCTATATTCAACCGGATATCTTTGAGGCGGGGATTGTGGCACACGATCTCTTTATCTACATAAAACCGGAGTATCGTGGGCAGACCCCGCTCCGAACCCTCATACACACCTATGAGCAATGGGCGAGGGAGCGTGGAGCGAAGTATGCGTATCTGGTACACTTAGAGCATGGCCCGTTCAAGGACAAATTTGCACGAGTCTTTGATATCTCAAACTATCGAAAAATGGAGACGGCCTACCGTCTCGATCTCCGGGAGGTGAGCGTATGCCAGTCCTAATACCCTTTATCCCTATCATCGCCTATACCGCGCTCGCGGTGAGCGTCGTCAGTATTGCGACCACCGTTATCGGTGCGGCAACCGGAAATAAGACGCTCAAGAAAATCGGGCAAATCTCTGGCTACGTCGCCATGGGTCTCGGTGTGGTAGCAGGAGGCGCCATGGCCTGGCAAGCGTTCGCGACACCAGCTATCACGTCGACAACCGCAGGAGCCGCAGCAAGTTCAACCGCTGGTGGTGCGGGGGCAGGAGGAGCTGGTGGGGCTGGTGGGGCTGGTGCTGGTGCTGGTGCTGGTGCAGGGGCTGGTGGTGGTGGGGCAGGGGCTGCTGGAACAGCAGGGGCATTGACGCAGGGCGAGGAAGCGGTCCTGGCAACAGCCGGTCCTCTTACCCAAGGCGGCGGAACTATCGCAGGAGCCGCTGTCAAACCTCCAGTTCCAGGTACACCGCCTACGCCTAAAGCCCCTATTCAGAATCTTCAACCTGGGACTGTCAGTGGTAAGCCGCCTATTCAGCAGACAGGAAGTTTCACCACAACACAACCTCTTAAAATGACAACGATGGAAGGGAAATCTGTGACGTATGGCGGACAAGACGTTAAAACTCAAACAGTCGGATCTGGAATACGAGGAACCAGCCCTGAAGGTCAAACACTGACGACCGTACCAAAAGAGAGTCTGACTGGAAATGTGGCTGGAGAAGGTTTTGCTCGGAAGAGAATAGAACCACCTGTTGAGGTGATAAGGACACCTCCTAATCCTAATGCGAGTCAAATCATCGCAGATGCGGGGAAGACTTATAATCCTAGTGTTATCGATAAGATTGCAGGTGAGATTCCTCCTCCGCAAGCACCAAGTAAGGGCTGGTTCCCGGAATGGGTTACCGAAGGATTTGCAAAAATCTTCGGAACGGCTGACACCGTTGACGCAGAGGGGAAGGTAATACCAGGCAGACAAGGATTCCTCGAAAAGAATCCGATGGCGAGTTACGGCATCATCGCCTCGATCGGTGGAGGTATGAGTTCCTTGTTCGAATCCGCAGCGGAGGAGAAACGATTGGCCGAAGCGCGACGGCAATATGATCAGGAGCGTGCCGATCGACAGAGACAACTCAACGAAATATTCTACGGAGTTGATTGATCATGGCTGAGAGTATCTTAGAGAGCGTGACAGCAGCGCCGGTCAAGAAGAACGATCCAAATCTGCTTCAAACCGTTCTCGAACAGATTGAGTCGAAGGTCCCGGACCCACTGCGCGACAATTACGACGCAATCGTGGTCTCGTCGTCCAAAATCCTGTGGGAACAAGAAGCGCACGAGGCGATCTTCAAGACCTATATTCAACGCAACATCAAGACGGTGAAAGACGTTCCGATGGCGTTAGGGAAGGGTATTCCGGCCTTGATCGGTCTTATCATTCAGAAGAGTGGACGGCGCCCTGACGCTCTCGCGCCAGCCGCAATGGTGGCCTGTCAAACCATCATGATCCACGTGCTTATCTATTTACAGAAACGCATGAAGATGAAGATCACCGAACGCGTGCTCGCAGAATCCTCACATGCGGTGACGAAGGGGATGTTCAAACTGTTCGGGATTACAAGAGATAAATTTAAGCAGGTACTCATGCAGTTGCACGCGCAGGCGAAGGAGAAACAGAACGAACAGTTGCAGATGGAACAAGAACCAGAGGGCGCAGAAGAGATGCCGTTCGATGAAGGGCAAGAATTGCCGCCTGAGGAGGAGGCATTGCCCGAAGAGGCATTGCCCGAAGAGGCATTGCCAGAAGAGGCATTGCCCGAAGAGGCATTGCCCGAAGAAGCTGGACCCGCTCCACAAGAGACGGGACAGGAGCTACCTCCGGCAGAGGGCGGAGAACCCGTCCCTGCCGAGGAGCCAGGTATCGTAGGAGGGCTGTAACGTGGGCTTGAAACTCGCAGGGATTCTGAGCGGGATCGGACGAGGGCTCGAAAGCGCCGGCACCATCGGAATGCAGTATTGGGCCAATTCGCGCCTGCAAGCCGATCGCCTCAAGGCAGAGACTGAGCGTCAAATGGCCTTAACAGCAGCGGAACAAAAGGGCGCCTTCGAACGCACCAAGATGACGGCAGACACGCAAAGAGACGTGGCGAAAATGGGACTAGATTTCGAGAAGGAGAAGTTCGGCGTCACCTCGAAACAAGATGCTGAGAAAATTAGGATCTTAGGTGAAGAGTTATCACGGGCAATTCGACAAGGTGACAAAGAGCTCACGATTAAGGCGGAGCAGTCGTTGGCCGCACTGACAGCAGCGAAAGGTTCGTATGCAGAAAGTATGGCGAAGGCTAAGTTCTATGGTGACATAAAAGGTGATCTGACGGAGCGCGGTCAAAACATTACATCGTTGACGAAACAACACGAAATCGTTTCACGAGCGATTGAGAAACTCGATGTGCAATTAGGTAAAGCAATCGATCCGAACGAAACCAAAACGTTAACCATAGAAAAGACGCGATTAACAAACCATTTGAAAGGCGTTGAAGATAAACTACAAAGCGCGATCTCAGGTGGTGGGCTAACAGAGAAGAAAACTCCAGAGCAGATTGACTTCGAGAAACGACTTGCGAATGATCAGAAACGGTCTTCGTTATACAAAGTTGAAAAATTCTTCCGAGCCAACGAAAACCGTCACATGATCACGGGGACCACCAAAGACGACGAGGATGATCTTCGTTCAACGATAGCCGATTTCGCCAAACAAATCGGAAATTATAAAGATGTTGAAGATATTGTAAGTGTGCTCAAGAAAGAATTTGGAGGAGAGCAGCAAGGAAAAATTAAAGGCAGACTGTACTAATTATTTTCCGACCGGAGATCCCACATGCCTCGCCCGACACCCGAATTTCTCAGAAGTCTGAGTGAACCTCCCCCTTCACGTCTCAGTCTGAACAAACCCTATGAGTCGTATCGATCGCCGGACGACGACGAAGAAAAATCTGACACCTTAGCTGGATTCAAAGAGTCCTTCGCCGAAGTCCCTCGTCTCTTCTACGGTCTGGTGATGGGAGGGGCTGAGGCGATTGAACAAAAAGTTGGCAAGGGCGGGATGGCCAGCGCGGTCAAAGAGTACGCCCTCGATAAGTACATCAAAAGTGCCCAAGAAGCCCAAGCAACCGCCAAACCAATCTATTCCGCCACCGAAGCCTGGAAGCGCGCCAGTGAGAACGGGGACTATGGCGCCCTCGTCGACTTCACCCAATACTGGCTCGGATACGTCGCCGGCCAGGGCGTGCAGATGGTGGCCACCGCCGGTGTAGGGTCAGTGATTGCCAAAGCCGCTGTGAAGAAGGTGGCCTCCAAGACCGTCGAATCGATGGTCGCGAAACGCATGGAGAAGCTGGCCGCAGAGAAGGTCACCGCGAACCTTCCCAAGGAGGCGATGAAGGTCATCGCCGTGAAGCAGGCCACACAGAAGCTCGGACGTATCGGGGAGACGGCGGCCTTAGGCGCGGCCTCGGTTGGTATGGAGGGCGGGGAAATCTTCGGCGATCTGGTATCCAACGCCGAGCGGCGTGGAGAGAAGCTCTCCGGGGAGGATCTGGCCAAAGCCCTCGGATGGTCCTTGAGCGCCGGCGCCCTCGACCTTGTCGGGAATAAATTTGGCGTCGACCTCATCTTGGGACGTCGGGTTACGAAGGGATTGGCCGGCCTCACAGGGGTAGGGGGACGTGTCGCACGTGCCGGAAGCCAGGCCGTCATGGGGGCCGGGGTTGAAGGCGCCACAGAGTTCACCCAGACCCTCATGGAGCAGGCCGGGAAGAAGGAGGACCCCCTCAGCCGCGAGTCCATCATCCAGGCCATTGACGCAGCCGCCGTCGGGGTTTTGGGCGGTACTACCTATGGGGCCGTCGGAGGCGCCTTCACACGACCTGTCCGGCCTCCTGATACAAAGGTCGGCACTTCCACGGAAAAGCCGACAGATACTCCACCTCCTCCACCACCACCGGCTGGGACGATTCCTCCTGTTACCGAGGAAGAGACAGGGATCGACCGTGGGGATCTGCTCAAGAAGATCCAGACCGAACAGGAATATATCGGGAAGGAAACGCCTGAGGCCGGAACGCGTGCGCCCATCCCCCCATTGAAGACCGATCAGCCAGAAGAGGAGGAGAAGAGTCCTGGCCGGGCGATTATGGACAGGATTGCCGACAAAGGTGTCGTTTATGAGCCAGAGACACCCGCCGGTGTTACCCCTCCCCCAGGAACCATCGTCGAACGGGTGGCCCCGATCACTACGGTTGAGGAAGCCAAGGCCGCGATCAAAGTCGTGGAGAAGGAGGTGCTCCAACCGCAGCTCGAAAAGAAGACCGTTATCCAACCGATCGAGGAGCAGAAGCCGTCAGGAGTGAGAGAGTTCGTCCTCAACATCGGGATGGATATCGGGGATAAGAAGGACGCGCTCAGTCTCGAAGAAATTGAAGAGGAGATTAAGTCTCGCTACGGAGAGATCGAGTCGATCGAGGTCAAACCATCCCCGACCGAGAACAGCGCGATCGTCAAACTCAAGAACGGGATGCTGCCGCACGAACTCGACGACCTCGCCGATGCGCTCAGACAGAACGCGATCGCCTACCGGGATGGGGACAACGTCGACTTCTATGGATCGAAGAAGCAGGAATGGATCGACAAGTACGGGAAGCCTGACCGCAGCCAGTTCCTTGAGCCCACTCCCAAAACGCCAGCCGCCGAGCCGATCGAGCCTGCCACGCAGGAACCGACCCGCCCGCGTATAACCGAGATTACGGAGACATTGGATCAACCGGAGAGGATCGACCTCCCCGTCACCGAGGGTCTCAAGACCCAGGACAACGTCAAGCCGGTGGACATCCTGAATGAGAATACAGTCGACGGCGCGATCCAAACTATGGACGCGGCGGTCAGCGACACGGCCAAGCCACGACCGGCACCAGCATTAGAACCGACAGGGACCGTGACCGTACCGCAACAGCCCACGCTCGAACAAGAGCCGAAGACGCCAGCACAGAGCATATTTCAACAGGCCATGCAAACAGGCGAGAAGATCACTGGTGTGGTCACGGAAGAGAAGCGGAGACAGAGGATAGTTGAACTTAAACCCTACTTCGACAACGAATTCCTTCCTGGAATGCAGAAAGTTTTCAAGGAGGTGATGCTTGGTGCGCCTGGGATCACGTTCGATAAAGACGGAAATATGTTCGAACACGGGAAGCCCCTCAAACTGCTCAACTTCGATGAGATTCGCCAAAGTAAAATAGGCCTGGATGGATACGAAGGTATCTCGTTCATAGCCGCAATGCACGGGAAAATCGCTCTGGTGGTGAACCAATCGGATCGATTCGACGGGTTGTTTAATCAAGACCCAAAGAACGCCAAGTATATCTTCATCACCGCCGATACCTTCTACGATCCTGTCGCAATCACAGGACACGAAATCGCGCATGCCGTTCAGCCACTCTATAAGGTGATTCAAAGCATCTTAGCTAAACCAGGGATGATGAATCCTCAAGCACGAAGGGCTGCGTTAGAACGGCATACATGGGTGAACCGTATTAAAGATCCAAAGTTGAGAGAGAAGTTACTCTCTGGGGAGATCAATAGCGATATTTATGGTCATGCCTTCAGAGACCTTTCAGGTTTTTGGCCGAAGGTCTTCAAACACATGAATGGTGAATACGGTGCTCCGAAGGCCAAAGAATACATCATGGAGTTTTTAGAGAAGATCAAAACCTACATCAAGGACATCCGGGAGAAGGCGCGGAAGACCAGCTTCATGACTGTAAACGGAGAAGAGATCGTCTACAAATATCTCAATAACGTTGAAGCCTTCTATGATGAATTCGCTCCGGTTGTGGCAAAGTATTACGGGAAAGTGAATCCGAAGATCGCTGAACGTGGACTCGCCGGCATGCTTGAACAAATCAATCCTGAGATCACCATCAAGCAAACGCTCAAAGAGACCACCTTTACACACTTCACGCCGTCTGAGGAACAGAGCGGTCTCTTCGTCGCCAGCAAGGATCTCCCGGTTCTTATCAAGAACGAAGAATATCCACACTCCATCATTCCGAGAGGAGCGATCCTGTCTGAACCGGTAATGAAGGCTGCCGGGTACGCGCCTCCCAAGAAGGTAGAGAAAGAACCAATCGGAACTGAACAAGAGTTTAAGGATTACCAAGAACGTGTTACCAAGTTCATGTGGAAGGGTGGGATGCCAGAGAAAGGGAAGAGGGCAATCATTGGTTACGAGCGTGCAGTACGGACGAACACGCAACGAGATCCTCATCTTTCAGATGCAACGTGGAAACTTGATACCGTCACACTCAAACAATTAGAAAAAGCCAACCCCGATCTCGTGACACCTGGACAATTCAAAGGAGATCGAAAGAATTACGATAAGTACACGAAGGATCAACCGATCGTCATCGATCATAATGGACGAGTGATCGCCGGCGGTATTCATGTGCTGAAGGCCGCTGAATTAAACAAAACCACACTTGAAATCTACAGACCAGAGGGAAGGCCAGTCTCCAAAAAGACCATGCTCTCACCCGCCCCGCTCAAGGACGCCTGGCGCGACAACCCAGGCGGAGAATGGCTCTTTTACGAGCGAAAGAATGCCGCAGAGAAACTCCAGAAGAACCCCCAAGGCGCGCTCAGTAAAGTCTCCGGGAGCGCCACCGCTGGCTTCACCACCACGCTCGACTCGAAGATGGTGGCCGGTCTTCCTGGCCTCAACAACGAGCAAAACACATTTGACCAGAAAAAGGTCGACCGGTACGCCAAGCTCATTCAAAAGGGTGAGATGGATCTCAACAGGCACCCTGTCTTCCTGAACGTCGGGTATGACGGGAAGGTCTGGATCAACGAAGGAAACCACCGGGCACGGGCTGCGGTGCAGGCTGGCCTCTCCGAGACCCCTGTTGAAGTCCGCTACTTCGCCGGTGGGGAGGAGGTGGAGGGTCCGCTCAACCTGGAACAGCTCAAGGTAGGCCGGATCGTCGAACGGCGTAACTACAACGTCGCCAGCCCACGCCCCAGTCGTGTCGACCCCGAAGATCTGATTACCGAGGCCGACACCGCCGGCGCCCAGAAGCGCGTCAACAAACTCATCTCCATGCTGAGGAACTACCCGCTCACCGAGGGAACAGGCACCAATGCCGAACTCATGAACAAGCTCCACGACATGATGGTGGATAACATCAAATGGCTCTACCATCTTGTGTCGCCGGCCATGCGCGAACGGGCGAGGCTCTGGTACGACGGCGCCCACCGCGTCACCAAAGAATGGTCAACGATCTACGACTACACGCACGAGCAGGCCGCAGCGGTCATGGCCGTGCTCTCCCCGCAGGCCGACTGGTTCAACAACATGACGATGGCCGAGCGCACGATGAATATCATGAAGAAACGCCAGCATGAGCGGGTGACCGAGGCCATGGTGACGTGGACGAAAGGGTACGCCGACAATGCGAAGAAGAACAAGAACCGTCAGATCCTGCTCGCTCGCATGCAGGAACTCCTGGCAGCCGGCACCACGCTCGCGGAGATGTCCGACCAGGACGCGGCCCGGTTCGTCCGTGTCTTCGACGAGACCTATCACGATCCCGCCTATCGTGTGGTAACGCCAGAGGGTGGGTTCATGGACTACGTGCGAGCCGCCGTCGGAAATCAGACCGACGCGTTCGACCCGGTGGTGCAGGGCGATAAGATTCGCAAGCGGTGGAACAATTTTAACGCACTCGAAAAGGCCGTCAAGGTGCTCCGAACCACCGGCCCAATCGACGTGAACACCCTCAGCAAAAAAGACAAAGTGAAAAACTTCTACATGAACATCATGCACCCGGAGAACCGGGGACGTGAAGTCACGGTCGACACCCATGCGGTGGGGGCCTCGCACTTGCGCGCCTTCAGTGGCGAGTCAAAGGAAGTCAAAGATGCCTGGAGCCGTGTCGGAATGTATGCGGTCTACAGGCGCGCGTATCAGGATGCCGCCTTCGAGATGAAGCTCCTCCCTCGCGAAATGCAGTCGATCGTCTGGGAAGCGATCCGCGCCCTTTTCCCATGGACGATCAAAAAGGAACTGGCCCCCAAGGTCAAAGAGCAGTGGAGGCTCTATCGCGAAGGGAAACAGGATCTCGCCACCACCCGACAGAACATCTTCGACATGGCTGGTGGTCTCAAGCCGTTCATGTGGGAAGGGGGCGGGATCGGCTTGTTCCCCTCCCAAGGGGCGACGACGTACGACACGGAGATCCACGAAGACCCGGCGAAACGGAAGGCGAACACGTTCACCAAGCTCTCGAAAAAAGAAACGCGATACTACTCAGCAGAAAAGAA
>Ga0233416_10000448_pt1 | contig 12636 bp, 13 predicted proteins | sample Sediment_Towuti__2_FD_188638 | JGI IMG/M metagenome (GOLD analysis project Ga0233416, IMG submission 188638) | Sediment microbial communities from Lake Towuti, South Sulawesi, Indonesia - Sediment_Towuti_2014_0_MG | ecosystem: Environmental > Aquatic > Freshwater > Lake > Sediment | place... | reverse complement strand
TGAGCACCGCACCGCTCGGGATCGGCTTGCCCTTCCGGACCGCCTCGATGACCTCGGCCTGCGTGTAGAGCTCGCGGTATTGCTTGATGTCGGGCCGGTCCAGCGTGGCGTAGCGCTCGCCCTTCAGATAGTTCGACGGATAAGCGACCTTCTCGGGCCCGGCTTGGGCCCCGCCGGCCGCCAGGGCGACCCCGACGGTCAGGACGATCCCGGACAACCCTGCCTTGCGGATACGCATGCTCTCCTCCTCTTGTCTTGAGGTGCGACACTCCGATGGTACGTCAGCCGGGCGTCCGCGGACGCGGCGCCGGCCGGTTCCTTGCGTCAACAGCGGAACCCCGGCCGGGATTCCCGGGGCCGCGCAACCGGCGCGGCCAGAGGCCGAGCGGGGGCGCCTGCGCGCCTCGCTGGCCCCACCGTCCGTGACCGATTCCGCAGTCGGCCGGGGCCCTGTCCCGGACGGGCGGTCCTGCCGGGGCATTCCCCACATCCGAAGCGAACCAGCGCTTCTCCCCGGGCGCGTGAAGCGGGATCCTTGCGCCCGGCGGCGTCAATGACAGGGGAGGTTTCATGCACCGGTTCACTTCGCTTGTCCTCGCGACGGGTCTCGCGCTCGGCACGGCTTCGTTCGCCGACGCCGGCGAGATCGCGAAGGACCTTCTCGTTCCGGCGGCGAGCATCGACGACGGGCTCGGGGCGCTGCCACCGGCCGCCGAATGGCGCGAGCCCTGGCTCTACGCCTTGCCGGCGGAGAAGATCGACAACGGGCTCGGCGAGCTGCCGCACGTCTCGCGCATCATCGAGGTCTGGCTCTACGCGATGCCCGCCGAGAGCATCGACAGCGGTCTCGGCGAGGTTGCGGAGCGCGCGGCAGAGGCGCGGCGCGAACTGGCCCGCGTGCGCTGATCAGCGCACGAGCATCCGCGCGACCGCGAGCAGGACCAGCACCAGCGCGACGCCGACGAAGGCGATCGTGAACTGGCGCATCCGGCGCCGGTTCGCGTTCGCCTCGGCGCGCTCGGCCTCCATCAGCGCGGCCACCTTGGCCCACTTGTCCTCGTCGCGCGGCCGCGCGCCCTGCGCGGCCGGGTGATCCCAGCCGACGACGGTCGGCGCATCGAGCGGCGACGCCCGTACGGGCCGTGCGCTTCGAGCGTCACCCGCCCGGGGCGCTGCCGGACGTCCGGGCGGGGGCGTGGCGGTCGTCTCGCGGCGGCCCTTGCCGGCCGCGACCTCGCGGCGCGCCGCGTCGAGCAGCGCGCGTTCCCTGTCGCTCAGCTTCCTGTCGTTCATCGGCGGAATCGTTCCGGTAGGCGGAGCATGCTCTACATCAGGATGACGTCGAACTGCTCCTGGGTATAGGCGGTCTCGACCTGCATCGACACCGGCTTGCCGATGAAGTCGCCGAGCATCGCGAGCGACTGCGACTCCTCCTCGAGGAAGAGGTCGATCACCGACTGCGCGCCGAGGATCCGGAACTCGCGGGCGTCGAACTGGCGCGCCTCGCGCAGGATCTCGCGCAAGATCTCGTAGCAGACGGTGCGCGCGGTCTTGACCGTGCCGCGCCCCTGGCAGGTCGGGCAGGCCTCGCAGAGCACGTGCTCGAGCGACTCGCGGGTGCGCTTGCGGGTCATCTCCACCAGGCCGAGCTGGGTGAAGCCGTTGACCGTCGTCTTGGTGCGGTCGCGCGCGATCGCCTTGTTGAACTCGGCGAGCACCGCGGCGCGGTGGTCGGCGTTCTCCATGTCGATGAAGTCGAGGATGATGATCCCGCCGAGGTTGCGCAGCCGCAGCTGCCGCGCGATCACCTGCGCGGCCTCGAGGTTGGTCTTGAAGATCGTGTCGTCGAAGTTGCGCAGCCCGACGAAGCCGCCGGTGTTGACGTCGATCGTCGTCATCGCCTCGGTCTGGTCGATGATCAGGTAGCCGCCGCTCTTCAGCTCGACCCGGCGCGCGAGCGCCTTCTCGATCTCCTCCTCGACGTTGTGCAGGTCGAAGAGCGGCCGCTCGCCCGCGTAGTGCTCGATCCTGGGCAGCGCCTTCGGCACATAGTCGGTAGCGAAGGCGAGCAGGCGGGCGTGGTTCTCGCGGGAATCGACGACGATCCGGCCGGTGTCCTCGTGCACGAAGTCGCGCAGCACGCGCTGCGCGAGCGAGAGATCCTGGTGCAGGAGGGACGGCGCGTGGGAGGTCTGCGCGCGTTCGCAAATGTATCCCCAGAGGCGGCGCAGGTACGCGACGTCGCCCGCGAGCTCGGCATCGGTGGCCGACTCCGCCACGGTGCGGATGATGTAGCCGCCGCGCTCCTCGGCGGGGAGCTGCTGCTGCAGCTTCTCGCGCAGGAGCTTGCGCCCGCCTTCGTCCTCGATCCGCTGCGAGATGCCGATGTGCGGGTCCTGCGGCAGGTAGACGAGCAGCCGCCCGGCGATCGAGATCTGGGTCGAGAGCCGCGCGCCCTTGGTGCCGATCGGGTCCTTCACGACCTGCACCATGAGCGGCTGGCCCTCCGCGAGGATCTTCTCGATCGGCCGCGGGGTGCCGCCGCCCGCGGCTTCGCCGTTCGCGCGCTCCTCCCAGATGTCCGCGACGTGCAGGAACGCCGCGCGCTCGAGCCCGATCTCGACGAACGCCGACTGCATCCCCGGCAGCACGCGCACCACGCGGCCCATGTAGATGTTGCCGACGAGGCCCCGGCTCGCGGTCCGCTCGACGTGCAGCTCCTGGACGACGCCGTTCGCCGTGATGGCGACGCGCGTCTCCTGCGGGCTCACGTTGATGAGGATGTCTTCGGCCATTGCGGGGGCGCAAGCTTAGCGCGGATGCTGCCTCGACCGGATTGCCGCCCGGTCAGGCGGGCCGCGACTGGAACTTGCGCAGCAGGGTTGCCGTCTCGAAGAGCGGCAGCCCCATGACCCCGGTGTAGCTGCCGAGGATCTCGGGAATGAAGGCCGCCGCGCGGCCCTGGATCGCATAGCCTCCGGCCTTGTCGTAGGGCTCGCCGGTGGCGACGTAGTCGGCGATCTCGGCGTCGGTCAGCTCGCGGAAGCGCACGACGTTGTCGTTCACGATGATGTCGAAGCGGGTGTCGAGCTTGAGCGCCACTGCGGTGAGCACGCGGTGCTCCCGCCCGGAGAGCTGCTTCAGCATCTCCGTCGCGGCGGCGCGGTCGGCGGGTTTGCCGAAGATCGTGTCGCGCAGGCACACGACCGTGTCCGCGGCGAGCACCGGCAGCCGGGGGAGGCTCCGCTGCTGCACGCGCAGCCACCCGGCGTCGGCCTTGTCACGCGCGACGCGCTGCACGTAGCTCTCCGGGGTCTCGTCCTCGCGCGGCATCTCGTCCATGTCGCGGCCGCGCAGGCCGTGCTCGCGGAAGAGCAGCACCTCGAAGGGAACGCCGATCTGCTTGAGCAGCTCGCGCCGGCGCGAGCTGCGCGAGGCGAGGTAGATGCGCGGCAGCCCCGACGCCACGGTCAGGCCCGGTCCGCGGCCGGACTTCCCGGGGTGAGCCGGAGGAGCCGCACGGAGGCCGCGCTCCCCTGTCCGTCCGAAAGTCGGTTTCCGAGCATCAGCCCCCCCGGTGATAAGGGTGATTATCGAGGATGGACAGGGCCCGATAAAGCTGTTCCGCGAGCAGGACGCGAACCAGTGCATGGGGCAGCGTGAGGCTCGACAGCCGGAGCTGGAGCGCCGCCGAGCGCTTGAGCCCGGGATCGAGGCCGTCCGGGCCGCCGATGACGAACGCCACGTCGCGTCCACCCGCGAGCCAGCCGCCGACGCGCTTCGCGAGCTGGAGCGTAGTGAGGTCGAGCCCGCCCTCGTCGAGCGCCACCCGCAGGACGTCGGAGGGCAGCGCGGCGAGGAGGCGCCGCGCCTCGCCGGCAAGGCGCTCGGCAACGCTCCGGCGCTCCGCGCCGCGTTCGGGGCGGACCTCGATCAGATCGAGGCGCGAGCTGCGGGGGAACCGTTTGGCGTACTCGGCGAACGCCTCGTCGACCCAGCGGGGCATCCGGTCCCCCACTGCGACGACGACGAACTTCATCTCACAGGTGAGCCTGCTCGGCCGGCTTGGGCGCCGCGCGCCCCCGCTTCGCCCGCGGCCGGGGTTCGCCCCAGAGCTCCTCGAGGTTGTAGTACTCGCGCACCGCGGGCTGCATGATGTGGACCACCACGTCGCCGAGATCGATCAGCACCCATTCCGCCGCGGATTCGCCCTCGACGCCGTAGATCCGCTCACCGATCGACTTCATCCGTTCCTGGAGGTGGACCGCGAGCGCCTTGGTCTGGCGCGCCGAGTCGGCGGTGGCGATGATCACGCGGTCGAACAGGCTGGTGAGGTGGGTCACGTTGAACGCCGCGAGGTCGCGGGCCTTGATGTCCTCGAGCGCGGCGATCACCGCTTGCTGCTTCTTGCGGATGTCCATCAGACGGCTTTCGTCTCCTCCGGGTAGAGCGCGTGCGTTCCAATATAGGCGAGAACCTCGGGCGGCAGCAAGTAACGCACGCTGGCGCGCGCCGCGAGGCGCCGCCGGATGTCCGAGGCCGAGATCGCGAGCGCGGTCATCGGGAATGCGCTCATCGCGCCCGCCGGCCGCTCGCGGAGCCGCGCCGGCTCGACGGCGCGGCGCTGCCACTCCGCGGCCACCGCCGGGGGCAGCCGCTCCGGCTCGAGCCGGTAGCCCGGACGCTCCGCGACCGCGAAATGCGCGTGGTCGAACAGCTCGCGCCACGCGCGCCAGGTGTCCAGTTTGTGCAGCTGATCGGTGCCGATGATGAACACGAGCGGACGCGCGGCACCGAGCTCGGCCCGCAGCCGGCGGAGCGTGTCGATCGTGAAGCGCGGCAGAGCGTCGAGCGCTTCGGCATCGTCGACGGCGAACCGCGGGTTGTCGCGGACGGCGATCCGCACCATCTCCAGGCGGGGCCGGGCGGGCGTGCGCGGCGCGGCTCGGTGCCCGGGGTTGCCCGAGGGAATCCAGCGCACGCGCTCGAGGCCGAGGTGGTCGGCGGCTTCCTCGGCGAGGCGCAGATGGCCATAGTGCACCGGATCGAAAGTGCCGCCCATCAGGCCGAGCGCCGCGCCGGACGCCTTGCCTTGCTGGCTCGAGGGGGAAACCACTTCGGGGGCGGCTACTGGCTCTGGCGCGACGCGGCGACCGGCAGGTAGGTGAGGCGCTTCATCTCGTCCGACTCGAAGAGCTGCGGGTCGTCGAGGTAGTCGAGCAGCATCCCGGTCGCGTCGAGGCCCCAGAAGAGGTGGCCGTCGGCGACGAACGTCGGGACCCCGAACACGCCGAGCCCGATCGCCTCGTCGGTGTTCTCGCGGAGCTGCGTCTTGACGCCTTCGCTCGCCGCAAGCACTTCCGCGCCGGGCACGCCGAGCGCGTCGCAGAGCGCCTTCCATTCGTCGTTCGGCGAACGGCCCTGCACCCAGATGAAGTCGAAGATCGTCTTGATCGTGTCGTACGTGCCGCCGAACGCGATCGCGAGCCGCAGCGCGTGCAGCGAGTTGAACGGGTGCCCGGGCGGGTACTTCATCGACACCCCGCGCTTGCCCGCCTGCCAGTAGGTGTGGCGATACGTGTGCACCCGCTTCGGCTCGACCTCCGCCGGCCCCTTGTGGCCGAAGTGGTTCAGCAGGCCGGCGAACAGCACCGGCTTGAGGTCGACGTCCGGGCGCTGGAAGAGCTCCGGGTGCGCGGCGAACTGGAGATACGAGAACGGCGAGACGAAGTCGAAGTACCAGGTGAGCCGGGCCACTAGGTCCTCACCTGGCCGGTGCCGAGCACCACGAACTTCTGCGACGTGAGGCCCTCGAGGCCGACCGGCCCGCGCGCGTGCAGCTTGTCGGTCGAGATGCCCACCTCGGCGCCGAGCCCGTACTCGAAGCCGTCGGCGAAGCGCGTCGACGCGTTCACCATCACCGAGCTCGAGTCGACCTCGCGCAGGAAGCGCTGCGCGCGCGCCGGGTCCTCGGTGACGATCGCATCGGTGTGCTGCGAGCCGTAGCGGGCGATGTGGTCCATCGCCTGGTCGAGGTCCTTCACGACGCGGACGTTGAGGATCGGCGCGAGATACTCCGTGTACCAGTCCTGCTCGGTCGCGGGCTTCGCCTCCGGCACGAGCCGGCGCACCGCCTCGTCGCCGCGCAGCTCCACCCCCTTGCCGAGGTAGATCCGCGCGAGCTCCGGCAGCACCTGCGGGGCGATCGCCTCGTGCACGAGCAGCGTCTCCATCGTGTTGCACGTGCCGTAGCGCTGCGTCTTGGCGTTGTCGGCGATGCGGATCGCCTGCGCCGCGTCCGCGCGGTCGTCGATGTAGACGTGGCACACGCCGTCGAGGTGCTTGATCATCGGGATCCGCGACTCCTCCATCACCCGCTGGACGAGTCCCTTGCCGCCGCGCGGCACGATGATGTCGACGTACTCGTTCATGCGCAGCAGCTCGCCCACCGCGGCGCGATCGGGCGTCTCGACCGCCTGCACCGCCGCCTCGGGCAGCCCCGCCGCCGCGAGGCCCTCGCGGACGCAGGCCGCGATCGCCAGGTTCGAGCGCACCGATTCGGAGCCGCCGCGCAGGATGCAGGCGTTGCCGCTCTTGATGCAGAGCGCCGCGGCGTCGGCGGTCACGTTCGGGCGCGATTCGTAGATGATGCCGATGACGCCGAGCGGCACGCGCATCTTCCCGACCCGGATGCCGGTGGGGCGCTCGACGAGGTCGGTCACTTCGCCGATCGGATCGGGCAGCGCGGCGACCTGTTCGAGCCCCTGCGCCATCGCCTCGACCGACTTGTCGGTGAGCGTCAGGCGGTCGACGAAGGCGGCGTCGTTGCCCGCCGCCCTTGCGCCGGCGACGTCGGTGGCGTTGGCCGCGAGCAGCTTCGCCCGATCCCGGCGGATCGCCGCGGCGATGGCCGCGAGCGCCCGGTTCTTGGTCGTGGTGTCGGCGCGCGCCATCGCCCGCGACGCGTCGCGTGCGCGGCGGCCGATCTCGTGCATCGAGCTGCGGACGTCCATGGCCGGGAAATCAATGACTTCCGTGATGATACGCCGGCCGGGGCGGGACGCCCAGCCGCTCACGCGAGGCGCAGCCCGAGCTGCAGCAGCTCATCCCAGGGATTGCCCTTCACCAGGCCCTTGACCATGCGATCGATCGCGGCGGCGTGGGCGAGCGCGGCCTCGATCCGCTCGCGGGCCATGCGTCGCGCCGCGGCGCCGACGAGCCGCTGGCGGGCGTCGCCCCAGATGCGGAACTCGCGGCAGAGATCGGCGGCGTTCCGTCCCTCGGCGAGGCCGCGCTGGACGCGCGCCACGGCTCGCACCTCCTCCGCCATCACCCACAGGACGCGCGGCGCCGGCTCGCCTTCGCCGGCGAGCCCGTCGAGCACCCGGGCGAGGCGCGCGCGATCGCCGGCCAGCATCGCCTCCGAGAGCTGCGACACCTCGAAGCGCGCGACGTCGAGCACGGCATCGCGCACCTGCTCGAAGGTGAGCTCGCCCTCCGGGTGCAGCAGGCCGAGCTTGCGGATTTCCTGATAGGCGGCGAGCAGATTGCCCTCGACGCAGTCGGCGATGAACGCGAGGGCGTTCTCCGGCGCCCGCTGCCGCTGGCGCGCGAGCCGTGCGCCGATCCAGAGCGGCAGCGCCTTCCGGTCGACCGGGAAGACGTTGACCACCACCCCGACGCGCGCGAGGGCGGTGAACCAGCCGGCGGTCTGGGAGGCGCGATCCAGCCGCGGCAGCACGACGAGCGTGATGGTGTCGGGCGGAAGGCGCGCGCAGTAGGCCTCGATCGCGGCCGCGCCGTCCGCGCCGGGCTTGCCGGAGGGGATGCGAAGCTCGACCAGCTTTGCGCTGCTGAAGAGCGAGAGCGAGGCCGCACTCGCGGCGAGGGCGCTCCAGTCGAAGCCGCGCTCGGCGGTGTGCACTTCCCGTTCGGTGTGCCCGGTCGCGCGCGCCTTGGCACGGACGGCGTCGGCCGCCTCCATCGCGAGCAGCGGCTCGTCGCCGTGGATCACGTAGAGCGGCTCGAGCGAGCGCGCGAGATGGCCTTCGAGGCTCTCGGGGCGAAGCTGCGGCATCCAGCGGGCCGGCGCGGGCCTCAGTCCTCGTCGGCGGGCTGCGGCCGTGCCGCCGCCAGCCGGCGCATGATCTGCTGGACCATGTCGGAGCGCATCTCCCGGTAGAGCTGCGCTTCCTCGACTTCCTTGGCGAGGACCTGGTCGTTGTACGTGATGTCGCGGGTGAGCACGATCGAGGTCGGGGCGACGTAGTTCCCGCCCTTCGGATTCGCGACCTGGAACACCACCCGGTAGCGCAGCTGATACTCCGTCACGCGGCCCTGGGTGTTCAGGGACAGGATCCACTTCTCCTGCTGCTCGGTGAGCACGCTCAGGACCGCATCGGCCTCGGTGACCGACGGCACGATCTTCGTCCGGTCGCTCGCGGCGGCGATGTTGCGCTGGAGCTCGATGTTGAGCGGCGTGACGCCCGGCACGTTGATCGTCTCGAACGGGAAGGTCTGCTGGCCGCGGAGCTTGAATCCACAGGCCGCGAGCGCGAGCGCGGCCGCGAGAACGAGCGCGAGGCGCAGCGTCAGGATCGTTCTAGATGACGACATTCACCAGTCTCCCCGGCACCACCACCACCTTCTTCGGCGGCTGGCCGTTCGTGTGCCGGCGCACCGCGTCGTTCTCGAGCGCGAGCTTCTCGAGCGCCGCCCGGTCGGCCGCCTTGGGCGCGCGCATGTGGCCGCGCAGCTTGCCGTTCACCTGGAGCACGAGCTCGATCTCGTCGGTCTCGAGGGCGGATTCGTCGACTTCCGGCCACGGCGCCGTCATCAGGTCGCCGGCGAACCCCAGCTCCTTCCAGAGCACGTGCGCGATGTGCGGCGTGATCGGCGACATGACGCGGAGCAGGATCGACAGCCCTTCGTGCAGCACCTGAGCATGACCCTCGCGCCCGGATGCCGCGCCGTCGCGCGCGAGCTCCGAGAGGGCATTGTAGATCTTCATCGCCGCCGAAGCGACGGTGTTGAACTGCATGCGCTGGACGTCATAGGTGGCCTGCCTGAGGCTCAGATGGATCTCGCGCCGCGCCGCGGCATGCGCCGGGGCGTTGCGCGCCCAGTCGGGGCCGTAGCGGTATTCGGCGTAGGCGCCCTTCCGCTTCCCCGACTCGGCACGCACCGGCGCGGCGAGGTCGCAGGCGAAGCTCCACACCCGCCGCAGGAACCGGAACGAGCCCTCGACGCCGGCGTCCGACCACTCGAGCGTCTGCTCGGGCGGACTGGTGAAGATGATGAAGAAGCGGGCGGTGTCCGCGCCGTACTTGTCGATCAGCTCCTGGGGGTCGACGCCGTTGCGGCTCGACTTCGACATCGTCGAGATGCCGGCATACTCCACCGGCTGCCCGTCCGCCTTCGCCCGCGCGCCGGTCACGCGCCCGTCGGCGTCATGCAGGATCTCGAGCTCCTCCGGCGCGAAGAACGTGCGCTTGCCCTTGTCGTCGGTGCGGAGGAAGACGTCGTTCAGCACCATGCCCTGGGTGAGCAGGTTCGAGAACGGCTCGTCGAACTTCACCAGTCCGAGGTCGCGCATGACCTTCGACCAGAACCGGGCGTAGAGGAGGTGCAGGATCGCGTGCTCGATCCCGCCGATGTACTGGTCGACCGCGAGCCAGTACCCGACGCGCTCGTCGACCATCGCACGCGCCTGGTCCGGGCACGCGAAGCGGGTGAAGTACCACGCCGAGTCGACGAACGTGTCCATCGTGTCGGTCTCGCGCCGCGCGCGCGCGCCGCACTTCGGGCATTTGCATTCGTAGAACGACGGCGTCTTCGCGAGCGGGTTGCCGGTGCCGTCCGGGACCAGGTTCTCGGGCAGCACCACCGGCAGGTCGGCGTCCGGTACCGGCACGTCGCCGCAGGCCGCGCAGTGAATGAGCGGGACCGGCGTCCCCCAGTAGCGCTGGCGCGAGATGCCCCAGTCGCGCAGCCGCCACTGCACCTGCTTGTCGCCGAGGCCCTGCGCCTTGAGATCGGCGGCGATCGCGTTCGTGGCGTCCTTGTAGTTGAGGCCGTCGTACTTGCCGGAGTTGACGCAGACGCCGTGCTCCTTGTCCGCGTACCACTCCTGCCACGCGTCGGTGCTGTATTCCTTGCCCGGCACGGCGATCACCTGCCTGATCGGCAGCCCGTACTTCTTCGCGAACGCGAAGTCGCGCTCGTCGTGCGCCGGCACGCCCATCACCGCGCCCTCGCCGTAGCCCATCAGCACGTAGTTGCCGACCCAGATCTCGATCTGTTCGCCGGAGAGGGGGTGCGTACAGAAGAAGCCGGTCGGCATCCCGAGCTTCTCCATCGTCGCGAGGTCGGCTTCCATGACCGAGCCGCGCTTGCATTCCTCGATGAACGCGGCGAGCCGCGGGTTGTCGCGGGCGAGCCGCATCGCGAGCGGATGCTCGGCGGCGATCGCGTTGAACGTCACGCCCATGATCGTATCGGCGCGAGTGGTGAACACCCGCAGGATCTTCTCTTCACCGTCGATCTCGTAGGGGAAGCCGAAGTTCACGCCCTCGCTGCGCCCGATCCAGTTCGCCTGCATGAGCTTCACGCGCTCGGGCCAGCCGGGGAGTTTCTCGAGGTCCGCGAGCAGCTCCTCCGCGTACTTGGTGATGCGGAGGTAGTACATCGGGATCTCGCGCTTCTCCACCACCGCGCCGGTCCGCCAGCCGCGGCCGTCGATCACCTGCTCGTTGGCGAGCACCGTCTGGTCCACCGGGTCCCAGTTGACGACGCCGGTGTGCTTGTAGGCGATGCCCTTCTCGAGCATCCGCAGGAACAGCCACTGGTTCCAGCGGTAGTAGTCCGGCTTGCAGGTCGCGAGCTCGCGCCCCCAGTCGATCGCGAAGCCGAGCGACTGGAGCTGGCTCTTCATGTACGCGATGTTCTCGTAGGTCCACTGCGCCGGCGGCACGCCGTTTGCCATCGCCGCGTTCTCGGCCGGCAGCCCGAACGCGTCCCAGCCCATCGGCTGGAGGACGTTGTAGCCGCGCATGCGGTAGTAGCGCGTGAGCACGTCGCCGATCGTGTAGTTGCGGACGTGGCCCATGTGGAGCTTCCCCGAGGGGTAGGGGAACATCGAGAGGCAGTAGTACTTGGGCTGCCCCGGCGCCTCGGTCGCGCGGAACGCGTTCGTGGCGGTCCAGAAGGCCCGCGCCTCCGCTTCGACCTGTGCCGGCTGGTAGTGCGGCGTCATTCGCGCCTATCGTCTTGTTGCGAAAGGCGCTATTTTAGCCGTGCATTAGTGCCGGCTGGCGCACATCCACGCACGGGGTGCGCCCGTATGAACGCTCGACCGGAAAGCGGGGGAGGAACGGATGAAGCGGCTGATCTTGCTCGTGGCGGCTGCGGCGACGATCGCCGTGGCCACGGCGGCCGACGCGCAGCAGCGCTCCGCGCCGCAGGCCGTCGTGGAGGCGGTCCAGATGCCGGCGTGGGTCGAGCGCGACGGCCTGCGCCTCCCGCTCGCCCCCGGCATGCGGCTGCAGGCGAACGACCAGCTCCGGACCGGCGCGAACGCGCGGCTCCTCCTCAAGCTCGCCGAGGGCAGCGTGGTGAAGATCGGCGAAAACGCCCAGCTCAGGCTGACGGCGCTGCAGACGCGCAAGGACGGCGTGTTCGCCGCGGCGATGAACGTGGTCCAGGGCGCGTTCCGGTTCACCACCGACGTGCTGGCGAAGGCGCGCCGGCGCGACGTGAACATCACCGTGGCGACCGTGACCGCGGGCATCCGCGGCACCGACCTGTGGGGCAAGGCCGCAGCCGACCGCGACATCGTGTGCCTGATCGAGGGCCGGATCGAGGTGTCGCGCGGGACCGATCCGACGATCACGATGGACCAGCCCCTGTCGTTCTACATCGCGCCGCGGGGCCAGCCGCCGCTGCCGGTGCAGCCGGTCAACCCCGAGCAGCTCAAGCAATGGGCGGCCGAGACGGAGATCGCCGACGGCCGGGGTGCCGCGCGCCGCGGCGGGCGCTGGAAGGTCGTCCTCGCCTCGGGCGAGTCCGAGAACGAGGTGCTCAAGGTCTATCAGGACGTGCGCGCGGCGGGCTACGCCGCCGAGCTGCAGCCGCGCAAAGAGCAGGGCAGGCGGGTCTACGACGTGCGTATCGCGGGCCTGCCGTCGCGGGCCGAAGCCGAAGCGCTGATGGCCGCGCTGTCGGGCCGGTACGGCGTCGCGTCGCCGCGCGTGACGCAGTAGCCCTTTACCTCAGGGCACGAACAGGCTCGCGCAGTGCCCGGGCTGCGCCGGGTTATCGGCGATCGATCCGCCGCGCGGAACGCACTGGCTGGGCGGGAGCGTCACGTGGCGCTCCACCCGCTGCACGAGGAGGTCGAAAGCGCGCTGCGCGTGCGGCTGGATCAGCTCGAACGCCGAGAAGGTGTCCTTGTAAGTCTCGATGTGGGTGCCGTTCTGGATCTCGTATAGGCGGTAAGGGGGACGCGAATGCCGATGGTGGTGGCGGTCATCATCATCGCCGTGCTTGCTCCTCGACGCGCTCTCGACTTTCCGCGCATAGGCACGCGCGTGACGATCGATCGGGAGCAACGCGTCCATCGTGCCCGCTACGGTGATG
>Ga0233416_10000447_pt1 | contig 12647 bp, 10 predicted proteins | sample Sediment_Towuti__2_FD_188638 | JGI IMG/M metagenome (GOLD analysis project Ga0233416, IMG submission 188638) | Sediment microbial communities from Lake Towuti, South Sulawesi, Indonesia - Sediment_Towuti_2014_0_MG | ecosystem: Environmental > Aquatic > Freshwater > Lake > Sediment | place... | reverse complement strand
CGGTGCAATTTCAGGATAAACGCATCGTCGCTGATGGGCTGGGAGAATTCGAACCCCCGAAATTTACCGTGGATGTGTTTGCAGGAACCGGCACACAATCGTTGAAAGACTGGATAAGTACCAACCGCTTTTCTACGGGTAACTCTGCTCTCGAGTCAATCGTAATAGAGGGGGCAAAGGAAGCTTACCGGGTTACCTTGAACACTCTCCTGGCTCCCAATGTGTTCTACTACCTCGTCACAGATAAGCATGTCTACCGGGTAGTTCCCCTCGGTCCTGAAGCAGAAACCATGTTGATGTCATTCAAGCTTGCCCAGGAGTGACGATCACACAAAAGTGTTATTCCCATAGAAAGGGAAACTAGAAAAGCCCTCATTCATAAGGTGAGGGCCTTTCTGTTTTTTTTCTGATTTAGTTTATGGATAGTCGTTTACAAGCGCTAAAAAGAGATTGTTGGCTCCATCTCCAAAATATGGGGAGAAGACCTCTTGGTCATAACCATTCCTTCGGTGAGACATGTTACCATTTAGGAGGTAATATGTTCCATACCCCAGGATCCACGGACCACCGCTGGTGCCTCCTGTCTGGTCACAGCCGATTGCCATAGGCGCAGGTGTTAATGTGGTGTTCGAATAAGCATGAGAAGCAGCGCATATTGCCTGTTTGGTCCCATCATATGGGTATACGGCTGGATAACCGATGGCAAACCAATGCCTTTCAGCCAAGTATCCCCATGAATCGGGGCGGTACGCAAAACCTAGCCAACCGGTTTTTTGACCGATCCCCTTACTTCCGTGGCGCTCCAGGATAGCCCCACCCATGTCGTACGCCAAATTTCTATCGTAGATCCAACCGTTCAATGACCATAGGTGGCCTGGGGGAGAGTCCCACTTGTTAGAACTCGGTATCTTTTTACCGTCGTAGGCTGGGACGAACATGACATAGTACGACCAGCCTTGGTCTGAGCCAGAGCCATCGTGGACACAGTGACCGGCGGTCCAGATTGCGTAGGGTCCGATCGCGGCAGCCGAACATCTGTAAGGCTGGCCATTCTGGACGAAGTAGAGTACGCCGATTGCCTTGTTGGGGAACACGCTTTTGTACTTGCCATATTGTGTGTAGCGGGTGTAAGGAGCCGGGTAGCCATATCCCTGCGAGGCTGTGGGGTCGGGCATTGAGAACAGATCATTGCCGGCTGTTGGGGAGAGCGCACCGCCTTCACCTTCAGGCAAGCTTCCTGGGAAGGTAACTAGTCCTGGATGGGTCGAAACCTCCGGGGATGGGCCGACCGGAGAAACCATCCTGGAATCCATTGCGTTTTCAGGGAGTGGGTATGGCTTTGCTGCCGCCATTTCCTCCTCCGTCCAGGGCTTGGACGCCCACACCCAGCTCGGGGCGCTCTTGGAAGAAATGGGTTCTTCGTTCGGATCGTCAATGACAGGTGGTTCGGGTGGGAGATTGGCCATCGCCTTGGGGCTGCTGTCGGGCAAGATGGACATCGAAAAGATAACAAGGATACCAATAATAACACCAAATAGACGAATTGCAGTCTTCATGGATCCTCCTTTTCAATAACTGAACTGTTTGGAATTAGTTTAACTTCTGGATCGTAGCCCCACGATAAACTCATTATACTAAACCCCGCTCTATTAATCAATGCTTAATTTTCGAATTAATCTTAAGCTTGTATGGGATATATCATATTCTATTGTCTATGGATTTGAATATCGCATGGATAAAAGCAGGAGTGGTGATAATCTCGCGGACAAGTTCAATCTCTGGTTCCCACCAGGCATCTCCGGCTATGTAAGGCACATGGGCGCGCACTGACCTGTGGGCAGTTTCGACGCCAATACCCATGTGGGCATCTGGCCTCTCCCGCAGTCGTAAATCTAATGCCCGGGCAGCGCAATACACCTCGAGCGCCAGGATGTGGGCGGTGTTTTCAATGATCTGGCGGGTGTGCCGGGCAGCCGTCATTGAATTGGCGTTGTGATCCTCCTGCTCAGCAGAAGTGGGCAGGGAATGCACCGAGTCGGGGTTGGCTAAGGTCTGGTTTTCCAGGACCAGGCTGGCAGCCGTATATTGGGGCATCATCATGCCCGAATTGATCCCGGCTGCCTGGGGATGATCGACGAGCATGGGGGGTAGATTAGAATTCAACCTGCTATCCGTCAAACGGAAGATACGCCTTTCGCTGATTGCTCCCACTTCAGCCATGGCAATTCCTAAGAAATCCATTGCCATTCCCAGGGGTTCGCCATGGAAATTGCCACCGGATAGAGCCAAACCTGGAGCAAACAAGAGTGGGTTATCAGTAGCAGCATTGATTTCTCGGCTGGTGACTTCCTTGACGAATTGCAGTATATCCCGCGCTGATCCTTGCACCTGAGGAGCGCAGCGTATAGAATAAGCATCCTGCACTCTCCCTGCAGCGTCGATCAGGGTGCTGCCCTGCAGTAGCTGGCAGACACGTTCAGCAACTATTTTCTGCCCAGGATGCCGGCGTGAAGAGTGGATGCGCGCGTCGAAGGCGGCTGTTACTCCCAGCATGGCATCCAGGCACATAGCCAGAGATACTTCTGACACATCCAGCAGGTGCTCGGCATCGTAGACAGTCAGTGTCGCTAAAGCAGCCGAAAAAGTTGCCCCATTGTTCAAGGCTAATCCTTCTTTGGGACCAAGAACCAGGCGGGAAAGGCCTGCTGCCTGCATGGCAACCTTACCACTCACAGGTTCACCGGGGGGCATACCGATCCAGGCTAATCCAGAGTCAGCTTCTGAGTCTTCCTCCTCCCTAGGGCTTCTGGTAAAAACCAGGATAAGGTGAGAAAGAGGCGCCAGATCACCGGATGATCCAAGTGATCCTTGAGATGGAACAAGGGGTGTAACCTTACGATTCAGCATCTCCAGTAAGGTATCCAGAATTTCTGGACGCACGCCTGAAAATCCCAGGGCAAGCGTATTAGCACGGATGAGCATCGCCGCCCGCACAACCTCTAGCGGAAGATACGGCCCTGTCGCCACCGCATGGCTTAATATTAAATTCCGGTTTAGACGGGCGATCTCTTGAGGTGGAATGATTTGTTCAGAGAAGATTCCAAATCCCGTATTAATTCCATACACAGGATTTTGAGAGGTGACAATCTCTTGTACCCAACGGTGAGATTGCTCCACGCGCTCACGGGCGGTCGGATCAAGTTGGACTTGAACCCCATCGCGGGCAACCGCAACGACATCTTCGATGGTGAGATCGTTCCCATTGATCAGCATATTTTTTCCTGACTTCTGATTGTTTATACTTATTAGAATAAGAAATGACCTAGGACCACGGCAGTGGTGGTTACGGTGATATTATCAATATCCTTGAAGGGGAGACTCTCTACGGCTGTTCCAGCAAGTGAGATGATCGTCAACGCGAGCAAATAGCTGGTCAAAGGATTGAGAAAGACCCCGCTGAAGGTGAAGATTCCCAGGATAATATAAGCAAATATCCACCCACCAGCGAACATCCCCAACGATCCAATCCAGGATTTGCCTTTGTTCCACGGTAGCTTCACCTTTCCCCACCGCCGGCCCAGGATATCTGCCAACCCATCTCCGCCGCACATCAACATCAGCGCCACGATTCCTATGGGTGATTCCTTCCAATAGATGATCGTAAGCAGAACAAAGATGACACCGTAATACAGAGGTCCGCGCAAGATCTCGCGTGGATCTCCGGTACGCGACATCGCCCTCACTGCAGCCTCGTCACGCACCTTGCCGAGCCCAACCAGGATGAATTGAAGTGTGATCATCAAAGGCACCAGTGCTGCCAGGTAACGGGCATATGGCGTATCCGTATAGAGCAACCAGCACAGGACAAATAGTGGGCCTGTCCCCATGTGGATGATTTTACGGCTCAGGTCGCTACTAATCCACCCCCTGTGTGCAGCAAAATCGCACACGCGTAGCCAGATCAATGTAACCGCGAACGTTGTCAGGAGGGCAAAACCATTGCGGACAATTTCCATCTTAGGCTACCTCTCTACCAGGTTGTATTATTGCTGGTTGTTATGCCAGCTAACTTCCCAACTCGTTTATACATAGTCACGTTGGTGAATGGCTCTCCGAGGATGCCATCATGGATAGCCCATGAACGCAGTCGGATATTGTTCGCAGCTTCAGGCATACGAAAGGGGGTCGATCCGTTTAACTGTGTGGCGAGATCTCCGCCAGGTGAAAAACCAGCCTGGATATATTCCATTAGCTTGCGACCGGACTGGTAAGAAAATCCATAGCGTTCGAAGATAATGGCGTTATGATAATAGAGAGGTTCGGCAAAGTACAGATCGTTACCAAGGCGTTGGATGAAGGTTTCAAAGGTGGAGATTGCATTCCCCAATAGTCGTAATCCCCGCCGAACCTGCCCGGGAGCCAATCCTGCTCGCATGGCATCCAGCTCCGCCTGGCAATTCCGCTTAAGGGTGCCGAATTTAGTTGGAGAGCCATCTGGCATTTTATCAACATCAAATCGGGGTGATTCAGGATCGTTTAAGATGTACAGCAAAACATGGACCTGGCCATTCATAGTGTCAGTCAAATGACCATATAGAATTGGATCTGGAAAACCAGCCTTGTGGAAGAGAGTCATTTCTACTGTTGTGGACCCCGACGGGCACTTCAGGATGAGGAGGTCGATACCATTGTGGTCAATCAGCGTGGATGGCAGTTTGAATCGGTTGAACAACTCGCTGGGAATGATCTGTTTATAGAACTCGCGTTTCTCACCAGGAGGTAGTTGATTTATCGTGCTAATTGAGGAAGGGGTCATAATCATTTACGCTGGTTTAGCTGGCGTTCAATCTCTCTTTGGTTATCACGCTCAGTGATAGCTGCCCGCTTATCATATAACTTCTTGCCTCTCGCAATGGCGATTTCAATTTTAGCACGGCCCTCTTTCAAGTAAATACTTAGTGGAACGATAGTCATTCCTTTTTTTCGCACCTGATCCCATAGTTCGCGGATTTCCCCCTTGTGAAGGAGAAGCCGTCGGGGTCGGCGGGGGTCATGGTTGTAATGGCTGGCTTGGTTGTATGGGGCAATATGAGCATCGACAAGCCAGGCCTGGTCTCCATCTACACTGACATAAGACTCTGCCAGGCTGACCTGGCCCTCACGGATAGATTTAATTTCGCTACCGCGCAGTTCGAGCCCCGCTTCAAAGGTATCCAGGATAAAGTACTCATGCCTGGCTTTCCGATTTGTAGCAACAACCTTTACTCCCATAACTGGATTGTAGCATAATTTATATCCCCCTTGATTGACCTGGATGGTTTGTTATATTCCTTGGACGAAGTTATTTCCCGAACATCTCCTGCACCACAGGCAGGATCAAATCCCAATTTGGCAGAAGCACATTCGCCCCTCCATCGGTGGTGAATGGAGTGATCATGTCACGGGTGATGGCTTTGGTATCGATGCCGTCCGAGCCTGCCCTGAGCATCACCAGAGCAATCCGGGGATATTGCCAGAACGGGATATTGGCATCGATCATCTTTGGTAAGACAGGCAGAGCTGCAAACAAGCGAGGCCAGTGAGTTGGTTTTAGAGTGTGTTTAATTACCGAGCGGATGACAATTTGACCCCGTTCCATGCGAAAGAAATCATCGGACCCGCTTCGATCACGGGCTAGAGCCAATGCCTTCTCTCCGTCAAGATGGTGAACCCCGGCTGGATATCCAGACATGGGGCGGGGGATCTCAACATCGATACCTCCCAGGGCATCGATAAACTCACGGAAGCCATCAAAACGGATTCGCAGGAAGTATTGAGGTTTCACACCGAAGTTGTGTTGGATGGCTTTCATAGCCGCATTTGGTCCGTTCCCAGCCGCTTCGAGTTCTCCGAAAAAATGGGCAGTATTTATTCGGTTTTCCCCATAGCCTGGGATAGTAACCCAAAGATCACGCGGTATAGATAATGCCCGGACTGAGCCGCGCAGGGGTAGGATCGTGCTCAAGATTATCGTGTCACTCCGCCCATAGTTCTCCTCACCCGGACGGGCATCGATTCCCAGGATGAGTATGTTGATGCGGTTGGGTGCTAGCAGGTAGGTCAGGAATAATGCAATAATTGAGACTGCCAGCAATGTCAGTACCCGCACAGTCTTCTTCCAGCGTCGTGAATGGCGTGGACGCATGATTTGGTGGTAACGCGTCTCAGCCAACGGATCAAAACGATGTATGGGCAGAGTATCCGCTAAGGGATCATAGGTATTGTCAGGCTCTTCACCTGGTGGAGGGGGATATTGAGTTTGTTGCATGGGTTTGGTCAGTTCTCAGTGGTTGGATCGAGTAATGCCTTGATCGCAGCTGATACCAGAGAATTGGGATCGTCGGGTTTTTCTTCAACCCTGATATCTGGCGTCAAGCCATATCCTTCGTTAGGGAATTTCACCCCTGGGATCCACCAATGGGCAGCGGTGACATGCAGGCTGGAGTTGTCTTTCAACGTGAAGACCAGTTGGATGGTGTCTTTTCCATAAGTCGGTACGCCTACCAGGATAGCACGCTTGCGGGCCTGCAAAGCACCCGCAACGATCTCTGCAGCACTTGCTGTGTTATTGTTTACTAGAATCGCTAAAGGAATTGCTGTAAACTCGCCAGGTTTTTCAACACGGCTGGTTTTGATTTCCTCGTCTCGAAATTGTTGCTGGATCACATCCCCATCATTTAAAAATAGACGGGCGATATCCACACCCGCATCCAGTAATCCCCCGCTGTTGTTGCGTAAATCCAGGATAAAGTGCGTGGCTTCTCTGGACTGCAGTTCATGGATAGCTTTTTTAACTTCTTCTGGGGTTGTGTCAGCGATGATGTTTATGCCAACGATCCCTACACGGCTGTCGGAAGGGTCCACATGCCAGGTTACAGATGGCAAAGTAATCTCAGCCCGTTCGACTTTGTAGGTGATTGGTTCGAAGTCGGGGGAACGGCCAATCGTAATGTTTACCTGAGTTCCAACATTACCTCGGATCGCAGCAACAATGGAATCAAATGGGGTCTGGTTATCTACGGGCATGTCATCAATCGCCAGCAATCGATCGCCTTCCTGGATACCAGCTTTGGCTGCAGGTCCATCGGCGAATGGGTAAAAAATGCGAAAACCATCTGGATCTACGCCAATCTCTGTGCCAATCCCACCAAATTTTCCACTCAGACTGTTCGTTTCGAGTTCTGTTTGAGCAGGCTCGAGAAAGCTGGTATGGGGTTCATCGTATGCCTGTAGCATGCCCCGGATCATGCCATATTCAACTGCAGGAGCCGTTGGCAGAGGCTTGAGACCATGCTTATCGAGCAGGTCATAGGCTTCGCTAAAGACGGGGAATGAATTGGCAATCTGGTTCTGAGATTGAAGCATCTCCCTGAGAAAAAAACCACCTAGGAAAGTGCTGATCAACAATATCACAAGTAAAAAAGTTATGAGGAAAGTTTTTCTAAAGGTCATCATTTCAGAAGGATACCTGAGTTTCGGGAATAAAAAGGTAATTGCGTGTAGCCACTACGAAGAGAGATTTCCTTGTGGGCTAGGTTGAGACAATAACTTGGCGACTGGTCGTAGATCCAGCCACCATTGCAGCTTTGGCCTTTGAAATTCTTCGTCAATCATCCTGGGGAAGTCTTCTATGTTATGGAACATCAGCTTTCCTGCCAGTAACCCAACGAAGGCTCCCTCAATCGAACCAGTCAGAGCTTTATCTATCAAGTAATCTATGCAGCTTACCGCTAGGCGTGTCGCCTGGATACGATCAAAAGGGGAGGGATCGCCGCCTTGTTGCAAGTGACCCAGAATTGCCTGGCGCACATCAAATGACTCTTTGCCCTCTTCTTCGAAGAGGGAGCACATGAACGATGTTGTGTATACCGGGTTAGCGAACTCATTGCGTATAATCAACCCAAGGCGTTTGCCGCTCTTAAATCCCGCCACTAGATTTTCTACATCTGCCTGTAGGTCACGCAAGCTGACTCCTTCTTCATGGATATAAGCTCTCTCTGCGCCTGTGGCAAGGCCGCTCATCAAAGCCAGATAACCACAATGCCTGCCCATCACTTCAACAACAAAGACTCTGCGTGTAGCCACTGCCGATTGTTTGATCTTGTCAACTGCCTCCACGATGCTGTTCAAGGCAGTATCTGCTCCGATACTGAGCTCGGAACCTGGCAGGTTATTATTAATGGATGCCGGCAGGCAAACTATTGGGATCTTGAACGCCGGGTAGTTATTCCTTTCCTTGTACATTAAATGGGCGGTTGCATATCCTGCCCAGCCTCCTATGAATAGCAAGCCCTGAATTTGGTGTTTCTCGATCGTCCGGGCAATGGCATACAATTCACCACCCTCAGGCACTTTGCGGTTTGTCCCTAGCTCTGAGCCGCCAATAGAAGCCCAACCGTTTACACTGCTCCATTCCATTTCTTGGATGGTGTCATCGATCAAACCCTGGATTCCGTTTTGAATACCCAGCATGATGTGCCCACGATCAAGCCCAATTCTTACGGCTGCCCGGGCAGCGGTGTTCATTCCAGGAGAAGGCGCCCCGGCATTCAAGATTGCCAGCCGCAAGCGGTTCTGCCCGGGTTCAGGCGGGTGAGGCAAAGCTCTGCTCAGAGTCCTTAAGACTTCAAAAGCATCCCGGAAGCTGCTTGAGCGCAATCCCATGCAAGCTTCATAATCCCTCGCAGCAATGGTTGCAGCAACAGAATGGGTTTGTTCAACGCAATGCATCAATGGGGAACGAGTGACGCGGTTGCCTCGCATACCGATTAGTTGAGGCTCACTATCGGGTGAGTCGGAGAGGATGGTCTCAACCGCTGCATGCCCCAATAATGTGCCCAAATTGCGGTCAAAAGCGCTGGGTGAGCCTCCCCGTTGAACATGCCCAAGGACAGTCACGCGTACCTCCTCTCCGAGAGCCTTTTCCAATACCTCGGATACGTGCGTGCTGCCTATCGAATTGCCGTTCCGGTCCTGAGCACCTTCCGCCAGGATGACGATACTATCACGCCGCCCTGCTATTCGCCCAGATTTCAAACGGTTGATCATCACCTCCTCCCAATTGTCCACATCTGGAGGAGATTCAGGGATGAGCACCCAATCAGCGCCCGTTGCCAATGCCGACATCAGAGCCAGGTAACCACAGTTTCGTCCCATCACCTTAATCACGAAAGTTCGTTGATGGCTGGCAGCCGTGCTCGAAATCGCGTCCACTGCCTCGGTGATGCGGTGCAGGGCAGTATCCGCCCCGATGGTCATGTCGGTTCCATACATATCGTTATCGATGGAGCCCACCAATCCCACGATCATCAGGTGAGGGTGAGACGATACAGTATCTCGACTCACCATGTTTTTCTCAGCAAGTTCAGCCAGTAAAGACGACCACTCCTGGCGGAAGAGATTTGCCCCTGTCAAGCTGCCATCTCCGCCGATAATGACCAGCCTGTCGATGCCATGCTCCAGGAGATTCTGGGCAGCTCTCAGGCGTCCTTCTCGCGTGCGGAAATCCTCACAGCGGGCGGTGCCTATGATGGTGCCGCCTCGATGAAGTATCCCGCCCACAGAATCCCAGTTCATTTTGCGAATGCGCTCCCCGCCATCCACCATGCCCTGGTATCCCTCATAGATCGCGTACACATCCAGGCCATTATTCAATCCTGTACGAACTACGGCTCGGACAGCCGCGTTCATTCCGGGTGCATCGCCTCCACTTGTGAGCACAGCCAACTTGACTCTCTTTTCGTTAGTCATATAGAAATCCCTCCCTCTGCATTTCCATTCTTGCCGGGTTTACAATATGAGAGGTTGCGTGAGAAGTATAAACGTTGATCTGGGCACATGTCAAACTGCCAGGGGGATATTAATCATCTTATTAGAATGGTTGGTAAATACAAGAAAAGCCTTTACCTTGTCAGGCTCCTGAGAAATTCCTCCAGTTGGAGGGCCTGTTCGCTTCGGGAGTAATGACTTAGCATGTATCGTCTGCCATTCGCTCCATATCGCAGTCTCAAGTCCGGGTCTTTGTATAACTTCAAGATCGCCTCTTTGAGTGCCTCGGGATTCTCTGGGGGGACATACAGGCCGCCCTCCGCCTCTTCAAGGATCTCTCTTGCTTCTCCCGGCACGCTCAGCAGGACAGGCTTCCCGCATGCCATAAAATCATATAGCTTGGATGGCACGAACGCCTCAAATATGGGGTCATTCTTCAAAGGCACGAGCAGGATATCTGCCATGTTAAGGTACGAGATGATATCCTCCCGCGGTACTTCGGGCAGGAAGATCACATTGTCCAGGTTTTCGCGTTTTTTTCTCTCAGTCAGTTTTACCTTGTTTGGTCCTTCCCCTATAAAGATGTACATGATGTCAGGCTGACCCAATGTCAGCCGGGCAGTTTCCAGCACAGACTCGAGCCCCTGGGCAATCCCCAGCAGCCCAGCGTACAGGATCACCAGCCTCCCTTCCAGTTCCAGATCTTTCCGCAGGTCCCTGTCTCCGTGTACGGGGTTGAAAAGCTCTGGGTCTGTCCCATTGGGTATCCAGGTGATTTTCTGGGAATCTACCCCCAGAGCCTGGATATACTTGCAGAAGCCTCGCGTCACTGCCACGACCCCTGCCGAGTGACGATACAGGAACTTCTCCAGCCTCTCTGCTAGGCGAATCGTCCTTGGGCTCGATATCTCCCCCAGGCTGACTGCCACCGCTGGCCAGAGGTCGCGCACTTCCATGACGAACGGAATGCGCTTTATCCGGCTGATCCCCCAGCCCGCGCAGGCCACGAACAGTGGAGGTGAGCTGGCATACACCAGGATGTATCTCCCCCTCGCCAGAATGACTCCCGCCAGGAACGCGTCAACCATGTAACTAAGGTAGAAAGCCAGCCGCGAAGAACGCGTCTTAACCGGTGAAGCCTTGACCCACACCCGCATGACATCGATGCCATCCAGTGTTGATCTCTCCAAGAGTTTTCCCCGGTACTCCACTGGCGTGACCCCCGACGGATGGTTGGGAATCTCAGCGATCATCGTCACCTGGTGACCTAATCTGACCAGGTGGCGCGCCATCTCATACGCCCGCGTCTGCGTGGCTCCGATCTCAGGCGGGAAATACTGGGAAAGGTAAAGGATGCGCATGGCGTTACGAATTGATGGCTATTAAGCTTGGGGTCTATAAGTAGACCATTGTGATAGTGTCGTTACGAGCGTTTTTTGCGAAGCTATCGCCCTCACAGTCGATCATAGACAGCGAGTAGATTTTCAGCCGCTACATCCCAATTGTAGCTGACTTTCGCCGCCTCTCGTCCGGCCTCTCCTAATCGCCTGCGTAAATTCCCGTCTCTCAAGGCGATGATTGCCTTCCGGATGGATTGTGCATCAGGGAAGCTAAGCAGGATGCCGCAACCTGTCTCGCGAATGTACCTCCCCAGGTCACCAACCTCGTTGGAGATGATCGGCAACCCGGCTGCCATGGCAATCGAGAGGCTGTTCGGAGCATTATAAATCGCCCCCGGATAATCTGGCACCAGGCAATAAACCATGGCATCTGCCGACCGGGCAACCAGTGGTACCTTCTCTGCCGGAAGCCAACCCATATATTGGGCGTAGGGTAGAGGCGATCCATGATTCGCCCCTGCCTGAACTGCCCTCTGGACTGCCTCCTTCTGGTGTCCCTCCCCCCATAAAAAGAGTTTAAGGTTATCAATGCCCTTGACGGCCTCGATCAGCGGCAGCAATGTGCGGTTGCGCGAGAACCCGCCGATATAAATAACCATCATTTCCCCCGGCTTCACCCCTAGCTCGCCTCTAAATCCCTGGATTACCTCTTCACCGATCCTCTCGTAAGGAGCAAGGGGCTGGAAATTCCCCACCACGCTGGCCGCTATCCCCCTCTGCCGGTATCGCTCGGCAAGCACCGTGCTGGCCGTGATGGTGTGATCCGCCTGCCGGATCAATCTCCTCTCCCACCATTCCAACCCCTTGATAATCCATCCCGGAAGATACAGCGACATCAACGACGGGTAATGCTCGTGCGCGTCGAAGATCAGCCTGCAACCGGTAGCCTTCTTCAGCCTGGCGCCCGCGTACAGCGTATCCAGGTCGTGGCAGTGGACGATATCCGGCGCTAGCTCCCTGGCGAGCTGGGTGGCTTCCCTCCAGAAAAGCGGTATCCGTACGCTTTGCCTCCAGCCCGCGCCATAGCCAGATCGTACCTTGCGAATGCGTACCACCTCAACACCATCCACGGTCTCATGTTCGGGGAATACCGCCTCCCGGTCCCAGGCGATGATCGTCACCGGATTTCCCCGTTGGATTAACGCCTGCGCTTCCCGCCTCACGCGCGGGTCAGGTCGGTATGGGTTACTCAGCAGCATGGCAACTCTGGGCATCGTGTTTACCCGGCCTTATCCAACAAAGCAAGGTATAGTCCTTCCATCCTCGTCATCTCTGCCTGGTGGTCAGCGCGTTTCCGCAGCATCGCCTGGTTATATTCCGAGAATTGAGCCTTCAGCTCCGTATTCCTGAGTATCGTCTGGATGGCCTCTGCCAGCGCAGCGGGATCGTCTGCCGGGACGAGGTACCCGTTTTCACCCGGTACGATCCACTCCCTCATGG
>Ga0233416_10000446_pt1 | contig 12656 bp, 16 predicted proteins | sample Sediment_Towuti__2_FD_188638 | JGI IMG/M metagenome (GOLD analysis project Ga0233416, IMG submission 188638) | Sediment microbial communities from Lake Towuti, South Sulawesi, Indonesia - Sediment_Towuti_2014_0_MG | ecosystem: Environmental > Aquatic > Freshwater > Lake > Sediment | place... | reverse complement strand
CAACGAGTCCTCGTCGTCTGTCCACTATCAGTAGTAGGAGTTTGGGAGGAGGAGTTCGAGAAGCATGCTCCCATCTCCTACACTCTAAACATCCTCTCTCGCACTGATACCCCCGATGATTGGACTACGTGGGACAACCACTTCTCTATCATGATAGCGAACTACGATCTCGTCTGGCGACGGCCACAGATCGTAGAACGTTTCCAGCCACAGATGGTCGTTGCTGATGAGTCTCATCGGATCAAGAAACCTAGTGCCCGACGCTCTCGGTACATGCGTCGGTTCAAAGACGTTCCCTACCGTGCCATACTCACTGGTACCCCTACACCTAAGTCCTTCATCGACCTCTACTCCCAGTGGGTCTTCTTGAACGCCAAACAGTTCGGTACTAACTTCTCTGCTTTCAAACGACGGTACGTTATCTTCGGGGGCTATCTGAACAAACAAGTCAAAGGCTACACCAACGTGCCTGAGCTCAAGGCGAAGATCAAGGAAGATGCCTACGTCCGCCGCAAGGACCAGTGTTTAGATCTACCGGATCAAACGTTCCAAAGAGTGCCAGTCGTCCTAGAACCGGAAGCGATGCAAGCTTACATGAAGATGGAGTACGAACTCTTCTTGGAACTCAAGAACGGGGAGGTCTCAGATGCGAAGAACATAGCAGTGAAGGTGATGCGTCTGCAGCAGATCACCGGAGGGTGGATCACGTCGGATGAAGGTAATCTCCACATGATCTCGCAAGCGAAGTTGAGAGCATGTCAAGAACGATTGGAGGATCTGTGGGATGACGATGAAAGGGTCGTTTGCTTTGCTCGATTCCGAGCAGAAGTACAAGCTGTTGCTGACTTTGGAATACGAAGCAGGATCCCCACCTACGTGCTCAGTGGTGCTGTTCGACGAGAAGAGCGGGATGCAGCTCGTAGGAGGTTCCAAACTGAAGTCGGCCCTTCCCTCTTCGTCGCGCAGATACAGACAGGCGGCTTGGGAATCACTCTTCATTCGTCTGCTGAGGTCATTTTCTACTCAGTCACATACGCGCTTGACGACTACATCCAGGCATGTGACCGCGTCCACAGGATCGGGCAAACCCGCAACGTGAGATATCAACATCTCGTCGTTCCTTCCTCTGTGGATGCAGATATCTATGCGAACTTGCAGGGTAAGAAGAACATGATGGCTGAGATCATGGGAGATCCACAGAAGTTCGCAAAACATCTTCAAGGTCGTATCGAAAAGCGCGTTTGACAAGGGGATATGAGTTGAGATATAGTGGTTTCGTGAAACGGGGGTGGGTCTTCTGATAATCGTTGAAGGATTGGATAACACAGGTAAGACCACATTAGTCGAAGAGTTACTGAAGGACATCCCCACTCTCAAACACCGACCATCTATCGGCAATACTCATGATCCGAAACAGATCGCCGACCAGGCATATCATGAGGCCTTCCTCGCTCCTCCTGGTCTCATCTCAGACCGTTCACGCATCATCTCAGAGTATGTCTATACTCCAGTTCTTCGAGCAAGATCCCTCGCATACGACTTCGAGATATGGTGGAGTTACATCCAACGACTGGTGACTCGCCATCATCTCATCATCTTCTGCCGACGCGATCCACTAGAGATCCTCGAAACATTCGATGAGCGAGATCAATTGCCGGGGGTTCAAGAGCATCTCATAACCTTGCACCACCGCTATGAAGCATTCATGGGCATGCTAGATTTCCTGACTGCGGTTCAGGAAGATCGTGACGCCTGTGTGAGAAGATGGAACCTCAAGATGGGATTCTCTGAACCTCGACGTTGGGTCAGGGATTATCTGAAAGGAGTTGATTCTTGAACGTTTTGGATATGGGTGATGTGGAGATACCTGACGGAGATATGCTTGCAGGCATCTTCATGGGACAACGTGAGTTGATGGCTAAGTATCATGATATCGAGCGCAAGCGAGGCGCCCTCACAGTAGATGGTGAAGACTTCGGTGAACTAGACCATAGACTTGTCCAATGGCGACTGAAAGATCTTGCGTATCGCACCGTTGAGGAGATCGCGGAAGCCACGAACTGCCTCAAGAACAAACCTTGGAAAGTATCGGAGGTCACTACAGACCGGATCCATTTCTACGAAGAACTTGCGGATGCGTTCCATTTCTTCATCGAGTTGTGTATCACCGCTGGGATGGATGCCGAAGATCTCGCTAAGATCTATCACCGCAAACACGCAGTCAATCAGTTCAGGCAACGGTCTAACTACTGATGGTAACTAAACGCGGGTCACTGATAACGGGGGACAACCGTCGAGCGAACGTAGTAGAAGCAGAGACGATGACCGATCTGTGGTACCGAGCCAACGACTCTATCATCTGGGCTGATGCTGATGACCTCGCCTACGCTTCGTCCTTAGATTCGATGGTCACTGACTGTATGGGCATAGCGCGTCAAGCAACCTTCGACCTCAACATCGGCTTGGATCTATGGGTCACACCGAGTCGATGGAACACGCTATGCCGTCAGTACGTTGACCCAGATAGGTTGTTCAGATGGCTGGAGACAGTGAAAGAGATCAGCACGTACAACCGGGGGATCACAGCTATGGATATGAACCCGGTCAAGCATCAGGTAGTAACCTCCAACAAGCGCGCTTCACGCCGCAAACATGGCGGGTGTATGAGGATGGTTACCTACCGAGCATTTCCACAACCAACGGTGACCCTGTTCTCCCGCACCTCGTATCTCGGGTACATCGGTGGATTGGATATGCTACTGGGCTTCAAGCTTATTGAGCAAGCCTGCGACATGATTGGCGACGGGCTTCACCCCAACCAGTTCAACTTCGTGTGGATGTGTGACACGTGGCAATTCCACGGGTTCAAGTCTATGGCCTATATCTTCTCGTCGGGTCAAGATAGATTCATGCGTATCTCTGACGAGAAATGGGAAGAGAACATCGGTCGATCCTTCATCATCAACGGTGTCAGACGTGAACTCAAACCTATCGATGAGTTACCTACTTGGAAGCTTATCCGATATTGGTGGAAACGGATCAAGAGGCAAGATGACGAAGGTAAACTCTATCAGGACATGAAGTACGGTGCAGAGAAGCGTATCCGTCGCCGCTTCCACGCCCAGACTGGTGTGGACCAAGCGCCCTATGTTGATGGCGAGAAGGAATACGGCATCCTAGATACACCGATAGAACTCATCACGCTTGACCGTATGTTGTACTCCACACCAGAGTCACGAGCGGTGATCCGGAAGCAGAAGCTTGAGAAAGCTGAGAAGCTCATCACGCAGCTGTTCAGCGATGATTCCCTCGACATCCTCCTCTTGGACAACGTGTGAAACTCGTAGTCGCCATCACCGTGAACAACCGCCCAGAGTATCTGGCGAGGGTGCTTGATTCGTGGCGACAGGTACGAGGGATCCAAGATGTCTACATGGTTTTCCAAGTAGAACCAGATAGTCCCGAATGCTTGAAGATGTGTCAAGAAGCTCCATTCTTACGACGTTGGATAGTTCAGAATCGAGAACGATTCGGGGCACTTGGGAATCCATACAAGGCGTTAGAGACGGGTTTCTCGTTAGATGCAGACTTCGTGATCCTAGGAGAGGATGACTCGATAGTCACAGCCGACATCTTGGAGTTCTTCTCCTGGGCAGCGGTAGTCTATGATCCCAAAGAGATACCCGATGATGGTGCCTTGACCGTCTGTTCATTCAAGCAACGGACCCTGAGCAACTATCGTTGGGTCGTACGGAGGAAATTCTTCGCATCTGTCGTCTGGGGTACTTGGCGATCTCGGTGGGAGGAAACCATCGCTCCGTCGTGGTCATTCGATTACTCGCCTGCTTGGGACAAACATCTGTTGGATCTTGCTGAGAGCGACCAGTTCTATTGCGTATTCCCTGCAGTGTCCAGATCTCAACACATCGGCAAGTTCGGTGGAACCCACATGAATCCAGAACACTTCGACGAGCTTCAAGCAGATGAGGTTCACGATGGAAGACCTACTACATACGAGGAGGTAGATGTGTGACCAGGTTATTCGCTGACTTCCCAGAAGCACAGAACGAGATCACTCGGGATCTCGCTGAGTTGGGCGTGAACGTACAGCCAGAAACGATGCAGGATCGTTACGTCGCTAATAACCCACAGTTCTTGACGAAGGAACTTATGAACTACAGCTATTCTGTGTTGAATCCTCAATACGACGAGATAGAAGGTGTTCACGCCGAATGGGTGCAGCAGGAATGGGAGGATCGACTCATCGGGGAGTTGAATCCGGGTCGCGCATGGAAGCTACGGCCGGATGTGTGGGAGCAGTTCCTTGAGAAAGACTTCGGTGAAGCCGACCATGGATCCCGCTTAGTTCAGTTCTCGTACACCTACTCCCGTCGTATGGGTGGTAAACATATCAAGAAGATCATCGAGGAACTGCAGACTCATCCTCATTCACGACAACTGTGGTTACCTGTGTGGTGGCCTATCGATGCTGATAGACGCGGTGAGCGTCGTGTGCCATGCTCGTTGGGGTATTGGTTGGTCCAACGTAGTGGAGCACTCCATATGACCTATGTCATGAGATCTTGTGATTTCTACACTCACTACGCTAACGATGTAGCCCTTGCCACGATGCTGCTCCACTTCATCTCGAAGAATACAGACTTAGACCTGGGCACGTTCACTCACTTCGTTGGATCTCTCCATGTGTACGCTAAGGATGTTGAGGATGTCTTCTGACAGGATCTCTCGAGATGAACTCTTCATGAGTGTTGCTCGCCTGTTTGGTATGCGTTCTACCTGTCCGAGGGCTCTAGTTGGTGTCATAGCCGTAAGTGAGGGTCGTATCGTCGCCTGTGGTTACGTAGGAGCGCCGATAGGGGAGCCTCACTGTGTAGATGAAGGTTGCATCATGGAGGATAACCATTGCATCAGGACCACTCATGCTGAAGCGAACATGATCTCGTGGGCGGCTAGAGAGGGCATCAGTCTCTACGAATCCACGATCTACTGCACGCACAAACCCTGTTTCGCTTGTGCCAAGCTTATCGCAAACTTAGGCATCATAGAGTTGGTGTATGCAGATGATTACCGAGACGACCGAGGTACTGATCTGCTCCGTCGTCAAGACGTGATGCTAAGGCGATACGATGCCCTTGAATCCACAAGCTAAGGCTCTTTGGGATCAGATCAGGGACCCCAACTGCGAAGCGTGTCCTCTTCATGAAAGTGCTCAAACGGTTTGTCTAGTTGGTGATGGTCCCGTGCCTGCGAGATACATGGTCGTCGGTGAAGCACCTGGGTATCGGGAGGATGAGGTAGAGAAACCATTCGCAGGGAAATCTGGTCAGTTCCTAGATGAAGTTCTTGAGCAAGTGGGCCTGTCGCGGAAAGATGCCTTCATATCTAACGTGGCGAAATGCCGACCCCCAGCGAATAGAACACCCACCCGAACCGAACTGAAGGCCTGTAGGCCTTACTTGGATGCTGAGATCGAGGCAGTCAAGCCTGAACTCATCCTCCTTGTAGGTAATGCAGCTCTGAATCTCATCAAGAAATCTGGGATCACGAAGCATAGGGGGGAAGTGTTCAAGTATGGCGACGCGACAGTCCTACCCACCGTTCATCCTGCTGCGGTACTCCGCAATCCTAACTATGATGCAGTCTTCAGAACTGACCTGGCGACCTTTTCACGAATGGTGCGTGGAGAACCCGGAGCTACTCCTACTCGCACTTTCTTGGTTCGTAACCCGAGGGCGCTCACCGCGACTTGCCGCTCTATCCTCACAGCGCCTGCTGTGGCTTATGACCTAGAGACTACAGGGACTGAGGAATACGAGGAGGACGCGAAGATCGTCACGGTAGGGATCTCACCTAAACCTGGTATCGCCTTCGTTGTTCCTATCCACCATCCTGAATCAAGGTGGAAGGATCCAGATAAAGTTCTCAGGGCGATAGGTCACGCGCTCATGTTCACGAAGGCGAAGGTCATCGCGCACAATGCGAAGTTCGATGACCGGTGGATGACTCAGTTCGACATCCCGATCCATTCAGATTTCGATACCATGATTGCTGCTCATCTTCTCGACGAGAATCGTTTCAAGTCTCTCAAGTTCCTCGCACAATTGATCTTGGGGGTGGATCCATGGGCGGACGTAGATCTTGGAGGCGGCGGCGCACTCACAACGGCGCTGTCCAAACTGGCTCGATACAATGCGAAGGATGCGGACTATACGCTAAGATTGTACTATCACTTCCGGGAGGAGTTAACTTCTACCGGCAACGAGCGCACTTTGAGGCTATTCGTGAAGCTCTTGATGCCTGCCTCGAAAGCACTCACGACCATTGAGCGAACGGGCATGTGGGTAGATCAAGAGCGGTTACTAACTCGCCGCCTGGAGTTGGACAAACGACTGGCAACGGTGGACGAACGACTAACTGAACTTACAGGGCAAAAAGCGAATTGGAACTCCCCACAGCAGCTAGCAAAGATCTTATTCAGTGAGATGGACATGACTGTGTGGGAACTTACAGCGAAGGGTGCACCTTCTACTCGGGAAGCAGTGTTGCTTCGATTGAGCAAGGAACATGAAGTGCCGAAGTTGATCTTAGAATGGCGTAGTCTATCGAAGAACAAGAGCACTTACCTCGACAACTGGCTTGAGTTGCTTAGTTCGGATAGTCGGATCCGAACTCACTACAAGCTTACGGGTACAGTTACGGGTCGTCTCTCGTCTGGTAAGGAACATCAGAAAGCCAGAGGCATCAACGTTCAACAGGTGCCTCGTGATAAGTTCATCCGGGGGATCATCGGGGCTCCTCCAGGGTGGAAGTTCCTCGAAGCTGACTTCTCGCAGATAGAACTTCGGATCGCTGCCCATTACTCACAAGACCCGACTATGATCCGACTCTTCCAACTCGATGAGGATATCCACTTGGCTACCGCTGTGAAGATGACTCGGAAGCAACCACACCAAGTAGAACCCGAAGAACGGAAGAAAGCGAAGGCTGTGAACTTCGGGTTCCTGTTCGGGATGGGGTGGCGGAAGTTCATCGATTACGCGCGAGATAACTACGATGTTGAAGTTAGCGACATCGAAGCGGAACGGTTCCGTGATGATTTCTTCGCTACCTTCACGAAGCTACGGGCTTGGCATGAACGGCAGCGACGATTGGTTCGTAACTACAGTAAGGTTCAATCGCTCATCGGTCGTGTACGACATCTGCCAGATATCCTATCTCAGGATGAGGAGGTTCGTAAAGAAGCCGAACGTCAAGCTATCAACTCACCTGTTCAAGGGTTAGCTTCTGATCTCATGTTGCTCTCCTTATCGATACTTCACGAGCAGATGCCTGTTGATGAAGCGAAGATCGTAGGCACAGTGCATGACTCTATCCTTGTTGAGGTTCGTGATGATGTAGTCGACAAGTGGTCGAAGACTATCAAGCACACTATGGAGAATCTGCCACTCAAAAGAACGTTCGGTGTAGAACTCACAGTACCTATCAAGGTGGATGTGAAGGTAGGTCAACACTGGGGAGAGGGGGAGCTCTATGGATAGGGAAGTTGATCTATCGTTCAATGCGTTCGTGGGGGTCTACAACTACCTTGGTGAATATGTTGGCAAACTGCCTCGTTGGAAACTTCGACAGATGGGGCTGGCTGCGAGATTATCGAGGGTCTCAGCTACGTCTACTCAAATCATGATCTTCAGTTCTCAACCCGAATGGGAATCGGCTAGTGATAATCACTAACTCTCACGTCAAGGCATTCAATCGGTGCAAGCGACAGTATCACTACAAGTTCTTACAGCAGCTTGTACCTCGCATCAGTACACTACCGTTGAAGCGAGGCACATGGATGCATGAACTTCTAGAGGCTCATTACACTAACTACGGGTGGGAGGCACGCCTTGGTGAACTTACTAAAGACTTCGATAAGCTTTTCGACGAGGAGAAAGAACTATACGGCGATCTTCCGAATATCTGCAGAGCCATCATGCAGTCCTACCTATACCATTACCGTGAAGAAGATAGAACTTTTGAGGTGGTGGCGGCTGAAGAAGTTGTTCGGGTTCCACTACCGCACGGTCACACCCTGGAGTTCAAGTTCGATGCCATCGTAGAAGATGAATTCGGACGTTGGTTGATGGAGCATAAGACACACAGAACTATCCCTCATGCCGACTATAGATTCCTTGACATGCAGACTGGGAAATACGTTTGGGGTCTCAATAAGGCGGGGAAGTACGGGGAGATCACTGGCGTCATCTGGAACTACATCCGTACTAAGGAACCTACGAAACCACAGTTGACGAAGCTGGGTCGTCTGAGCCGCCGCCGGATCGATACAGACGTATTGACCTTCTACAATGCTTTGAAGGAATACGGCCTTGACCCTCGTGATTTCCGTGATGTATTGTCACGACTGAAACAGCATCAGACCTTCTTCCGACGCGAGAGGGTACCGAAACCGACGAAGGTTATCGAAACTCTCGTCAAGGAAACTGTGGTCATCGCTGATGAGATCGAAAGGGGGTTCCAGCCTGTACGTGCCATCGACCGTAGTTGCGAGTTCAGTTGCTCCTTCAAGGATCTATGCATCGTTGAACTTTACGGTGGCGATGAGAAGGACGTGCTGAAGCGACAATACCGAAAGGCGACAGCTGAGGATTACTATGGCTATCACCAAGAGCCAACCGAAGAGTGATAAGATCTCACGGGCACAGTCGAAGATCGTGTCTGCTAGTGAATTCGACTACCTGAAGATATTGGTGTACGGGCAGAATGGCAAAGGCAAAACTCGATTCGGTGCGTCGGGGCCACACGTCTTGGTAGTCGATTGTAACGAACGCGGTTCGTTGAGCATCCGCCGCTTCCCAGCTAAAGTCTTCAAGATAGAGACATGGACTGATATCGATCTCGCCTACTGGTATCTTCACGGCGGCAACCACGAGTTCAAGACTGTGGTCATCGATACTGTCACTTCTCTAGCCCAACTCTGCATGAAGTTCGTACTTGGAGATGAAGCTTCACGCGACCCCACGAAAGACCCGAATATGCCGAGTAAGCGAGAGTGGGGTAAAGTAGGGGAACTGATGCGCACCGTCATCCTCAACTTCCGAAATCTCCCGATGCATGTAGTCTTCCTTGCTCAAGAACGTCGGGGATTCTCAGACGACGCAGATGATGAAGCTCCGGAGATATTCCCGGAAGTTTCGCCTTCTGTGCGCACTACACTCACAGCTAGTGTGGACATCATCGGGCGCCTCTTCGTGAAGGAGGTGGTGGAATCGAAAGGGGGTAAGAAAGTCCCGGTCCCGTCGTATCGGATGCTCATCGGCCCGAGTGAGCGATACGTCACGAAGGATCGTTCGGAATCAGGTCTACCGTCGGTGATCCGACTTGGACCTGGTATAGATAACTTGGTCCGACTCATAGAACGGATCAAGACTGGCTCGAAGGAGGGTGAAGTTGGCTAAGGTGAGTGGAGGCGGTGACGGTTCGACTGTCGTTGTGGATTTCTCAGATACTGAGTCTCGTGGGGGCAAGCGATCTGGTCGAAGCGCTCATCTTCCAGAAGGTGACTACGCCGCGAAGTGCATCGAGGCGAAGTTGGATAAGTCAAGTGAGAAGGAAACGCCAGGTGTCTTCGTCACGTATGAGATCTCGAAGGGGGAGTACAAGGGCAAGCGCGTACGTGACGCTCTGTGGTTGACCGACAAGTCGTTGTGGCGAGTGCGACAAACGTTGGAAGCCATGGGCATCGATGTACCATCGAAGAGGGTGAAGATCAACCCGAAGTCGATGGTTGGGAAAACTGTCGCTATCACATTGGAAGATGAAGAGTACGAGAATCGTGTTCGTTCTCGTGTGACTGATACGTTCCTCCTCTCAGAGTTCGATGAGTTGAATGGCGACGAAGATGAGGAAGAGGACGAAGACGAGGAAGATGAGGACGAGGAGGAAGAGAGCGAAGAGTCCGAAGATACTGATCTAGACGAGATCGACCTCGACATCTGATGAGTTTGCAGCCTTCCGCCCCGGTCGGGTTTGGACACCCCCTTTCCCCGGCCGGGGCAGGCTGCCTGACTACGGGGGACGGGGGATGACTGACACCGTCTACTTCTATCGTGATGCAGCTGGTGAATGGAGATGGAAAAGACAATCACCGAACGGCAACATCGTGAGTGACAGCGGTGAGGGTTACAAGAACCATGACGATTGTAAGGACGAAGCGATGCGTCAGTTCGGTGATACGGTGCGATACGTAGGCGACGACAAGTGAACGAAGCAACGCTCAGGAGAGCTATAGTTCGCACCCTAAGACAATATAGCGGCTGGTGGTACGTCACACACGGGGCACAATTTCAGCAGGGGGGCTTACCCGACATCATCGGTTGCTATGCTGGTCGATTCTACGGTTTGGAAGTGAAACTGCCGGGCAAGGAGCATACTCTCACTGAGCGTCAAGCACACACGTTGAAGAATATCAAACAAGCAGGTGGTCGGGCGAGGATGGTGACTTCGATCTCAGAGGCGATGGATTTCGTGTTCGATGAACCGCCACTTTAGCTATTGACATGTGGTTCAGCTTGTGTGTACGATAAGCTCGAATCGACGCCGCGAGGAAAGGGGGGTGCGTGACAGAACCATCCGATGAGATCGAGGCGTTGATGGCACATCAGTCTCGAAAGGAGAAGGCGTATGCCGAAGCGGAAGTCCGCTGAGGACGAGATCGACGATCTGGTCGATGACCTCGAAGAGTTGGATGAAGACGAGGACGTCGAGGAGATCGAGGAGGACGAGGAGGATCCAGACGAGGCACCGAAGGCCCGCCGCACTCGTAAGACCAAAGCTCGTAAGGCGAAGGTCGAACGTGAGGGGATCGGGACGAAGGAAGTCGCCGAGTTCCTAGGGATCGAGCCGCGTCAGCTCCGCATGTTCCTCCGCGCTCGGGAGTTCCAGCCGAAGGACAATCGGGAGGGTCGCTACCACTGGTCGTCTCTCGAAGACCCTGAGGTGAAGCGGATCGTCAAGGAGGTTCAGGCAGGCGAGTTGGAGAAGCTGAACAAGGAGAAGCTCGCCTCATTGAAGGGGAGGTCCGAGAAGAAGACGACTGCGAAGAAGACGACTGCGAAGAAGAGGAAAGTCGCCAAGTAATAGGAAGCCCCCGCCTCATCAAGCTTCTCCAAGGCGGGGGCTTTCCTATAGAGTCAACGCTGTGTCCCAGTAGGCACGGTAGCCTTGCTTGCAGATGCAGCAGACGACCAAGCATCGAGTTTCTCATGCCAGAAGCTAGCCATCGCACCCACTGCGATCCCAGTCAAGAGCTGACCCGATACGCCAGACAGAGCACTAGATCCCTTCAATGCTGGGATGGCAGCTGCGAGTGGCGCCATGAAGTTGAACTGCCACCCTACGCAGAGCCCCACACCTAGCACGAAGGATGCAGCGTTCCATGACCATTTCGGCCAGGAGTCGTCTTTGTCTGCGACGTTGCGGATCAGATCCACAGCCTTCGTGACGCCCACTGCTAGGGGCAAGACTGCGATGACGAACGTGGTGAATACTGCGAAGACGTCTTCCATCTAGATCACCTTCCTCCTTCTTGGATACATCTCGAACCACAGAGCACTGATCTTCCGCTTCACCTCCCTCGGTATCGCCTTACGCTCTGTGGGTGAGAAACCACCCCACACCCCGTGGTATTCCCGATGTGCGATAGCGTACGCGAAGCATGTCCTTCTGACTGGACAGTGATAGCAGATGGTCTTGGCGAGGGAATAATTGGGTCGAAGCCCCTTCGTTGTCTTCGGGAAGAATAGCGGGTCTGGGTTGGATAACTTCCTACAGTCCGCTCGACCCATCCAAGCATCGTCACCCATACTACGAAGCGCTGCCGCCGATGGAGTAAGTTGGAGTACCAGTTAGAGTTGTGGACTTCGATCTCATGTATCGAGCGCAGGGCATTATCGCCCGGAACGTACCGGTACCTGTGATGTTCGCCGGAGCGGTGCCGAGCGTCCCGAGCCGGTAGCCATCCGAACCGATGCGGCAGATCTCGGTCCAGTTGATGTTGTCGTTGCTACCTTCGATGGCGATGATGAGTGTGCTGGGTGCAACCGTGACCCCCACCTCTAGGTAGAGGACAGCGTGATCTCCGATCTCTACTGCTGCATGAGTTGTCGTACTTGCTTCAGATCCGCTGACCTTCAGTGTTACGTCATCCTTGTTGAGGTACCTGCCGAGCCCTTCACTATAAACTCCCACTTGATCCTCCTATCTAGACGTATCCGACGAAAGTCTTTCCCGTTCTCACCTCCTCACTCCTTCATCGAACGATGACGCCCCAACCATATGGGCTGTCATCGTTGAAAGCCACCTGGACCGCTAGCAACGACACGTCTGTTCTGGGTCGCTCAAACGTGAGGTTCGCAGAGTATTCGAGCCACGAGTTGTTCGCAGCGGTCGCCGTCTCGTTCTCTGGTAGGTCCGTCGTATCGTCCTGTCGGGTATAGAGTTGGGCTAGTCGGCCGGTGGTATGGGAGTTATGCGAGCGGTAACCGATCTCGATTACAAGTCGGTCACCCGCATTCGCGCTCACCGAGGTCAGAGTTTGTGCCCCTCCTCGCGGGAACTGACGGTTCGTGGCGGTC
>Ga0233416_10000445_pt1 | contig 12665 bp, 13 predicted proteins | sample Sediment_Towuti__2_FD_188638 | JGI IMG/M metagenome (GOLD analysis project Ga0233416, IMG submission 188638) | Sediment microbial communities from Lake Towuti, South Sulawesi, Indonesia - Sediment_Towuti_2014_0_MG | ecosystem: Environmental > Aquatic > Freshwater > Lake > Sediment | place... | reverse complement strand
CAATTAATGAGGTCCAGAAACATCTGGTTTACGGAGGATTTTTTGCTACCCTTGCGGTGCTGTTATTTTTACAAAGTATCAGGATTACACTGATAAGTGCCCTGGCGATTCCCACATCAATAATAGCGACATTCGCTATTATGAATGCCTTTGGTTTCACATTCAATAACATGACCATGCTCGGTCTTTCCCTCTGCATTGGCATCCTTATTGACGATGCTATCATTGTAATAGAAAATATCCATAGGCATATAGAGGGAGGGATGAAGCCGAGGGAGGCTGCATCCTTTGCAACCTCTGAGATAGGTCTTGCAGTTATGGCAACAACATTTGCAATTGTTGCCATATTCCTTCCGGTAGCGTTTATGAAAGGCATTATTGGAATGTTTTTCTTGCAGTTTGCCCTCACAGTTGTTTTTGCAGTACTTGTATCGCTTTTTATTTCTTTTACATTAACACCGATGCTCGCATCACGTTATTTGAGAAGTCGTGAGCCAGGAGCCGGCTCACCAACCGATTCTTCCTCCCTTACATCCAAAATTTCACACAGCTTTGACAGATGGTATAAAAAGACAGAAGAACTTTACAGGAGACTGCTTGCAATAGCCTTAAGACACAGGGCAATTGTGATAATTCTTGCGATAGGCATCTTTCTCTTCAGCATATTTATGACAAGGTTTTTAGGCAAAGAATTTGTCCCACCTGAAGATCAAAGCCGGTTTATAGTCCGGCTTGAAGCACCAATAGATTATTCCATTGATGAGATAGACAGGATGTTCAAAGGGGCGGAGGATTATATAAGGAGTATGCCAGAGGTCAAAACTGTCTTTTATGCCCAGGGATTCGGCCTCACAAGAGAGGTGAATAAAGGGGTCATGTTCGTCGCTCTTAAGCCAAGGTCTGAAAGGGAAAGAAGTCAACAGGAGATCATGAAAGAGACGAGGAAAAGGTTCAGACAGATTCCGGGGCTGAAAGGAACTGCAGAGGATGTTTCCCTTATAGGCGGTGGCATAAGAAATGTTCCAATTCAATATAGTATCAGGGGAAGGGATTTATCCGTCCTCGAACAAAATACCAGACAGATTGTAAATGATTTTTCGAAATTGCCGGGTATTGTTGATGTTGATACTTCACTTGAGGCTGGTAAACCAGAATTGAGGGTCTTTATAGATAGAGATAAGGCTGCGGACTTAGGAGTTGATATTGCCACTGTTGTAGAGGCAGTAAATTTTCTCATTGGTGGAGAAGTAGATGTGACAAAATTCAAGGATGAGACAAAGGGCAGGAGATACGATGTGAGGGCAAGGCTTAATCCAGAAGACAGGGCAAATCCTAATGATATAGGAAAGCTTTATATGAATTCGAAGGACGGTAGACTTGTAGAACTTTCAAATATCGTTAAGATTCAAGAGACTGGCGGGCCGAGTATAATTAACAGATTGGACAGACAGCGTGCAATAACACTCTTTGCCAACCTTGAAGGTAAGCCTCTCGGTCAGGCAAAGTCAGAGCTTGATTCTATATCAGCAAAGTACCTCCTCCCCGACTATTCTGGTAGATATAAAGGAATGGCTGACGTAATGGGAGAATCGTTCGGCTATTTAATGTTTGCCCTGATACTTGGTATTATTATGGCCTACATGGTCCTTGCGTCCCAGTTTGAAAGTTTTATCCACCCTATAACTGTGTTGCTTTCAATGCCTTTTTCATTTATTGGGGCCTTTAGTGCTTTATTAATAACAGGTAAAACCCTTAATGTCTTTAGTTTTATTGGGCTCATTCTTTTAATGGGTCTTGTTAAAAAGAATGCAATCCTCCTTGTGGACTACACTAACACTTTAAGGACAAGGGGGATGGAGAGGAGAGAGGCAATTATACGTGCCGGACCAATAAGGCTCAGACCAATATTGATGACAACCTTTGCCATGATATTTGGCATGATGCCAGTAGCGTTGGGAATAGGAGAAGGTGCAGAGACACGCTCACCCATGGCAATTGCTACTATCGGAGGTCTCCTTACATCACTCTTTTTGACCCTCGTTGTCGTACCTGTAGTATATGATTTATTTGATGAGTTACAGACAAAGTTTATGGAAAAAAGCGTCAGTAGGTGATAGTATTTTTTCTTTGCTTGATGATTTTTTGTTTCTCAGGTAATGGCTATGCAGAAGAGGGAAAACGATACTTTGGAATTGGCCTTGCTTTTATTCTCATAACAGATATAATTATTTCTTAAAAATGCAAAAAAGGTTACTCGTACCCCTCTTTCTTTTTATTCTCACATTCTTTTCCGTTCTCCTTGCAGGAGCAATTCAAGCTGGTGTAAATGTTCTGAGAGAACCAGAAAAGATTTACAGAGGATTTCCTTTTGCCTTAACTCTCATGGTAATACTCTTGGCACATGAATTGTCACATTACTTTGCATCGAGGAAACACAGGGTAAAGGCTACGCTGCCTTATTTTATTCCTGCGCCTACTATTATAGGTACTTTTGGAGCATTCATTAAAATGAAGTCACCTATCGCTACGAGAAAGGCCCTTTTGGATATCGGGGTATCTGGTCCTCTCGCAGGCTTCATCATATCGGTTGCAGTATCTGTTATAGGACTTTCTTTTTCAAAGGTAGTCCCGATTCAAGAGACAAAGGGAGCTCTCGGTCTCGGGGATTCTGTGCTTTTTTCCATCCTCTCTAATTTAATTCTTGATTTTCAACCTGGCTTTCAGGATGTACTCCTTCATCCTGTTGCCTTTGCTGGATGGATCGGTCTCTTCGTGACATCCCTTAATCTTATACCCGTCGGACAGCTCGATGGTGGACATATTGCATATGCACTCCTTGGGGAAAGGCATGCCCATATTTCAAATCTCCTTGTTCCCTTATTATTCCTCATCGGACTTTTCATATGGGAAGGGTGGGCTATCTGGGCACTGGTGTTATTAATCCTCGGTCTTAAACACCCACCTATCATCAATATTGATATTCCTTTAGACCGTAAAAGAAGGATTGCTGGATGGCTTTCTCTTGTGATATTTTTCCTTACCTTTATACCAATACCGTTTAAGATTTCTTGATTTTCTGTGCTTTATTACCTCATTACATGCCCTTGCATAATTTGATCCTATGATGTAGTATTAAAAAATTCTTCAAGGAGACTCCCATGAAGGTAATTCTCAAGGAAACTATTAAACATGTTGGAAAAGCAGGTCAAATCGTAGAAGTAAAAGATGGTTATGCAAGAAATTATTTGATACCCAAGGGATTTGCTGTTGAGGCGAGCACAAAAAATGTTAGATCCCTTGAACATGAGGTAAGAGTTCTTCAGGAAAGGGCAAAGAAAAACAGGGGTTCTGCTCAAGACCTTGCAGACAGGATATCGGCTATGACGCTTACGATCATGGCAAAAGCCGGTGAAGAGGGAAAACTCTTTGGCTCTGTTACAACCATGGATGTTGCCGATGCACTTCTCAAGGAAGGAATCGAGATAGACAAAAGAAAGATTTTCATGGAGGAATCCATAAAAAGGATTGGCTCCTACTCAGCGAGTATAAAGCTTCATCCTGATGTATCAGTTCAACTTAATATACAGGTTGTTCAGGAATGAAAGAAATTGAGTCACAAATAGACAGATTACCTCCCCAGAACTTAGAGGCAGAACAGTCTATATTAGGCTCTATCCTTATTGATAACGATGCCTTACCAAAAGCCCTGGAGATCATCGACCTTGAGGATTTCTATAAACTGTCCCATAGAAAGATATTCAATGCCATGATTGAACTTTTTGAAAAGAATGAGCCCATAGACCTTATAACCCTAACCGACTGTCTGAAAAAGAGTGATGAGTTAGAAGTGATAGGCGGGATACCGTACCTCTCGACTCTTGTGAATATGGTGCCAACTGCTGCAAATATAAAATACTATTCTAAGATAGTCCGGGAGAAAGGTCTCCTGAGAAGTCTTCTGAGATCAGCAACAGAGATTGCAAGCAGGGTGTATGAAAGCAACCTTGAGGCAGACGAGCTTGTCGATTTTTCAGAAAAGTCTATTTTTGATATCTCAGACAAAAGGATCAAAACATCCTTTGTAACCTTGAAAGAGGTTATTAAGGATAGCTTCGCAATGATCGAGCATCTCTATGATAAAAAAGAGAGGATAACGGGTATTCCTTCGGGCTTCAGTGACCTTGACGGACTTACTACAGGGTTCCAGAAGGGTGATTTCATTGTTGTTGGGGGAAGACCCTCCATGGGGAAGACGGCATTTGTTCTCAATGTTGCCCAATATGTTGCAGTAGAAATGAAGGAGCCTGTTGCAATATTCAGCCTCGAGATGTCAAAAGAACAGCTCGCATTCAGGATGCTCTGTTCTGAAGCGAAGGTAAATTCAAGCAATATAAGAAAAGGGATTGTAAAGAAAGAAGACTGGCATAAATTAACAAGCGCCGCAAGTAATCTCACGAGTGCGCCTATTTTTATAGACGACTCATCAGGTATTACCGCTCTTGAGCTAAGGGCAAAGGCAAGGCGGTTGAAAATGGAATACGGACTGAGTCTTGTAGTAGTAGATTACCTTCAGTTGATGAAAGGAAAGGGAAGTTTTGAGAGACGTGAACAGGAGATATCCGAGATATCACGCTCACTCAAGGCGCTGGCAAAGGAATTAAGTTTACCAGTCATCGCAGTAAGCCAGTTAAACAGAAGTGTAGAGCAGCGTAGACCCCCAAAGCCAATTTTGGCAGACCTCAGGGAGTCTGGCGCAATTGAGCAAGATGCTGATGTAATACTCTTCCTGTATAGAGATGAGGTATATAACAAAGATGACCCGTCAAATAAGGGTCAGGCAGAGGTCAATGTAGCGAAGCAGAGAAACGGTCCTGCTGGTGAAACAGTCAAACTTACATTTATTTCTGCCTGTACAAGATTTCTGGACAGGACCGACAGAGAATTTCACCTGCCTCATGAAGAAGAGGAGGCATTTTGAGGAGGTCTCCGGCTGTTGCAGGCCAGTTTTATCACGGAGTTTCCTCTAAGTTAATTCAACAGGTTGAGAACTATGTAGATAAGAATGCCCAGAGGGAAAAGGTAATTGCTGTTGTTGTTCCCCATGCGGGGCTAATCTACTCGGGACCAGTTGCAGGCGCTGTGTATTCTGTAATAGAGTTTCCAGTGACATTTGTGCTGTTAGGTCCAAATCATACAGGTCTCGGTCCTCCGATATCTTTGATGGAATCAGGTGAATGGGAGATGCCAACAGGTGTTTTCCCCGTAGATGAAAAGCTCTCCACGAGAATTACACTCAACGCACCCATTGTTACAAAAGACATTCAGGGACATTTATTTGAACATTCTCTGGAGGTTCAGCTTCCCTTTATTGCATACTTCTCAAAACAATCGAAGATCGTACCCATTGTCGTTTTTTCAGCCTCTGTTGAGGAATGCAAAATACTTGGTGAGGGGATAGCAAAATCAGTGATGGATGCAGGGTATTCCATTGTTATTGCGGCAAGCTCAGACATGAGCCATTATGTATCTGATGATATTGCAAGAAGAAAAGACAAAAAAGCAATAGAAAAGATACTTTCCCTTGACCCCGAAGGCCTGTATGAAATAGTCAGGAAGGAAAAAATATCCATGTGCGGTTATCTTCCTGTAACAGCTATGCTCTTTGCAGCAAAGGCACTTGGCGCAAGGTATTCAAGGCTTGTAAAGTATTCCACATCGGCAGAAGTAAGTGGTGATTATGACCACGTTGTCGGGTACGCAGGAATTCTGCTCAAATAATATAGATCTCTTAAAAAGAGGTTACAATGTCAGATAGATTGTTCGAAAAGAGAAAGCACAAAAGGCATGCTGTTAATGGAATCCTCGGAAATGTGCTTTATTCTTCAGACTTAAACGTCATTAATATTAGTATTGATGGTGTTGCTATTGAAACAAAGAAAAGAATTGAGGTTAACAGGGAGTACCCCTTTAAAATTAAGTATAAAGGTTTGACCTTAAATATAAAGGGAGTTGTGGTCTGGTCGGTACTCAGTCATTCCCAGAAGACTGAATCAGGGGAAGTAATCCCGGTGTATAGAGCCGGTGTGAAGTTTACTGATGTCATGAGTGAGAAAGCAAGCGCGCTGATTAAGTTTTTAGAGGAGAATGTCATTGCGTCCTCTGATAGAAGACTGAGGGGGGTAAGGTGTAAAATTACCAACTCTGACGAAGTGAAGATTGACTATCCCCACAGGTATAGTGTAAGAGAAATGAGCCTTTCAGGTATGCTGATCGAAACGGAGTATCCTCTTGCGCCTGATACTCGATACACCATGGAGCTTGTAATTGATGAAAATGTATTTAACATTGTGGGCAAGGTAGTAAGTTGTATCGGTGTTAAGGCCGAAAATGATGTTAGGTACATTGCAGGAGTAGAGTTCGTTGATATGCCTGAGGAGAGTAAAGAATTGTTAAAGACTTTTATCGATACCCTTGAGGAATTATAAAAAACACACACTGTAAATAAGCACTTTTCCCTCTAACTGAAATTCTGGAATCATCAGGAGATATCATCAGGAGATATTGTCTTTTATAAGTTATTATGGTATATTTTTAAATGCACGCAATAATTGAAACCGGTGGTAAACAATACAAGGTGTCTGCAGGTGAAACCCTGAAGGTCGAGAAGCTGCCTCTCGAACTGGGCTCAGAGGTCATTCTTGATAAAGTTCTTATGATTTATGAGGAAGACAAGGCTGTATTTGGATCTCCTTATGTAAATGGTGCTAAGGTTATTGCATCAATTGAAGGCACGGGTAGGGCAAAGAAGAAAATCGTGTTCAAGCAGAAAACACGTAAGTCTTCCAGGAAACTCAGGGGACACAGGCAGTCTTATACATCTTTGAAGATTAAAGAAATAATTTTGGGAGGATAAAATGGCTCATAAAAAGGGTGTAGGAAGTTCAAGAAATGGTCGCGATAGTCAAGCGAAACGCCTCGGAGTAAAAATGTTTGGCGGGCAGTTAGTCCGCGCAGGAAATATCCTTATCAGGCAGAGGGGAACAAAGTTTCATCCGGGCTTTAATGTAGGTAAGGGATCAGATGATACCCTTTATGCGAAGATTGATGGGGTAGTTAATTTCGAAAGGAAAGATAGAGCAAGGTTACAGGTAAGCGTTTATCCTTTAGCCCAGTAAGCAGTAAAATAATGTTCACAATAAAAAGGCGAGTCGATGACTCGCTTTTTTTATTGTTTTAACAAATTACGCAACGATTGTTAAACATGGAAATGCAGACATTGATCAAAAATATATCTAACCTGATAAATTTCGGTAGGAGTTATTTGAAAGTAGAGAAAAGTATAGGCCAATTTATTCATAATACCAATAAGTAATATTAATTATTAAAGTATTAAATGCAATTTGTTGACTATGCGAAGATACATGTGAAGGCTGGGGATGGTGGAAGGGGGTGCGTTAGCTTCAGGAGGGAAAAGTATGTCCCCAGAGGTGGACCCAATGGTGGAGACGGTGGGAGAGGTGGACATGTACTAATAAGAGCAACAAGCAAGTTGAATACCCTGCTGGACTTTAAGTATAAGAGAGAGTACAAGGCAGAGCGGGGTGGTCACGGCAAGGGGAAAAACATGAATGGAAAAGACGGAGAGTCTTTGGTAATACCTGTGCCAGTGGGCACGGTCATTAAAAATGCAGAGACTGGAGGGATAATTGCAGATCTTGATTCAGAGGGAAGTCTTTTTGTATTAGCAAAAGGTGGAAGGGGGGGCATGGGTAATGCGCATTTTGCTACCCCTGTGAGAAAGGCTCCGAGATTTGCACAGCCGGGGGAGAAGGGTGAAGAAAGGTGGCTGATATTGGAGTTGAAACTTCTTGCAGATGTTGGGTTAATAGGGCTTCCCAATGCAGGAAAATCAACACTCATATCGGTCATATCCTCTGCACGACCTAAAATAGCAGACTATCCGTTTACTACCCTTATACCAAACCTTGGAGTGGTGAAAATGAGCAATTTCAAGAGCTTCGTGGTTGCAGATATCCCAGGACTAATAGAGGGTGCCCATAAAGGGGCAGGGCTTGGTGCTCAGTTTCTCAGGCACGTTGAGCGTACTTCGGTCCTTTTGCACTTAATTGATGTATCGAATATGGCAGAGGGGGATCCTGTGGAGAATTTTAAGAAGATAAATAGAGAGCTTGAATTATATAGCACTGCCTTGCTTGAGAAACAGCAGGCAGTAGTTGCAACCAAGTTGGATGTAGTCGACAAGAAAAGACTTGACAGGCTGAAGGAATACTGCAAAATTAATACCATCGATTTTTTCCCCCTATCAGCTGTTACAGGGAAAGGTATTAAAGAACTCTTACCCTACCTTGCTGAAAAAGTGGAAGAGAAGAGAAAAAGAGTTATAGCATGAAAAGGCTTGTGGTAAAAATAGGAAGCAATATCATTGCAGATACCAAGGAGGGCCTCGACACGAAGCGCATATATGCTATTGCTAAAGATATTGCAGGTCTTACAGAGCGTGGATTCGAGGTTGTCGTAGTCTCATCTGGTGCTATTGCAGCAGGCATGAAAAAGCTTAAACTAAAAGAGAGGCCAAAAGATGTGAAGCTGAAACAGGCTTCAGCAGCGATAGGACAGTCCAGTCTCATGTGGGCTTATGAAAGGAGTTTTAATGAATTCAATAAGAAGGTTGCACAGGTACTTCTTACGAGGGATGATTTCTCTGACAGGAAAAGATACATAAACTCCAAAAATACCTTCGCAACACTTCTCTCCTATAATGTGATTCCCATCGTGAATGAGAATGATACAGTTGCCACGGATGAGATTATGTTTGGTGACAATGACAACCTTGCCTCTCTCGTTGCAAGTATGGTTGAGGCAGAAAGGCTCATTATACTTTCTGATGTGGATGGACTTTACACAGAAGATCCGAAGAGTCATTCTGATGCAGAGCTTATCGAATACGTCGAGGAGATAACGCCCGAGCTTGAGGCGAAGGCAAAAGGCCCGGGAAGCGTGGTAGGTACAGGGGGGATGTATTCAAAACTCCTTGCAGCGAAAAAAGCGGTAACCCACGGGATAACTGTTCACATAGTCAATGGCAGAAAGGATGGGCTCCTTTACTCCCTCATGATGGGGAAACAGTCAGGTACACTCTTTAAACCAAAAGAAGGAAGGATTTCTTTGAGGAAGGGATGGATTGCTTACAGCAGCCGTGCGAAGGGAAACATTATCCTTGATGACGGTGCAGTAAAGGCTATCACCCAAGGAGGGAAGAGTTTACTTCCCTCAGGCATCATATCTGTTGAGGGTAACTTTGATATAGGTGATGCCGTCAACTGCCTGGATGCAAAAAGAAACCGCATTGCAAAAGGTCTTACCAACTATTCATTTTCAGAGATACAGATGATTAAAGGAAGGAAGACATCTGAGATAGAGAAGATTCTCGGCTACAAATACTCTGACGAAGTGCTCCACAGGGATAATCTGGTGTTGGTGTGATTTCAGTATATCCAATAAAGAGTATGAATTTGCCCAACTGAACCCTGCCTGAACTCGTTTCATGGGTTGTTTCTGCATCTAAAAACAAGGTTTCACGCAATATAGTTTTCCTTTAAATTTTTCTGACAATGCTCACAGTTAACAACTTTAATTAGTTGCTGCCCCTTTTTTTAAACAGTTATGCTTCCCGGTATCTGCGATAATTCATAATGATTTCATGCATTACAACTTTTATAAAGCTGGTAACGGGCACGGATAATACCATCCCGAAGATACCGAATAATTTTCCACCAATCATTATCGCCAAGAGGACTGTTAGAGGACTAATATGAACGCTTTTTGACATAACCACAGGCAATATAATGGTATCATCAATCAATTTTATTAAGATAAATGCACAGATCACATATAATGCTAAATTAAAACTGCCCGTCTGGAGTATCGATACAATAACAGCAATTATTGCACCTGTAAGAGGGCCAAAATATGGAACGAGGTTCGCGATCCCTGCAAATATTCCTATAATAAAAAAATATTTAACACCAAGCAACCACATTGCACATGTAGCTAAAATACCAACTATGGTTGCATCAAGCACCTGGCCTCGTAGAAAGTTTCCAACCTGTATGTTTATTTTATGAAGTAAATAGAGACTGAACTCAAAGTACTTATTGGGCACGATACTTATAAATTCCTTTTTAAACTGTCTTCCGTCTTTCATGAGGAAAAAAGTGATAAAAGGTATCAGAATAATACTGACTATTACAGAGGCCGCATCGAGAACATGCATAACCATCCAATCTCCGATCTTAGCAGTTGTCGCATGTATCCTGCTGAGTAGATTTAAATCCTTTATGCCTAAAAATGAAACATTACTAACGATAAAGTTTTCCAGACGGGAAATGATCAATTCTGCATTTTCAGAGCTAAAACCACCTTTAAGAGTCCTGATTTCTTCAGAGAGAAGCGGCAAAAAAATGAGGTATGACATACCAGCAACAATGAGTAATAGCAAAAAAATACTGATCGTCGCTGCTGTGCGGCTCATCCCGCGGGACTCGAGAAAGCTTGCAAAGGGTTCTAAAACGTACGCTAATAATGCTGCAATGATAAATAATTTTACGATATCAGAAATAGCAACGAGAAATAGTATGAACAGTGCGGCAACAATTACAAGAAGTACTATTTTAATTAACCTGTTCGTATTATCTGGCATAGGTACCCAGGACGTTATCCATTGTCCTTCTTCTCAAAGCACAATTTCCTTATCTGTTCATTAGTGGTTTTCAAACGTTCACCGATAGTCCACGCCAGCTTAAATAATATTTTTCCTCCGAGCTTCGGATTGCGGTTGATAAGGTCAAGAAGATCGGGTTTAAAAAAACACAACAGCTCACCCGGCATCGTTGTAATAGCTGTTGCACTTCGTGGTGATTCATCGAGGAGCGCTAATTCTCCGAAGAAATCTCCATCATGCAGCTCTGCCAGGATATGTCTCCCCGGATTACAGACAATTTCCACAGTACCCCGAACAATAATATACATCCCAAGCCCGATATCACCCTGACTAAAGATTACTTCATTCTTTTTATATTCCCGCTGATGGAGGATACGTTTAATCGTTTTTAGTTCGTTGTTACTTAAATCCTGAAAAATAGGAATGTTTAAAAGAATGGTATCGATTTCATTCGTTTTCTTCTTGCGAAACGTAAAGATATTATTCCAGAGGTTATTCACGAAATCATCCTCTCTTTCATAAAACAAGTCACTGGTTTTACTATATAACTTTGTTCATTAAGCTCATATTATATAATCACACTTTATGAGAAGTTGCAATATAAGCAGTACAGCGCTATCCCGTACACGCTGCTGATTGCTATTTTCGGACCCGATAGCCGGGGATTCGCCGATAAAGCTTCACCAGAAGATTAATCAATGCCTAGTGATTGTATTTAGCTAAGAAAATAGTCGCTGACTTCCTTAGTATTTCCCTTACATTCATGAAAATCTCAATATATGACTTATCCTGATAATCTTTATAAGTATAAAGGTGGGGAGTATATGTGTTGCCTTTGTATATAAGAGTTACCTCGGCATAGATGCCTTTGCCGAGATAAATACGATGAGCGTAGTTTTTTGTAGAGGCGAGGACTATTTTGGAGAGGGTGAGGTAACCAGGGTCGATGTTAATCTGTCTTTTACCGTCTGTTGATAGGGAAGACTCGATTTCATTTGTTTTTATTTTGATATCTGCAAGTGCTCCAGGATCGATGAGGTTTTTAAAAAAGATGAACTGTCTGAATATAGGCCAGCCGAGTTCGTCCCTGTAATACTCAGAATAATCCCAGGAAAGGGGAGGGCTGGTTAGTAAAATGTCGCCGAAATTTATCTCAAGTATTTCTTTGGAACGGTTGAATAGGTCCGCTTTAGAATAGAGTGTGCCTGCAAAAAGGAGTGCCTTTTCGGGAGGCTTTATTTTCCCCATGGTTACTCATTAATAAGTTTGCGGCATATTTCTATGGTCTGTGCAGAATCCCATCCCAGAGGGCCTATTACCCTCTCCCTTAAGTCTCCTTTTTTGTCAATTATATATGTTTCTGGTACCCCGGTTACACCGAATTTCCTCGCTGCAGAACCGCCAGGGTCAGTGTACACTGGAAAGGTATAGTTGTTTTCTTTTAAATATCTCAATGCCTTCTCTTTATCCTCTCTGTAAAGAATGGTTACAAGCTTAAATTTCGAGTTCCCTGAGAGGTTTCTGGATACCTGCTCTATGATTGGCATTTCATCTATGCATGGCGGGCACCAGGATGCCCAGAAGTTTATGAATATCACTGAGCCCTTCAGCTCGGCAAGCATTAATTTGTTTTCATTGATATCATATAGCTCAGTATCAGAAGTTAGGGGTTTTATTTCGGTTATATCAGAAGGTTTCTCATGCCTTGTTATATAAAAAACAATGGTAATACCAGAAAGCAGGATTATCAGGAGGATAATGGTTCGGAAATTCATTTAAAACTTTAATTAGTTAATAACAGAGAGGAGTGAAGGTTCTTCTGCCTCTACAAATGTGAGTGTTTCACCCTCAAAGACGACCTTGATCTTATGAATGCCCTTGAATCTCCCCTTAAGGATCTCTTCAGATAAAGGGTCTGCTATCA
>Ga0233416_10000444_pt1 | contig 12671 bp, 13 predicted proteins | sample Sediment_Towuti__2_FD_188638 | JGI IMG/M metagenome (GOLD analysis project Ga0233416, IMG submission 188638) | Sediment microbial communities from Lake Towuti, South Sulawesi, Indonesia - Sediment_Towuti_2014_0_MG | ecosystem: Environmental > Aquatic > Freshwater > Lake > Sediment | place... | reverse complement strand
GTCAAGGAGGAGATCGAGGAGATCTCGACGATCGAGGCGCACGAGCGCCTCGAGTCGTCGGACCCCCCGCTCTTCGTCGACGTCCGCGAGCCCGACGAGTGGGAGGAGGGCCACATCCCCGGGGCGCTGCACGTCACCCGCGGCCGCCTGGAGTCCCGCATCGAGGGGCTCGTGCCCGACAAGAGCCGCCCACTCGCGGTCTACTGCTCGGTCGGCTCGCGCTCCGCCTTCGCCGCGAAGGTGCTCGGCGAGATGGGCTACGCGGACGTCGTGAACGTCGCGGGGGGATTCACCGACTGGAAGCGGAACGGGTTCGAGGTCACGATCCCGCGCGTCCTCTCTCCGGACCAGCGCTCCCGCTACAGCCGCCACCTGCTCATCCCCGAGGTCGGCGAGGACGGCCAGCAGCGCCTGCTCGACGCGCGCGTCCTCCTCGTCGGCGCCGGCGGGCTCGGCTCTCCCGCGTCGCTCTACCTCGCCGCCGCGGGCGTCGGCACGCTCGGGATCGTGGACGAGGACGTCGTCGACGAGTCCAACCTCCAGCGTCAGGTCGTCCACTCGACCGACCGGCTCGGCGAGCCGAAGGTGCTCTCCGCGAAGCGGACGCTCGAGGCGCTCAACCCCGACGTGCAGGTCGTCCCCTTCCAGGAGCGGCTCACCTCCGAGAACGTCGACCGTATCCTCGGCGAGGGCTGGGACGTGATCGTCGACGGCGCCGACAACTTCCCGACCCGCTACCTCGTCAACGACGCCTCTGTGTGGCACGGGACCCCCGTCGTCCACGGCTCGATCTTCCGCTTCGAGGGCCAGGTGACGACGTTCATCCCGGGTGCGGGCCCGTGCTACCGCTGCCTCTTCCCCTCCCCCCCTCCACCCGAGCTGGCGCCGAGCTGCGCCGAAGGTGGCGTGCTCGGCGTCCTGCCCGGGATCATCGGCTCGATCCAGGCCAACGAGACGCTCAAGCTCATTCTCGACCGCGGCGACACGCTCGCCGGCCGGCTGCTTCTGTTCGACGCCCTCTCGACGACGCTCGACGAGGTGACGATTCGCCGCGATCAGGACTGCCCTGTGTGCGGCGAGAGCCCGACGATCACCGAGTACGTCGACTACGTCGAGTTCTGCAACGCACCCGTCCGACTCGACCGATGACGCGCGTCCGCATCCCACCGACGCTCCGGGCCGAGGTCGGCGGCGCGCGCGAGCTCGTCGCCGAGGGCTCGACCGTCGCCGAGGTCATCGCCGACCTCCTCGTGCGCTATCCCTCGCTCGAGTCCCAGCTCTTCAGCGACGGGGAGCTCGGCTCGTTCGTGAACGTCTACGTGGGCGGCGAGGACATCCGCACGCTCGACGGGCTGGACACGCGAGTGAACGGCCAGTCGCTCATCCTCCTGCCCGCGATGGCCGGCGGGACTCGCTAGCGACTATCCAGCGAGCAGGCGCTTGACGGTGAGCGCCGCGAGCGAGGACGCCACGACCAGCGCGAGCACGTCCGCGGGGCCGTAGATCCGCTTGAAGCGGGCGGACCCGTCGCGCACCTCGATGTAGCCCACCGGGCTCACCAGCGCACCGCCGCCTCCGCCTCCGCCCGAGCCCTCGTCACCCGCATGCGCTCCGGCGCCGCCACCGCCGCCGAAGCCGAACCGGGCCCTCGCGACCGGAACGACCGTGATGCCCTCGCGCACGACGGGCTCGCCGAAGACGGTAGAGACCTTCGCCCGGTCTCCGACCACCTCCCCCAGCCGCTGCATCAACTCGTCGACGATCGTCGATCCGACCTGCATGCCTGTCGTCACCGGTGCCTCCTTCGTCGTCACGGCCCATTGTCGTCGAAGGGGCTCAGTAGACGACGAGGCGGTCGCGGTGCACCGCCTCGAGGCCGCGAGGGCGTCGTTCGATCTCCGCGCGGCCGGCGCCCGCGATCCCCTTGGCGAACACGGCGCCGCCGGGCGCGACAAGCTCGACGGCGTCACCCGCCTCGAAGCTGCCCTCGCAGGAGACGACGCCGACCGCCAGCAGGCTCTTCGCATCGGCCGCGACCGCGCGCCGCGCCCCCTCGTCGACGTGAAGCCTGGCCGCCGCCGGCTTCCCGAAGCGCAGCCAGAGCTTGTAGGCGGAGAGCGGCTGCGCCGACGCGGAAAACCGCGTCCCGCGCGGCTCGCCGGCCACGATCGGGGCGAGCACGGAGTCCGCGGCCCCGTCCGCGATGACGCTGGGGATGCCCGCGGCCGCCGCCATCTCGGCGGCGAGCACCTTGCTCTGCATCCCGCCCCGACCGAGCGCGGACGCGTCCGCGAGCACGGCCTCCCGGGCCAGCGAGCCCTCCCCGACGAGCTCGGCGCCCGGTGTCCCTGGGGCGCGCGTGAAGACGCCCTCGACCTCGGTGAGCAGGACGAGCAGCCTGGCGCGCACGAGCACGGCGACCTGGGCCGCGAGCGCGTCGTTGTCGCCGAACGTGATCTCGTCGGTCGCCGTCGCGTCGTTCTCGTTCACGATCGGCACCGCGCGGAGGGCGAACAGGGCGCGCAGCGCGTTCCGGGCGTTCACGTACGCGGCGCGGTCGGCAATGTCGCCCGCCGTGAGGAGGATCTGCGCGGCTTCGACGCCCTCGTCCGCGAGAGCCCGCTCCCAGACGCGCTGCAGGCGCGCCTGACCGAGCGCCGAGGCGGCCTGGAGCTTCGGCAGGCTGCGCGGGCGCCGATCGAGCCCGAGGCGTGGAAGGCCGAGGGCGATGGCGCCGGACGAGACGACGCAGACTGGCGTCCCGGCCCGGACGAGAGCGGCGATCTCGGCCGAGCGCGCTCGGAGCACCGTGCGCCGAGCACGGCCACGGGCGTCGACGATCAGGCTCGAGCCGAGCTTGACGACGACCGGGTCGCTCACCGGCGCTGCGTGCCGTCGCCGACGACCCGGTACTGGCGAAGCCAGAGGTCGCGGTACGTGACCGGCCCGCGCGGGCCGGGCGTCCAGTCGACGTTGATGCCCGTCTCCGGCGCGCCGGTCAGCTCGAAGCCGTCCGTGAAGCGGGTCGTCGCGTGCCAGAACGCGGCCGTGCCCCGGTAGCCGTCGAGGAAGCGCTCGGCGGCCGTTGCGTCCTCGGTGACGATCCCGGCGGCGAGCCCCGACGTCTCCTCGTTCGCGATGCGCACCGCCTCGTCGATCCCGTCGACGAGGACGATCGTGACCGTCGCCACCCGCTCCGGGTCGCTCGCCCACTCGTGGCCGAGCGGCCGGTCCAGAGGGAGCGCGCCGTCCACCGTCCCGCGGACCTCGAGCCCCTTCGAGCCAAAGAGCTCGAGAAGCTGCGGCACGAGGTCGGCCGCCTCCCGGTCGACGAGGGCGAGGTTGAGCCGGTTGCAGACGCCGAGCCGGTCCAGGCTCCCCTCGGCGAGCGACACGGCGCTCTCGGCCGAGGCCGCGCCGTGGACGTAGAGGACGCCGCCTCCCTCCGCGTGGGCCAGGGTCCGCACGCCGTGCTGGGCGGCGAGCCGCGCGAGCGCCGCCGTCGTCTCACCGCTCCCGCGCAGGATCACGAGCGGGATCCGCCTCGGGAGGGACACGAGGATCCGCGCGCCCTCGCGGTCGGCCGAGCGGACGAGGCCGACGGCGCCGGGGGGAAGGCTCGCCGCCTCGAGCGCCGGCCGAAGGATCTCGTCGACGAGGACGGTCACCGTCCCGAGCGCCGCCCCGCCCGTGCGCAGGACCGCCGTGTTGAGGCTCTTCAGCAGCTGACCGGCGACGTCGAGCGCGACGTTGGGCCTCGCCTCGAAGTTCGCGCCCACCGTCCCGATGGGGATGCGCCGCTCCGTCACCCGGAGGCCGTTGGGGAGCGTCCACGAGCCGGCCTCCCGCTCGAGCGGATCGACCTCCGCCATCGCCTCGACCTGTCTCGCGAGGCCCTCGACCCTGTTCTCGTCCAGCCGCAGGCGGTCGAGGGTGCCCTCGTCGAGCCGTCCAGTAGCAGCCTCGACGTCGAGGGCGTTCGCCGCCAGGATCGCCGAGCGGCGCTCGCGGGTGAGCGCCCCGGCCCGGCGGAGGGCTTCGGCAACCGCGTCGTCCGTCAGCAGAGGCGTCGCTCGGTTCGCCTGCTCGGCCTCGCGGGCGATGCTCTCCTCGAGCGTCATCCTCCTTTCATATCCGTCATTCGCCCCGCGTGCCAGCTCCGGGCGGCGGGCGCCGAGCGGCCGGTACCCTCGCAGGTCATGCCAGTGGCCTCGTCGTTGCTGGATCTGATCGGGAGGACGCCCCTCGTCGAGCTCTCGCGCCTCGCGCCCAGGCCGTCCGTGCGGCTTTTCGCCAAGCTCGAGGGCCAGAACCCCACCGGCTCGCTCAAGGACCGGATCGCGAAGGCGATGGTGGAGGCGGCCGAGGCCTCCGGGGAGCTCGAGCCCGGGCGGAGGCTGCTCGAGCCGACGAGCGGCAACACCGGGATCGCGCTCGCGCTCGTCGCGAAGCTCCGCGGCTACCCGCTCACCTGCGTCATGCCCGCGAACGTGACGGAGGAGCGGCGGCGCCTGCTTCGACTCTACGGCGCCGAGATCGTGGACTCGCCCGCCGAGGAGGGCTCGAACGGGGCGGTCCGGCTCGCCCTCGAGCTCGCGGAGCGCGACCCCTCGCTCTTCATGCCGTTCCAGTACGCGAACGAGGCGAACCCGCGTGCCCACTACGAGGGCACAGGGGCGGAGATCGCCGAGGCGCTCGATCGTGTCGACGCCCTCGTCGCCGGCCTCGGGACCGGAGGGACGCTCATGGGCGCCGGCCGGCGGCTGCGGGAGACGTTCCCCGACGTCGTGATCGCCGCGGCGGAGCCGCTCCCCGGGGACGAGGTGATGGGGCTGCGCTCGCTCGCGGACGGCTACGTTCCGCCGATCCTCGACGTCTCGAGGCTCGACCGGAAGCTGCTCGTCACGAACGAGGAGTCGGTCGCCGGGCTGCGGCTGCTGCTCGACCGGGAGGGGATCTTCGGGGGCGTCTCCTCCGGCGCCGTGATCCACGCGGCCCTGCGCGTCGCGGACGAGCTCGAGGAGGGGGTCGTCGTGTGCGTCCTCGCCGACGGAGGCTGGAAGTACCTCTCGGCCGGGTTCTGGGAGGCGGACGACCTCGAGGCCGCGATGGAGCGCTCCGTCTGGTGGTAGTGCCCGCCGCTACGCGCCGGGCACTAGAAGAACACGCCCGTTCCGAGGCACCCAACGAAGCCTGCGGCCTCGTCGTCCTCAGGGACGGCGTCGCCGAGCGGTACGTGCCCGGACGCAACGCAGCGGCCTCGCCGTACCGGTTCGAGCTCGACGTCGACCCCGAGACGTGGTTCCTCGAGGACGAGGGCTACGAGCTCGCCGTGTTCCACTCGCACCTGTCCTCGCCCCCTCGCCCCTCGCGGACGGACGTGGAGAACGTCGGCCTCTGGGCCGGCCGGCCGTACCTGATCTACACCGTGCGGACGGGCGAGCTCGCCGCCTGGCGCATCGTCGAGGGCCGGATCGAACCGCTCGAGCTCGGCTGAGAGCAGCTCAGGCCGCGAGCCCGCACGCAGCGATCGCACGCCGCACGAGGGCGTCGTCCTCGGGGCCCGGGAGCCCGCTCACGCCGACCGCGCCCACGCGTCGCTCGCCGTCGAAGGCCGCGACACCACCGAGGAAGAAGGTGAAGAGGGGGTCGAAGCTCGCACGCTCGGCGGCATCCGCCCGTGCCTTCTCGGCGAGCTCGGCGGTCGAGCGGGCGTCGCTGCGAGCCGCGGTGTACGCCTTGCGCTGGGCGTTGAGGCGCGTGTCGGGAGGAGCCCCGTCCATCGTCGCCGCCGCGACGAGCTCTCCGTGGTCGTCCGCGACGAAGACGGACACGGGCGAAGCGGCGTTCTCGACCACGAAGTCCACGATCGCGCGTGCCTGCGAGAGCTTCACGCCGCCATCCTGACGACGGCGCCGGTCCGCTGCGACTCGAGCGCGGCGGTGAAGAGGCGGTGCGACCAGGTCGCCTCCTCCGGCGTCGCGCAGTGGAAAGGCTGGCGCATGCCCTCCAACCCGTGGACGAGCTCGTCGAGGAACGCGGCCCACATCTGCAGCACGGCGTCCGAGAAGCCGAACTCGAAGATCGCCCCGGTGATCGTCGGGTAGGCCGACTGGGAGCCGAGATCGAGCAGCTGCCACGCCTGGGGCGCACCCGGCTCGTAGTCCATGATCCGAAGCGTCTTCGGGAACTTCGTCGTGTACGCGATCGACCCGGCGGTCCCGTCGACCTCGATCACCCAGGTGTTCGTCTCGCCTGGGGCCATGCGTTTCGTCTCGATGCGGAGCGGGAAGGCGTGACCGTCGTCCTCGGCCTCGCAGAGCAGGACCGCGTTGTCCCACGTGTCACAGGCGGCGAGGCCGCCCTCTCCGTCGGGGCGCTCCGGCACGACGTCCGAGAGCACGGCGCGCACGTCGCGCGGCGCCCAACCCGCGCGGAACGGGAGGTGCACGGCGTGCATGCCCAGGTCGCCCAAGCAACCGTACTCGCCGTTCAGCTCCGCCCGACGCTTCCAGTTGATCGGCTTGGCCGGGTCGAGGTCGCTCGAGTGCAGGAACAGGGAGCGGACTTCGAGAACGCGGCCGAACTGCCGCTCCGCGATCCAGCGCGCGACCTCCTGCCCGCCCGGGAAGAACGGGAACTCGGACGAGCAGCGCACGAGCTGCTCCGGACGGGCGGCGATCGCCTCGCCGATCCTCGCGTTCGCCTCGAGGTCGACGCCGAACGGCTTCTCGCCGAGGAGGTGCTTCCCGGCTTCCAGGCAGTCGACGTAGATCTCCGCGTGGAGGTAGTGCGGGACGGCGACGTACACCGCCTCGACCGCCTCGTCCGCGAGCAGCTCGCCGTGCGTCCGGTAGAGAAGTGGCGACGGCCGAAGCCGCTCGTACCACGCGAGGACCTCGGGGTTCGTGTCGCAGACGGCGACGATCTCGGGGCGGACGCCGACGTCGAGGAGGTGGAGCCAGCGCGCGGCTGCGCTCGCGGCCTCCCGGCCCATCAGCCCACCGCCGACGATCCCGATCCCGACGGCGCGCTCGCTCATTCGTGGACGATCGCCAGCAGGCGCCCGACCATCCCCACGGGGTCGTCGTGCTGGATCACGTTCCGCCCGTAGACGAGGCCCGACGCTCCTGCGGTCATCACCTGCCGGCTGCGCTCGAGGATCTCCTCCTCGGGCGCGCGGCCGCCGCCGCGCACGAGAACGGGCCGACCGGCCGCGACCTCGACGACGCGCGGGTACTCGCCGAGATCGTCGGTGGGATCGGCCTTGACGACGTCGGCGCCGAGCTCGACGGCCTGTCGCACGAGCGCCGCGACCTTCGTCACGTCACCGTCCACGCCGTAGCCCCCGTCGGCCGGCCGCATCACGAGCGGCTCGACCATCAGGGGCATCGCGGCGTCGTCGCACGCAGCGCGGAGGGCGGTGACGTTCCGGACGCACTGCCGGCGCAGCTCTGACTCGCCCGGGACGTCGAGAAGGTTGACGCACACACACGCCGCATCGAGGCGCACCGCTTGCTCGACCGCGTCCTCGACCAGCTCGGAGAAGAGAGGGCGGGAGGGTTCAGGGCCGTACACGTTGGCGACGTCGGTGCGGAGCACGAGCGCAGGCTTGGGCCCCGGCAGCCCCTGCAGGAGCGGCGCCGCTCCGGGGGAGAGCTGGATGGCGTCCGGAGCGGCCGCGGCGAGCAACGCGATCGCGCGAGGGAGGTCCTCGATGCCCGCGAGAAAGGACGGCTCTCCGAAGAGCCCGTGGTCGACCGCGACGTCGAGGCACTTGCCGTCGGCCGCGAAGAGGCGATTCAGGCGCGCGTTCACGCACTGGACTCTACGGCGCCCGAGACTCCCGGTCGCCCCGTTCGAGCTCGTCGCGGATAGAGGCGAGGAAGCGTCCCGCCGCCATGCCGTCGAGGACTCGGTGATCGGCCGTCAGCGTGAGCTCGAGCTGCGGGACGAGCCCGACTCCGCCTGCGAGGAGTCCTGGCCGCTCCATCACCGCCCCCGCTGCGACGATCGCCGTCTGGTCGGGGTCGATCACGGCGGAGAAGCGGTCGACCCCCACCATCCCCAGGTTGCTCAGCGACACGGCGACCGGCCTCCGGAATCTCTCGGAGATCCTCCCCGCCCGCGCTTCGTCCGCGGCCCGCTCGCACTGCCCGACGAGGTCGGGGAGGGAGAGCCGGTCGGGCTCGCCAATCGTCACGACGTAGAGCGCGTCCTCGCCCGCGACCGCGAGGCCGACGTCGGGTCTCTCCAGCCGCAGTTGCCACGGGCCCTCGTCGACCCAGAGGACATTCACGTTCGGCTGGGCTCGGAGCGCGGTCGCGATCGACCGCAGGAGCAGGTGCGTGTACGTGAGCCCTGGCAGACCGGCCGAGCGTTCACGCTCGAGGAGCTCCATCGCCCGCGTCATGACGACGGTGACTCCGAGCGAGAACTGCGGGATCGCGGCGGAGCGCTCCAGGCGGCGGGCGAGGGCGCGCCGGTGCGGTGACGCGATCTCTGCACCGGGCGGCTGCCCGGCCGCCTCGACATCCCGCCTCTCGACGCGCCCGGCCGGACCCGTCCCCTCGATCCGAGCAAGGTCGAGCCCGCGCTCCGCCGCGAGCCTGCGCACGGCCGGCGAGGCCGTCACCTTCCCGGAGCGCGCGAGCCGCTCGGGCCCGCGGTCGGCGCTCCCGGGAGCGGGCGCCGGCTCCTCGACTCCCTCCGTGGGCACGTCCTCGCCCGTCGCCCCGACGTAGGCGAGGACCGCGCCCACGTCCACGACCGCACCGGCCTCCTGGACGACCTTCAGGAGCGTCCCGGCGACGGCCGACTCCACCTCGAGCGTCGCCTTGTCCGTCTCGACGGCGAGGAGCGGCTCCCCGAGCGCGATCTCGTCGCCCTCGACCTTCAGCCACTCGACGATCCGCAGCCGCTCGCTCGTCGTTCCGAGCGGAGGCATCACCACGGCCTGGGCCATGGCTATCGACACACCTCGAGCACGGCGGCTCGGATCCGCTCGGTGGTTGGGACGACCGCCTGCTCGAGCACCGGTGCGTAGGGGATCGGGACGTCGAGCGCGGCGACCCGCTTGATCGGCGCCTCGAGCTCGTACAGACACTCGTCCGCCGCCCGCGCGGCCACCTCGGCGCCCCAGCCCCCGGTGAGCGTGTCTTCGTGCACGATCACGAGCCGCCCCGTCCTTCGCAGCGACGCCCAGATCGTCCCCGTGTCGAGCGGGAGGAGCGTCAACGGGTCGATCACCTCGCACTGGATGCCCGCCTCGAGGGCGAGCTGGTCGGCGACCGCGAGCGACCGGTAGAGCGAGACGTGCGTGGCGACGATCGTCACGTCGGTCCCGGGCCGCTTGACGACCGCCTGTCCGAGAGGCACGAGGTACTCCTCCATGGGCACCTCCGAGCTCGGGTCGAGCCCTCCGGCCTGCTCGCGGCCCTTCGACCCGTACAGGAGCTTGTGCTCGAAGACGAGCACCGGATTGTCGTCCCGGATCGCGCTCTTCAGGAGACCCTTCGCGTGGTAGGCGTCCGACACGCAGACGACCTTCAGGCCGGGGACGTGGGCGAAGTAGCTCTCCGGGCTCTGGCCGTGCTGGGCGCCTCGCGTCGTCGCACCGACTGGAGCGCGCATGACGAGCGGCGCGCTGAGGCGGCCGCCGGACATCGCCCGCATCTTTGCGGCCTGATTCACGAGCTCGTCCATGCACTCGAAGAGGAAGTCCGAGTACTGCATGTCGGCGATCGGCCGCATCCCCATCAGCGCCGCGCCGACCGCGGCCCCCGCGATTGCCTTCTCGCTGATCGGAGTGTCGATGATCCGCTCGTACCCGAACTCGTCGGTCAGCCCGAGGTACACGCCGAACGCTCCGCCGAACCCGCCCGGGATCCCGATGTCCTCGCCGATGAGGAAGACGGACTCGTCTCGCCGCATCTCCTCGGCGATCCCCTCGCGCAGCGCCTCGGCGACGGTGAGCCGGCGCGTCCCGGCCGTCGCCTCAGACATACACCTCTCCGAGCACCTCGGCGGGGTCGGGATCGGGCGACGCGCGCGCGAACCCGACGGCGTCCTCGATCACCTCGTCGACCTCGCGGAGGAGCGTCTCGAGCCCGCTCTCGTCCGCCTCTCCGCTGTCGAGGAGCTGCGCGCGCAGCCTGTCGATCGGGTCGCGCTGCTTCCACTCCGACTCCTCCTCGCGGCTGCGGTAGCCGCGCGCGTCGCTCCGGCTGTGCCCGACGAAGCGATACGTCGTGCACTCGAGCAGCGTCGGCCCCTCGCCCGCCCGTGCTCTGGCGACGGCGGCGATGGCGGCCTGCCGCACGGCGAGGACGTCCATGCCGTCGACCGTGCGCCCGTCGACGCCGTAGGCCCCCGCGCGCGCGGCGACCGAGGGCACGAGAGACACGCGATCCCAGGCCGTCGATGCGCCGTAGAGGTTGTTCTCGCACACGAAGACGACCGGAAGCCGCTGGACGGCAGCGAAGTTCAGGCCCTCGTGGAAAGCGCCCTCGTTGGCCGCCCCCTCCCCGAAGAAGCACACGGCGACCTGCTGGCTCCGGCGCAGCTTGAACGCGAGCCCGAGGCCCGTGACGACCGTGTTGCCGCCTCCGACGATCGCGATCGCCGGCAGCATCCCGACGTCGGGGTCGCCCAGGTGCATCGAGCCTCCCCGGCCCCGGCAGCAGCCCGTCTCCTTCCCGTAGAGCTCGGCCATCGCCGCCCGCGGGCTGACGCCCTTCGCAAGCGCGTGCCCGTGCGGACGGTGCGTCGAGGTGATCCAGTCGCTCCGGCCGAGCGCCGAGCAGACGCCGACTGCGACCGCCTCCTGGCCCTGATACTGGTGAACGGTGCCCGGGATCTCCCCCTCCAGGAACAGGAGGTAGACGCGCTCCTCGAAGCGCCGCACGAGCACCATCGTCCGGTAGAGGTCGAGTACTTCGGCTGCCTCAGATCGCACGTCCGCTCGCACCGTAGAGCCTGACGAGCTCGCGCACGACGGGAACCAGCGCCCGCTTCCCCACCTCGAGCATGTCCGCCTCGCGGTGCGAGCCGAGGAGCTCGTGAGGGCCGAGGCGGCCCGCCGCGCCCGCCGCCTCGAGCACACCCTCGAGGAAGGCCTGCTTGAGCGCCGTCCCCACGTTGAACTTCGCTACGCCGCACGCGATCGCCTCCTTCACCGCCTCGGGCGGGAAGCTCGTCCCGCCGTGCACGGCCAGGGGCACCGGGATGCGGCGGTGGATCTCGGCGAGCCGATCGAGGTCGACCGGCGCCGCTCGCCCCTGCAGCAGGTGCACGTTCCCGAACGAGACGGCGAGGCAGTCGATGCCGGTCGCGTCCACGAACGCGGCCGCTTCGCCCGGGTCCGTGAGCGACGCCCGGGTGGCGTCGATCTCGCCGCCCGTTGCGTCCGGCAGCGTCCCGAGCTCACCCTCGACGGCGGCGTTCCGCGCGTGGGCCGCACGGACGAGGGTGCCGACCTCGTCGACAGAGTCACCGAGCGACGGTCCGTCGCCGTGCATCATCACGGCGGTGAAGCCGGCCTCGAGGCCCCGGAGCGCCTGGTCGAGGGTGCGGGCCTCGTTCAGCAGGAACGCGGCCGGGACCCGCGCGTTCTCGGCGACCCGGCGGCCGACGCAGCCGAGCGACTCGATGCCGCCGCCTTCGAGCCAGGCTCCATCGACGAGCAGACAGCCGAAGCCGAGGACGACGGGTGCCTGCTCCTCCTCGGCGGCCTCGACGACGGCCTCGAGGGAGTAGGAGTCCCACGCCTCGAAGTAGCCGACGGCATAGCCCCCCGCGCGGGCGTCGGCGAGCAGCGTCTGCATCGGGACGAGAGCCATCGGGTCACGTCCGGCCGACTGCCCGCGCCCAACCGGGATTGGCCGCCAGGAACGCGTCCGCCTCCTCGCGCGTGAACGCGCCTCCGTGACAGCCGAGCGCGGTGCAGACCGATGCGCCCATCACGCTCGCGAAGCGAACCGAGCGCTCGAGCGGCCAGCTCTCGAGGATCCCGACGATCAGACCGGCGGCGAAGGCGTCTCCCGCCCCGGAAGGCTCCACTGCGTCGATCGGCGGAGCCGGCAGGTCGAGCTCGTCGTCGCGGCTGCATACGAACGCGCCGCTCGCGCCCCGCTTGATCACGACCGTGCGCGCGCCGGCCTCGAGGATACGGCCCGCCTGCGCGCGCGGGTCGTCCTCGCCCGTGAGGGACCGCGCCTCGTCCTCGTTGGGGACGAAGTAGTCGGTAAGCGGCAGGAGCTCCCGTACGGCGTCGAGCGAGAGTTCGTGGCTGTCGATCGGGACGACGACGTCGAGGACGATTCTCGCCTGGTGCTCGCGCGCTCGCCGGAATCGCTCGGCGAGCTCGTGCTGGCGCAGCGAGGGGAGGACGAGGTATCCACCGACGTAGACGACCGCAGCCGCCTCGAGCGCGGCCTCGGGCAGGTCGCCCGCGGTGAGCGCCGCGTTCGCCCCGAACGTGTGGACGAAGCGGCGGTCGTCGCCGATCACGGACAGCGCCACCGTCTTCGACGTGCCCTGGCTGGGCGTGCGAAGAACGCCGGACGTGTCGATCCCCCGCTCCGCGAGGTAGCGCTCGACCATCTCACCGAAGAGGTCGTCTCCGACCCGTCCGACGACGGTCGCCGGAACTCCCAGGCGGCCGAGCACGA
>Ga0233416_10000443_pt1 | contig 12711 bp, 10 predicted proteins | sample Sediment_Towuti__2_FD_188638 | JGI IMG/M metagenome (GOLD analysis project Ga0233416, IMG submission 188638) | Sediment microbial communities from Lake Towuti, South Sulawesi, Indonesia - Sediment_Towuti_2014_0_MG | ecosystem: Environmental > Aquatic > Freshwater > Lake > Sediment | place... | reverse complement strand
TTGAGAAACCTTCTACACGTTGGAACAGGGCTCGGCGCACATCCATCGCCATGCCGGCTGCAGTACGCGCAGATAAATAGCCCACTCCGATAGCACACAAGCCAGAGACCAGTGTAATGAGCAGCATCGCTATCCCGGTTTGCAGGATATATTGGTTTTGAATTTTGGTGGTATCCATTCCCAGGGCTACGTACTCGGCTTTGACTGCCTGGACTGCCATTTGATTAATCATGGCCTCATTCATCGTGGCAAACTTTAGATCAAAGGCAGCTGTAATTTGTGAGAGTACCGCAGGCATGCGGCTGAGTAAAACGAAAATATCTGTGCCCGGGGGGATTTTGGAGAGGTCGAAGCCCATCTGTTGCCCCATCGCGGCTGCTTTGGTGGGATCGGCCATGATTTGTTCCAGAGAGTACACAATAATCATTGGCTCTGCCATGATCGAATTCAGCTTTTCCATTTCCGCTTTGTCGACCGGATTCAGGATATAGATAGGCTCTTCTTTCAGAGCAGGGTAGATTTCAACATACTTCTGATATTCGGGGGAGTTTTGGTCGATCAACGTGTAATCGGCCAGTACGGTCGCCTGATCTTCCCCATCCATGAAGAGCAGAACTTTATCCATCTCGCTCTTCCGAATAGCCTCTGGCACAGCATTCTCAACGCCGCCTTGCTGGATGCCGATATTGACGATCTTGGACAGGTAGTCTGGTAGCGCCAGGTCAGCAAACGCCTGCCCGAACAAGAGAGCGATGTCAAGCACAATCAAAAGGGTGTACGGTTTTAAGTATTTGACCAATCGTAGCATAGTCGATAAAGCTCCAAAATATACTTATTGTGTTTAAGTTTTAGCCTGAGTGGGTATCCAGTTGGTTGGCTTTCTCAATCAGAATATTCAACGCCGCAACGACCTGTGCTTTTTCATCTTCAGAGAGCTCGCTGGCCAGATTCCCGAACCAGCTCTGCCGGGCGTAGATGCTTTCCTGAAGTACCTGGCAGCCTTTATCGGTCAGCACAATCTGCTTTACGCGCCGGTCATGCGGGTCTTCCGAGCGTTGGATTAGTTGCAGTTGGACCAAACGCTCCAGCATCTGGCTGGCAGCTGGGCTGGTTATATCCAGTTCGTCGCCAATATCAGAAACACTGCAGGTACCTTTACGGCGAATCAGAAATAATACAGCGATTTGGGCTATGGAAAGTCCATTCTGTTTAGAATAGAGGAGAAAATTGCGCATGGAGTGCCGCATAGAAACCTCTATCCAATTCCTGAGCGTAATGACAAACGGTTCAGATAATTCCATCCGCTAAATCCCTCAGTTAGTTAAGGATTTTGCAAATATATAGGTTTACTTATCAATTGTCAAGATGTTAACTATTAATATTTAATAAATATTATGAGGGGTTCCCGTGCACCGGGGCAGACCGCGGCTGGGCATCATTCACTCCGCGTGACAACTCCGGAGTACAAATGGTCCAACCAGCCTATGTACTACGATCTTGCTCCCCTTTGTGTGGTGGTAAGGGGTTTTTATTCTATATACAAGCACCTATTTCTGTTTTTGGCTTTTTCCTTTCTGGCCTAGTTTCCTCAAGATTCCATTTCAAGCTCGTGGCGCAGGGCAGCCTCCAGTTCTGGGAAGCGGAAAGAGTAGCCCGCATCGAGCAGCTTGCGCGGCTCCATCCGCCGGCTGGCCAGGATAAGCGCTTCCCCCATTTCCCCGAGCATAAGCCGCAGTAGAAAAGCTGGCATTGCCAGGCCAGGCTTGCGCCCCAGCACACGGCTGACCGTTGCGGTAAACTCGGCATTGCGCACCGGGTTGGGGCTGACTGGGTTGACTGGACCAACCAGAGTCTCGGTTCCAAGAGTAAAACTGATGATGCTCGCCAGTTCATCCCGGCTCACCCAGCTGCTCCATTGTTGCCCGTTGCCCATGCGGCCCACGCTGCGCCGCAGGCTATCGCCGCCCAGCACGGCTGGGATGCGTAAGTTCACCACCCGAATGCCGGTCTGGCTGGCTTTCATTGCCGCGGCTTCGCCGTCGATTTGCAGCCTTGCCAGGAAATCCGACCCGAGTGGGCTATCTTCGGTAATTACCTGGTCGCCGGAGGATGGATAGATGCCCATGCCTGAGGCACAGATGAAAACTCGCGCTATTTGCTTGCATTGGGCCAGGGTGTCAGCCAACAGGCTGTTGGTTGCTATCCGATTGGCGCGTATCTGCTGCTTGGCCGCAGATGTCCACCTCATTGGCCAGGGCATGCTCGCCAGGTTTATTACGGCATCAGTTCCTTCGAGGCTGGCTGCATCAATGTTGCCTGCATCTGGGTCCCAACGCGCTTCCCCAGCGCCCGGTTCCCGTCTGACCAGGCGCACAACATCATGACCCTGGCTTGCCAGGAAAGGTACAACTGTGGAACCGATCATCCCGCTGGCGCCTGCAATGATTATTTTCATAGATTCCTCCTTAACTAGAACTCAAGGCCCCCAATACTGGATAAGGGATTCAAATCGTGGCAAATTCAGGTGATCCATCAATGCCAGGTTCCAACCGATGTGGAGAATCTCGTGATCCTTCAGGAAGTAAAGCACATCCAGCACATTCATCTCGCCGCCCCAAAATACCGCCACGCGCCCGTTGCTGTCAAAGGCCTCAGCATTCAGGTAAGCATACATCTCCGCGTCGATACGCTCCATTTCGGCGAGCAATTGCTCCTTGGTCATTTGTGCGTAGTGCTCGGTACCCATGGATTTGAACTCCAGCTTTCCCGTTTTGGCGCTGTTGAAGTAAACCAACTGCACGTACAGGATATGAGCCAGGCTCTCGCGCGGGCTATCTGACTTTCTACCGGGTGTGTCTGCCATGCGATAATCGAATTGTTCTTCCGTCAGGCGAGAATAGAAATCGGAAATGATTTGGCGTTGCGACCAATACAGCGCGTAAAATTGACGAACCTGCGGGTTTTTGATCGTGCTGATATCAAGTTGCATCTGCGATTGCCCTCCCAACTAACGCATTTCTATTACCCATGCCGGCGCATGAAGCGCTCGATGCGCCGCAGTGCCTCCTCGATATTCTCGTAGGATGTGGCGTAAGAACAGCGCACAAAACCTTCCCCTCCCTTACCGAAGGCTGAGCCAGGCACCACGGCAACTCGCTCTTCTTCGAGCAGTTTTTGGGCGAAGGTCTCATCATCCATCCCGGTCACGGCGATGTTCGGGAAGGCGTAGAACGCCCCGCATGGCTCGAAGGTGGGCAGTCCGAGGTGGTTCAACCCATCGACAATCAGCCTGCGCCTGCGGTCATATTCCAGGCGCATCTTTTCCACGTGCTCCTTGCCGTTACTCAGCGCTTCGATGGCGGCTGCCTGGGCCATGGTCGGGGCAGACATGATCGTATACTGGTGGACGCGTAGCAGGCCGCGCAGGATCTCGGCTGGGGCTGCGGCATAACCTACTCGCCAGCCGGTCATGGCGTAGTTTTTCGAGAATCCCCCCAGCAGCACTGTGCGTTCCCGCATGCCGGGCAGCGAGCTGAAGCAGACATGTGGGTCACCATAGATCAACTGATCATACAGCTCGTCCGAGATGACGATCAAGTCGTGTTTCTCCGCGACCCGGCCTACTTCCATCAACATCTGGCGAGACATGACTGCTCCGGTAGGGTTGTTGGGATAGCCGATGAGGATGGCCTTGGTGCGCGGCGTGACGGCTGCTTCGATGGCCTCCGCCCGCACCTGGAAGCTGTCCTCCATGCAGGCGGGCACTTCAACCGGCACCCCTCCTGCCAGAATAACCTCTGCTTGGTATGCCACAAAACACGGGGTGGGGATGATCACTTCCTCCCCTGGATTGAGCAGGGCACTCATTGCCAGGTAGAGTGCCTCAGATACGCCTACCGTGGTGATGATTTCACTTGCCGGGTTGTAACTGACCCCATAAAGTTTTATCAAATGACCAGCAATTGCCTGGCGCAGCTCCATCAATCCGGCGTTGGAGGTGTAATGCGTGTCGCCTTTGTGCAGCGAGTTGATACCTGCCTGGACGATGGGCTCCGGCGTATCGAAGTCTGGCTCGCCGATCCCCAGAGAGATGACATCTTTCATCGTGGCGACGATATCAAAGAATTTGCGGATGCCCGATGGCTTCAAAGCAGCAACGTGCCGCGCCAGGTAGCGATTTTCCATAAAAGGCAATCTCCTTTTTTTTATTCTGTCCTACGAATCCTTACGCGTAGTCCGCGGAATGCTCCCGCCCATGATCCCGTATCTAGATCATTTCAATGCGCCACTCGTCCTCAGCTTCCTGGTAGAGCAGGTCAAAGGACAGCCCTTCAGCCGTGCGCACCCGAAAGCGCTTACCGTCCGGGGTACGCCAGCTTCCCAGCACTTCTGCCACCTCCAGCCGCTCTCCCTCCCACGTAAAGGCATCCGGCCGCTCAGCATACGCATATCCAGAATGACATTCCACCTGAGCGTTCATGCTGGTGCCCTAGAGCATGACCTCTGTCTGGTCTCCGGCGTTGACGATTCCTGCCCGGCGCTGAATATGTGCCTTGCGGCCTACCAGCGATTTTTCGAGGATGACGCTGGTGGCCTGAGCCTCATCTTCCAGGATCGAATCCTGGATGATGCTGCTCTCCACCTGGCAACCCGCCCCCAAAGAGACGTATGGACCGATGATGGAATGGACCACTTCTGCGGTAGGGTGGACAAAAACCGGTGGGTTCACCACGATCCCAGGGCGCTTGGCCACCTCTTCGCTGTTATCCCGCCCGTGGTCCAGCAGGAAGCGGTTGGTCTCCAGCAGGGTCTCTGGCGTTCCAGCATCCAGCCACACGCTTACCGGCTGGGTACGCATCCTCAATCCCTTCTCCAGCATGATGTTCACTGCGTCCGCCAGGAAGAATTCGTTCTTGAGCTGGATGTCACGGCGCATCTGCTCCTCGATGGCGGCAAGCAGCTCTTCAGATTTCTTGAAATAGTAAAATCCCACCACTGCCAGGTTGATGCTCATATCCTGGGGCTTCTCGATTAACCTTTTTACGCACCCGTCTTCCCCAACCTCTGCGACACCGAAACGGCGCGGGTCAGGCACGGGTTTCACGCAGGCTACAGCCTCGGCGGATTCGTTAGCCAGGAAGGACAGGTCAGTCTCGATCAGGGTATCGACAAAAGCCACGATGGCTGGTCCGTTCAGGTACTCGCGGGCTAACCAGATGGCATGCGATTGCCCACGCATCTCCAATTGTTCTACGTAATGCGCATTCAGGTGGGGGTAATTCTCGCGCACGTAGACCTCTGCCTGCTCGCGCAGATATCCAACTATGAAAACGATGTCGACATTTTCTGGCTCTGGCACACCAGCAAACATATCCAGCACGTGCCCCAGGACCGCCTTGCCCGCCACGCTGATCAGCGGTTTGGGCTTGCTCCAGGTGTGTGGGCGCAGGCGCGTGCCTAAACCGGCCATAGGTATGATGATGGTAAGGTGAGAAGTCATGGGAGGAAGTTATTCCTTTTCATTAACGTAGCATTCTGAATGTATTATACCTGAGGTGGATATAGCAAGCGCCTCATAGTGTTAGCATAAGAGCAAAGCTCCCCCTCTGGTACCTTGCCAGGGAAGGGGAGCTGATTTGCCGAATGTTCGTTCTGAGAGGCTGCCTTCGACCAGAAAAACTAGGGTGCCACGATCAGGGTGTCTGCGTAGATATTCTGGTTGCGATTGCCAGTATTGTTGGAAGCCGGTCCGGGTGCCGGATCCAGATCACAGGGTGTTACATCGCGGTTATCTGCCCAGGACAGGTGGACGATATGGTTGGTGCCATTCCAAAACGCGTCCAGCTCGATGTAGTCGCCGTTGAAGGCTGCCGTGCCGCCAGTGAACATCAGGCAGTTCCCGTTGTGTGATACGTCCGAAACTCGTACGTTGTGGCTAAAGGATGGGTAGTCGCTTCCATCGCAGTTTGTACAAGTGTAGTAAACATCCAATGCTTCGTTGGCCGTGGTTCCACTGTTTCGCGTGTCATACCATGCCACGTGTAAGGTACCATTTGACACATTGATCGTGGGGAATAACTGTGGGCGCCCTGTCTCATCGTCATTAACCTTCACTGGCGCACCCCAGGTGATTCCGGCATCGGTGGAGCGCTGGACGTAGATATCGTAATTGCCAGAGGTGTTGTAGCTCTGGTAAGCCACGTAGACCTTGTTGGGGTTGGTGTCATCTACGATCACAAAAGCGAAGGTCGGTGTCCGGAAGGCGACGCCCGCTACACCCGTGCTCAAAGAGCCAACGATCACCGGTTGTGACCAGTGTGCCCCGCAATCATTCGACTTGACGATGCGTACCGATGCGATGTCTGAGTTGGAAGCAAAGGTGCGGTAAGCTACGTAGATTGTGCCGTCCGGAGCCACTGCAATGTCAGAGCCCTGGTTCCGAGCAGTGCCGGCTTGCCCGCCCGACGAAATGGTGCGCGGGTTGGAAAAGGTAGCCCCACCATCCTTGGAAGCGCTGAACTTGATCGGGAAGTTGCCTCCTGGGCCATGAAAAGCAGTGTATGTTACGTAGACATTCCCTGCACAGGCGCTGTCATCGGGTGAGTTGGTGTCCACCTCCATCCATTCCTTATCGACAAAGTTTCCTGCAAATCCAAAAGGTTGATTGGGCACTGCATAACCGATTGCCCCGCGGTCGACGATGGACGTACCTGAGTAGGTGAAGTTGGGTGGGTTAGCTGCTGAGTTGGGCGTGCTGGTCCCACCGGGTGTGCCAGGGGTGTAGTTGTAGCGGGCGACGTATACCACCGTATCAACCGGCCGGTCGGGCTGGTCGAAGTTGCGGTTGAAGGCAATTCCAGCTACATACAGGTTCCCGCCCTTATCAAAGCGCACCACCGGGTCGCCAGAGCCATCCAGATTCAGCAGCGGCGAGGCTAATCCCGATGTGGAAGTATCCGATGGAAAACCCGGGACAAAGGTATTGAACCAGGTGGCGCCTCCATCGGAGGACAGGTAGAACCCCAACCAGGAATCACCGAAGACAGAGGCCATGCGATAATCATTGGCGCCCATGGCAATAATATTTGGGTTTGCCGGGCTGATAGACGTGGTAGTTTCGTTTGACTGCCTGTTTTGGGCGTCGAAGCCTGGATTGGGTGTACCGCCATCGACATTGTTATTATCGTTTGTCACCTTTACATCAGCTCCTGCGGTGACATGGGCCGCCAGCGCTGTCGAGGTGAGGACCAGGCTGGCAAGTGCCACTATCGTTAGCAGCATCCAAAAGCGTTTATGTTGAAAACTGTTTTTCATCTTATTTTTGCTCCTTTTGTTGTTTTACTGAAGACACCCCTGCGAAGCTATTCGATTGAATTAGGGCTTTGTGACAATAATATGACACAATTTCTCTTGATTGTCAGGAAGTAATTTGTTCCTATATCGTTGCTCATGTTGCGAGGCTATGCTAAACTTTACATTGCAAGCGAGTCATTTGCAACGGGATAAAATCTCACCGGGAGGGAAAACTATGAAAGTCGCCATCATCGGCTCAGGGCTTTCCGGCCTCACGGCAGGGCTTACTCTGGCCAAAGTCGGTCATGAGGTGAGTGTCTTCGAGCAATATCACCGGGCAGGTGGAGTCACTGCCCCTTATGAGCGCCAGGGATTTAAATGGGATCTAGGCCAGTTGATTGTCGAGGGATTCGGCTCCGACGAGCCGGTGGGAATCATCCTGGCCGAATTGGGTGTGCTGGATAAGATCCGCGTGCGGGTGGAAGATCGCGGCTATGTCTTCCCGGATTTTGCCTTGAAAAAGCCTGAGGAATATGCGGGGATCAAGTGGCGCATAAACTTACTCAAACAGCTTTTTCCCGATGAGGCCGACGGCCTGGAACATTACTGGAAGGATTACCTGCGTTTCACCTCGGTGATGACTTTCGCCAGGCGCTTGGAGAAAGCCAGTGCTCTGGCTGCTCTGTATCTAAAGATCCGCATGTACTTAAGACTCCTGCCTTTGCTGCCTAAGAAGGACTGGAGCGCCCAGCGTTTAATGGCTCACTACTTCAAATCCGAAAAGCTGCGTATTGTCTTTATCTCCATCCTGGCTGATTTCTTCACCCCCGACAGCCAGTTCATCGGGCTGGGGGTGTTTGCCTTGAATCCCGAGGCCTCGTTTGATAAGCGCATGCCCCGGTTGCTGGCAAAGGATACCGAGCAGCTCTATCATTACAGTATCCTGGGTGGCATCAGCACCCTGGTGGATGCCCTGGTAAGACAAATTGAAGCACATGGTGGAAAGGTATATACCAATCGCCTGATTGAGAAAATCCAGGTGGAGGCCGACCACGTCACGGGTGTTGTGGATGGCAATGGTGAATTCACCCCGGCAGATGTGGTGGTCGCCTCAGGTGGTGCTAAGGAGACCTTCTTCAAGCTGGTTGGGGAAGAACACCTGCCGGCTGATTTTGCTGCGAATCTGCGCACCCTCCACCTGATGGATTCAGTATTCATGCTCCATTTGGGAGTAGACTTCGACCCCTCGCCCTACCTGCATGGCCCCATCACTTATTTCTATGGTTCCACAGACTTGGAGGGCGCGATCGTCGAAGCCAAAAGCGGTGTTTTCCATGAAGGGAAGGAAGGTTTTGTTGTGCATGTGCCCAGCCTTCACTCACCCGAGATGGCGCCTCCCGGGCAGCATGCCATGACCATCTATACCATCTGTCCGGACCGGCTCGCTGAAGGGGATTGGTCCAGCCGCAAGGAGGAGTTCACCGATAAGTTCCTGTCTTATACCGAGGCGCGCATCCCTGGATTACGCCAGCACATTCGCACGATAGATATCCTCACGCCAGATGATTTCCGCCTGCGAACTTACCTCGATCACCATGCTTTTGGAGGGATCATGCCGGTGATGGGCATGTGGCGGGTCCCTTTCAAGTCACCCGTGCAGGGATTGTGGTTCGTCGGCGCCCAGAGTGAAAGTGGGGGTGGTGTCAATAATGTCATCCCGGGAGCCTATAAAACGGCGCAACGGATCCTGAAGGAGGTCTAAAAACTTGACATGGCGAGCCTGTCTCCAGCGAGCGCGCTCAGCTCTTTTTTGTGGTATCATCTTTTCCGTGACGCAATCGGAAGCCCTCTCCGGAATCGATGTGTCTCAACCAGTGTCATAGTTAATGCGAGAGGATTGAATACGCCCTTCACCGTTTCAATTCTGTAACATGTAATTTCCGGTTCGTAACACGCCTGACACCCACCGGTGATAGTGAAACGCTAGACTATGATAAAAAGCGAAGGATAAAACCATGAGTAATAAGAATTTAATTTCCCATTTGTCTCCTTCTCACAGAGGCCAAGTAGGCAGGACCCGTGCACGCAAATTGTCTTACTGCCTCCTCGTGCTGGCGCTTTTTACCAGCCTGATCACATTGGCTTTTCAGAACAACCCCGCGCTCTCGCAGGACAGCCCGGAGAACACCGACGTGTATTTTCTGCTCAAACGCGTTGACGCTCCCCGCCTGTTTCATTCGTGGAGCTCGAGGGCGTTACGCCTAGATGCGCAGCTGCAACCACACATGGCTTTTGGTGGTGATAGGCTTTATTACGCCTATAAAGACGCCTCGGGGTGGCATATTGAAATTGTCGATTCCTCTCCGGGAGTAGGAACCTATGCCTCGCTGGCTCTGGATAGTTACGGCAAGCCGCACATTAGCTACTACGATGCGGTCGGTGGATCTTTAAGATACGCCAGCAAGACTGGCACTGCCTGGCAGATCCAGATCGTCGATAGCCCGTCCGCGCAGCAACTCGCTCCCCTCCCCGATGAGAGTTTTGACGGCCTCAATCCATCTCCGGGCATAGCTGACATACGCGACTGGCGCTACTCGTTGGGACCAGAGACCTTGGGCATCAGCACCACGGTCGACAGCGGGCTTGACCTGCTCTCCGTCAGCAACAAGGGTGTTGGCCTGTACACATCCATCGCTATTGATGGTTTCAATCACCCCTCCATCAGCTATTACGATTCCTTCCATGGGGACATTAAGTATGCCCACTGGACGGGTAACGCCTGGGAAGTGGTAACTGTGGAGACTGACTATGATATGGGCATGTATTCGTCCCTGGCTATAGATATCAACGGCAATGCTCATATCAGTTACTACGATAAGACCAACAAAGACCTGTGGTATTCCCGCTGGGATACCTCCCATTGGGTCACCCGGCGTATCGACAGTACCAATGATGTCGGGCAATTTTCATCGATTGCCCTGGACAGCAATGGGAAAACCCATATCAGCTATTACGACAATACCAATGGCAACCTCAAGTATGCCCGCAATTCGAGTGGCAGCTGGGTAATCAGCACAGTAGATAGCGCTGGTGACGTCGGGCAGTATGCCTCCATTGGGCTGGGCAACAACAATCCCAACAAACCCAAAATCAGCTATTACGATGTTACCCATGCCAACCTGAAATATGCATACATGGACAGTGGTACCTGGTACATCCAGACGGTTGCCAGCGACGAGTTCCTGGGACGCTATACCTCTCTGGCGATGGACAGCAACAGCCCGCGGATCATGTTTTACGATTCAGGCAGAGGATACCTGAAATACGCCTACTCCTCCAGCGGTGGATGGGCTATTGAAAAGGTTGACGAGGCTGCCGATGTTGGTTTGACCACTTCTATGAAGTTGGACAATTTGGGTTACCCCCACGTCAGTTATTACGATGACCTGCGTGATAACTTGAAATACGCCCGCTGGACCGGGAGCTCTTGGGAGATTATCACTGTCGATAGCGAAGGTGAAGTCGGCCTGTATAGCTCCCTTGATTTGGACAGTTATGGCAACCCCCATATCGGCTATTATGATGCCAAGAACCAACATCTGAAGTATGCCACTTATGTCGGCTCGGGTGGGAACTGTGGGCCTAATAATACTACCTGGCGCTGCCAGACTGTGGACAGTAACCCTGAAGTAGGCAAGTATGCTTCGCTGGCGCTTGATAGCTCGAATAAGCCGCGCATTGCTTACTATGATGATAAAAATAATGATCTGCGCATGGCCCTGTGGACTGGGACAGCCTGGGCACTTAAAATCGTCGATGATAACGAGAACACCGGTCAATATGCATCCCTAGCCCTGGATTCCCTGAATAAACCCCACATCAGCTACTACAACGCCACCAGTCGGGTGCTCAGGTATGCCGTCGGATCGGCGGACGGCAGCTTCTTTGATCCCCAGACGGTGGATCTTACAGGCCAATCTGGGCTGTACACCTCAATCGCTCTGGATAGTCTGAACAGGCCTCACATTGCTTATTTTGACGATAATGGTGATGACCTGAAATATGTCTTTTGGAACGGAAGTAGCTGGCAATTTTCCACGGTGGATACCACCGATGTCACCGGTGTTAATCCTTCTCTGAGCGTGGACAGCCTGGGCAGGCCACACATCAGCTATTACAACCAGAGTTCCCAAAGCCTGATGTATGCTTATTGGACTGGAAGCACTTGGTCGATCCAGTTGGTAGATGCTTTTGGCGATGTGGGCCAGTACTCCTCGCTGATCTTTGCAAGCAACGGCTCTCCGCTGATCAGCTACTACGATGCCACGAATGGCGACCTCAAGCTTGCTGAAACTGGCACGAGCACGCAAATCCGGGGCTTCCTGATGCTCCTGCTTCGCTAGCCACCTCTATGTTTGCATAAAGAAAACCGCCGGGCATTTTATTTGCACGGCGGTTTATTTTTGCTCGGTCTGGTATGTTACAAGAGTATCAGCCCTTTGCGCGCGCCTACTCGCACGGCTTCGGTGCGATTGACCACTCCGAGTTTTGCGAAGATTGACGAAACGTGGAATTTCACTGTGTGCTCGCTGATGCCCAGAGAGAGGGCAATCTGTTTGTTTGCCAATCCTCTTGCCAGGAGCTGGAGCACCTCCATCTCGCGGATGGTCAGGGATTCTTGGGCATCTTCTGGCCCGAACGCATGTCGACCCATGTTCTGAGGGTGGGTAAACAATGGCTCCAGGAGCTGGGGAGAGCCAACGACCAATCCCTCATTCAAGGCGTGTACTGCTGCGATCAGCTCCTCTCCAGAGGCGTCTATTGGCAATATTCCCCAGGCGTGTACCCGTAAGTTGAATAAATCCACTCCATCAGGTAGGTCATCGCTGAGGAGGAGGAATGCTGGGTAAGTCTCATTCAACCTAATCCATTCGGTAACGTTTGCCCAGGATGCCTCCCCTGCCAGCGCGGGGGTCGCATCAAGGATCACGTCCGTGTCTGGGGGAGGGATTCCCACTCCAGCTAGGTCGGCTGCTTCTCCCGTTATCACGATTTCCTTGTCCGCGCTTAACATGGAACGCAAGCCCACCCGTAGTGCCTGAGTGGGTGCTATGATGAGCAGGTGAATCATGGTGGTTGGCCAGAATCATACCATCATTTCTAATGGCGCTCTCCGATGGTAATGGTTAAGGTAACTGGCTGGCCTCCCCGCAGGAATTCAACTTGAGTAGGTTGATCAATCAGGCTGGCGTCCAGCCTGCTGACCAGATCATCAGGGTCCATTACGGGTTGGCCCGAAATACCGACCAGGATATCTCCGATCATTACTCCGCCTGCCAGAGCAGGTCCGCCCTGTTCAACCCCTACGATGAGCAAGCCGATGTGCTGTTGCCGTCCGAGCGCGGTGTGTGTAGCTGG
>Ga0233416_10000441_pt1 | contig 12736 bp, 8 predicted proteins | sample Sediment_Towuti__2_FD_188638 | JGI IMG/M metagenome (GOLD analysis project Ga0233416, IMG submission 188638) | Sediment microbial communities from Lake Towuti, South Sulawesi, Indonesia - Sediment_Towuti_2014_0_MG | ecosystem: Environmental > Aquatic > Freshwater > Lake > Sediment | place... | reverse complement strand
CTCGATCATGCGCGTGATCTGCCACTGCTGCGCGATCGAGAGGATGTTGTTGACGAGCCAGTACAGCACCAGCCCCGCCGGGAAGAAGAAGAACATCACGCCGAACGCGATCGGCATGATCTGCATCACCCGAGCCTGCACCGGGTCGGGCGGGGTGGGGCTCATCTTGGTCTGAATGACCATCGAGCCCATCATCAGCGCGGGCAGGATGAAGAACGGATCCGGCGCCGCGAGGTCCTTGATCCAGCCGTAGAACGGCGCCTGCCGCAGCTCGACCGAGGCGAGAAGCACCCAGTACAACGCGATGAACACCGGGATCTGGACCACGATCGGCAGGCAGCCGCCGAGCGGGTTGATCTTCTCCTGCTTGTACAGGTCCATCATCGCCTGGTTGAGCTTCACCCGGTCGTCGCCGTACATCTCGCGCAGCTTCATGAGCCGCGGCGTCACCTGTTTCATTCGCGCCATCGACTTGTAGCTCGCCGCCGACAGCGGGAAGAAGATCAGCTTGATCAGCACCGTGAGCGCGATGATCGCGAGGCCCCAGTTGCCGAGCCACCCGTGGAACATCTCGAGCACCCAGAAGAGCGGCGCCGCGATGACGGTCAGCCAGCCGTAGTCGACGACGAGCTCGAGCCCCGGCGCGACCGCCTGGAGCTTCTCCTGCTCCTGCGGGCCGGCGTACAGGCGCACGCCGACGTTCCCCGTCGCACCGGGCGCGATCGGCGCGAGTGGAATCTTCACCCCGGCGCGGTAGTAGTCGTCACCGAGCTTCTCCATGTAGTAGTCGCGCGACGTCTTCTCGGGCGGGAGAAGCGCAGAGACGAAGTAATGCTGGATCATCGCGACCCAGCCGTTATCCGCGGTCTTGGAGTACGGGGCCTTCCCCTTGGCGATGTCCTCGAACGGCACCTTCACGAACTTGTCCTGATCCGTGTACACGGCCGGGCCGGTGAACGTGTAGAGCAGCGGCTTGTCGTCGGCCGGTGCCTTGCCGTCGCGCGTGAGATGGAAATACGCCTGAGTCGCAAGCGGCGCCGTCGACTTGTTCGTGATCTCGTGGGCGATGTCGACCACGTAGCTCGCGCGGCGGAACGTGAGCGTTTTGGTGACGTTGACCCCCTCGGGGGTCGCCGCATCCAGTTTCACTTCAACGGCATCCTGCCCGTCGGCAAGCTTGTACTCGCGCGCCCGCGGCGTGAACGGCGTGCGGTGATTCGGCAACCCGTCGCCGATCAGGCCGCTCTGCGCGGTGTATCGGTGGTCCGGCCCGAGCAGCACAAGCTTCTTGGTCGCGTCGTTGCCGTCGTTGTAGCGCAGCAGCTCGATCCGTACGATGTCGCCGCCGACTGGATCGATGTCCGCGTTCAGCACATCGGTGGCAACCCTGATCAGCTCGCGCGGCGGCGCTGGCGTTGCGGCCCCTGGCACCGCCGCCGGAGGTGCGGCGGGCGGGCTCCCGGGTGCGGCGGCCTTCGGCGGTGCAGCGGGCGCCGGTATTTCCGCATCCTTCGCCTGCTGCTGCTTCTGCTGTGGCGCCGGCTGAGGCGGATGCATCTCGCGCTGCCACGCCTCCCAGAGGAGCAGGATCGAGAACGAAAAGATGATGAAGAGGATGAGGCGCTGCGTGTCCATGCGGCTTCTGGCTTCTTCAGGGCACCGGGTCGTAGCCGCCGGGATGCCACGGGTGGCAGCGTCCGATGCGCCGGAGCGCGAGCCACGCACCGCGCCACGCGCCGTGCCGCTCGAGCGCTTCCACCGCGTACGCCGAGCACGACGGATGAAACCGGCAGTGGCGGCCGAGCAGCGGACTCAGCGCGTAGCGGTACGCGGTGACGAGCGCGATCAGCACCCGTGCACCGGGTCGGACCACGTCGGCTCCTGCGTTCGAAAGTGACTTAGTCATCGAGACTGCGGGCGAGAAGCGCTTCGACCTCTTCACGCGTAAGCGGCGCGCCGGCGAGCGGTTTCACCAGCCGCAGCACGCAATCGGCTCCGCCGAGGCGCCGCTGCGCCAGCCGGAACGCTTCGCGCATCAGCCGCCGGATCCGGTTTCGCGTCGTCGCCCGCGGCGCGAGCCGCTTGGGCACGACGAGCGCGAGCCGCGGGTAGGCGAGCGAGTTCGGCAGCCGGTAGAGGCACAGTCTGGGGGCGCGCGTGAGCCGTCCCCCTTTGAGCGCCGCGGCGACTTCCGCAGCGCCAAGCCGCTGGTGGCGGCCGAGCGCGAGACGCGCGGGCGAGCCCTCGTTCGTCAGACGCCGAGGCGCGCGCGGCCCTTGGCGCGCCGCGCACGCAGCACTGCGCGACCGCCGCGCGTGCGCGACCGGACGAGGAAACCGTGTGTCCGCTTGCGGCGGACCACCGAGGGTTGGAATGTTCGCTTCATCGGCGCTTGTCCTGGGATCGAGAAAACCCGCTATTAGACCAATGCGTTGCGAGCAGTGTCAACGAACGCCCGAAGCTGTGGATAACTTTCGACGATGCGGGTATCATCGCGGCTTTCGCTCCGCCACCCTAGAAACGCACGACAAGAGCCGGTAGCGATTCAATGCAGAACCTCTGGCAGTCCTGCCTCAAGCAACTCGAGAAAGAGCTTCCGGCCCAGCAATTTAATACCTGGATCCGGCCGCTCGCGCCGAACGGCGAGGGCGCGGCCGAGCTGCAGCTCGTCGCGCCGAACCGCTTCGTCCTGCAATGGGTCAAGGACCGCTTTCTGGGACGGATCGAGGCGATGCTTGCGGCCCAGTCGGGAAAGACGATGCGGGTGGTCCTCGCGCTTCCCGAGGTCGGTGAGGCACGCGAAGCGTTGGCCGTCCCTCCGGGCCTGAAGGTGCCGCTCCCGGGCGCCGTCGCCCGCGCGCCGAGCGAGCGCAAGCCCGCGGGGGACCGCTCGAGCCTCCTCGCCGATTTCACGTTCGAGAACTTCGTCCCTGGCAAGGCGAACCAGCTCGCGCGGGCCGCGGCGGTCCAGGTCTCCGAGAACCCCGGCACGTCCTACAACCCGCTCTTCGTCTACGGCGGCTCCGGCCTCGGCAAGACGCATCTGCTCCACGCCATCGGCGGCCACGTCGTGGCGCATCAGCCGGCGGCCAGGGTCCGGTACCTGCACGCCAACCAGTACATCACGGACGTGGTGCGCGCCTACCAGCAGAAGTCCTTCGACGCGTTCAAGCGCTACTACCACTCCCTCGACCTGCTCCTCATCGACGACATCCAGTTCTTCACCGGCAAGGACCGTACGCAGGAGGAGTTCTTCTACGCCTTCAACGCGCTCGTCGAGGGGCACAAGCAGATCGTCATCACCTGCGACACCTATCCGCGCGACGTCGCGGGGATCGACGACCGGCTGAAGACCCGCTTCAGCTGGGGGCTCACCGTGGCGGTCGAGCCCCCGGAGCAGGAGATGCGCGTCGCGATCGTGCTCAAGAAGGCCGAGGCGGTCGGGGTCAAGCTCGACGAGGACGTCGCGTTCTTCATCGCGAAGCACGTGCGGTCCAACGTCCGCGAGCTCGAGGGCGCGTTGAAGAACGTCCTCGCGTTCGCGACGTTCAACGGGAAAGAGGTCACCGTCGAGGTCGCGAAGGAGGCGCTGAAGGACCTGCTCTCGGCGCACAACCGGCAGATCTCGATCGAGAACATCCAGCGGACGGTGGCCGAGTTCTACAAGATCAAGGTCGCCGACCTACATTCGAAGAAGCGCAACCGCAACGTCGCCCGACCACGGCAGATGGCGATGGCGCTTGCGAAGGAGCTCACCGAGATGAGCCTGCCGGAGATCGGCGACGCGTTCGGCAACCGCGACCACACGACCGTCCTGCACGCCTGCCGCACCATCGCCGCGCTCCGCGGCAAGGACGGCGACCTCAACCGCGACTTCCACGTCCTCGAGCAGACGCTGAAGGGCTAGAGCGGTTGGCGAACCTCTGGATAACTCGGCTTGCGCGCTGTGGGTCAACCTGCCCCCGGCAGGCAACGCGTGCAGGCGCGGCCGCCCACGCAACGTTCGTCCACAGCGCCACCCACAGCCTGTTCACACGCGAAGCGATTGAACGGAGAGGCGCTTCTCGAGTTATCCCCGGGAGGAAGGGATGTTCATCATCATAATCAGGTATAGATATGAATATCGTTAAGACAAGCCGCGAAACGCTGCTGAAGCCGTTACAGGCGGTGACCGGCATCATCGAGCGCCGCCACACGCTGCCGATCCTGTCGAACGTGCTGCTGCAGCGCGACGGCGGGCGCGTCGCGTTCGTCGCGACCGACATCGAGATCGAGATCAGCGCCGAAGTGGCGGCCGAAGCCCAGGGCGAGGGCAAGTCGGTCACCGTGGGCGCGCGCAAGCTGCTCGACATCCTGCGGGCGCTCCCGGAGGGCGCTGAGGTAACGCTCGCGCAGTCCGACAAGCGGCTGCAGGTGAGGAGTGGCAAAAGCCGCTTCCAGCTCCAGACGCTGCCGCCGGAGGACTTCCCGCGGCTCGCAGCCCCCGAAGCAGCGTCCGCGTCGCTCTCGCTTCCGCAGAAGGCCTTCAAGGGACTGCTTGCCCTGGTGCAGTACGCGATGGCGCAGCAGGACATCCGCTACTACCTGAACGGGCTGCTGATGCTGATCGAGGGCGGCGAGCTGCGGGTCGTCGCGACCGACGGCCACCGGCTCGCGGTCGCGACCCAGGAGGTCGCGGCGCGCGAGGTCGGCAAGCAGGAGGTGATCCTGCCGCGCAAGACGATCATCGAGCTCTCCAAGCTGCTCGGCGACACCGACGAGCCGGTCGCGATCGAGCTCTCCGGGAGCCAGGCGCGGTTCCGGTTCGACGGCGTGCTGCTCGCCTCGAAGCTCGTCGACGGCAAGTTCCCGGATTACCAGCGCGTGATCCCGGCCGCCCATCCGAAGCTGCTGCGGCTCGACCGCCAGCTGATCGCGCAGGCCCTGGGCCGCGCGGCGATCCTGACGAGCGACAAGTTCCGCGGCGTGCGCTGGGTGCTCGGGGAGGGCGTCCTGCGGATCTCCTCCACCAACACCGAGCAGGAAGAGGCGCAGGAGGAGCTCGACATCGACTACAAGGGCGAGGCGCTCGACATCGGCTTCAACGTCCAGTACCTGCTCGACGTCCTCAACAACCTCGACGCCCAGGCGATCGAGGTCGCGCTCGGCGACGCCAATTCGAGCGCGCTCATCACCGTCCCGGCACGCACCGACTTCAAGTACGTGGTGATGCCGATGCGGATCTAGGGCGAGAAGCGATGGCCGAAGAGACTCAACCGCAGCCGCCGGTGGAGGGCGTCCCGCCGCGCCAGGACCCGTCCGCCGACGGCTACGATTCGTCGAGCATCAAGGTCCTCAAGGGCCTCGATGCGGTGCGCAAGCGCCCGGGGATGTACATCGGCGACACCTCCGACGGCACCGGCCTGCACCACATGGTGTTCGAGGTCGTCGACAACGCGGTCGACGAGGCGCTCGCCGGCTTCTGCGACGAGATCATCGCCACCATCCACACCGACAACTCGATCAGCGTCGTCGACAACGGGCGCGGGATCCCGACCGAGGTCCACAAGGACGACGAGCTCGGCCGCTCGGCGGCGGAGATCGTGATGACCGAGCTCCACGCCGGTGGCAAGTTCGATTCGAACTCGTACAAGGTCGCCGGCGGCCTGCACGGGGTCGGCGTCTCGGTGGTCAACGCGTTGTCGGACTGGCTGCGCCTCACCATCCGCCGCGACGGCCTCGCGCACTTCATGGAGTTCCGCCGCGGCGAGCCGGTGGCGCCGCTGCGGGTCCTCGGCAAGACCGAGGGCGCGGCACCGAGGTGCACTTCCTCGCCTCCGCGGAGACGTTCGGCAACGTCGAGTACCACTACGACATCCTGGCGCGGCGCCTGCGGGAGCTCTCGTTCCTCAACAACGGCGTGCGGATCGTGCTGGTCGACCAGCGCGCGGGCAAGGAGGAGGTGTTCTCGTTTGCCGGCGGGGTGCGCGGCTTCGTCGAGTACATGAACCGGTCGAAGACCGTGCTGCACCCGAACATCTTCCACGCGAGCGGCCAGAAGGAGGGCATCTTCGTCGAGGTCGCGATGCAGTGGAACGACTCCTACCAGGAGCAGGTGCTGCTCTTCACCAACAACATCCCGCAGCGCGACGGGGGCACCCATCTCACCGGCCTGCGCGCGGCCATGACCCGCACGCTCGGCAAGTACATCGACGAGCACGAGATCGCGAAGAAGGCCAAGGTCGAGTGCACCGGCGACGACATGCGCGAGGGGCTGACCTGCGTGCTGTCGATCAAGGTTCCGGAGCCGAAGTTCTCGTCGCAGACCAAGGACAAGCTCGTCTCCTCCGAGGTGCGCCCGGTGGTCGAGGAGATCGTCGCCGAGAAGCTGATGAGCTTCCTCCTCGAGCGGCCCCAGGACGCCCGGATCATCACCGGCAAGATCGTCGACGCGGCGCGCGCGCGGGAGGCCGCGCGCAAGGCGCGGGAGATGACCCGCCGCAAGGGCGTGCTCGACGGCTTCGGCCTGCCCGGCAAGCTCGCAGACTGCCAGGAGAAGGATCCGGCGCTCTCCGAGCTCTACCTCGTCGAGGGCGACTCCGCCGGCGGCTCGGCGAAGCAGGGGCGCGACCGCAAGTTCCAGGCGATCCTGCCGCTCAAGGGCAAGATCCTGAACGTCGAGCGGGCGCGCTTCGACAAGCTGATCTCGTTCGCCGAGATCGCCACGCTGATCACCGCGCTCGGCACCGGCATCAAGGACGACTACAACCTCGACAAGCTGCGCTACCACCGCATCATCATCATGACCGACGCGGACGTGGACGGCGCGCACATCCGGACGCTGCTCCTCACGTTCTTCTACCGCCAGATGCCGGAACTCATCGAGCGCGGGCACATCTACATCGCCCAGCCGCCGCTCTACAAGGTGAAGGTCGGCCGCGAGGAGCGCTACCTCAAGGACGATCACGAGCGCGATCAGTTCATGCTTCGCCAGGCGCTGGTCGGCGCCGCGCTTCACCCGCGCGACGGCGCGCCGCCGATCGAGGGCGAAGCGCTCGGCGAGCTCGCCCGGACCTACCTCCTCGCCGAGGCGGTCATCCAGCGCCTCGCCCGGCTGATCGATTCGGAAGCGCTCTACGCGATCCTGCGCGGCGCCAAGATCGAGCTCGCGAGCGGCGAATCGGCGCGCGCGAGCGCCGAGTCCGTGATGCGAATGCTCGAGCCGGACGGCGTGAAGGTCTACTCGCGCTACGACGAGAAGCTGGAGCGCCACCAGCTGGTCGTCGAGCGCAACCGGCACGGCAACGTGCGGACGGGCGTGATCGACGAGGACTTCGTCCTGTCGGGCGACTTCCGGCAGCTCGCCGGCGCGGCGCAGCTCGTGGAAGGCCTGATCGGGCCCGGGGCCTACGTCCGGCGCGGCGATCACCAGCACGCGGTCGCGGACTTCGGCCAGGCGGTGCACTGGCTCCGCGCCGAGGTGGAGCGTAACGCGACGGTCCAGCGCTACAAGGGTCTCGGCGAGATGAACCCGGAGCAGCTCTGGGAGACGACCATGGAGCCGGCCTCGCGGCGGCTGCTCAAGGTGCAGATCGAGGACGCGATCGCCGCCGACGAGATCTTCATCAAGCTCATGGGCGACGAGGTCGAGCCGCGGCGCGACTTCATCGAGCAGAACGCGCTCGTCGCCAGGCTGGACGTCTAGCCGGGACTAGGCCGCCCGCTTCTGCTTCCTGGCCGTTGCGGGCTTGCGCGGGGCGGTGGCCTTCCGCGCCGATTTCTTCACCCCTGCGGCACGCTTCGCGGCGACCCGCGCGACCGACGGCCGCGCGCGCCTGGCAGGCGGGGGCGCGGTCCGCCCCTTCCCCTTCGCCGGTTTGAGCGCATAGACGTTTCGCTCGACGGCGACGTCGCGCACGGCGCGGCCCGGCGTCGGCGCTTTCGCCGGCGCGGCGGGCGGGGCGCTCTTGGCCGCGGGTTTGGCAGCCTTCGGGCCGGCGCGCGGCGCGAACTCGAACCCCACTTTCCCGTCCGGCTGGCGAACGAGGAACGCCGAGAAGGGCCGGCCCTTCTTGGAGATGAACCGGTGCAGGAGGTCGGTCCTGCCGGTCGCCAGCAGCTTCACCATCTGCTCGGGCTCGATGGCGCGCTGGAGGATGATCTTCCCCGACCGGAAGTCGCAGGTCCGGCCCGGCCCGACTGCCCGCTCGCAGACGTAGGCGAGTTCGTGGTCGAAGACCCGGGCGCCGCACTTGGGGCAGGGACCGAGCGGGGTCTTCACGGAGAAGTCCACCGGCTCGGCATCGCGATCGTCGGCCGCGCCCTGTCCGAAGTCGAGCTGGACCGTATAGTCGTCGCGCAGCTTCAGCATCGCCGCGAACGGCCGGCCGATCCGGCTGCGGAAGCCCTGCAGCGGCCCGATCGAGCGGTCCCGGATCAGCGCTTCCGCCTCCTCGCCCTCGATCCGCCGCCCGGCGATCACCTTCCAGATCGCGAAGTCGCACTTCGCGCACTGGAACTTCTTGTAGTTCTCGTTGACGGTGCCGCCGCACTTCGGGCACTTCACGGCGAGCGTGGAGATCGTGTCGTCGGCCAGCGTGCCGCGCTTGATGCGCTCCACGAGGTCGCGCGTCGTCTCGACGATGTGGTCCATGAACTCGTCGCGCCGCAGCTCGCCGTGCTCGATCTGCTTGAGCTTGAACTCCCAGGTGCCGGTCAGCTCCGGCGAGCGCAGCTCGTCGATGCCGAACTTGCCCAGCGCGTAGAGGAGGTCGAACGCCTTGGCCGTCGGATGCAGCTCGCGGCCGGCGCGATGGACGTAGTCCTCGTAGATGAGGCCTTCGATGATGGCGGCCCGGGTCGCCGGGGTCCCGAGGCCCTTCTCGCGCATCGCCTCGCGCAGTTCCTCGTCGTCGACGAGCTTGCCCGCCCCCTCCATCGCCGTGAGCAGCGTCGCCTCGGTGTACCGTGCCGGCGGCTTGGTCTGGTTGGCCTGCACCTCGACCGCGGTCGCGGTCACCTTGCCGTCCGGAACCGGGGCGAGCGTCGGCGTGTCGGGATCCTCGGCCTCCTTGCCGTAGACCGCGAGCCAGCCGGCGTTCAGCATCACGCGGCCCTCGCTCTTGAAGGGCTCGCCCTCGACGCGGGTGATCCGCGTCGTCACCAGGAACTCGGCAGCGGGGAAGAAGACCGCCAGGAAGCGCTTGGTGACGAGGTCGTAGAGCTTGGTCTCGGCCTCCGACAGGTGCTTCGGTGCCTGGAGCGTCGGGATGATCGCGAAGTGATCCGACACCTTCTCGTTGTTGAAGACGCGCTTGTTGGGTCTCACCCAGCCCTCGGCGAGGATCCGCTCGGCGAACGGCGCGTAGGCGCGCGTCGTCACGGCCTTGCCGCGCAGCACGTCGACCGTCTTCTTGACCGTCCCGACGTAGTCCTCCGGCAGGGCGCGCGAGTCGGTGCGCGGATAGGTGAGGACCTTGTGCCGTTCGTACAGGGCCTGCGCGAGCGAGAGCGTCGTCCGGGCGGAGAAGCCGAAGCGGCCGTTCGCCTCGCGCTGCAGGCTGGTGAGGTCGTAGAGCAGCGGCGGCGCCTGGGTCGTCGGCTTGGACTCCTCGGTGACGACGCCCGGCTTGCCGAGGCATCTGGCGCGGATCGCCTCGGCCCGCGCCAGGTCCCAGAGCCGCTCGGCGCGCGCATCCGGGTCGTCCTCTTTCCGCTCGAAGCGCTCGTCGAACCAGCGTCCCGGATACTCGCCGCCGCGCCCGGCGAAGGTGCCATGCACCTCCCAGTAGTCGCGCACCACGAAGTTCTTGATCCGCTGCTCGCGCTCCACGAGGATCGCGAGCGTCGGGGTCTGCACGCGCCCGACGGTGGTCTTGTAGAACCCGCCGTCCTTCGAGTTGAAGGCGGTCATCGCCCGCGTGCCGTTGATGCCGACCAGCCAGTCGGACTCGGAGCGGCAGACGGCGGCATCGGCGAGCGGCTGCAGCTCGCGGTCGGTCCGCAGGCTCTCGAAGCCGTCGCGGATCGCCGCGGGAGTCATCGACTGGAGCCAGAGCCGCTGGATCGGCTTCTTCGCGCCCGCGTGGCGGACGATGTAGCGGAAGATGAGCTCGCCCTCGCGTCCGGCGTCGCACGCGTTGATCAGGCCGGTGACGTCCTTGCGCCGCATCAGCCGCTCGAGCAGCTGCAGGCGCTGCTCGGTCTTCTCGAGCGGCCTGAGATCGAAGTGCGGCGGGATGACCGGCAGGTGCGCGAACGACCACTTGCCGCGCTTCACCTCGTACTGCTCGGGCGCGACGAGCTCCAGCAGATGGCCGATCGCCGACGAGAGGATGTACTCGCCGCTCTCGAAGTACTCGCCGTGACGTGCGAAGCCGCCGAGCGCCCGCGCGATGTCGTTGGCGACGGAAGGCTTCTCGGCGATGATGAGTTTCTTGGCCACTTTGGCGAGTGAAGGTCCGCGGCAGGAAAGCCCGCGCGCAGCGAGATCGCGCGTCGGCGCGGGCGTGAAGGCGCGCCGAAGTTTAAGGACCCCTCCGGCGGGAGGCAAGTCAAAACTCGTGCTTTGCTGCCGCGGCGTGCGCAAAACTGCTGCTTGCGTGCCTGCTCGGCAGCGCGCCGGCGTCGGAGTTTGTCGTTGATCTGACTGCATTCTCCGCGCTTCGCGCGGAGACGCGGGACGAGGCCCGCTAGTGGACGTGCTTGGGGGCGTCCTCGGACAGGAGCTCTTCGAGGATCAGCGTGTCGACGCTGCCGCGCCGGGTCCACAGCACCATGAGCACGATGACCTTCAGCTTGTCGAGCTCGACGGTCTCGTCCTCGACCGCCATCGCGCGGTCGATGATGAGCTCGCGGAGCGGCGGCGTGAGGACGCGGGCGCTCTCGAGGAAGGCGATGAACCCGCGGCTCGCGGTCGAGAGCTTCGTGAGCTCATCCGGGGTGAAGCTGCGGAAACCGTCGCAGAGCTCGAAGCGCTCGGCGTACGCCTCCTGCTGCGGCGTGTGCAGGCCGCGCAGCCAGTCGAGCGCGTCGTCGATGTCGCCGTTCTCGAAGCCCGCCGCAGTCAGCCGCTGCGCCAGCGTGTCGGGATGCGGCGCAGCGGCGCTCTGGTAGAAGTTCTCGAACAGATAGACGAGGATTTCGAACATCGAGGGTGCCTATCGGACGCGCTGGTATCGTCCCCCGGGCAGGCTCGCGATCCTGCCTTCGAGTTCAAGTTCGAGCAGCATCGCCGATACGGTATCGGGCGTCAAGCCGCTGCGCTGGCACAAAGTGTCAACATTGCACGGGTCGTGGCCGAGGTGCCTGAGCAGTTCGTGCTCTTGTTCCACTGTCGCGTGCGGCACAGTTCGCGTCGGCGCCACGACAGCCAGCTCCTCAAGGACATCCTGCGCGCTTTCGACGAGTTTCGCGCCCTGCTTGATGAGCGCGTGACAACCCTTCGCGAGCGGCGAGTGGATCGAGCCCGGAATCGCGAACACGTCGCGCCCCTGCTCGGCCGCGAGCCGGGCGGTGATGAGCGATCCGCTGTCGAGCGCCGCCTCGACCACCAGCACCCCGCGGGCGACGCCGCTGATCAGGCGGTTGCGACGCGGGAAATTGCCCGCCACGGGCGGCGTGCCGAGCGGGAACTCGGAGACGAGCAGCCCGCGCTCCGCCACCGCGCGGTGCAGGTCCGCATTGCGTTGCGGATACACCACGTCGATGCCGCAGCCGAGCACTGCGATGGTGGAGCCCTTGCCCTCGAGCGCGCCGCGGTGCGCAGCCGCGTCGATCCCGAGCGCGAGCCCGCTCACGATCGTGAGCCCCGCTTCGCTGAAGCTGCGCGCGAAGCTCGTCGCGTTCGCGATGCCCTGCGGCGTCGCGTTGCGGCTCCCCACGATCGCGAGGCTCGTCCGCTCGAGCAGCTCGACCCGGCCATGGACATAGAGCAGCGCGGGCGGGTCGGGGATTTCGAGCAGACGGCGCGGATACTCCCGGTCGGCAAGCGTGACGATTGCATGGCCGGGCGCTTGCGCCCAGCGGAGCGCCGCCTCGACTGCGGCAGCGACATCGGCGCTGGCGATCCGGCTGGCGAGCTCCTCGCCCGCGCAGCGCGCGAGCGCGGAGTGCCCGGCATCGAGGACCTGCGACGGGAGCCCGAACTCGGCGAGGAGCTTCCGCAGCCCTTGTCCCCCGACCCCCGGGATCAAGGTGAGACGGAGCCACGCGCCGAGCTCGTCCGACTCGGCCATCGGGCGGTGCGCCCGCTCAGGGCTGGGTGACGACGTCGCCGAGCTGGACCGGGCGCTCCACGTTCATCGTCAGCGCGTACGAGAGCTGCTCGAAGACCCGGAACACCATCATCAGACCGTAGCGCTCCTCGGGCAGCGGGAGCGGCTCTGACCGCGGCCTGCCCATATAGTATGGGCCGATGCTGCGGTCGTTGTAGAGCGTCGTGCTCCGCCAGATCGCGAGCACATGCCCGGGCTCGAGCCCGTCCTTGGCGCCGCGGTTGATGCTGACAATCGACAGGCCGCCGGTTTCCGGACCGTAGAGCTGCGCAGCGCGGGTGGCGCGGTCGGCGGTCCGCTCGTCGAAGGTCGGCCGTGCCCGCCGGTAATCGGTGCGCGCGTCCGTGCTGCCGTCGTAGATCGACATGATCCGGCCCTGGACCGCCTTGTCGGGCGCGCGCGGCGCGAACGAGAAGATCTGCGGCTGCGGTGCCACCACGAGACGGTCACCGTCCGTGATCTCCTGTTTGGAGGTGAGAACC
>Ga0233416_10000440_pt1 | contig 12738 bp, 12 predicted proteins | sample Sediment_Towuti__2_FD_188638 | JGI IMG/M metagenome (GOLD analysis project Ga0233416, IMG submission 188638) | Sediment microbial communities from Lake Towuti, South Sulawesi, Indonesia - Sediment_Towuti_2014_0_MG | ecosystem: Environmental > Aquatic > Freshwater > Lake > Sediment | place... | reverse complement strand
AAGCTCCTCACCGAGCACGGTCTCGTTCGCGATCACGAGAACGTTCGCCTCCTCGAGCGCGGCCTCCGTCGAGACGACGTGCTCGACCGGTCGGCCGCCGGCCGCCTTGCGGATCTCCTCCACGAGGTTCCGCCGGAGCCAGCCGGACTTCGACTCGGGATGCGTCGAGACGACGATCTCGTCGACGTCCTCCGAGGCGAGCACGTCCTTGACAGCGGCCAGCGGCTCGTCGTCGTAGACGGCGCCGTGAGCCGGGATCCCCGCGGCGCGGAACGCCTCCAGCGTGCGCTCGAGCCTCCTCCCCGCGGAGGCGCGGCGCGAGTCTGCGTACACGACGTACCCGGTCCGGGGCGGGGTCACCGGCGCGATCACGAGCACGCGGACAGGCCCGGCCTCCGCCCGCCGTTCGACGGCACCGACGAGCTCACGCCCGACGAGCGTCTCGTTCGCGACCACGAGGATGGAGGTCTCGTCGGTCACGGGCTGGCCTCCAGCTCGGGAGCGTGAAGGGGTGTGGGGAACCCATATGCCGTGCGATCGTGGAGGGGGCACGCGGGGGAACCAGGGGTTCCCCCGCGCACGAAGCGGGAGGTTCCCCACGCTCTCAGGAAGAAGGGGGCGAGCCGGAGGCGAGCGTTGGTCATGCCGGGACCTCCTGCGCCTCCTTCGCCGGGCTCATCACCGCGTGCCGGGCGCCGGGGACGCCGTACTCGTACGGGCCGGCGACGACCTGCGGGATCTCGTCGAAGTTGAAGACGGGCGGCGGGGAGGAAACCTGCCACTCGAGCGAGTGCGCGTGCCACGGGTTGGACTCGGCGACCGGGCCGCGCGCCCAGCTCGTGACCATGTTGTAGAGAAAGACGATGAACGACGCGCCGAGCGCGAAAGAGGCGATCGAGATGATCAGGTTCAGGTCGCCGAAGGCCGCGTCGTAGTCGAAGACCCGCCGCGGCATCCCGCGCAGGCCCACGTAGTGCATCGGGAAGAACGTGACGTTGAAGCTCACGAACGTGAGCCAGAAGTGCCAGCGTCCGAGGCGCTCGTCGTACATGCGCCCGGTCATCTTCGGGAACCAGAAGTAGATCCCGGCGAAGATCGTGAATACGGATCCGCCGAAGAGCACGTAGTGGATGTGCGCGACGATGAAGTACGTGTCCGAGGCGGCGATGTCGATCGGCACCGAGCCGAGGTAGATCCCGGAGAGGCCGCCGATCACGAACATCGTCACGAACCCGAGCGCGAAGAGCATCGGCGTCGTCAGGTGGATGCGCCCGCGCCACAGGGTCGCGGTCCAGGAGAAGACCTTGATCCCGGTCGGGACGGCGATGAGGAGCGTCGTGATCATCATCGGGACGCGCAGCCAGTCGGCCATCCCGGCCACGAACATGTGGTGCGCCCAGACGGAGAAGCCGAGGACGAGGATCCCCACGAGCGAGAGCGCCATCAGCCGGTAGCCGAAGATGGGCTTGCGGGCGAAGGCCGAGATCACCTCGGAGACGATCCCGAAGCCGGGCAGCATCATGATGTAGACGGCCGGATGGCTGTAGAACCAGAAGATGTGCTGGTAGCCCAGCACGTACCCGCCTCCGTCCGGGATGAAGAAGTCGGTGTGCAGGATCCGGTCGAACATCACGAAGAACTGCGAGCCGGCGATGAACGGCGTCGCGATCACGACGAGGAGCGACGTCGTGAAGTTCGCCCAGACGAGGAGCGGCATGCGCCAGAAGGTCATCCCCGGCGCCCGCATGGTGATGATCGTGACGAGGAAGTTGAGCGCGGTCATCACGCTCGAGGCGCCGGCCCACTGGACCCCCATGTTGAAGAACGTCTGCCCGAGCGGCTGTCCCTCGGCGAGCGGCGCGTAGCCCGTCCACCCGGCGGCGAAGGAGCCGCCCGGGGCGAGGAAGCTCGCCAGGAACATGAAGCCTGCGATCGGGAGAAGCCAGTACGAGAGGGCGTTCAGTCGCGGGAACGCCATGTCGGGCGCCCCGAGCATCAGCGGGACGACGAAGTTCGCAATCCCGGCGAACGCCGGGATGATGAAGAGGAAGATCATCAGCGTCGCGTGCGCCGAGACGAGCCCGTTGAACGCCTGCGAGTCGACGAACTGGAGCCCCGGCTGCGCGAGCTCGGCCCGGAAGAGCATCGCCATCAGCCCGCCGACGGTGAAGAAGAAGAACGTCGTGACGAGGTACTGGATCCCGATCACCTTGTGATCGGTGTTGACCCGGAAGTAGTCCCGCCAGCTGTACGCGCCGTGCCCGGAGTGGTCCTCGGGCCTTGTCGGCCGTCCCGAGATGTAGTACAGCCAGTAGTCGAACGCGCCGATTCCGGCGAGGAAGCCCACGGGCGCCGTGACCATGCCCGCGATCGGCCAGATCACCGGCCACAACCAGGCCGGATCCCACCCCCACCACGTGCGAAGCGCGACGACGAGCAGCATCCCGAGGCAGAAGAAGAGGAGTCCCATCCAGAGCCCGCGCACCAGCCCCGGGCCGAAGAAGAGGCGCCAGGCCTGCCCGCGCGGCGGCTCGTAGTGCGCCGGGTACTCCATCGTCTCGCGCTGGTCCGGATGCGTGGTCGTCATCCTCGCTTCTCCGCGATCCACTTCTCGAACTCGGGCTCGGTCACGACCCGCGCCCTCGCCCGCATCGTCGCGTGGCCGAGCCCGCAGAGCTCGGCGCACACGACGGCGAACTCGCCGGTGCGCGTCGGCGTGACGAGGATCGTCGTCTCGATCCCCGGGACGGCGTCCATCTTCTGCCCGAACTGAGGCACCCAGAAGGAGTGGATGACGTCCACCGCCTTCATCGTGAACTCCGCCTCCCTCCCGACCGGCAGGACGAGCTCACCTGAGGTCGCTCCTCCGTAGTCGGGGTAGGCGAAGCGCCAGGCGAACTGCTGCCCGATCGCCTCGACCTGCAGCGGACGCGTGCCGGCCTCGCCGTTGCGCGCGAGCACGATCGCGCTCACCACGCCGATGATGATCACGAGCGTGGCGGGTACCGCCGTCCACAGGATCTCGAGGCCGGTGTGACCGTGGATGGGCGGGCCGTCGCGGTCGTCGTCCAGCGGAACCCGCCACTTCCAGACGGAGTACACGATCACGGCCGCGACCAGCGAGAAGATCCCGATCGAGATCACGGTCGCGAGCCAGTACACGTCCTGGATACGGTCGAACTCGACGGAAGCGGAGGTGGGCAGCCACTGGAAGCGGACGGCCACGAGCGTGACCCCCACGGCGATCGCGACGCCGATCGCGACGAGCTGCACGATGCCCTTGCGCAACGAAGCCGAGCCTACTCCAAGCGCGAGCTATCGTGCCAGCCGATCCGACCCGGCCTTTCTCCTCATGCTTCGCCGCCTCATCGTCGCGCTGCTCTCGGCGCCCCTCGTTCTCGCGCTCGGCGCGTCCCTGCTCGGCCAGGCGGCGCGCGGAGAGAGCGAAGCGGAGCGCGCGCGCGGGCCGCTCGGAAGCGGAGCGGCGGTCGTCTTCGCGTTCGGCGCCGACGTCCATTTCGAGGGGATCCTGGCCTCGAAGCTCGCAACCTCGGCGAGGGCCGTCCTCGGCCCGATCGCACCGACGCTTGGGCGCGCCGACCTCGCCGTCGTCAACCTCGAGACCGCGGTGACGAACCGCGGGGTGGCCGTGCCGAAGGAGTTCACCTTCCGGGCGCCGCCCGCTGCGTTCGCGGCGCTGCGAGGCGGCAGCGTGGACGTGGCCTCGATGGCGAACAACCACGGCCTCGACTTCGGGGAGCAGGGCCTCCGGGACTCGCTCGCCGCGGCCAAGCGCTACCGCTTCCCCGTCGTCGGAATCGGGACGAACGCGAAGCGGGCGTACGCGCCGTACCGAACGACGGTGAACGGCCAGCGCATCGCCGTCATCGGCGCCACGCAGGTCCTCGATGACGAGCTGGTCTCGGCCTGGACTGCGGGCCCCGGCAAACCGGGGCTCGCGTCGGCGAAGGACGTGCCGTGGCTGCTCGAGGCGGTGCGCGAGGCACGGCGCACGTCCGACACCGTCGTCGTCTTCCTGCACTGGGGCGTCGAGCTCATGGCGTGCCCCAGCTCCGACCAGCGCAAGCTCGCGCGCCAGCTCGTGAGAGCCGGAGCGGACATCGTCACCGGCGGGCACGCGCACCGGCCCCAGGGCGCCGGGCGCATGGGGCGCTCGTTCGTGAGCTACGGCCTCGGCAACTTCGTCTGGTACGGGACGAGCGAGCTCTCGACCCGGACCGGCGTGCTGTTCGTGACCGCCACCGGGCGGCGCATCGACGGCTACAGCTGGGTGCCCGCCCGGATCGTCGGCGGCGTCCCGCGACCGCTGACGGGCGCGCCGCGAAAGCAGGCGGTCGCCTCGTGGCGCTCGCTCCGCAGCTGCGCCGGGCTCGATCCCTGACGCTGCTCCTCGAGCCCTGGCTCGAGTGACGCCGCGCGAGGGACTGGTTCACCCTTCCGGGGGATACGCCGCCCCCGCGAGCGCAGATGCTGTGCAAGTCGGCTCTTGCCGTGGTGATGATGGGTTCCTCGACATGCGTTGACGTGGTCGACCCCCCTGCGTACAGCGCAGACGACTACACGCGGGCACGTCTTCTCGCGATCGCCGTGCTCGCGTCGCTTCCGCTTCTACTGCTTTCCCTCGGGACGTTCCTCCTCCCGCTGCCGGCGATCGCGGAGCGGGCCGTTGCGACGTTCGCGCCGCTGGTCGCCGCGGCGGCCGGCGACGAGGGCCGGTCCATGGCAGTCCGCCAGCTCGAGATCCAGCTGACTCCGAGCGAACGCGGCGCGGCGGTCGACCTTGCCGCAGGCGAGGACATGTCCCGATCGGGACCCTCTTCCCGACACATCCGGACGACCGCGGCCACCGAGGCGCGACGGCCTCGAGCACAGGGCTCCGCAGCATCGACCACCCCGGTGGTCGAGCCCGAGAACGGTCGCGGCAAGCCGAAGCCGACCAAGCCGACCAAGCCGACTCAGGCCTCGGCGCCCAACGAGACAGAGGCGCGCACGCCGGCTCCACGACCTCCGGCTACCGGCTTGGGGAGCACGGCCAGCCCGGCGTCCGGCATGGGCGACGTCGAGACGACCGGGCTTGGCGAGAGCACCCAGCCCAACGAGCCCACGACCGGCGGATCCGGCATGGGTGGTTCGTCCGGCTCGACGGACCCGGGGCCCGGCGGTCCGGGGGACGGGAGCGGCTCACAGGGAGGCGGGCAGGGCGGCTCCGGCGCCGGCTCGGGGAGATCAGAGCGCCCCTGAGAGCGATGCCCCTCCGCCGCCGCCACGGGACAGGGCTCTTCGCGACCGAACGCGCCCCGCGGCTCGTCCTCCGCTTCGCGGTCGTCCTCTCGCTCGCGCTCGGGCTCGCTTCCGCGGCGATCCTCCTCGTCGTCCACCACTTCGCCATCACCACCGCCGAGCGAGCGGCCACCCGCCACGCGGGCCTCGTCGCGTCCACGGTGTTCCAACGTGAGGTCGCGGCGTCGGACCTCCGCGAGCCGGTCGGTCGGCTTCGCGCGCACGAGCTCGACGATCTCTTCCGGCAGCAGCTCCTGACCGAGGACGTTCTCGGCGTCTCGCTCGTCCGGCGCGACGGCACAGTGACGTTCTCGACCGACCACGCGGCGATCGGATCGAAGGTGGGTTCTGCGCTGCCTACCGAAGCCGCTTCCGGCTCGATCGTGAGCCGGACGGCACGCGCGCCGGACGGCGTCGAGACGCTCGAGACGTTCGCTCCCGTCGGCGCCGGGATCCGGAAGGGCGCCGCGCTCATCACACAGTCCTACGCGCCCATCGAGCGCGAGGCGCGCGCAGCCCAGCTCCGCGTCGGGATCGTGCTCGAGGCGCTGCTCGTCCTGCTCGTGCTCCTGTTCATCCCGATGCTGGCGCGAGTGACGAGGAAGATCGAGGCGCAGATCGCGAAGATCCACCAGCAGGCCTTCTACGACGGTCTGACCGGCCTCCCCAACCGGACGCACCTGCGAGAGCGCCTCGCGGCCGCCGTGATGCGGGCGGCGAAGGAGGATCGCGGGCTCGCGGTGCTCCTCGTCGACCTCGATCGCTTCCGCGAGATCAACGAGACGCTCGGGCACGAGGCCGGCGACAGCGTGCTCGTCGAGACCGCGGGTCGACTCCAGGAGCTCGTCGGGACCGAGCTGCTGCTCGCCCGCTTCGGCAGCGACGAGTTCGTCGTGGTCGGGGAGCTCGAGAGCACGAAGGCGGAAGCGTTCGCGGAGCGTCTGCGTGCCGCCGTGGAGCCCCCGATCGTGCTCGACGGGATGCCCCTGACCGTGGACGCCACGGTCGGGATGGCGTTCTTCCCGGCAGACGGCGCCGACGCGGAGACTCTGCTGAAGCACTCCGAGATCGCGACTCACACCGCGAAGCAGTGGCGCAGAGGCGTTCTCGGCTACAGCCCCGCGGTAGACCCGCACGATCCCGAGCAGCTGAAGCTGGCGGCTGCGGTGCGGACGGCCTCCGAACGCGGCGAGGTGCGTCCGCACTACCAACCCAAGATCGCGCTCGCGACGAACACGATCGCCGGTTTCGAGGCGCTCGCCTACTGGCACCATCCGACCCGCGGCCTCCTGCCGCCCGGAGCGTTCATCCCGGTCGCCGAGCGCACGGGGGCCATCCGCCACGTCACGCGCGCGGTCCTGGAGCACGCGCTCGACGAGCTCGGGAGGTGGCCGTGCAGCGACCTCACCGTCGCCGTGAACCTGACGGCGATCGACCTGCTCGACGCCGAGTTCCCCGAGTACCTGGCCGCCGCGCTCACCAGCTCGCACGACATCGCGCCGGGCCGGCTCTGGCTCGAACTGACCGAGACCACCGTCATGGCTGATCCGGAGCGCGCGCAGGAGGTCCTCGAGCGGATCGTGGCGACCGGCGTGAGGATCTCGATCGACGACTTCGGAACGGGCCACTCGGCGCTCGCGTACCTCAAGGACCTCCCGGTCGGCGAGGTCAAGATCGACCGGAGCTTCGTCTCGGACATGGCGCTCTCGCACAGCAGCCGGATGATCGTGAAGGCGACGGTGCAGCTCGCGCAGAGCCTCGGCCTCCAGGTCGTCGCCGAGGGAGTCGAGGACGCCGAGACGCACAGCGCCCTGCGTCGGCTCGGCTGCGACTACGCCCAGGGCTACCTGTATGGGAAGCCGCTCTCCGGCGACCTCGTCCTCGAGGCGCTCGAGCGGCGCCAGGTGGAAGCCGCGTAGGCCCGGAGACCCGGCGCCGCGCCAGGGCTACACTTGGCCCCGCGGGCCGTTAGCTCAGCTGGTAGAGCAGGGGACTCTTAATCCCAAGGTCGAAGGTTCGAATCCTTCACGGCCCATCAAGAAAGCCCCGGAAATCGGTGCTTTTCTGTTGGCTTGATTGTGATCTTACCGTCGTGCGCGTACAATATGACGTACGCTTTTCGAAGTTCAGGCCTCCCGGGAGGCAACCACGGCATCGCTTCAGGCACGACACTCGAGGAAGTGCGTCCGCGACGGCCTCGGGCGCCCGTGGACTTCGTTCGAGGACGCGACCAGCGCCGGGGGCTGCATCTGTGTGCCCGGACCCATGTACCACGTCGTCACGCGCGTGCGAGGAAAGCTCGTTCGCGAGGCGGTCGGCCACAGCCGCAAGGTGGCAGAGCGCAGGCTCCGGGCGACGCAGGTCGCAGTCGACGAGGACCGCTACGAGCCACCCTCGAACGCCACCGTCAACGAGGTCGCAGACGAGTGGCTTGCCTCGCTGCGCAGGCGGGCTACCACGCGCCAGCAGTACGCCACGACCCTCGCCTACGCGCGTGCGGTGTTCGGACAGAAGAAGATCCGTCAGGTGACGGCGACGGACGTGCTCGCCTTCCTGGAGCACGTCGAGGCCGAGAACGCGAGACGACGGCGTGGACGCGAGAAGACCTCGGCGGCCGTGTCCGAAACCACTCTGGCGAAACATCTGCGGCAGCTGAGCGTCTTCTTCGAGGCCGCAAAGAGGCGGGGGCTGATCGCAGAGAACCCGGTCCGCCATCTCGACTCCTCGGCGAAGCCGAAACCGCGTCGCAAGCGGCCGAGCTACTTCACGGACGGCGAGCTGGCGCGGCTCTGGCCCGAGCTTGCGGCGAGGCCCTCGTGCCTCTACGCGATGAAGCTCGCAGTGACGACGGGGATGCGCTTCGGCGAGATCGCCGGCCTTCGCTTCGCGGACGTGTCGCTCTCTGCTCGCGAGATTCAGCTCGAGCGCCAGTTCACGGCCGGAGAGGAAGTGGAGACGCCGAAGGACCGCGAGCCGCGGACGATCGACCTCGTCCCGGCCGCGGTCGAGGTTCTCGAGGAGTGGCTGAAGCTGCGCGGGCCGTTCGAGGAGGGGCTCCTGTTCGAGCGCGAGACCGGAGGACACCTCCAGAACGACGAAGCTCGCGATCTGCTCTACGCCGCGATGAAGCGCGCCGGGATCGAGCGGACCGGAGAGCGGGGCGGCAAGCGCGACGTCCACTCATTCCGGCACACCTTCGCCCGTATCGCGCTCGAGCACGGCGCCGAGCTCACGTGGGTGCAGAAGCAGCTCGGTCACTCATCGATCACGCTCACGCGCGACACCTACGGCCACTGGTCGCGGAAGGCGGAGAAGGTCGCGGCCGAGCGGTTGGCCGGTGCCTTCGCGGTCTGACGACACTCGACGATGCCGTCACGCGGCGGATTGGCGCGGCACCACCAGCCGACCGCCGCGCGGAAGCTCGGTGACTTCGAGCGGCGAGCCGCTCTCCCACGCCTCGAGCTCCTCCTCGCGGAAGAGGCAGCGACGCGTGCCCGGAAGCCGCCGATGCGGGATCGCGTTCGTGCGCGTCAGCTCGTGGACGGTGCGAGTAGAGCAGTGGAGGCGTTCCGCGACGTCCTCGACGAGGAGATACGCACAGGCCGTTCCGCGATCCTTGCTCGCATGCGTCACAGGAGCGCGGTGTGTACCGGCCGGACCTTCCGCTCTCGCCTCGCCCACGCGCGGGTCGTCTTCCGCTACCGACGGCGAGCGGTGGTCGTGCTTGCTCTCTTTCGCGGAGCGCCTTTTCGTCGCCTCGACGGTCACCTTTAAGGTCGCCGCGTGACCGGACCTCGCCCGGCCGCCGGACCTCTGATCCGGAGGGCTGCCGCCCTCAAAGAGGGAAAGCTGGGATGGCTCGCTGGAAACTACCCGGCTTGAGGGCATGATCGATGCAGATTAGCATAGCTACCGGCCAGAGCCACGCTCGGTTAGAGTCCCCGGCGGTGCGCGAGGACACGGTCAGGAGCGCGGCCATCCTCCGCGAGGCGCGGCTTCGGGCGGGCTTCTCGCAGGACGAGCTGGCGCGGGTCTCTGGCAAGGACCGGACGGTGATCGCCCGCTACGAGCAGGGGATCGTGGCTCCCAGCCTGGACACGCTGGTGCAGCTCTTGCGCGCCTGCGGCTTCGACCTCCCGCTCGAACTCGTCCCCTACGATCCCGGCCCGGACGAGACGAGGAGCGCGCTCCAGATGCTTCCTCCCGTGGTCCGGCTCGACCGCATGCTCGAGCGGCGCGTAGCGCCCGAGGAAGACCGTGTGCTCGAGGAGCAGCGCGAGCGGCTTCGGGAGGCGCGCCGGGCAGAGGAGGAGCGCGCGCGACGGCGCGAGGAGATGCTCCGGCGCCTGGACGAGGAGCGGGGCAGGCCCCGAGGCAAGGAGGGTGACTGAGCGGTGGCCGTGCAGAGTGGGGCGGAGCGGAACGGGTTCGACCCGCGCGGGATCCTCGCGGGTCTTGCGCGCAACGACGTGAGCTTCGTGCTGATCGGCGGCCTGGCGCGGGTGATCCGGGGGACGAACGAGTTGACAGATGGGGTCGACGTCTGTCCCTCGCTCACCGACTTCAACCGCGAGCGACTCGGGGAGGCGCTCGACGATCTGGAAGCGCAGCGGGTCGATCGTCGCCGCCTCGTCTTGGAGGAGGCGCTCGGAAGCGAGCGGGTGATCCGGCTTCGCACGCCGCTGGGGGAGCTGAAGCTCGTGCCGGAGCCGGCGGGGACGAGGCGCGGCTACAACGACCTGCGCAGGGCGGCGACCCTGGAGCACATCGGAGACGGCCTCCGCCCCGAGGTGGCCTCGGTCGCCGACCTCGCGCGCATGTCGGCCGCGCTCGCGCACGAGCTCGCCAACGAGCGTGGGCGGGAGGCCGAGCGGGCAAGGGAGCGGGCGATCGAAAGCTCGCGCGAGCTGCGCCGGATCATGGAGCTCGAGCTCGGCCTGCAGCGAACGCTCGGGCTCGGGCGAGGCATGAGCCGCGACATGGGCATCGACATCTGAACGATGCCCCTGTAGACTGATTGTCTACATGAGAACAACCACGATTCGAGTTCCGGCGGAGACGCGCGACCAACTCAACGCGATCGCGAAGCGCCGGGGAGCGTCAGCCGGCGAGGTCGTGGCCGAGCTCGTACGCGAGGCCGACGATCGCGTGCTCCTCGCAGACGCAGAAGAGGGCTGGCAGCGGTTGGGAGCCGACGCAAAACGGCTCGCCGCCTATCGCACCGAGGCCGACGAGCTCACCGCCTTCGACTCGCAAGCTCCCGAGTATTGAGCGAAGCACCGCGTCAGGGCGACGTCATCTGGGCCGACCCCGATCCGACACGCGGCTCCGAGCAGGCCAAGGCGCGTCCTTTCGTGATCGTCTCTGTCGACCAGCTCAACCGCTCGCCGCTCGGGCTTTCGCTCGCCGTGCCCTTGACCCGCACTGACTTCGCGAACGCGCTCCATCTCGAGATCGCTCCGCCGGAGGGTGGCGTGCGGGAGCGGAGTTTCGCGATGCCCGAGCAGCTGCGTGCCCTCGCCCACGAGCGCGTAACCACCCGGCTCGGGCAACTCCGCCCGGCGACGCTTGCCGAGCTGTTGCGGCGTTGCCGTCTGTTGCTGCGGGAGTCATCCCCGTAGTACGCGGTCACGATCGCTCCGCGCGTCAGAGCTCGATCCCGCGGTCAAGCGTCCGCTGCGGCGCACGTTCGATGCCAGGTGTCCGAGTGAGGTCGCGCTCGGGCCAGGGCTGTGTACGGGCGTGCTCGAACGCCCGACATCTCGCCGTGCGCAGGTCACGGTCGAGCTGCTGGAGCTCGCGGTCGAGGTCGACGAGTCGCTCTCGGGCGGCGTGGATCCGGTCGCGGAGCACGCGGCCGTAGCGGGCGCGGCCGACGAGGCCGAGCCCCTCCCGGCGTCGCTCCGCTTGGTGGAGCTCGCGGGCGGCGCTGGTGCGCTGCTTCTCCAGTGCCTGCTGGCGGTCGGCGAGCAGACGTGAGCGGCGGCCGAGCACGGCCGGGCTGGTGCTCAGCGCAGCGTCGACGGCGAGGGTCTGGGCGGCCGAGCGAGTGAGCGCGTCGGCGAGTCGCTCGAGCGGGCCGGCGGGCTCGATCCGGTGCGGCGACGCGGCCGGATCGACCTCTCGGCCAACCGCGTACAGGCGGGTCTCGCTCCGGGCGCGGCTGAGGGCGACGTAGCCCCACTCCCTGAGCCTCCCCTCCCCCTCGGCGAGGACGAAGGCACGCTCGACGGTGAGCCCCTGCGTCTTGTGGCCGGTAAGGGCGTAGGCATGCCGAAGGTGGCCGGCATCGACGTAGTGGCCTGGGAGCCAGACGCTGCGGTCGTCGTCGAGCCTGACCGTGACCGCACACCGTCTCTCTTCGACTGCGATCACAGTGCCGCGGGCTCCGTTGACGACGCCGAGAGCGCGGTCGTTGCGGGTACAGAGGACGCGGTCGCCAACCGCGACCTCCAGCCCCGAGCTGAACCTGAGCGGTCTCGACCGAGCCTGCCCTCGCGGTCGAGCAAGGTGCGGGCTACGGCGTTGAGCTCGGCGACGTCGGATCTGCGGTACGCGATCATCACGCTTCCTTCCAGGTCGCTCGATGCCGCTCGCCACCAGTCGGCAACCAGTTGCGCCTTGGCCTCCGTGCGGTTCTCGGCCACCCGGAGCCGTCCGTGCTTGGCAGCGTGGGCGAGATAGTCGCGGGTTGCGCCTTGGCGGAGGACGGCGATCGCGTGTCGCTCGAGCTCATCGAGCTGGCGGCGGTTCTCGTGGAGCTCGACGGCGCCGAGTCGCTCGACCAGCGCGCCGAAGAGCCCGCCCGGGCCGACGGCGGAGAGTTGCGCCGGATCGCCGACGAGCACGAGCTTGCCGTCGGCGTGCTCGACCTGGAAGAGCGCGCGGGTGAGGGTGCGGGTGTCGGCCATCCCCGCCTCGTCGACGAGGAGCAAGCAGCCGCGCGGGAGGGCATGCCTGCGCGTGTCCGCGAGCAGGCGGTGGAGCGTCATGCTCGGAACGCCGGTCTCGGCCTGGAGGTTCGCAGCCGCCACCCCCGAGGGGGCGGCGCCGAGCGCGACGTAACCCTCGCGCCGGAACGCGTCGGCGAGCGTCCCGAGCGCGGCCGTCTTGCCCGCGCCGGCATGCCCGACGACGCAGACGACCCGACGGCGCCTCGCCGCGACAGTGCGCACCATCGCCGCCTGCTCGGCTGAGAGCGCGGTGCCCACTTCGTAGACAACCTGCGCGAGCATCTCCTGCGAGACGACGGGGACACGGACGTCTCGGGTGTGCGAGGCGATCTCGTACGCCACCCGCTCATGCCGGATGAGCTCGTCGGTCGAGAAGCGCGCCGGTCGGCCGACCGCGGAGCGCTCGACCGGTGCCACTTCGTCGAGTCGGAGGAAGTGCTCGACGAGCGCGAGCACGAACTCTGCGGGCGCGCCCTGCCGCTGC
>Ga0233416_10000439_pt1 | contig 12746 bp, 13 predicted proteins | sample Sediment_Towuti__2_FD_188638 | JGI IMG/M metagenome (GOLD analysis project Ga0233416, IMG submission 188638) | Sediment microbial communities from Lake Towuti, South Sulawesi, Indonesia - Sediment_Towuti_2014_0_MG | ecosystem: Environmental > Aquatic > Freshwater > Lake > Sediment | place... | reverse complement strand
ACCCAGGCGCAAATCCATCCTCCGGGAATTGCGAAAACTAAAGGTAGTGCAGCGCCCGGTGGAGGAAAGCGTGGCGGATGCCGGGACGGTATGGGTTGAACCCCGACTCGTGTGCGAGGTGGAATATGCCTCGCCCACCTCGGAAGGCAGACTGCGCGAGCCGGTCTTTATCCGATTGCGTCCCGACCTGATGCCTGCATAGGTGGAAAGGTGAATCGGTAGCGGTGGTTGTGAGGCCATCCCCTCATGCTGGGATTTCCTCGACCCACATGAGCACGGGGCGCAACCGGGTGGCCTCAAGCGCGTTGTAAAGCCTGCTATCCGCGGTCACGAGGAAATTCCCTGCTTTGTGCGCCAAGGCGACATATAGGCTGTCGTATATCGTCCGTTCGAACTCCTCCGCAATCTCCCAGGCAGCGGGAAGCAGGCTGTCCGTGGCATGGATATCCAGGGGAAAGCGCAGGAAGTCCCGCACCATGCCTCGGGCCGCCTCAGCCGCGATTTCCTTGCGGCGCCATTTCTTCCATAACACGTTGCCAAACTCGGCCCAGATGAGGTCTGGGGCGTGGAGCCGATATCCCTCCCGAAGGAGTCGGGCCGCAGAGTCACTATGAACCTCGGGCAGGAACCACTTCAGCGCGACGCTGGCGTCTACCACGAACTCCGTCAACGATCGCGGTCCTCACGGAGCAGTTCCGCGCTATCACTGGAGATCTGACCCGTGAGCCGCTGTTTCCACTTGGCCGCCGTTCCTCTCGCCTCCGTCAGGGAAAATTTAGTGGCTTCTTCAAGGATGCGCTTGACTTCGGCTTGCAGCGACCGCCCATGCAGACTCGCCTGCGCCTTGAGCCTTTCGACCGTTTCGGGGGCGAGATCCCGTACCAGTAACTGTGACACGCTGGGTACCTTTAGTATAGGGTGCTATCGTAATGATAGCGCTTCTATGATGGGATGCTCAATATTTTCCCGCCTTAGAGGCTTTCGCGGGCTTCAGTACCTGGGCAAGGTGGGGACCGGCTTCGACGAACACAGGCGCAAATCCATATCCTCCGGGAACTCAAAAAACTGAAAGTGGTGCGGCGCCCGGTGGAGGAAAGCGTGCCAAAGGCCGGGACGGTGTGGGTTGAACCCAAAATCGTGTGCGAGGTGGAATACGCTTCGCCCACCGCAGGGGGCAGACTGCGCGAGCCGGTCTTTATCCGATTGCGTCCCGACCTGATGCCAGTTGAGGGCGTGGACAACTCCACCAGCCGGCAAGGGCTATAATTTTTGCTATGGGCATGAGATCGATCTGGAAAGGTTTTATCCGTTTCTCGCTGGTGACGATCCCCATCCGCATCTATAACGCGACGGATACGGAGGAGAAGATCAGCTTCCACCTGCTGCATAAAGGCTGCAACGGTGCCGTCGGTTACGACCGGAAATGCAAGAAGTGCAGCAAGTCTCTCTCCAGCGCCGACATCGTCAAGGGGTACGAATACGAGCCCGGTCTGTACGTGACCGTGGAGCCGGCCGATCTGGAACATTTGAAACTCAAAAGCACCAAGGTCATCGAGATCGAAGGGTTCGTGGACGCGTCTGAGGTTCACCCCGTGCTCTACGAGGCCCCTTTGTTCGCCGGCCCTGACGGGGAGGTTGCGCTGAAAGCGTATACGTTGCTGCGCGAAGCGCTCAAGGAGAGCGGCAAGATGGGCATCGGCAAAGTGGTTTTGCGCGAGCGCGAGGAGATTGTCATGATCGCTCCTCAGGGCGAGGGGCTCCTACTTTACAAGCTCCGTTATCCCCATCAGGTGCGTAAAATCACGGACGTACCCGGGCTGGAGAAACCGATCCCCACGGACCAGGAGCAGCTCAAGCTCGCGCGCGGCCTTGTGGCCGCAATGTCGCGCTCGATGGTCGACATCGAGCTTAAAGACGGCTACCACGATGCACTGAAAGCGATTGTCGCCGCCAAGATTGCAGGCAAGGAGGTGGTCGCCGTCGAGGAAGAGGAGCGGCCGGTGGTTGATATCATGACGGCGCTCAAACAAAGCATTGAGCAGGCGACTGCGCAGCGGAAGCCCATGGTGAGAGCAACCGGCAAGCGGAAGGCAGCGAAGCCCGAGGCGCCGGTTGTTGCCGCCGCCAAGACGGCCAAGACCCATAAACGCGGTACTGGCTGAGCATGGGAAACAGACGGCAGCCTCTCACCTCCAAGTGTGATTTCGAGCGGGTCAAGTCTACTTATACGGTACGTGAAATCAGCCGGCACTTCGGCCTCAGCGAGCGCTTGATCCGGCGCTGGACGCGCGAAGGACTGATCCACGCTCTTCCTTCCGACGAACAAGATGATCTGCGCTACGACTTTGTGGCGCTGACCCAGTTTCGCAGGCTTCGCGTCCTTCGCGCCCAGGGCCTGACCCGCAGGCAGATCGAAGCGGACCTGCGGGGCCAGTTGAGCCTCTTCCCCGAATACGAAGGGGAGCTCATTGCGCTCCAAAGAAGGCTCAGCCCGTTCGAAGAAGCCCTGCTTTACGATGAACGCGGGGACCTCAGGGCAGCCGAAGCCTACCGCAAAGCCATCAGCGAGGGCGACTGTGTCGCGGATGCGTATTGCAACCTGGGGATGCTGGAACTGGGAGACGGCAGGATCGCCAAGGCCTTCGACTGCTTCACGCAGGCGCTAACGCACGATTCGCGGCATTTCGAATCCCACTATAATCTGGCCAACCTTTACCTCGATGAGGGAGATGCGCGCCTCGCGCGTCTGCACTATGAAATAGCCGCCGAGCTTGAGCCCAGTTTCCCCAACATCTATTTCAACCTGGGGCTAGCATACGCTATGAACAAAGAACCGGATGCCGCCATTGCCGCGCTGCGCAAGTACCAGAACCTGGTCTCTGAAGACGAGGCTAGGCACGCCGACGAACTGCTTGCCAGCCTCGAAAGGGGAGGGACTTGCGGCTGATTTTCCGCGGATTAAGTTTAAATTAAACCGTCATACCGGCATGGATGCCGGTATCCAGGCGACAGGGATGTTACCCTGAAAGTCGTCCGGAGCCTCTACGTTCCAACATTCCTCCAGAGTGGAGGAAATTAAGGGTGTGTACTGGATGAACCTGCCCACGGTTCGAATCCAAGAGCGGGGTGAAGGTCGCAGAGGAGTATCAGTTCGGGTAGCGTGTGCGCACGATTTAGTGGAATAGACGACTTGTATTAGTGCATATCCGATGGTAGACCTCATGAGTGCCTATGCCGTAGGCAGACCCCTAGCGCCACGAAACCGGGCCGCTGCAGAGCTCTACCCCCTTCATCACCCAATTGTGATGTCGCGTTGGATCTCCTATCCTTCGACATGGTAGTTAGGCCGATTAGCATCCTCCTTCAGAAAGACTCGCAGGCACTCGGAAGACACAATATGAATTATGAAGACAATATCTATGCGGGCAAGATGCTCGCCGATTTCTTCAGTGACATGCAAACCCGATTGACTGCTGGGTTCGACTCAACATTTGGGAAGGTCGCTTCTAACCGAACGAGCAGTAACCGGGAGGTCATCGTCATGGAATTCCTGAAAGCAATTGCCCCCATTTCCATAGCTGTCAGATCGGGTGCCGTGGTTATTGATGCCTTGGGCCAATCGTCGCGTGACATAGATTTGGTGATGCTTAACCCTTGGGCCACCCCAGTGTGGCCCCATTTGCACGGCCTTGTACCGGTCGAAGGACTACTCTGTGGCCTACTTGTCGAGAAGGACTTCACTACAGACTCGCGTGCCTGGGAGCAGGCCTTTTCAGTCAAGCAACTCCTTAAGAGTCTCAAATCTACGGAGAGTTACAAGGGGGATCCGACACGGACCTTTCGGCCCGATATGGGGATCTGGTTCTGGAAAGGATGGAACAATAACAAGTTCGAGGAGGCACTCCGCATGAACTGGCCGAATGCAAAAAGAGCGTGGGATTGCTCCCTAACACTTGCAAAATCGCTCAGGTGGACAAAGGCTGGAGAAGACGTTCTGTGGAAAGCAGAGCGGCTCCTTCACGAAAGGGTTGGTAGCACTCTTCCAACTTGGATCTACTTTCACAATGATCGCGTCTTGGCGATCAAATTTCAGAGACGAAATGCAAAGCCTATAGCGCGAAATCATTCCCATCAGGTCGTACCAAGCGGTTCTGAGCAGTTCCTGTTACCTACTATCAATGGAGGGAATCTTCAGTTCAAATGGGAGGAGGAGCGGGATGCGGTAATCGAGCATCTCAATGATGCTTTGGAGAATAGTAAACCCACCTGGGGCTACGCTCTGTACAAGAAAAAACCCGCCCTCCCCACGCTGAGCCTCCACCTGGCGGAAGAGGCGAGTCTGTATGGTCAAGAGATGGTGGACTTCAGCAGGTATCAAGCCCTTGTGGCCAAACAATACAATGCTCAGCAGTAGATAAGCTTTGCTTCACACGCAAGTTCCCGTCTGTAAGACGGCCTACTCCTACATTAACGCCAAGGTGTGAGGCGCGCATGTACATGAACGCAGTAGCTGATTTCATAGGCAGTCTTGAAGCGAAGGTCGCAGAGCAACTGAGGGCTCAGCGTGTCGGCTACCTTCTCGGGGCTGGTTCGTCATATCTGGGCAGTGCCGGATATCCGCTTGCCTCTGAGCTTTGGGACCTCATAAAAAATAGAATTGCAAACACACAAAAGAGAGCCGATATCCAAGCGAAACTCGACGGCGGGGCCGCTGGGATCGAGCATGCTCTCGACCTGCTCGACGATGGCGGGGCAAACGACACGCCGTACCGGCATTTGGTTACGGCGGCCGTCGCGGATGAATTCCTTACCAGAAGCCCCTGTGTTGATGTTCATGCTGAGTTTGCGCTGCGTTTGTCGCAACGGGGGGATCCGTGCCTAAAGGTATTTAGCTTAAACTACGACCCGCTGCTTGAACGCGCGGCCGAGGCTGCCAAGATCCGGCTGGTTGACGGATTCCTCGGCGTGGAGCACGCTTTTTTCGATCCCGCTGTATTCGAGGAGCGTATCGGTCGAATCCGCGGTACCCATAGGGGCCGCCAATTTGATGAAACAGTCAAGCCGATTCACCTCTTGAAGCTTCATGGGTCCCTCGGGTGGTACGAGTGCCCTCGACGCGGAGTGCGGCGCTGCGCGTACGGGTCCGAGCCACCGAAGGGAGCAAAGCGATTGATGGTGCCGCCGCAACGTAGGAAGGCGACTGACACCATGTTACCCCCGTATGCCGCGCTTTGGTCCGCGTTCCGCGGGTGCCTTGGTCATTACGCGAATCCGGTCAACCGCTTAGCCTGCTTTGGCTACGGCTTCGCCGACGAACACGTGAACAGCGTCATTGAAGCCGCTATAGCACGAACTGATTTCACCTTGCTTATTTTCACAAAGGCGCTGTCCGAGACGGCTTGGAACCGCTGGAGAATGAACACAAACGCGATTGTGGTGACGGAGAGGCGGTGCTCGCTGAAAGGAGTGGTCGGACCCGGTCATCCCGACCTTTGGCGCTTTGAGCGACTCTGCAAGGAGATCTGACCGATGCCAAATACACCCGACACTTTGATCGGCCACGTCGTCGACGTGCAAGGAAACCTCCTCATGGCGACGTTGGTCGAGGACGAACAGGGGCATGTACCTACTGTTACTATCGGCGATGAGGACATCCTGGTTGGCCAGCTCGGTTCGTACGTCGCGGTCAAACAGAACGACATTCACCTCATCGCCGTTGTGACTCGCATGACCGAACAGGAAGCGCTTGCCACGCCGACCATCGAGACACCCGGCGACGATGCTGCGAGTTTGCCCTTCGCAAAGCGTATTGCCCGACTTACGCCGGTCGGTTCAATCCTCGCGGACGGCCAGTTCGAGCGCGGTGTTGCGCGGTATCCGACCACGGGGGCTCAAGTCCACGCGGTCGGATCAACCGACGTCGCGAGTATGTTCGACCGCTTTCAGTCCAAGGGCCTCGCCGTCGGGACACTCGCATCGCACTCCTCGCTGAATGTGTGTCTGGATCCCACAAACCTGTTCGGGCGGCACTTTGCCATCTTGGGGCAGACGGGGTCGGGGAAATCATGGACGGTGGCTTCCCTTGTGCAGAAGTCGGTTGCGGTGATGCCCGGGGCCCACATCATCATTCTGGATTTGCACGGCGAGTATTGCTGGAGGCGGTGTGATGGGACACATTCCTATGCCTTTGACGACGCCATCGTCCGCCACGTGGATGCGCGGGAGCTGGAGATACCGTACTGGTTGATGACCTATGCGGAACTCTGCGACCTTCTAATCGAGCATAGCGAGAGGGAGGCTACAAACCAAACGGCATTCTTTCGTGACTGCTTGCTGGAGGGGCGCCAGCAGGAGAACACAAATGCAACTCCCGTAGTTAACTTGACAAGAGTGACCGTCGACACACCGATATACTTTTCCCTTGACGTTATTTTGGAAAAGGTCCGCGCGAAGAACGTGGAGCGGGTGGGTACTAGGCAGGGGCCCATGTTTGGTGATTTTGATCGCTTCCTTATGCGCATTGAGAGCAAGCTTAATGACGTACGATACGACTCCTTACTCAAGCCGAAGGTCCGCAATACATCAGCTTCCTTGTCGAGCCTTCTCAGAGACTTCGTGGGACTTGGAACCAAGAAAGCCGCCGTAACGGTCATCGATCTCAGCTCAGTGCCGTTTGATGTACGTCCTACCGTAGCCGCCCAGATCGGACGCTTGGCGTTCGAGTTCAACTATTGGAACCCGCAGTATCGAGAATTCCCCATCCTACTTATATGCGAGGAAGCGCATGCATACATCCCGCGTGCTACCGAGAGCCAGTTTGCTGGCTCGCGAAAATCGATGGAACGGATTGCGAAGGAGGGCCGCAAATACGGGGTTGGCCTAGCTGTTGTAAGTCAGCGACCCCACGAAGTCTCGGAGACCGTGCTTGCTCAGTGCGGAACGTTTGTTTGTCTACGGATTACGAACCCCGATGACCAAGGCTATGTCCGTAGTCTCGTTCCCGAGAGCGAGGGTGATTTGGTCGGCGTTCTGGCGGGCTTGGGTCGGGGTGAGGCGCTAGTGCTCGGGGAAGCGGTCCCGCTATACCGACTCGGGTACAGTTCGATCGGCCAAATCCTGTTCCCAACAGCGACGACGTGGACTTTTACGCGAAGTGGAAGGACGGCCCGGCAGACTTGGACGTCGATGGGATCGTTAAGCGCTGGCGCACGCAGGAACGGTAGCTGCGGTGCTCCAAGCAGCGATGAGCAAGGATCTGCGCCAACGGGGTTTTAAGTTTGTGGCTCTACCATCTGCCACGTCCAAATGCAGACCATCGACATGGTCAATGACAATACCTTAGATTGTTTTCACAAGACAGGGGATTGTCGTCAGTTACGCGGAAATTCAGTCGTATCAAGATAAATGGCCAGTGTAGACTCGATGGAGCGCAGAGGAATCGAGGATGATCGGCGCCTCAAATCCCTCGATTCTGCAAAGCTCATTGAGGCTACTTGCTTTTTATTTCGCAGCTTATTCACAACCAGCAACCCGCTTGGCTGTGTACTCTTGGATCATGGTCATGTTCTTGCCGCCCATTTGCATTTTGACGGAGCCTTGGAAAGTAGTGTCTGTGTAGGTGAATGCGCCGTAGCCGCTTGGGGCATTGGCGCCGGGACACACGATGTGATAACTCACTTCTCCATTCAGACTCTTATAGTCCATCAACTTGCAGTCGGCATATTGATCCCCTCGGGGACCTCGATACGCCTGGCCAGATTCGATGTCTGTCCGGGTTAGACATTGTTTCACAACAGTTCGGCCCCACTGTGCCTTATCGAGGTTGGGCATGCCGGTGTCGATCTGGATCTCATAGTGGCCTGGCTGCATTGCCGTTGCATATGAGGCCGCCGCCGCAACGCCAACAGCGAATCCTAGTGATATGGTAACGACAAGTTCCAAAGGTGGTTTTCTCCTTGCCAGAACCCGAAACATAGCTATTTGAAATTTAACATTCGTACCAAGTTACGCAATCCGATTCTTGCTCTGGAATTCCTGCCAACCATTCTGTCCGGATTCAAAAGCAAGAGACGGAGTGCGGGGGTCTACAGCCGTTGATAAATTACGTTCAACAGGTGAATCGTTGAGAGGAACGCCTATGAACGTGTCAGCGAAAAACACACAACTCACGGCCGCAACGGAGAACGACCCCCGCTGGGCCGCCGTTGTCGCCCGCGACCCCGCGGCGGACGGCAAGTTCTACTATTCAGTCAAGACGACAGGCGTTTATTGTCGCCCTTCCTGCCCAGCCCGCCCTGCGAGACCTGAGAATGTGCAGTTCCACGCCACCCGCGCGGAGGCCGAGCAGGCAGGTTTTCGCCCTTGTAAGCGCTGCAAGCCCGACCAGCCCCCACTGGCCGAACAGCATGCGGCAAAGGTCGCGGATATCTGCCGATTCATCGAAAAGGCAGACATGGTGCCTGGCCTTGAAGAACTGGCGAGGCGGGCAGGTTTGAGTGTTTATCATTTCCATCGTGTCTTTAAGGCTGTTACCGGGCTGACGCCCAAGGCCTATGCGGCGGCACAGCGTGCGCAGCACATTCGGAACGAGCTTAAGCGCAGCGCTACGGTCACTGACGCGATCTTCGATGCCGGATACAGCTCAAACAGCAGGTTCTACGAGAAATCGGACCGGTTACTCGGCATGACACCCTCACGCTACCGCGCGGGCGGCGCCAATATCGAAATACGTTTTGCCCTCGGTGAATGCTCCCTCGGGTCTATTCTCGTCGCGAGCAGCGATCGAGGTGTTTGTGCGATTTCTCTCGGTGATGACGCCGATGCATTAGTGCGCGACCTGCATGACCGATTTCCCAAGGCCGATTTGATTGGCGGAGACGCCGGGTTCGAACAACTCGTATCCAAGGTCGTGGGTTTTGTCGAGGCTCCGGCCTTAGGACTCGATCTGCCGCTCGACATTCGGGGAACCGCCTTTCAGCAACGGGTGTGGCAGGCGCTGCGGGAAATCCCGGCCGGTTCCAGGGTGAGCTATACCGATATCGCCAGGCGCATCGGTGCGCCGAAGTCGGTTCGGGCGGTGGCGCAGGCGTGCGCCGCAAATCCCGTAGCAGTGGCGATCCCTTGCCATCGTGTAGTGAGGACTGACGGGGCGTTGTCCGGTTATCGCTGGGGGGTTGACCGCAAGCGCGCACTCCTTGAGCGGGAGGCGCATAAAGGTATCGCATCGATATAAACTTGACAGCTAGGCAGAGCTTATGGTTAAGTATGTATGGTATCGAATCGATACAGAGTTGTAGCCCTCATACATTGAGGCTAAGAGGTCCGACACATAAGAAATTGCCTTCTTAATGTCCCTGCCGAAATAAGCGGCATTTTTAAAAATATGCGGTCTGAAAACTGAGGAAACAAGTTTTATGAAAAAAATACTTAGTGTATTGGCTATCATGGCTGTGGCTTTTTCCCTGACGGGTTGTACCGGCCCGGATGACACCGCCGGTGGAAGAATGGGCAGCGTCGAGGGAGTGTCCGAAAGTTCGGAAGAGAGCTGATAAGCCCAATTAGAAGTTTTTTTGTTAAAACAGCAGACAGGGCACAAAGGCCCAGGTAAGGCGGACCCATGGACGGGTTCCGCCTGATTGTCGCATACAGACAATATAATTCCTCGCATAACTCACCCCCAACGGACGATTCGTCTCCCGGCAAGCATCCTTGGGGCGAATCAGGCCGCCGTTATCATTCGCGGCGTTGCGGACGGCCTCATGTCGCAGCAGTCGGCTTAAGCCGCATGTTCGCGACAAATCATAAGCGCGTCCTCGAAGGTCAAGGGTTGCTGGAGCAAGCCGCAAAAACCGCCGCCCGCAGCCTCTCGCATATGGTGTCGGCAGGTATGGCAGACGCCGAAGGTCTTGTTCTGATTCGCCGCCTGGCAGGCCATCAGCAACACCTTCAAGCCGGCAACGACCTGCGTGCGCTCTTCTTCCGTCAAGCGGGCGCAAGCCAAACGCAACAAAGGCGCTGGGATAGCCTCATTCAAGAGACGTCGTCCCGTTGGTGTGACCTTGAGATGGACCATGCGCTTGTCTTCCAGGTCCCCGATCTTTGTGATTAACCCCTTGGCTTCCAGCACCAGCAGGGTCTGAGACACCGTTCCCTTGGTCAACCCAAGGTATTCAGCCACCGCCTGCGGCGTATCGGAATAACGATTGCAAATGGCGAGATAATGCAGGGCCTCCAGTTGCACCGGCTGAAGGCCGAACTCAACCCCGCCTTTCCGTTCTTCCGAACGGAAAAGGTTGGACAGACGTTCCAAGTATTCGTGGATCAGAAGGGCATTCATATCTTAAATAGTATCGCTGCGATATGTTCTTGACAAATCAAATATCCGGTGGTTAACATAATTCACATGTATCGCGTCGATACTAATAAGTATCTTCATTAATCATTAGGAGGTTTCCATGAGCAAGGCCATTTTCTATCATGCTGGATGTCCCGTTTGCGTGGCTGCCGAACAGATGGTGGCCGACGCTGTCGACAAAGCCAAATACCAGGTGGAAGTCGTCCATCTGGCAAATCAGCCGGCACGCATCGCCGAGGCGGAAGCCGCTGGCGTACAGTCGGTCCCCGCCTTGGTGCTTGGAGGAAAGGCATTTCATATCAATTTTGGGGCTGCTTTGGCGGACCTAAAACCATAAGAGGTTCCAAGAGCCAGGCCCTTTTTCTATCATGCTTGGAGTCCCATTGGCGAGGCTGTCGGTGTGAAATCGGTCCCTGCACAGGCGCTTGAAGGAAAGGTATTCCATGTCGACCTAGGCGCCTTTGTGGTGGATTTAATCTTAGGGCCACTTCGGCGGATCTTAAGCAATAACTCTAATGCAACTACAACCACCATGAACATTGATGTATTTGACACTTACGTGACGACCACGGCAGATAAGCGGCTCCACTTTGACGTCATGCTGCCCACGGGCAAAGGAGAGTTGGCCAGCCACTATGCGAAGGAATGGCTCGGCAGCGTCGGCATCGAGGCCGGGCATATCCGCCAGGAATCCTGCCGCTACTGTCATTCCGAGACCGCCCGCCCGGACATCCAGCGCCACATCGAGACACAGGGCTATTTCATTTATCAGATGGAGGGATGTCCTTCTCCTGTTTCTTGATTTTGTGTCAGCCGTAGCTCATTTTGGGCTACGGCTCTCGTTTTTTCCTCCCCCCTAAGGAATCAATTCGTCGATTACCTGATTACGCACCAGGAGTTCAGGGTTTCCGCTAAATACTGCCCTGACGGCTCATGGTACAAATTATCTCCACCATCCGGTAAGGATGATTGATCGTTCTCTAATGGGTGGCCCCTTTCTTATTGAATGAGACCCGATAGATCGCTTGCATAGTTCAAGGCGCCAGCTCAACGCAGGAGGAAACCCAGGAACGACGGATAATCGACGGCAAGCGCCGTGAACAGGCCGGCCGCCAACAGGGTGACGATAAAACCCGCGGTGCCGCATAGCACCCAGTCGATAAACGCGAGAGGTGTACGTTCAGAGGAGGGTCGGCGTCGCAGGGCGAGAAAAGCGCCTGCGGCAAGAGCAAAGCCTATTGCTGTCAATCCCAAGACTGGTTGTACGCACCACGGACAATGGGGCGGCGGCGCAGAAGCCAGGAAGTAGTTGCAGTGGGCTGCCAAGCCCGCCCACGGCCAGTTGCACCCGCAGGAAAATACCCAGCCGCAGATGGGTGTGACCAGGAGGGCGCCCCAGGCCAGGGTGTGCAAAATGGACCAGCGATAGGCTGGCCCTTCATCGCGAATTTTCACGCATCCCGTCACCCGTCCAGATCCATGAAGAGCGTGTTCAACCCCTCCGCCAGGGTCGGGTGGGCGAAGATGGCCTCTTTCAGCACGGGATAGGGCACCTGGCCCATCATCGCTATCTGCAGCATCGCCATGATCTCTCCGCCCTCGATGCCGAGAACGGCGCAACCGAGGATCTGCCGGGTCTCGGCATCGACGATGGCCTTCATGAAGCCCCGCGGCTCATCCACTTCCAACGCCCGGGCCACCCAGCTCATCGGGATCCTGGCAACACGGACGCGACGGCCTTGCGCCCTGGCCTCGGTTTCAGTGAGCCCCACCCGGCCGAGTTGCGGATCGATAAACACGGTATTGGGTACCAGCCGGTTATTGACCGTGGCGCTGCCGCCTTGGAGCAGATTGGTGCGGATGATCCGGAAATCGTCGTAGGAGATATGGGTGAAGGCCGGACCGCCTTTCACATCGCCCAGGGCATAAATGCCCGGTACGTTGGTTTCCAGCCGCTCGTTGACCTTGATGAAACCGCGCGGGTCCGTCTCCACACCGGCCGCCGCCAGATTGAGGCGCTCCGTATTGGGCGTCCGTCCGGCGGCGACAAGCAGGTGCGAGCCGCTGAGGATGCGCTCGCCTTCCGCCGTCTCAACGGTCAGCCGGATGCCGCCTCCGGCCACAGGCTCCACGCGCCGGGCAGTGGTCTGCAGCCACACCTCCACCCCGTCCTCCCGGAGGATCCTGGCCACTTCCGCGGCGACGTCCTCATCTTCCCGCGCCAGCAGTTGCCTGCCGCGCTGCACGATGGTGACCCGGCTGCCAAAGCGGCGGAACATCTGCCCGAATTCCACGCCGATGTAACCGCCCCCCAGCACCAGCAGGTGCTCGGGCAGTACGTCCAACTCCATGATAGAGGTGGAGTCCAGGGCGGGCAGACTATCCAGCCCGG
>Ga0233416_10000438_pt1 | contig 12763 bp, 9 predicted proteins | sample Sediment_Towuti__2_FD_188638 | JGI IMG/M metagenome (GOLD analysis project Ga0233416, IMG submission 188638) | Sediment microbial communities from Lake Towuti, South Sulawesi, Indonesia - Sediment_Towuti_2014_0_MG | ecosystem: Environmental > Aquatic > Freshwater > Lake > Sediment | place... | reverse complement strand
AACCGGCCGACCGAATGAGGGATACGTAGACAAAGACCACTGGCTGCCGGTTAAACCAGAAAGTCTTGATCATGGTCTGTGGGAAGTGGCGTGCGGGAAGGAGTAAAGGCACAGGATATGAGCGACCAACGTCATAAACGCGAAACCATGAGGAGGGAATAAAGGGGTCTGACCCCTTAAATCCTGACCAATACTTCATCCGGACTTCTGTTCACGAGGACCCTGCACCCACTACACATGCTCACGAGTCAGCGATTGGAATGGTAAAGGAAAAGCGGCTACCCTGGCCGACGGTGCTCTCGACCTCGATCTTGCCTCTGTGCAGTTCAACCAGACTCTTGGCAATGGCCAGCCCCAATCCTGCACCCCGCGCCTCCACCGGAACCGACTCGCTCCAATAGAACTTGTCGAATACTTTGTCACGTTCCTGGGGTGGGATCCCGCATCCGCTATCAACCACGGTCGTCTCGACAGAGGCGGCGTCTCGCCGGCGGGTTTCGACGCGAATCTCCCCACCCTGCGGGGTGAACTTGATTGCGTTGTGGATCAGATTGGTCAGAATCCTGTTGAGCTTATCCGCATCTCCTCTGACCATGGGCAGACCCTCCGCGGGAATGGCTCGCAGCGAAATAGCCTTCTCGCGAGCCGCCGCCTGATAGCTCTCCACCACCTCTGCCACCACCTCGCCCAGGGAGACGGGGCCCACATGCAATTCCATGCGGCCCGCCTCAATCCGGGAGAGATCCAGCAGCTCATTGATCATCCGCGTGAGACGATCGATATTGTGCTTGACCCGTTCCAGGGACCGTGACTGTTTTTCGGTCAACGCGCCGGTCAGGCCGTCCAGCATGTTTTCCACGTAGCCCTTGATCGAGGTCATCGGCGTTCGCAGTTCGTGCGACACGATCGAGACGAAGGTGGACTTAAGCCGATCCAGCTCTTGCAGCTTCGCATTGGCCGTCTGAAGTTCACGAGTCCGTTGCTGGACTCGCTGTTCGAGCGTCTGGTTGAGCTGCTCAAGCTCGCGGTAGGCTTGCTTCACCGCAAGATCTCGGTCAGTTAACGACTGGGTCATCTGATCGAACGCCGTCGTCAATTGTCCGACTTCATCGTGAGTCGTCGGAGCGACTGTGGCACTCAAGTCTCCCCCCGCAACCTGCTTCGCTACCAAGACCAGGCTTTTCAGCGGTGTGGTGATCCGACGTGTGAGCAGGACGGTGGCCAGAATTCCTCCCATAATCACGATGATCGTGATCAGGACGACGTTACCGATCATCCTGTTCAAGGACTGGTTCATCCGTTCCCCGGTCAGTCCGATCTGGACGACGCCATAGACCCTGGATGGCGATTCCGTCGTGCCGCTTGTCCCAGGCTGTCGTTCTTCCGTTTCAAGGGAGAGCAAGGGAAAGGGCGCCTGGCGCTCGTTCCCCCGCCGGATCGGCAGGGCAAAATCGTACAGCACTTCCCGTTGCCCGCCGTTACCCGCTGTGAAGGACGTGATGGTCACGTCGCTGGAGTCCGAACCATAGAGTGCTTGAGCGTGCGCGGGGTCCGGATAGGTATTCCGCTTGCTCATCGCGGCAAGCTGTGTTCCATCAGGTCCTGTGAAAACGACATAGACGCCCTCCTCAACCTCCATCACGCCTTTGATGAGTTGGTCGAGGAGCAAAAGGTCCTTGGCCACGACGCCGTACCGGCCGTTGTGCGCCAAGTTCTTGACCAGAATGCTCCCTTCGTTGAGCAACGAGCGGGTCATGGAATCGGCCTGTTGCCGGATGAAGTACCAGCTGAGTCCGGAACAGACGGCTATGATCACCAGGCTGATGAATAGGACAAATTTCGTCCGCAGGCTGATGAATACTGACATCCGCTTCGTTCCGTTTCGACGATCTAGGACGGTCGCCATCAGTACACCTCGTCCACCATGTTCAGCACGTTCGATGGGATCGTGATCCCAAGATACCCCGCTGTTCCCAGGTTGAGCGAAATCCGCTGCTTCGGCAGCACGACTCTGGGAGAAGAAACCGACAGTCCCTCGAGGATCGCCTGTGCGGCCTGACCGGCCTCGTGACCGACATCCGCTGAATCCACCCAGAAACTCAGCAACGCACCCCTCCGGACGAATTCTGGATCGAACCCGATGACAGGCACGCGTCGGTCGAACGAGGCGCCCAGGAGAAAGGAGAAGGATTCCTCGGTCAAGACGGTACTATCTGATACAAGCCACAACGCGTCGACTTCGGCGAGGAGTTCCCGTAGCGCCGCGGGGACTTGTTCCTCCGTCCGGACCTGGCGATCGACGAGCGTGATGCCGAGTTGCCGCGCCTGGTTGGCCGCTTCTGCGGACAGGCGAGGGGTTTTTTCTGGATCGTAGAGGTACCCAATCCGTTTCAGGTTCGGCATCATGGTATGGAGGGTGCTGAGTTGCTGTCCGATGGAAGTCTTGACCGAAATGCCGACCATGTTGTCGGCCTTGAGGTCGTACTTCGAGGGGTGAAGGACCATGCAGAATACGACCGGCACATCGAAGATCTCGAGCCGAGCCGCAATCGCGGCCTTCAATCCCACCGCGAGTACGAGATCGACGCCTGAGGCTCGTATCTTACTTGCATACTTCCGACCGGAACTGGTATCGCCCTTCAGATCATATTCGACGAATTTGGTGTTGCTCGGCATTGATGCCTTGAAACCGCTCACCGCCTGGTTATAGGCGGCAATATTGGCCGACTTGAGGATAGCAACTTCATGCGCATGGATTGGCTCGACTGAGACGGTCACGGCGAGGACGGCAAGCAGGCACACGACGATGCATCCAGCGAGGAGGCGTAACCGAGGATGGGATGGAGCCCGGGCAGACATTCGGAAAGGCTCTGCGCCCGGCGATGGTGTTGCGAGGTACGCGCTCATTCCAGTCCCGTTGCTTCCGTATTGATATCGATCAATCAGGCGATAGGCCGAATGGCATCGAGATGGAAGCAGCTCTCTTCAGCCCGATTCCGGGGCGCCATAAGGCGGAAGGCCCTTCATACTTCGAGGCGAACGCCTGAACAATGAGAGTGCCCGACTCGCGGCCTTGTTCAACAGACTGTTCGTGCCGACCACGCAGCGTCGGCGCTCGATCCTTCCGAAGCCGGGATCTCAACGATCGACGAGCGGGCGGCAGATTTCGGCTTATCTCCGGCAAGGTCACGGTGATGCCCGTGCGAGCGTATCGATGACCAGCCATCACAATTTGAGCGTCAACCAGGCCATGACTCGCCTCCCGATGAGTTCGCCGAGCGGGTGTTCTTTGTGCTCATCATCGAGCGCGTTGAAGACAGAAATGGCCGCTTCGGCCGACCGCCTGTATCCAGCCGCGGTCTCCTGTTCCCAAAAGCGGTAGCCGGCGCGAAGGTTGAGGAGGCTATAGGCTTCGACTTCGTTGCCCGGCGACTTGCCGTAGGCCTCGAAGGATGGGGCAAAGGGATAGCTCGCTGATCCGACGAAATGGAACACCGCTTCACCGCTCAAGCCATTCTCCCACTCCCCGCGCAGCCCGGCATTGACCTTTGACTGCGGTGCGCCACGCTGGGCCAGTCCCGTGATGTTCTTTGCGATCTCCTGATAGGAATAATTGGCGAATCCCGTCAGCCATGAGGCGGCCTGAAATTCCACTCCGACTTCTCCGCCGTAGATCTCTGCATCGCCTGTGTTCACGGTTCTCACGATGTTGCTCGTGGAATCGAGGCCGATCAGGTCCGAAATGCGATTGTAGAAGAAATCGGCCCTGACGCGGAGCCGGTGGCGATAGAACCAGCCTTGATAGCCGAGTTCATAGGACAGAATCCTCTCGGGATCGAGATTCTTCGACCCGAGCACGAGATTGGTCGTAGGAAGGAACGGATTAGGGACAAGTGGGACCAAGCGGGCATCCTCAAACGTTTCGAAGAGCGTCGGAGGCCGGTACGCGACAGAAGCTTGCGCCCGCAAGGTGTGGTCACGGAAGGGCGTGAAAAGAACTGCGAGACGCGGGCTGTACGTAGGATTGATTTGGCTGTGGAGATCGTATCGTACCCCCCCGACCACGTTGAGTGAGCGAATAGGAGACCATTCTCCCTGAACATACACTCCCAAACGGTCTTCGTGCCCGAAGGCGGAGGCGCAGTTACAGGAAAATGTGTTATGTCGATAGTTGATTCCATAGGTCAACTGACCCGATGCTCCGACCTTGAGCGAGTGTTGTCCCTCAACATTGTAGGTATTGCCGGCAAATGTCAGATGCGAGTTCCCGCTCGGATCCGTGGTCTTGACGCAATCCGTGGTCTGGACGCAATCTCTCAATAGGGGATGCGGCAAGGCATCACTGTCGGCGAAAAAACCGTTCCAATAGGAACGGACCAGGAAACCTCGGTTCTCGTATACAAGATTCGCGTACGGAAGTTTCACGCTTGGAGTAACCAGTGTGGTGCCAGATCCGACCACCGGCCCATCATGGGGATCCATGTAGACAAAGCCGCCCGAGACCGACACCTTCGACGGGCCCGAAAGCGCATATTCGGTCTGGCCGTTGAATTTGTAGGACCGGAATGCGAGCACATCGCGGTCGCGCCACTGATGATTCTGCTCGTACCCTCCGGACACCCGGAACTGGAGTTTCCCGCTTGAGCCGGCATGAATGGCCGAGGTCGAGACGGTCCCTATTTCCCCGCCCCCGGCCTGAAGGGTTGTGCCCTTCATTTCGTCCGGAGATTTGGTGATGATGTTCACGACTCCATCGTAGGCATTGAAACCGTACAGCGCGGCAATCGGCCCCTTGATCACTTCAATCTGTTTGATCTCAGGGAGCGTGACGGGGAGCCCCTTCCAGAATACAAACCCCTGCATATCAATGTAGACAGAGCGGCCATCGACCAGCACCAGCATTTTGTTGGCCAGCGACTGATTGTTTCCTCGCGCGCTCACGTTGAATTCGGCCCCGGTGATCTGCATCACCTCGAGACCGGGGATGCGGCGCAGGACGGTCGGCACGTCAGGGGCACCGGATTGCCGAATGTCCTCGGCTGTAATCACATACACATTGGAGGGTGCCTGAGAGATGGGTTGTTCGCGGCGTATCGCCGTGCTGACCGTTTCCTCCTCCATGAACGAGAACACCCCAGAAGATTCCTCACCTTTATCGGTTGGCTCAGAAGCGGCAAGGGTGGGCACCGCGGGTGCGATCAAGATTAGTTCGAGCACGATCGGCGCGATCGCAAGACGGGACAGAGGAAAGGTGTTGGCGTGCGGTGGAGGGTCCGATGTTTTCACGATACCCTACCCTTGAACGAACCTGTCTTCACCCGATACACCTCAAACCGGATTCCTCCGAACGATACCTGAACACAGACGATCACCGGTCGTTCTCTCCCTCAAGAGGCTTTCCGAGCCAGCACTCTGCTATGTACCTGAGTTGAGCCGTATCAAACGGCTTGAGGAGGTATGCCCTTGCACCAGCGCGGATGGCGGAAGTCACCTTTTCTCCGGCACTAGCCGCCGTGATGATCACCACCGGAACCTCTGGGTAGCGATCCCGGATCCGTGCCAACACCTCCAGCCCATCCATACCGGACATACGGATGTCCAAGAAGACGCCTCTGGGTGTGAGCCGTTCCAGTTTTTCGAGAGCCGCGCGCCCATCTGCCGCGGTTTCAACTACATAGCCGTACGACTCTAGACGGTCTTGAAGGACCTGTCTGATGTCCGGATCGTCATCCACAACAAGAATAGGTTTCCGATTCACTAGCCCCTCACGCTTCCGTATCCCTTAGGCCATCCTCTTTCCCCTGACTGGCATGTCCAAACTCTGTGCCATGCGCAAAGGCCGTCCTCCCACAGGAAGCTTGCCTTGTTGCCGTAAGATGCGCGCTGCTCCGCCGAATAAGATACACATAGCGGACGAATAGATACACCGGGTTTCTGCAACCATTCCACGCAAGAACTCTTTATCTCAGACGATCGTTTGGGTGGCGTACGGCCGATCTTCCGCCCTGCTCGCATAGAGGTTTTAGGGTCCGGCCATTACGGAACTGTGCCAGACTTCGAAGGGTGGCGATCCTTTCAGCCGGCCACACATCGCCGGCAACCGCCTATGTGCGGAACTCGATGGGAGTGCGTTGGAAGGGCCGACTTGAACAGGAGGAAGGGGGCACTTCGCGAACCTTCGAGGGAATCACGCTACAACGGCGTCCATTTTGTCGATAGCTGCGCAACCTGTCGATGGACGGCCGCGCACACGTTGGTGGAGCTCCAAGGTTTTATCCACCCTCTGTAGCAGGCCACTGCGGAGGACGAACAACGGTGGCTTCCTGCGTAGGTGGTGAAGGGTCCGCCGGCGTTGCGGAAGGCTGAGGTCCGGGTGAGGGCCAAGGCAAAGCCAGACAAATTCTTGGCTGGACCTCAACCTTGACCTCAGCCTGCCGAGCGCTGCGGTTTTCCGGGACTGGCTCTTACAGCCCAGCGAGCGTGGACCGTTGACCACTACTTGGTCTCGGGCATGACGGCAGCCTTGTACTCCTCTTCGGATATCTCTTTTACCTCCGACGACTGAAGCGTCACGAAGGCACGGGATTTTTCGTCCTTGAGCTTGATAGCCCCGCCCTTTTCGTGCTCGACCTTCGTCGTATAGTATTCTTTGGTCCCTGCCGGATCACTGACCTTGTAGTAGGTCGTGCAGCCGGCAGCCGCCAGCATGAGCGTGCAAATTCCCACTAAGAGTGATCGAGTCACCTGAATCCCAGCATCTCCTTCCGTGTCTACACTTTGAATACCAGCGATACCTCGCCCTTGAAACAGAAGCTCCCGAAAGGCACATCCGCCGAGAATCGGCCAGGGCGCGACTCAAGGAATGGGAGAGCTGACCTCAGGCACGAAATGCCGGCTTGCAGGAGGCTGAAAACGTCCGACTCAACTCTCAACATCCACTGTGGCCTTGCCGGGCGAGCTACCTTAGGACGCGGCCTGTTTACGGCTTCTTTTGCTGAGGCTTGACGGCCGCGTCAAACTCCTCTTCAGTGATCTCCTTTACCTCAGACGACTGAAGCGTCACGTTGGCACCGGACTTTTCGTCCTTCAGCTCGATCGCCCCAGTTGACTTATGCTTCTTGACTTTCGTCGTGTAGTAGTCTTTGGTCCCGCCTGACGGGTCACTGACCTTGTAGTAGGTCGTGCATCCGGTGACCAGCAGCATGATGACGCAAACTCCAAACACGAGTGATCGAGTGACGTGCATCGCAGCATCTCCTTCCTTGTACCTGTAAAGAAACTCCATTCTTGCTCCCTGTCATCTCTCAATCTTGCTGAATTTTGAGCCTTCCAAGGTCAGATTGTACATAAGACCCTTCTGGCCGAGGACGAATCCGACGATGGGTTCCTTTATTTTCGTGGTGTCGAGGGACTCACCGGCTCCGATCTTCACCAATGCGACCGAACCATCCACCCCGGCCTTCCACCCTGGACTCTCTCGGAACTTCTTCAATGCCTCTTCCTGCATGAACACGAGGACCACCGTCTTGATTTGTCCCCCGAATTGAAACCCGAATGACGCCGAGGCGATGTTGTAGTAATCCGCGGTTTTCCCACCGATCCGGAGCGCGCCTTCTCCATATTCGCCGCCGAACCCGACGCCGGCCTTCACCACTTTCGGAAGACACAGGATGCCCTTGCTACTCTTGAGGAACTCCTTGCCCCCTGCCACCTCCTTTCCGAAATTTTCCAACGCGACATCGACGCTGACGTCGATCTCTTTGCCGGTGGCGGCATCGGCCCGCTCGGCCTGCCACGAGGAGACCGACAGGAGGAAGCCGAGGGTCATCGCAACGATCAAGGTATCTCGCCCGTTGAACATCATTATCACCCCTTTCTCTAGCCAGTCATACAGGCACAATCAGAAGTGTTCGCTTTTCAGTTTTGTCTCTCGGAAGGGGAAGTCCTAATAGACCAGAATGCCTAGGGAAGTCAAGGGTGGAACGACAGAGAGAACGTCGAGCATTTGGCGGTGGGCACATCCGAGCGACGCCCGGAAGGCCTCGTCCAGCGCCCACCGATGTTCAAAGGAGTGAAATCCGCCGGGGGTCATGTAGACCGATTGGGGAAGCTCGTGCGGCGGAGCGACCTTCATCCAGATATCGTAGGCCTGCGTGTTAAAGGTCGGGATGGTCGCCTGGGCGACCGGCCAGGACCGAGGCGCTCAACGCCAATCCCGTCCGCACCAGAAAACCCCGACGGTCGATATCAGGCATGGCAGCCTCCTCTTCTTCAGCAAGATGCGCAGGAGTCGGCTTAGAGATTGTATCTCGTATCTCGCCCTTCGACGTGACTCAGGGCTGTGAGCCTGTCGAACGGTGAAACGTATTTCGCGTCCTCGGTTGAATGTTCAATTGAACATTCAACCTTGAACATTGAGCATGGCGATCGTCGAGATACGAACGACGGCCCAGACACGCGGTCAGGCCTGATAGTTTTCCATCGGAGGGCAACTGCAGACGAGATGGCGATCGCCGTAGGCTTCGTCGATGCGGCTGACGCTCGGCCAGAACTTGTTGTTCCCGAGCCAGGGGGCCGGAAACGCCGCCTGCTCGCGGCTGTAGGGACGATTCCACTCCGTGGCCGCGATGATAGTGGCGGTGTGGGGGGCGTTCTTGAGGAGGTTGTTCGTGCGCGGCTGGCGGCCGTCGATGATGTCCTGAATTTCGGCGCGGATCAGAATCAGTGCGTCGCACAGTCGATCGAGTTCCGGCTTTGCTTCGCTTTCCGTCGGTTCGATCATGAGGGTGCCGATGACGGGGAATGAGACCGTCGGCGCATGAAAACCGTAATCCATCAGCCGCTTCGCGACATCCATCGCCTCGACTCCCGCACGCTCCTTGAACTCCCGCAGATCGAGGATGAATTCGTGCGCGACGAAGCCGGTGCCGCCCGTGTACAGCACGGAGAAATGCTTCTCCAATCGCTTCGCCATGTAATTGGCGTTGAGAATGGCCACTTGCGTGGCCTTGGTCAATCCATCACGACCCATCAGGGCAATGTACACCCACGAAATCGGGAGGATGCCCGCGCTCCCGAAGGGAGCCGCGGACACCGGGCCGATGGCTTCCGGGCCCCCGAGTTTCGTCAGGGGATGGCCGGGGAGAAACGCCGCGAGATGCTGGGCGACGCCGACCGGCCCCACTCCGGGCCCGCCTCCGCCGTGCGGAATGCAGAACGTCTTGTGGAGATTGAGGTGGCAGACATCCGCGCCGATGTCACCGGGGCGACAGAGGCCGACCATGGCGTTCATGTTGGCTCCGTCCATGTACACCTGTCCGCCATGGGTATGCACGATCTGACAGATGCGCCGCACGCCTGCCTCGAACACGCCGTGAGTGGATGGATAGGTCAGCATCACCGCCGCCAACCGTTCCCGGTGTTGAGCCGCCCTATCCTCGAGATCATCGAGGTCCACGTTGCCGTGGCGGTCGCAGGCCACTGTCACGACAGTCATGCCGGCCAGGGTGGCGCTGGCGGGATTCGTCCCGTGGGCTGACACGGGAATCAGGCAGACGTCCCGATGCGCCTCTCCTCTCGACCGGTGGTATGCGCGAATCACCATCAGACCCGCATACTCACCCTGCGATCCCGCGTTCGGTTGGAGCGAGACGGCCGCAAACCCGGAGATGTCTGCCAGCCACGATGCGAGCTGTTGAATCATCTCCTGATAACCATGGGTCTGCTCCGCGGGAGCGAAGGGATGTATGCGGGCAAATTCAGGCCAGGTCACCGGCAGCATTTCAGCCGTCGCATTCAGCTTCATCGTGCAGGAACCGAGCGGGATCATGGAGTGCACCAGCGACAGGTCCTTTGCCTGCAACCGATGGAGGTACCGGAGCAACTCGTGTTCGGAGTGGCACCGGTTGAAGATCTCGTGCGTCAGATACTTGCTCGTTCTGGCCAGTGACCCGGGGTAGGTGAGGTCGATCGCGGAGGCGATATCCGACAGCTGAAACGGCAGCCGGTCATGCCCCACGAAAATTTCGAGCACCCGGCGGACCTCGTCCTCCGCGCTGACTTCGTCCAGGGACAGTCCGATGGAACCGTCGTCATACAGCCGGAGATTGATTCCCTGTTCCTGTGCCCGCAACACGATCTGATCGGCTTGACTCTTCGCGACCGGCACGCGAACGGTGTCGAAGAATATTTTCGGAAGCACGTCGAATCCGAGCCTTCGCAGCCCCTCCGCCAGGAGTAACGTGAGTCCGTGCACGCGCTCGGCAATACGGCGCAGGCCTTCCGGTCCGTGGTGGACGGCGTACATGCCGGCCATCACCGCCAACAGGACCTGGGCCGTACAGATATTACTCGTCGCTTTCTCTCGTCTGATGTGCTGCTCGCGTGTCTGAAGCGAGAGGCGGATAGCCGGTTTCCCCGTCACATCTCTGGACAGGCCGACGATTCGACCGGGCATTTGCCGTTTGTATTCGTCCCGCGTCGCCAGGAAGGCGGCATGAGGTCCGCCGAACCCCAGCGGGACGCCGAACCGCTGGGTCGACCCCACGGCAATGTCAGACCCGAAATCGCCCGGTGAACGGAGCAGCGTGAGCGCGAGAAGATCCGTTGCGACCACCACCAGGACGCCGGCCTCGTGTGCTTGAGTCACCAACATGCTGAAATCGCCGACATAGCCGTCCGTCGCTGGATACTGCAGGAGAATGCCGCAAAGTCTGGCGCTCGAACAGTCGACAGCGGTGGTGGCGCCGGTCCGGATCGCGATGCCGAGCGGTTCGGCTCTGGTCCGCAGGACGGCGATCGTCTGCGGGTGACAGTCGCGCGAGACGAAGAATTCCTTTCGTTCCCGACCCGCGGCGCGCGCGATCGTGTAGCACATCGCCATCGCTTCAGCGGCTGCGGTCGCTTCATCCAAGAGGGAGGCGTTCGCCAGAGGCAGGCCGGTCAAGTCTGCGACCATGGTCTGGAAATTGAGGAGCGCTTCCAGACGACCTTGCGCGATTTCGGCTTGATAGGGCGTATACTGGGTGTACCAGCCCGGATTCTCCAAAATATTCCGCTGAATCACCGCGGGTGTCACACAATCGTAGTATCCCATCCCGATGAGTGATCGAAAAACCCTGTTCCGCGAGGCGATGTTCTTCAGCTGACTCAGCACCGCCTGTTCGCCGCGATGAACAGGAAGGTCCAGGGGTGTGCGAAGCCGAATGTCGCCGGGAACCGTCGCATCGGCGAGGGCCTCGAGCGACTGCAGTCCCAACGTCGCCAACATTTCCTTGACATCGGCGTCCGTCGGACCAAGGTGGCGGTGAAGAAACGTGTCGCTTGGGTTGAAAAAATTGCCGGTCGTCATGAGCGCGTCGTGCCTTCTGGTTGGTGATGTCACTGAACGAGATGGATGTCGATCGGAAGAGTACCATGGCATGTGCTCTTTTCCAAGAGACTCCTCGGGCCCCTCCCTCCGGCGCCGATCCTGACTTCCGGGGCACGGCAGAGCCCTGCCCGTCCCATGACTTTGATTGCTTTCCACATGGATTGCGCTATCGTTGACTCAATCATTCGTTGCACGCGGAGCCGGCACCCGATGACATCGACAGAGGCACGACCCGGAGAGAACGGCATGCAGGGTGAACAGCCGCGTCCCGCGCCCGGCCACGCCCGCATCCTCGCGGTCGGCCTGGGCATCGCGACCCTGGTCGCCGCGAGCGGTTACGCGCTCCTGAGCGGATTGGCCCTGTCGACGAATCCCTTCGCGGCCAAGTCTGAATCGATGCGGAACAACGCGGAGTTGTCGCGCGGGTCGTCCGCACCTGCCAAGCCGGAGCGGCGGTTGAGCCGTGAATCGATCGATCTCCTTCTCGATGCCCTCGATCAGGCCATGCGGCAAAAGGAGCCCGAGGGGGTCCTGCGACACCTCGCGCCCGATGCCACCATCACGATTCATATGAGGCAGGGGACGCAGCAGCAGACCGCGATCCTCACGCGCGAGGAGTACGGGAAGAGCCTGGTCATGGGGTTCGCCTTCCCTAGCGCGAACGACTTCAGCCGCACAACCACCACGGTGTCGCTCGCGCCGGATGAGCGGAGCGCCAAGGTGATGTTCAAGTCGACAGAGACGCTCAGGCAGGCACAGCGTGAGTTCACGATCGAGGGCGACATCACGCTCGTCGTGAAAATTCGTGACGACAAACCGGTGATCACGTCTCTCGAACAGATCGTCCCCGGCGATTCAACGTGATCGGCTGGGATCAGGATGCCCGGCCGCTTTCCCTTCCTTCTCGCGGAGCGCCCGCTCCGCCGCGCGAATACGCTCACGTCCTCCAGTTCGGTATTTTGGTATAATCATCCTCCCGTACGGAATGCCGATGCGTGTCCTCGTCATCGAAGACGAATCGAAGGTCGGATGCTTCATCAAGCGGGCGCTTGAGGAAGAAAGCTACGCCGTCGACCTCTGCGAGGACGGGGCCAAAGGTCTCGACATGGCGCTCGCAACCGACTACGACCTTCTCGTCGTCGACCTGATGTTGCCGTCGATGTCGGGGCTCGACATGCTGAAGCGCGTCCGTCGGGAGCGCATCCAGGTTCCCGTCTTAATTCTGTCGGCGCAATCCCAGATCGACCAGCGGGTCAAAGGGCTTGACGCCGGCGCCGACGACTACTTGACCAAACCGTTCGCCATCGACGAACTCTTGGCGCGCGTGCGCGCGTTGCTCCGTCGTGGCGCAACCGAAAGCCCCGGCATTCTCCAGGTGGACGACTTGATCCT
>Ga0233416_10000437_pt1 | contig 12826 bp, 15 predicted proteins | sample Sediment_Towuti__2_FD_188638 | JGI IMG/M metagenome (GOLD analysis project Ga0233416, IMG submission 188638) | Sediment microbial communities from Lake Towuti, South Sulawesi, Indonesia - Sediment_Towuti_2014_0_MG | ecosystem: Environmental > Aquatic > Freshwater > Lake > Sediment | place... | reverse complement strand
TGACAATCAATGAATATGAAACATCAGTAATGAGGACATGGAATAAAACACCAAGTTGGGATATGCAACTTGTTAACGTAGCACTAGGCTTGGGAGAATCAGGAGAAGTTCAGAATTTAGTTAAGAAGCTAATTCTTCATAAAAGAACGGTTCCTATTGAATTGATTTGGGATGAATTAGGCGATGTGCTTTACTACGTTGTGGCCGCGTGCCAAATTACAGGAACATCTGTAGAAACAATTATGGAAATGAATAGGAAGAAGTTAGAAGAAAGGTATCCAGGGGGATTTAAGGAAGGAGTTAATTAGATGGCAAAAGAAACAATGATAGTAGCACGTCACCGATTATACATGCCCGCGAAACATGGACCATTTAAGTGTAGTGAATGTGAATATTTTTATAGTAATTCTGATGAGCGCGGTACTTGTGAACAAAAAGATTTAGTAGATGTCGCGGAAGATTACGGACTGGAAGTTAAACAAGGAAAAGCTGAAGTAGAGAAAAATGCATGTTGTGATTATTTCGAAAACTATAGGATGTAGACTATGAAAAAGAGAAATCCACAAGATGCAACGTTGCGTAATATTAGAGCATTAAAGAAAGAGATTTCTTTAATAAGAAAGCAGATTAGATTAATTGCAGATGTACTAGGACAATTAGTAAAGGAAAAGAAAAAGAAATGACATCACAATGCCCAAAATGCCAACAGAAGTTTGAAGTGGATAAGCAGGATGTGAAGTGCCCGAATGGTTGTGGAACTTACCTAATAAGGATTAGCAAATGACTGAAGAACGCGCCAGAGAAATTCTGAAGGAATATATAGAGGGAAAAAATTTAATTTGGAATGCAGGAACCCATTCAAAATATCTAAATTGGTGGGCGGGCACAGATCATGTAGTATTAGATGATAGTTTTAGCATTGAAGAATTAGAAGCAATTGTTTATTGGATGAAAACACATACGATAGGAAATAGTAAATGATTGTAAAAATTCAAGTCCTAGAAAACAACCTATCAAAACCCGTAGCAGAATGGTTATTGAATTGTCCTAGTGAAGCTATTGGAGTTAAAGTATATAAGTTAGAAAACAACTACTGGCTTGACAGCAATTGGGTAGAAAATAAAGATTTAATGAACTCATCGGTTATTGGAAACAAATAAAATGCCACCACATCCTGATCGCGTACGAAGAAACTACGAGCATAAACATGAATGCATACTAGTTTATTATGATAATAAAATTATGAAACAATGCAAACTTTGCGGAAGGTTAATATCTATCTACTATAATTCTGAACCCCCATTCCAGCAGCAGAAAGAGGACCAAGCCACGGGACTAAACCAGGTTCTTCATGAGCAACTTCCCAAACATCCTGCATAAACATTGGAATGAATAGTTTAGCTGCTTCTTCTTTAGTACCAGTATCAGGAAAATGATCAGCTAAGGGATCAAATATATCCCAAGCGAAATTAGGTATTGGCGCGAGTTTATTAGCACCAAATCGCGCCAGTACTTTACCAGCAGTATCTTGTCTATATTTAGGTTTATCCATCGGTGTCAATGGATGCAAAAGTAAATCACGTCCAATTTGTGTAGTATTACCAGTACTAGCACTAGTAGTTTGTCCTCTCAAAAAGCGAGTTGCCGCGACTAGATACTGTTGAAATCCCGCCGGTGGATCTACACGAATATTTCCAAATCTTAACTTTCCAAAGTCCGATGATGTGGGATCAAGAGATGTTTCACCTAATCCGCTATATGCTCCAAGTCCTGATATTGTTCCCCAAAATGCTGCGGTTGACAGCAAAGAACGAATATATTGCTTGCGAACAAACGGATCAACTTTCGCGTAGGTCATTGGATTTAGCATATTAACGCGAGAGGCAATCATTCTTGGAGAATAGAATATTCCATTCAAGTAGACTGCTGCTTGCTCTGCTTTTCCCAATGAACCCCTGCCAGTAGCATCATTCACATAGTTAGCAATTTGCTTTGCTAACACATAATTATTCTTTGGGTCCAATCCAGCGCGCTCTGCATCTCTCATTAACGATGCAAATGAATCCATTCGTAGCTTGTTTAGGAAAGCCGCGTAAGCACGATTTGATGCATGAACACCTGGAATCTTTTCAGCCCAGTTGCTCATAATTGCTTCTTCTCTACGTGTTAAATCAAGAAGATCAGTTAGAGCAAGCTTTATGTTTTTATGAGTTGCAATACCATAATAAGGATTATCAACAATAGATTGCATTACGCCTTGATACGCATTCTCAGATAATCCAGATTTAATCATTGACGGCCAAGAAGTCCACCACTCCTTTCTACTAATCATTGGTAGACCTTGACGTAATGGAGCAGAGATGTCCATGCTACTTTGAATAGCACGCGGTAAGTTAACCATTTCTTGTAGGAAGCGACGTTTAACATCTATCTTTGGAAGGGTAGTTAAATCATGAATGAATTGTTCTCCAAAGATATTCTTCAGAATATTCAATTCATGTTGCTGAGGTACTTCACTTCCTTCCAATAGTTTAGTTAATCCTTCTCTTGCGTGGATTCGCTTAAATTCATCATCAGTTGCAAAATCATTAATCGCTCGGAATAGAGATGTTGTTTCATCTTGATTCAATTGCATTTCAACTGGAATTACCTTCTCATATTCTCCTGCTAGCGCGCTTTTCTGTTTATTAAATTCCTCAACGCTTTCCGGTTTAATTTTCTTTGCTTCAAGAATTCTTTGACTTTTTTCCGCAGTGTAGATTGCTTCTTGCTCATTTCTTAACTTTTGGCTAAGATTGAAATACTTCTGTAGCTTATTAACTGCTCCTTCTGCGGCTGGCGTTAATTGTGGTTTTGGCAGCGGAACTCTAGCAGTATTAAATGCAGTTCCACCACCAAATGTTCCATACCAACCGCCTACTGCTTCCAGCGCGCCCATTGCTTTTTCTGGTAAAGTTTCACCATGAATAAGGTTTTCCGCACCTTCAGCAATCACTGGAGCGCTTAACAGTCTACGACCTACTTCAACACCTTTCTGTAATCCTTTTAATCCAGCTTTAGCTGCTAAACCTTCCGCGCCAACAGCACCCATTGTCGCTAAATTAACTGGTGTTGCAAGAGAGCGTAATGATTCTAAACCAAATTCACCAGCCGCTCCGAGATAAGGATGTTCCTTTTTAAACTCCTCTTGCGCGAGTTTGAATTTAGGAGTAAATTCTGGTGCTAATGAAGTTGTAGCGGCATCCCATGTTCTTCTAAGAATACCTTCTTGAACTGGTTCTGCATTTTCCTGAGGAATAAATTTATCACCTTCCCATTTACCACCATCCCATGAACCTTTAGAGTATTTAGACTCTATAGAAAATGTTGGATGGCCATGCTGTTTATAGGTATCAGGAAAATGTAATATATTTCCAGGTGGATGCGGCGCGCCCTTAGTTTCCTTCCAAAATCCTCTATAGTCGTAATAAGAATCTGGATGGTCAACATCAGTGATTTTATTAGTTTTGGCCCAATTCTGAAATGAGGATTCCTCGCTTGGCGTTAATTTGGTTGTTTCATTTGGTTTATTGCTAATTGATATAGATATCTCAGCAGGTCGTAAATCAAATTCCTGCTTTTGGGGTTCAACTGGTTGTAGGTCAAACTTTTGTTCTTGAGGCATTATTTGACCTTATATCCCTTTCCCTGCGGACTCTTAAGAAAAGCGTCTACTTGCTCTTTCGGTAATGTAAATTCCTTGCCATTTGGATCAAGTAGTGAAACCCTTCCTGCTTCTGTAGTTCCACTAGTTTCACCAGCTAACATATAATCGCGTGCATCTTTAGCCATCTTTTTCTTAGCCGCTGAACTCCAACCAGATGGCTCACGAACTGTAACAATACCACTATTAATAGTGATTATATCCTTCCATTCAGGATGTTCTAGCAACGCTTGATTCGCTCTATTAACTCTACGCTTTTGTTTAGATGCTTCACTTTCTGGTTTCGCGCCAGCAGGAGTTCTACCAGAACGCGATAAAGGATTAACACCTGGAACAGTCTGTTTAGTCTTTCTTGCTTCCGCGGCTCTTGCAGCAACAACTTCCAAATCTGCTTTCTTACGCGCTTCAATCTCTCCAAGCTTAAGATCCTTACGCATCTGCGGAGTCAGGTGAATACCTTTTATTGGTTCGCCTTCTGCATCGTAAACATATTCAGCTTGATTTGTTTCAGGATTTCTAGTAAACAAGAAACCATCTTTATCTTCTTCCATCTTACGATTTGGATTTCTCTTACTCCAATCATAAGCGTTTGCTCTCTGCTGAGAAATCTTCCTTCGTTTCTCCATGTCTTCCACTCTTGCTTCATCGTACTTTTCTTTTCTCCTGACTTCTTGTCTTCTTGTTTGTGCATTGTATATAGACGATTCGCGCAAACGTTCCCAATTACCTCGTCTACCTTCTATTTCAGCCATCTTCTCTAATGGCTCAAGCTTACGTTCCCAATCTTGCATTCTCTCAAGATGTGGTCTATTAGCCACTCCGTAACTAATCTTTTGAGCGGCTAATGGATCAGTTTGTATTCCAATTGGTTGGCCGTGATAATAAGTCCCTGGACCAGTCGCAGCCATACTAGCCAAACCACCCATAATTCTTCTAAGCATAGATGGTTCAGTTCTTTGTGGCATTGCCTGTAAATGTGCTTGCAATGCATCTAATGCTTGTGTGCGCGGTTGTTGGAATATTGATTCCAATGGTGATAATCCATACATATCCGCTTCGGGAATATCTGGTGCTGAACTAGAAGTATCACCAAATAATCCTTCAAGGATATTTCGTGCTAGTAGGTCTTGATTAACAAAATCATCCATAACTAACCACCATATCCTACAGGATTGGATGTATAGGCACCTGGTCTTAGATTACCACCACCACCACCAAATATCGCACTAATAGGATTCATTACTGCACCAGCAAGACCCATTACAGAACCAATATTACCCATTGCTTGAGCGAAATTACCAGGAACATCTGCTGCTGCTCTCTGTGCTTGCATTCTTCCCAATGCTAATTGATTTTGCATTTCCTGATACTGTCTCAAACCAGCATTAGTAGCGTTACGAATATTACCAAATGTACTAACTGCTCCAGGTGTTGTTCCAAACAACTGATTCATTCCACTCAAACCAGAAAGCTTACCACGTTGCACTAATTCAGCAATCATTGCTTCCGCGTTCGTTGCTGCATCAGCCGCATTAGCAGATTGCTCTCGCATCATTTTAGCATATGCGGGAGCAAAGTTAGGCATGTAACCGCCAGTTAATGCTTTCTGACGTTGTAGATTGCCTAACGCATTACTATACATTGCCCGTATGGGCGATACAGAACGCGCTCGTATATTTGCTAAATCTTCTGCACTGAATCCGCCAGTTCTAGCGAAATCAGTCCACATGCCCATTTGCTGTGGTAACTGTTGTTCAGTCCAATCCGCCATCCTAGTATAGCGATTTTGGTCCGCTTGATTTTGCAGAAGTTCATTTTGGCGGAAGTTTTCAAGGTTGTTCTGTGCGATACCACCTTGATAATCAATCGCGTTTTGAACTTTCTTCTTATCACCCTTAGCCATGCCTTCTCCTGCTACATCAGATGTTAAGATATAATGCTTCTCTGTCGCAGTCTTGAAAGCCCTGTTGTTTTAGAGCTTTAACCCAATTAACATCGATGGCCTTGACGAAAGCATGAATCTGGTCAATATTATAATTACCAGCAGTAAAAATCATGCATTGAAGCGCGTTAAGCAAGGCTCTTTTTCGCGCCCAAACACTTGCATCTAAATCTGTTATTAAGATCCCTTCTGCAATCAATCGAACTCCACCACCTAGAACTATCTTATCATTCTGTTCTTCCACAAATTGCATTACAAAATTGTGGTCGAAATCAGGAAAAGGAAAATCATAAAACTTCTCATGAATTTCCTTTAACCGATCTATGTCAGAAGAACGAAGATTACGCAACACCTATTTCGCCTTCACCCTGGATCGATACTGCTGTTGTGGTATTAGACCCACCAACAAGAAAGTCAGCAGTATCAAATCTCATTATTCCAAACCAATCATAAACACTATTGGCTGCAATTGATAAGCCTTGACCAATAACTTCAGTTCCTGCCGCGTTCGCTCCTGTAGCACCTTTCCAGAATGATACAGTAACCGCGCCAGCAGTTTTATTTACTAGTCTTATATGCTTGATAACAGTGTAAAGGTTTCCACTACCACCACCATTCACGCCACCAGTAGTTGTACCAGGATTATGAATGTTAGTAGTAAGTGTAGTCGTTAGAGCAAGTGGACCAAAATTAAAGACTTTATTCTGTGCCATTTATTTTACCTCTTAGAAAGCAGCAACTTCAGCCCAACCAAGTTCAACAGTAACAGTAACAGTTCCAGTTGCTAGCGCGGTTGGTCCCCAAGTAATTAGAATACCTTCACTCGCCGAAAGAACAAGTGGATGGATATAGTTATTCTCCGCATTTGTTAATTCTCCACCCCCATTAGTTCCTAGACCTACAAGACCTGACGCGCCAATGTTAATTGCGTAATGAGGATTCGCGTCAACAGTTTTAGTTCCGCCAGTTAATCCAGCAGCCGCGCTCGCTACGTCAAGATTAGCGACAAGAGAACTATTCATATTAGTTCTTGCTTTTTGGTTATTGCCACTAATAGTAACTACTGTAGCATTAGTAGCATCACGCGCTGTATATCCTCGTGCGACGTTAAGCACGATAGGATCATTTCTTTGTGCAGTTACTGCGGTAACAACAGTAACAAATGCACGTGCTCTTAACAACACCAAAAAGTTAGTTGGATCAGTCCATCTCAATGCTGCTAAGTGTGAGTTAGCAGCAGGCGCGGCAGCAGTAGTTACCGCTACAGCTCTATAGTGGCCAAGAATTTTACCTTGAAGTGTTTGGTAATCAAGCGGTCTAAGAGATTGCCTTATGGATTTAAATGTTGGATCAACTTCTGCAATTACGCCGGGATTGATTTGTGATTCAATGAACGCCATTTAATCTCTCCATTAAAAAATGCCAAAAGGAACATCAGAACCTTGCGCACCAGACACATATTTGCTGGCCCCCATAGCTAGTGAAATTCTTGAACTAGCTGGGGTATTAGATGGAACATTTTCCCAGCCGACTACATCTGTTGGTAACCATAATGCTATTCCATTTGGATCGTTATTAGTTACTGTGTTACCAACAAATGGAACTATTGGACCACCAGCTATTGAAGCACCATTCTTAAATAAGGTTAATGTTCGAGATCTACCAGTACCAGGCGCAGCTGTAATCTGGCCATAAGTACCTTGCAATTTATAAGTAGTTACTGCTGCGCCATATGTAGATGAAGCAATACTATTAACACTACTAGCCCAACCACTAAAGCCATCTTGCCAGCCGTTCATTGTGGTATGAAAACGTGTAGCGGATTGAGATGCAGCACCAAAGTCATTAAAACAAATGATGAACGAGTTTTTATCAGTAGAAGTCACATAAGTAGCAAATGTAACTCCAGCACTTGCAGTGGGAGTATTTGCCGGAACACATTCCATATAGAATCTGTCACCAGGTAGAGCAGATAATACGAATGTTGCGCTACCACTAGTTGCTGTTTCAAATATTAAAACTTGAGTATTAACTGTTCCTGAAGTACCATCTTGTTTAATACCGTTCTTATAAATAGTAAACGTAAAACTTTTACCAGAAGCTGCCGCGCCTGGTGCCGCAACTAATCGAAATACAGCACCTGTAATTGTGCAAGGAATAGGACAAACACATTCTTGGTTAGCTGCTGTTGAACTCCAACCAGAAGTTTTATCTGTAAATATGGGCTTGTAAGTAGTAACAGTGTTTGAAGGATCATCGCTATATGATAAGTATTGTGACTCACCATCCACAGCGCTCTCAAATTCCCAAGCAAGGCTAAGATTTCCAGTAGCAGCAGGTGTACCTGATGGCGTTACCTCAATAGTTACGTTATCTCCAGGTGAGACACTGAAAGAATCAGGATTAGAAACCCTGTTCTTAGTTTCTGATAAGAACAAATCATAACCAATGTAAGCTCCAGCTTTCCTATATCTAAAATTATAACTTTTACCAACTCCAGGCGCGTTGGCAACTGTTATAGCAACATTCTTTGCAGTTCCATTTAATGCAAGTCTCTGATTTGCTGTCGATTCAAAAACGTTATTAAATATGCTTGGGCGAAAATCGGCATAACGTACAGCAGTAGTAGAGGGATTCGACGAAGCGGGAATCATTATACTTACCATCTGTGTTATAATAGCCATTATGGAATAGAAACTAATAAAGTTACTTGAGCTTTAGTTAATCCAGTTACCGATTGAACATTAAACGCGTAAACATCATCCTTAAGAAATGCTGTATTCCATCCAGCCAAACCTATCATCGAATTCTGTTTAGCACCCGCTAAAGTTATATAATTATAACCTGTAATAGAATTACTAGAAGTGGGTGGATAACTATAAAAATTAGTTTTCCATACATCAATACTAATACTTCCTGATGTTGCTGGAGTAGATGTATCAGCAGATTGAACATATGCCTGAAGTAATGTTCCATTAGCAGGCATAGGTGGAGTATATCCTTTAAGACCAGTACCAATAACTGTTATACCATCTCCAATAGTAAACCCAAATGAGCGGTATGTAGTTCCAAAAGCTAAATTAAGAGTGCTAAGAGGATTTAACTGACAGAGAAATTGGAAGTTATATTTTCCTCTAACACGAGTTATACTATTCCATCTTACACGCAATTTCTTTCTACTTACAATTTCACCAGTGCAGTTAATATAATCCCATTCAGACTCATCACCAATATATCCACGTCCTTTAATTACACCACCAGCCATTTCAACTAATACAGGTTGGCCTACTTGCGCGATTGTAAATGGAATAAACACTTCATGATCAAATCTACCACTTCTAGCATTTCTACGTCCAGCAGTTACTTCAGCAGTAAATCTTTCAAATCTCATTCCCTGAGAAGGACCAACTAAACCTTGTGGCCCTTGATTACCAGGTAATCCAAATTGAAAAAATCCATCTTCACCAGGTTCTCCATCTTCACCCGGAGCACCAACTCCATCTCTACCAGCAGCACCAGTTGCACCAGCAGCACCATCTCTACCAATAGCAACAAATGTATCTCCATCAGCACCATCTTCAGCAGTAAGAAATATTGCTGGACCTTGTTCTCCTTGTGTACCAGAAGTACCATCTATTCCAATTCTTCCAGGCGGACCGGCATCACCTTCAGCACCGTCTTCTGCTAACATAAATAATGCAGGACCAGTTTCTCCAATACTTCCTGGTGTTCCCGGTGTACCTGGTGTTCCTTGTGGTCCTGGCATAGATATAACTTCTTCTTCACCAGGTTCATCTAATACTACTAATATAGAATTTGCTGGAGCACCAGTAGCACCTGTAGCACCAGTATCGCCTTTTAATCCAGGTGGACCAATATCACCATCTCCACCACCGCCACCTTCATCTAGAAATGTAGGTATTAATAATTGCTGACTACTGCTATTGTTAATTGTAGTACTAAGTGATGCAACGGTTGCTGATAGTGCATTAATTCCATCAACCGCGGAACCAAGATTTTTCAATAATCCTAAGATAACTTGATATACAGCATTATTCTCTTTCTGCAATCTACTACTATCCAATGCAGATTGCAACCGCATTGTATCAAACTGCAAGAAGTCAGAACGAAAATTACTAGGCACCGGCGTATTGACTCCAAAGCTGCTTAGTAAAGACGATTACTTTAGCTACTGACATAAATTCATCTATTGCAGTAGTTTCACCTTTAAGCATCATCCTCTGGCTAATAAAATTAGCTAAGACTACAGGTTCCCTATCAGTAGTAGTTTGCATTGCTAATGGGGTTAGTGTATGACTACTTACGGATGATAGAGATAACATAGTCATCCTTAAATTGCCAGTTCCAGTAAGGCGCAATCTTACTGCATTCCAATGCATTATCGATTCTTCCTTACCGTCGCTTAATGGAGACAATATAAAGTATGGCATTATGGTATCTTAAAATTTCCAGTTACCGTTGTAGGCGGATTACCAGGAGTTATTGACGTATATATCGTATCGTGCGTTAATCCGGGCGTCAATTTATATACACCAGAATAAGTTCCAGAAAGAGGATTCAATGCTACACGAGTAATAAAGAATGGACATGATTCACTATGTCCAAATCTTACAGGAGAAGCGGTTGCGGCTGGTCTAAAATAACCAGCTTCATATTCAGTAATATTATTTATGTCTGTTAATATTACGCCATCACTAATTCTAATATTTCTAAATCTATCAAATCCATCAACAACTCCAGCAGTCAAATTTTTAGTCCATAGCCAAATACTATTTGGATCATCAATGGCCATTGCCATGCGAACATCTTGTCCAACATCTCCAAAATTAAAAGTGTTAAGAATAGTGCCAGATGAATCGAATACCCTAACAAACAAATCCTTTCCAGACCCGCCGCCTCTATATCCAGCTACAATCTTTCCATCCGAAAGAGCATGTAGTGATTGATCTTGAACCGCATAATTCGGAACTCCAGCAGCAAAATCACTCATTGCGATATTATTGATTATATCAAATCTTTTGATTGGACCATGCATAACAGCATGATAATAAAAAATTGTATCATCTTGTCTAACTGCAAGAGCTTTAATACTACTGTCAGCAATAACGAAACTATTACCAAGAGTTCCATCAGCAAAGAATGTTTGGACTGTTGTAGTATTCTTTGTATAATAAAATTTATTACTCATGTTACAGGTTAATCCTGTAGCATTAGCAGCAATTGTAGCTAGAATGTTATATTGATTATCATATATTCTTATTGGATTAACCGGCGCGCCTTCATTATCCGCACTTAGTGCTAATATGCCATTTGTTAATATTGCCGCAGCTTCACCAGCAGTAGGATTATTAATTATAAAATTAAGTGGTAATCCAGTACTACTACTCAATAGAGCAATAGGAAGTAATTCCGTATCGTCATTAACTCCAATAGAGCCAGCAGGAACTATAGCATTAGAAGCTCTTAATACGTTGATTGCTAATGTTGCTGGTTGAACATTCCCTGCTGAACGAACACTAAAATATCGAGTGGTTCCTGGCGGCATTGCAATTTGTAATGGTTTATTTGGAGATGCTCCACCATGATAACCATCATATTGCGTTACGCCATCAGAATTAAAAACTCTTACAGTAGGAGAATAACCGCCTAATGCACCAAAAGCCCAAAATCCTATAACATTATCACCTGCTTGACCTGTATATTTGTACCAAATACCATCAATAATATCTGCATCTATAGCATTAAATGATGCTGGCGCGTAAGGCAACAGAGTTGATATATCAATTGCTGACGCGAATCCATTAGCATTAGCAGGCGGTAATGGACCAGGACTAGTAAAAGAAATTGCTCCATTCGCTGTCCATGTATGACCATTACCTGACAAATCAGTAAGAGTTCCGGTAACTTGTATTGGAGTATCAGTAAAAAGATTAGTAGCCAAAACAGCAGTATAAGCTGCCATCTCAGCTTGTAATTCAGTGAGAGTTAGTTTACGTTGCCAATCCCTAAAGTATTCTACCGCGTTATTAGAAGTATCGCTAACGGTTCCATCCCAACCTGCCGCTTGTCTGTCAAACGTTACTGCACTAAAATCAAGTGTAATTGTTCCAAGAGATGCTAAATTAGAAGGAGTTGTGCCTTGATAAAGAGTAAATACTTTAGAAGTAGAATCGTATGTAATAGCAAAGAAATACCAAGTTCCAGTAGTTAAACTAGTAGAACTAGTAATATTTTGAGTAGAACTCCCATTATCTACCCATAACTGAATTGTCTGATTAGGTTGAACTGGACCTAAGAAAATGTATGGAACGCCAGCTTGGTACAATTGATAAAATGTTCCATATTGAGTACCAGTTAGCGCGACAGTTCTTTTAGCCCAAATACAAACAGTCCAATTTGAAGTCATTGAAAGGAAGGTACCAGAATTTCTGGTAAGTCCTTCACTTTGAGCGTTCATCAAGATAGCCATTATTTACCACGCCAAATCCAAAATAGACAATACAAAACAAAAAGGGTGGACCAAAAAAGCATGTACCAAAACGGTGGTTCTACGATTTTCATTATAGTGCTTCTGCGGAACCGATAAGTAACGTGTCCGTATTATATAGTGCTATAGTATTAGTACTAATGTCAAATCTCCAAGGAATCCACTTAATTTCCTTAGCAGTCAAATTCAATGCATAATCACCCATCAACATCTTTCTATCAGGCAACGTTAGATAAAGACGTTGATTAATAGTATCATTCATTATCTGAATGTTAAGAAATGATGACCTATCAAGATCCAACCAAAAGTCCTTAATCTTCCAAGTTAGTTCATTATTCGGACGAGAGAATATACCATTAAATAGCATCACTCCCGAATAATCAACTACAATCAAATATTCAATATTAACTCCACCACTATCCAGTACTAATGCCAAGCCATGAGGTGAAGCTCCACATCCATTATCTACAATTGTTAATGGCCAATTCGCAGGAGTATCACCGTTATCTACATAACTGAATGTTCTAGTTGGCTTGAATAGGTATAGGTTATCGCGATATTCCTGTCCATTCGATATTGCAATTCCATCTAAAGGAACGATAAGTAATCCATCAATTTGATTAACAGCTTCTGGTTCACCAACCGCGCTGACACGAGCAACAGATTTATTATC
>Ga0233416_10000436_pt1 | contig 12847 bp, 11 predicted proteins | sample Sediment_Towuti__2_FD_188638 | JGI IMG/M metagenome (GOLD analysis project Ga0233416, IMG submission 188638) | Sediment microbial communities from Lake Towuti, South Sulawesi, Indonesia - Sediment_Towuti_2014_0_MG | ecosystem: Environmental > Aquatic > Freshwater > Lake > Sediment | place... | reverse complement strand
AAGAACCGCGGCGCGACGCCCGCGGCGGCGGTGAGCGAGCGCTGCGCGGCCTCGATCTCGTGGCGCAGGCGCCACGGCCCGTACCACCCGAACGCCGTCGAATGCCGCTCGCTGTGGTTCTCGACCGAGTGGCCGCGGCGGACGATCTCGCGCACGAGCGCCGGATGCGCCGCCGCGCGCTCCCCGACGCAGAAAAAGCTCGCCGTGGCGCCTCGGGCGTCGAGCATGTCGAGGACGCGGGGGGTCACCTCGGGATCCGGTCCGTCGTCGAACGTGATCGCGACCTCGCCGCGGCGAACCGCCGCGTCCGGGAGCCGGACCATGACCGGGCCGAGCAGCTGGCTGCGCGGCGCGAAGCTCGCGGCAAACAGCACCGCGTGATTCGCGAGCAGCCCTACCCCGATCCAGGGCCATTGCTCGGGCCGCCACGCCAGCGCGAGCGCTCCCCCGACATGCAGTGCCGCGGTGACCTGCAGCGCGGGCGCCGGGCGCCAGCGCGCAGCGGGTCGCGCGGCGTCGGTCTCGCGCGGGGCGCTGAGCGGCTCGGTCGGCATGTCGTTCGCCATGTGGTGCGACACTTCCCGCGCGCGATTATCCCCGAGAGCCGCCCCCGCGTTACGGCGGAAGTGATAGATTTGCGGCCAGCCGGCCGCAGGAGTCGCCGTTGTCCTCGTCCCGCCCCCCCTCATCCGCTGATCCCCGCCGTTGCGACGTGCTGGTGATCGGCGGCGGTCCGGCGGGATCGACGATCGCCACCCTGCTCGCGCGCCGCGGCCGGCAGGTCGTGGTCCTCGAGAAGGACCGGCATCCCCGTTTCCACATCGGCGAGTCGCTGCTGCCGCTCAACCTCCCGCTCTTCGAAGCGCTCGGCGTGAAGGACGAGGTCGAGCGCATCGCGATGTTCAAGTACGGCGCGCAGTTCAACTCCGCCGAGCACGGCAAGTCGATCACCTTCGAGTTCGCCGACGCGCTCGACCCGGCGTGGCCGCACGCCTACCAGGTGCGCCGCTCGGAGTTCGACCACCTCCTGCTGCGGCACTGCGCGGCGAGCGGCGCGACGGTGATCGAGGGGACGCGCGTTACCGACGTCGATCTCGCCGCGCGCGACGGCGTGCTGGCCACCGCGCAGGGCGAGGGTGGGACGCAGGGCTGGCGCGCCGCGTTCCTCGTCGATGCGTCCGGCCGCGACACCTTTCTCGCGAACAAGCTCGGCATCAAACGCCGCAATCCGAAGCACAACAGCGCGGCGCTGTTCGGCCACTTCACCGGTGCGCACCGCCTGCCGGGCCGCGAGGAAGGGAACATCAGCATGTTCTGGTTCCCCCACGGGTGGTTCTGGTTCATTCCGCTGAAGGACGGCACGACCAGCGTCGGTGCGGTCTGCTGGCCCTACTACCTGAAGACCCGCAAGACCGACCCGACGACCTTCTTCCTCGACACGATCGCGCTCAGCCCGAAGCTCGCCGAGCGGCTGCGCGACGCGCAGCTCACCGGGCCCGCGACCGCGACCGGCAACTACAGCTACTACGCCGGGCGCATGGCCGGCGACCGTTACATCCTGATCGGCGACGCCTACGGGTTCATCGACCCGGTGTTCTCGAGCGGCGTGTACCTCGCCATGAACAGCGCGTTCCGCGGCGCCGAGGTCGTCGACGGCTGCCTGCGCGACGCCCGCGCCGCGCCGCGCCTCGCGCGCGAGTTCGACCGCAACGTCCGGCGCGGCCTGCGGACGTTCTCGTGGATGATCTACCGCATGACCTCGCCGGCGATGCGCAACCTGATCATGGACCCGAAGAACGTCCTCGGCATCCAGTCGGCGGTGATCTCGTTTCTCGCCGGCGACGTGTTTCGCGCCGGGCCGGTGCTGCCGCGGCTCTATCTCTTCCGCGCGCTCTATTACGCCATGAGCCTCGCGGCAGTGCCGACGAGCCTGCGTGCGTGGCGACGCCGCAAGCAGGCGATCCAGCCGGTGGAAACGGCCTGATCGGCGCCGGCTCCTGAAGAAGGGAACGGAATGACGCGTACGCTCGCGGTGGTCTCGCTTGTCCTCGCGGCGCTGCCCGCCAGAGTCGGCGCCGAAATGCGCCCGCTGTGGGAGGTGGGAATCGGGCCGGTCGGGCTCTATCTGCCCGACTACCGCGGCTCCGACCAGAGCCGCGGCTACCTCTACCCGTTCCCCTATTTCGCCTACCGCGGCGAGTTCTTCCGCGTCGACCGCGAGGGGATCCGCGGGATCTTCTTCGAGTCCGACCGGGTCGAGCTCGACGTGAGCCTCTACGGGACGCCGCCGGTCGACAGCAAGGACAATACCGCCCGGCAAGGGATGCCCGACCTCGACGCCACGATCGAGGTCGGCCCGGTGCTGGACATCGTGCTCGCGCGCGACCGCAAGATCGACTACAACTACCGCCTCCGACTGCGGCTGCCGGTCCGCGGGGTGATCGCGACCGACCTGTCGAGCGCGCAGTTCATCGGCTGGACTTTCTACCCCCACCTCAACCTGGATGTGCGCCCCGAGTTCCTCGGCGGGCGCTGGAACGTGGGGTTCAACGCCGGGCCGCTCTTCGCCTCGCGCAAATACCACGAGTACTTCTACGGGGTGCCGGCCCAGTTCGCGACGCCGGAGCGGCCGGCCTTCACCGCGAGCGGCGGCTATTCGGGCGCGACGTTCCTCACCTCGCTCAGCCGGCGCATCGGGAGTTTCTGGGTCGGGGCGTACGCCCGGTACGACGCGCTGCAGGGCGCGGTGTTCGAGGACAGTCCGCTGGTGAAGCGCAACTCGAGCTTCGCCGCCGGACTCGCGATCGCGTGGGTCTTCGCCGAGTCCGACCGGAAGGTCGAGACGCCGGACTAGGCGTTCAGCGTCTCGTTCGCCTCGTCCGCCACACCACCCCTGCGCCGGGCGAGGCTGCGGTAGAGGCCCGCCGGGTACATGCCGCGGCGCACGAGCTGCCAGAGAATCATGCGCGAGATACGGAGGATGTCGAGCACCGACCGGAAGTGGCTCGCGCGCGCCCCCCGCGGATAGACGGCAACGATCGGGACGCTGCGGATCTGCACGCCCAGCCGCGCCGCCGCGATCAGGATCTCGCTCTCGAAGACGAACCCCCGCCCCGGCCCGTGCGGCACCTGCACGCGGGCGAGGAGCGGCGCGGGGTACACGCGGAAGCCCGACTGGCTGTCGTCGAGCGGCTGCCCGGCGGCCCAGCCGATCGAGAAATCGGCGACGCGGTTCGCCAGCCGGCGCGACCGCGGCGCGTGCTCCCGGCCGATCAGCCGCGCGCCGACGACGATGTCGGCCGGGTGCTGGCTGGCGATCCCGAGGAGCCGTGGGATGTCCTCCGGAGCGTGCTGGCCGTCGCCGTCGAGCGTGACGACGCCGGCGACGCCGAGCGCTGCCGCGTGCTGCATGCCGCGCCACAGGCTGGCGGCCTTGCCGAGATTTGCGTCGTTCCGCAGCAGGGTGACCGGCAGGCCGGCCAGCGCGGCGCTGGTCCCGTCGCGCGAGCCATCGTCGACGACGATTACCGGGCTCGCGACCTTGAGCGCCCGCGCGACGACGTCGGCGATCGTGGCCACTTCGTTGTACGCGGGGATGACCACTGCGTAGCGCTCAGTCACGCGAGCCCCCCGGCCACGGCGATCACCTGCCCGGTAATGTACCCGGCTTCGGGCGAGCAGAGAAAGCCGATCAGCGCAGCCACCTCGTCCGGCGTGCCCGCACGCTGCATCGGCACCAGCGTCCTGATCCGCTCCGCCGGGAACGCCTGCGCCGCCGCCGGCGACTCGATGACCCCCGGCGCCACGACGTTGACCGTCACGCCGCGGGGCGCGAGCTCGAGCGCGAGCGACTTCGCGGCGCCATGCAGCCCGGCCTTCGCCGCCGCGTAGTTCGTCTGGCCGCGGTTGCCGAGCAGCGCCGAAACCGACGACACGTTGACGATCCGGCCCCAGCGCGTGCCGAGCATCGGCAGCAGCAGCGGCTGCGTCACGTTGAAGAACCCGTGCAGGTTCACGTCGATCACCTGCCGCCACTGCGCCTGCGTCATGCCCGGCAGCGGCGCATCGCTGTGCATGCCCGCGTTGTTCACCAGGACCTGGACCGGCTCGTGCGCGACCAGCGTCTCCAGCGCGGCGGCCGTCGCCGCCGCGTCCGTCACGTCGAAGAACGCCGTCTCCGGCGCTGCGCCGCGGCTCGCGACCTCGGCGGCGAGCGCTTCCGCCGACGCGCGCCTCGTGCGGGCATGGACGATCACCCGCAGTCCGTCGGCGGCGAGGCGCCGGCAGATCGCTGCGCCGAGCACGCCGGTAGCCCCGGTGACGAGCGCCCGCTTCATGTCACGCGGCCGGCGTCACGGTGACGGCGACATGCAGCCCGGGCAGATATTCGAGGAGCACGCGCGCGGCCCGCCCGCCGGCGAGCGCCGCGAGCAGTGGCAGCGCCGCCGCGGCAGCGTTGCCGGCCCGCAGCCGCTCGAGCCCGGGATCCGCGAGCGGTGTGAGCTCGCCGCCGCCGGCGAACTCGAGATCGAGCCGCGCGGCAGCTACCTTCGACGCCTCGTGGCCGAGCGCCAGCGCGACGCCGCACGCCGCGACGATCGGCACCGCGGCGGCGAGCGGCTCGGGGCTCGGCGCGTCGTAGGCGACGAGGAGTACCGGGCGCCGCTCGGCCACGGCCTGGAGCGCGGCCTCGAGCAGCCCGGCGGCGAAGGTCCCCTGGTGGGCGCAGAGGCTCGTCGACGCTTCCCGGGACCCGGTCGCGATGCTCCAGTAGCCCGCCGGCGCGTTGTGCACGGAGTTGTGGAAGCGCGTCGGCGAGACGTCGCGCACCGGCCCGGCGAGGGTCTCGCAGGTCTGGTGCAGCACCTCGCCGTTGCCCGACGAGGATGCGAAGACGGTCGGCAGATCGGCCGCCCGCGCGCCGCTCGCCTCGAGCGCCTCGGCGCCGACGTGGAGCGCGAGCCGGGCGATGTCGCCGCAGCGCCGGCGCTCCGCCGGCGGCAGGAGCTCGGCGCCCGGCCGCGGCATCTCGCCCGGCACGTAGCGCGCGGCGCCGCGCAGCACGCTGCGCGCCGCGCGCCAGCCGACCAGCCCGGGCGCGAGGAGGCCGATGCCTTCGACATGGACGGTCACCAGGCCGCGCGTGGCGGTGTCCGGCACCGGGCGCTGCAGCGTCATCAATGCGCTCTCCCGAAGATGAGGCTGCAGTTGTTGCCGCCGAACCCGAACGAGTTCGTCAGCACGTAGCGCACGTCCGCGGGCTCGCCCTCGAGCAGGATGCGGCAGCCGCACTCCGCGTCCGCCGCACGCGTATTGGCGGTTCCCGGCAGCCAGCCGCGCTCGAGGCTCATGATGGCGACGATTGCTTCGGTGATGCCCGCCGCGCCGAGCAGATGGCCGTGCGCGCCCTTCGTGGCGCTGCACGGCGTGCGCGGGCCGAAGACGTCACACACCGCGCGCCCCTCCGCGACGTCGTTGGTGCGCGTCGCGGTGCCATGCAGGTTGAGATACCCGATCTCCTCGGGCGCGAGCGATGCGGCTGCGAGCGCCCGCTCCATCGCGAGCCGCGCGCCGAGCCCCTCGGGATGCGGGGTCGACATGTGATACGCGTCGCAGCTCTCGCCGCAGCCGACGAGGGCGACGCCGTCGCCCGAGCGCTCGAGGAGCACGAACCCGGCGCCCTCTCCGATCGAGATGCCGCTGCGCTCCACGTCGAACGGCCTGCAGGGCGCGTTCGACAGCAGCTCGAGCGAGCGAAAGCCGTAGAGCGTCGTGAGGCACAGGCTGTCGACGCCGCCGACGACCGCCGCGTCGGCCAGCCCGGCGGCGATCAGCCGCGCCGCGCTGCCGAACACCTTGGCGCTCGACGAGCACGCGGTCGAGACGACGTGCGACGGCCCGTCGAGGTGGAGGCTCGCCCGCACGAACGCCGCGAGCGAGAACACGTTCTGCGTCTCGGGGTACCGGAAATCGGCCGGCAGCGCGCCGTTCGCCGGATCGCGGTGGCGGTACGCGTGCTCGGTCGCGCCGACGCCCGACGTGCTCGTGCCGAGCACGACGGCGATGCGGGCCGCGCCGTAACGCTCGCGGGCCGCCGCTACCGCCGCCGCGAAGCCGTCCTGCTCGAGCCCGAGCTGCGCGAGGCGGTTGTTGCGGCAGTCGAAGGCAGCGAGTTCCTCGGGAAGCCGCACGCGCTCGACGCCTTCGACCTCGCCGACGAAAGTGTCGAGCGCGGCGTCCTCGAACGCGCACCGCCGCAGGCCGGACCGGCCCCCGGCGAGCGCGCTCCACCACGCGTCCACGCCCTGCCCGAGGCAGCTGACGCCGGTATAGCGGGTGACGATCAGGGGAATCAAGTTCGGAGCGGACTGCGGGTTAGCGAGGCGATTCTATCAGGTGCGATCGCGCGCAATGAGCGTCGCGAACGCGAGGCTCGCCACGGCGCCGATCGCCGCGGTGGCGCCGATCATCTTCAGCACCGGCACGCTGGACCATGCGAGCAGGCCGAACGCGAGGGCGGTCGTCGCCGCGCAGAACACGACCGAGAACACGGTGCGCGCCCGCTCGTCCTCGTTCGGCGGCTCGCGCTCGAAGAACAGCGCGTAGTTCGACCCGACGCCGACGACGAGCAGCAGCGCGACGAGATGGAACAGCGTGAGCTTGACTCCGGCGGCGAGCAGGAGCGCCGCGGTGACCGCGACCGCCGCCGCGAGCGGTGCGAGCACCTGCGCCACCCTGAGGACGGACCGGAGATGCGCGGCGAGGAGCGCGACGATGAGGACGAGTCCGAGCATCCAGAGCGCGAGCGCCTGGCTGCGGTAGCTCGCGAGCAGCGCCGCCGTCTCGGCCTTGATGTCGAGCAGCCTCGGACCGCTCGGAAGCTTCCCGATCCGGTCCGCGAGCACCTGCGGGTCCGCGACGCCGGTCACCGGCAGGAACGCGTGCCATTCGCCTCCCCGGTGCACGAGCAGGGAATCGACCTTCAGCCCGAGCGCGGTTCCGCGCAGGCTCGCCCGCTCGAGCGGCGGTGCGGTCCGCGCCGCTGCGACGTCGCGCAGGAACGGCTCGAAGAGATCGGGCTTGAACGGCGAGGCGGCCACGACGGGACTCAAGGTTGCGCGCAGAGTCGTCTCGTCGGGCAGCGCCGCGCGCCGCTCGCGCTGCGCCGCGCGGCTCGGCAGGTAGTGCGCCGGCGAGTCGAATCCGGCGATGACCTTCGCCGCGGCGAGCTCCCGGAGCGGGCCTTCCAGCGCCTCCGCCGCTTCGAGCGCTGCCTCTTCCGTCGCTCCGGAGACCACGACGAGCCAGCGCGCATCGGGCGCGCCGAGCTCGGCGCGCAGCCGCCCGTCGAGCGCCTGCTCGGCCGCGCCGACCGGGTTGAGGCGTGCCGGGTCGTCGTCCCAGACCGGCCGCTGGTGCCAGATCACAGCCGCCCCGAGCCCGGCGACGACCGCGAGCGCGGCAAGCCGCGTGCGCAGCGGCCAAGGCCAGCGCGGGACCAGGCCCGCGACGCGCTCGATTCCCGCCACGGCGTTGTCGCGCACCGCGAGGACCGGCAGCACCCACCGGGTGACGGCGGCCGCGACGACGAGCCCGGTCACCGAGAATGCCCCGAGCTGCGCGAGCCCGGTGAAGCCGGAGAAGAGCATCGCGCAGAAGCTCGCCACCGAGACCGCGAGCCCGAGCCGCACCGTCGGCCAGACGCGCGCGAGCGACGCTTCGGGCGGCTCGCCCGCGCGCCGCTGGCCGAAGAAGTAGATCGCGTAGTCCACCGCTTCGCCGATCAGCACCACGCCGAACCCGAGCGTGATGCCGTGCACCGTGCCGAAGCCGAGCGCCACCGCCGCGACGCCGGCCACCGCGCCCGTCGCGACGGGAACGAATGCCAGCGCAAGCACCCGCAGCGAGCGGAAGACGAGGAGCAGAAGTGCGGCCACGACGAGCGTCGCCAGCGCGGAGAGGAGGCGCACGTCGTGGCGGATCGTCTCGCGCGACCACACCGCGAACACCGCGGGACCGCTCAGCTGCAATGTCGCCTGCGACGCTCCGGCCGCCGCGCGCGCTTCTGCAAACGCGTCGCGGATCGCCGCGGCGTTCGCCTCCTGAGCGTCCAGATCGAAGCCGGGAGCCGCGGTCTGCACGAGCAGAAGCGCGGTGCGCTGGTCGCGCGAGATCCAGACCCCGAGATGGGTAGCCGGGCGGGCCTGCGTTTCGAGCGCGCTCGCGAGCCGCAGGAACTCGCCGGTCGGATCGGCCGGCAGATACCGGCGCACGAGCGCGCCCACGGGCGACGCGAGCGCCTCGTAGCCGCGCTCGAGCGCGGCGGCGAGCGCAGCGCGCTCGAAGCGCGCCGGGCTGATCGTCGGGCTCAGGGCGTACCGATGAGCGAACAGGAAATCGGTATCCGCTCTGGCGAGCGCTGCGTCGCCGTTCGCGACGTAGACAAACGCCGGGCGGCCCTGGAGACGCTTCGCGAGCTCGCGGCTGACGCGAGCGAGCTCGTCCGGTGTCGCGCCCTCGATGCCGACCAGCAGCAGCCGCGACGCGACGCCTTCGCGCAGCTCGCCGACGAGCAGGCGCTGCGTCGGCGTCGCGGCGGCGGGGAGAAACGCCGACATGTCGGCCGTGTAGCGCGCCTGCCACGCGATCCAGGTGCACGCGACGACGAACGCGAGCCAGACGAGGACTGGCGCGCGCCGGCTCAACCGGAATCCTTGGCGATCGTCATCACCGCGCGGTCGCCGCTCGCCTCGAGGATCTCGATGCGCTGTACCCGGCCGCCGGCGCCGCCGATCACGACCTTCTGCACGAGCTCGGCCATCTGCGGGTCGCTCGGGAGCAAATGCAGCCGCCAGTCGGGCCAGCCGCCCTCGAGCTCGACGCGGTAATGGCGCCGCAGCGCCGCGAGGTCGCCGGCAAGCGTGCCGCGGATGCTCGCCACGAACGCCTGGATGGCCGGATAGTCCGCAAGGCGCAGCTCGAGCCGTTCCTTCCGCGCCGCGCTCTCGATGACCACCGTCTCGCGGTCCACCATGAAGCGCTCGTCCCGCGGCGCGAGGGTGTGCTTCTCGAGCCGCGACGGCGCCGCATAAGTCAGCGTGCCCCGCGATTCGATCGGCTGCCTGAGAAGCGTGCTCGTCTTGACCTCGGTGAAGCGGACGGTCCCCGGGCCGTTCGCCGCGAGGCGCGCCATCAAGGCTTCGAGCGCGAACGGCGGATCACCCTGTGCGGCCGCTCCGGCGACCACGATCCAGAGCGCCGCGCCGGCGAGGCAGCGGCACGCGCGCAGCGCCGCAGCGTGAGGGTTCGTCATCGGGCGCGTAGGATAGCAACCCGGCAGTACACTCGGGTTCCCCGTTCGCATCACTCTCATGCAGCCGCCGATCGGATCCGACGAGCGGGCGCGACTCATCCCGCACGAGCTGCTGTCGCTCTTCGACGACAGGTTCGTCCGCTCGTGCGCCCTCATCGAGGAGTACGTCGCGCGCCTTGCGCTCGGGGCGCTCCGGTCGACCGGCCTGGAGCGCGCCTGCGCCGAGGCCGTGACGGTCACCGAGGCCATCGACCGCGCCGGGCTCTCGACCGATGTCGCGCGCGTGCCGGTGGCCTGGCTCTTCCAGACCCTCGCCCGTCGCGGCTGGCTGGAAGGAGCGGGCGATGACACTCGCCCGCGCCGGTACCGGATCAGCCGCCCGCTTCCCGCGCTCGACGCGAACGAGCTGCTGGCCGCCCAGGAAGCGAACGATCCGCGGTGCCTGCCCTCCTTCCGCATTGCGGCGCTCGCCGCGGACTGCTACCCGGCGGTGCTGAAGGGCGAGATGACCGGCGAGCAGGCGCTGTTCGGGCCGGAAGGCGTGAGCGCGTGGTCGAGGTATTTCGCGAACGGCAATCCGCTCTACGGCGTCGCGAACGCGATCGGCGCGGTCGCCGCCGCGCGCTCCCTGCCCGCCGGGGGCGGAGCGGTGCTCGAGCTCGGCGCCGGCTTCGGCAGCGGCGCCGAGGCGCTGCTCGAACGGCTCGCGGCGACGGGCCGCGCGGCCGAGGTGCAGCGCTACGTGGCGACCGATCTCTCGCCGCTGTTCCTGCGCCGCGCCGAGCGGACACTGCGCGGGCGCTTCGCCGGCGCGCCGATCGAGTTCCGCACGCTCGACATCGATCGGCCGTTCCGCGCGGCCGGCATCGAGCCCGGCGCGTGCGCACTCGTCTATGGCGTCAACGTCCTGCACGTCGCGCGCGACCTTGCGGCGACGCTTGCGGAAGTGCGGCGCGCGCTCGCCGATGGCGGCGTCCTGGCAATCGCGGAATGCGTACGGCCGTTCCGCGGGCAGCCGGTCCACGTCGAGTTCGTGTTCAACCTGCTCGGCTCGTTCCGGGATCCGGTGCTCGTGCCGGGCTGGCGCCCGAACGGCGGGTTCCTGACCCCGGAGGAGTGGCGCGCGGCGCTCGAGGCGAACGGGTTCGCCGCGGTGCAGGTGTATCCCGACATCGCCGCGATCCGCGAGGTCTTCCCGATGTTCGTCGTCGCCGCCATCGTCGCGAAGCGCGCATGAACGCGACGATCACGGCCGCTCCGGCGTACTTCGAAGGACACTTTCCCGGACGGCCGATCCTGCCGGCGGTGGCGCTCCTCGCGCTCGTCGTCGACGCGCTCGCGCGCGAGTCGGGCCGATCGGTTCCGCTCCGCGCGATTCCCTTCCTCCGGCTGCGGCAACCGGTCGGTCCGGGCGACCGCCTGAGCCTCGCCGCACGCCGCCGCGAGGGCGGCCGGGTGAACGTCGAGCTGCAGCGCGATGCAACGCTCGTCGCCCACGGCGAGCTCGACTTCGGTCAGCCGGAGGCCCCTGTGGGGGCCGCCGGGCGGCCAGCAGCAGCGGTCCGCCCGGCGGCGGTCCCCGTGGCCGAATTGCTCCCCCAGCAGCCGCCGATGCGCTTCGTCGCTTCGATCCTGGAGGAGACGCCCCAGGGCCTCGTGTGCGAGGCCCGAGTTCCAGCGGCCTGCGCACTCGTCACGGGTGGGAGCGCGCCGGCACTCGCCGCAATCGAAGCGGCCGCGCAGGCTGCGGCGCTCTGGGAAGCCGCACGGCGCTGGCGCGAGTCGCACGAGGCCGTGCCGCGGCTCGGCTACCTCGTCGCGCTGCGCGACGTCGTCTTCTTCGCCGAGCGCATCGCCGCGGAGGAGCCCCTGGTCGCGGCGGTGCGGCTCGACGCCGCGGCGCCGCCGCTCACCCACTACGCGGTCGAGGTGCGCCGCGAAGGGACGTCCGTCCTGCGCGGAACGATCGCGACCTATCTCGCCGGCTGATCCGGCCAGAGCTCCCGGAACACGAACCACTGGTGCGGGGCGCGCCGGATCCCGGTTTCGAGATCGCGCGCCACGCGGTCCATCGCGCCGCGCAGGTCGGCCTCGCGATCGGCGGTGCGCGCGACCTCGACCGGCGGCCGGAAGAGGAGCCGGAAGCGGCGGCGCCCCTCGCGGATCGCGAAAACCGGCAGCATCGGCACGCCGGCGGTCCGCGCCAGGACGGCGGGACCGGCGGGGAACGCGAACGGCCGACCGAACAGCGTTCCGGCGACCGTCCTGCTCCCGGCGCGCGGCCGGTCGGCCTGGACCGCGACGATCTCGCCCCGCTGGAGCGCCTCGACGAGCGCCATCCCCTGCAGCGGGTCGCCCTGGAAGTGCATCGTGTAGCGCGCGTTCTCGACCGCCGACACGCTTTCCTTGATGAACGCCTGCGCGCGCGGGTCGACCTCCGGCTCGCGCACGAGATGGACGCCGCGGCTCTCCTCCGCGGTCGGGATCATCGATCCGACCTCGTAGAGCCCGAGATGGGCGGTGACCATGACGAAGCCGCGCGCGCCGCCGGCGAGCGCGCGCCAGTGCTCCATCGCCTCGACCTCGACCCGGAACGGGCGGTCGGTCACCAGCCGCTCGTAGCGCTCGGTCAGGCACCAGGCGAAGGCGTGCATCGTGCGGAAGATGCGCCGCTCGCGCTCGAGCCAGCCGCAGGCGCCGAGCACCGGGACGAGGTTCGACGCCATCGCCTGCCGGATCCTGCGCAGCACCGGAAAGAAGAGCGCGGTGAAGAACGCGACGAACGGCGGGAGCGCCCAGCCCGGCAGCGCCGCCACCGCCCAGCGATGGAAGCGATACCAGAAGAGCCCGGTAACGTGAAAGTCGCCGAGCAGCCGCGCCGCACGGCCGCGCTCCGGAGCGTGCGGCGGGCGCTCCGCCGCCTGCCCGGGCGACGAACGCACCGAGCTCATCGCTTGGCGCGCCCGCCCGCGACGGCTCGCAGGTCGTGGCGCGCGAGCTTCCCGGTCGCGTTCCGGGGCAGCTGGTCGACGAGCCGCAGCGGCCGCGGCAGGAACGCGGCGTCGACCCGACCCCGCAGCTCCTCCAGCAGGCGCCGGCGGGTCAGTCCCGGCGCGACGACGAGCGCGCCGAGTCGCGCCGGCGCCCCCTCATTCCCGTCGGGCAGGTAGAAAGCGCCGTCGACGACTCCCGGGATCGCGAGCAGCTGCGCGGTGAGGCCGGCGAGCGACGCCCGCTTGCCGGCGACGTTCACGACGTCGCTCACCCGGCCCCTGAGAACGAAGCGGCGTTCGTCCAGAGGCTCGAGGAGATCGGTGACCTTCGCCGGCACGGCCACGTGTCCGCCCTCCGCCCGCCAGGCTTCGCCGTCGTTCCGGAGCGCGACGTCCGCGAGCAGTTGCCAGGGGTCGCCGTCCGTCGTGCGCCGGGACGCCACCATGCCCGCCTCGGTACAGCCGTAGATCTCAAGCACCGGCGCGCCGTAGCGCGCTTCGGCGCGCGCCGCGGCATCGGCGGCAAGCGGCGCGGTGGCCG
>Ga0233416_10000435_pt1 | contig 12857 bp, 10 predicted proteins | sample Sediment_Towuti__2_FD_188638 | JGI IMG/M metagenome (GOLD analysis project Ga0233416, IMG submission 188638) | Sediment microbial communities from Lake Towuti, South Sulawesi, Indonesia - Sediment_Towuti_2014_0_MG | ecosystem: Environmental > Aquatic > Freshwater > Lake > Sediment | place... | reverse complement strand
CGCCTTCGCGTACTCGACGCGCGCGGCGCGGAGCACGTGCTCGGCGGTCACGGCCGTACCGTCCTCGGCTGCGGCGAACGTGGCCGAGAGCGCGATCGAGCGGATCGAGCCCCCGGAGGCGGCGAGCTTCGCGAGGCGCTCCGGGTCGAGCCCGTCGAGCGGCACGGCGGGCGGAAACGTGCGGCGCCAGATCTCGGCCCGCTGCTCCGGCGCCGGGAACGGGAACTGGACGACGAAGCGCAGGCGGCGCAGAAAGGCGCGGTCGACGTTGGAGCGCAGGTTCGTGGTCAGGATCGCGAGCCCGCGGTACGACTCCATCCGCTGCAGGAGGTAGGCGACCTCGAGGTTCGCGTACCGGTCGTGGCCGTCGCGGACCTCGCCCCGCTTGCCGAACAGCGCGTCGGCCTCGTCGAAGAGGAGGACGGCGCCGCTCGCCTCCGCGGCGTCGAACAGCCGCGCGAGGTTCTTCTCCGTCTCGCCGATGTACTTGCTCACCGTGGCGGCGAGGTCGATCCGGTAGAGGTCGAGCCCCAGCTCGCGCGCGAGCACCTCCGCGGCGAGCGTCTTGCCGGTCCCCGCCTCGCCCGAGAAGAGCGCGGTGACGCCGAGCCCGCGGGTCGTGCGCTCGCCGAAGCCCCAGCGCTCGTACACCTGTGTCCGGTGGAGCACGTGCCGCACGAGCTCGCGCAGGAGCCCGGTCTGGCCCGGCGGGAGGACGAGGTCGTCCCAGGTGGCCTTCGGGTCGATCCGCTCGGCAAGCCCTTCCAGCCGGACGCGCGAGCGCTCACGGCAGAGCCGCCGGAGCTCGGTCGCGGGATCGATCTCGGCCGTGGCGATCGCCTCGAGCTCGCGCGCGATGGCCTCGATCGCGGCCGCTCCCAGGCGGAAGTGCTGGGCCACCTCCTCGACGGCCGGGGCAAGCGCACGTGCCACGGGCTCGCCGAGCGCCGAGGCCCACAGCTCGCGCGCCTCCGAGGGCACAGGCAGCTCGACCGAGCGGTGCAGCTCGACGCGGTCCTCTGCGCGCGCCTTGGTCTCGCCGGCGAGCACGACGAGCGGGCTCTCAAGCTCGTCGAGCAGGACGGCGGCAGCGGCCTCGTCCCCGGCTGCCTCGACGATCGGAAGCCCGTCGAGAAGGACTGCCTCGCGATCGAGGAGCCGCGCGAGCGAAGCGAGCTCAGGCCCCGGCGGCGGGAGCGCCGCGGCGCGCACGAGGAGCGCCCGCAGCCCGAGCGCGTGCGCCAGTGCGCGCGCGACGCCCGTCTGCGCGCCGGAGTCCCGGCCGTCCATGCGGACGGCGACCCGGGCGCCCGCGCGGGGAGCCGTGCGCGCGAGCTCGGCGGCGAGCTGCCGCTGCGACGGCGCCAGCGGCGGCACCCCGTCCACGACGCGGAGGACGCCGGCGAGGCGCTCGTCGAGCGCGGGAATCCCGGTCAGGAAGTGGAGGATCCGCTCGTCGATGCGCAGCGGCCGGCTCGCCAGGGTCGTTCCGGGCGCGAGCTCGACGAGCCGTGCCCGGCGGAGCGGCGATCCGAGCGCGAGCGCGTCCCAGTGCGGCTCGGGCAGGGCCGCGAGCGCGAGACCGAACGTGGGCCTGGGATCGCCCCGCTCCACGGCCGACGGCGCCTGCAGCCCGGCGACGAGAGCCGCGGTCTCGCCGTCGAGCTCGACCGCCGCCGCGAGCAGGAGCACCTGGCGCTCGAACGACGAGAGCCCGAGCAGGCGCTCGAGTCGGTCGATCGCTGGCTCGAACCCGGTCTCCGGCTCGGCGGCACGAGCGGGCGGAGCGGCGGTGCCGTCGCGGAACGCCTCGAGCAGGGCGCGGATCTGCTCGATCTCGGCCACGAGCGGACGCTGCTCGCGCTCGGCCGCGACGGGCTCAGGCGAAGCTGCGACCGCCGTCATGCGGGCACCGCCAGGGACTGCGACGGGTCGAAGGCGGGCGGCTCCCCGGAGCGGTCGACGAGCAGGCTCGAGACGCCGTCGACCGTCAGCCGCACCCACTGCGAGCCTGGCGGGACGACGCCCAGCTCGAAGGTCAGGGTGCCCGCCGGCGCGGCATGCGGCTGGGCGGGCCCCGTCTCGCCGCCGAGCGTGAGCCGCGCGTCCTGTGCCGGGCGCACCTGCGGGCGGACGTCGAGCGTCGCCGTCACGCGCTTCGTCGTCGCGTCCCGCGTGACCGAGTCCGGGGGCAGCAGCGGCTCCGGCGCGAGCAGCATCGCCGCCACGTTCGTCTCGCGCGGGTCGGCCTCGCCCGGGCGGACGAGCTCCACCTGGACGACGTAGACGCCCGCGGGCCAGTCCTCCTCGGCCGTCTGGCCGGACGGCAGCGTGAGGTCGATTCCGGACGCATCCGTGCTGACGCCGACGGCGACCTCGTTCGGCTCCTCGAGCAGCCGGTGGGCGAAGCGGACGACCGTGGAGGTGCCGTCGAGGTGGTGGCCGGCGAGCCGGATCGTCTCGCCCAGGCGCGCGGCCGGCTGCTTGTCCGGCGGGACGACGCGCTCGATCGTCGGATAGGGCGGCAGCAGGCTCGGCTCGACGGCGAGGCCGCGCGTGAGGACGGGGAGCGGCGTCCGGGTCGGCTTGCGGGACTCGATCAGCACGACCGATACGAGGTACCCCGCGGTCGGCCGGTAGTGCGCCTGCATCGCCGACCAGAGCCTCGACATCTCCTCGCTGTCCATCGGCTCGGGGGTGACCGTGATCGTCTCGACCTGGTCGGCGAGGTCGGAGGCGGTGAGCGCCTGGAAGGCAGGCGGGAGGATCGAGTCCTCGAGCGGGCTCGGATCGAGCGCGCGCCGGATCGCGGCGCGGTCGAGCACGGGCCGCTCGTGCAGCAGGTGCATCGCGTAGCCGAGCAGGATCTCGGCCTGGAAGTCGGCGCTGCCGTAGGCCGTGAGCAGGTAGTGGAGGTTCAGCGCGAGCGGCGGTCTCGCGACGCGCGTGCCGTTCCCGTCGAACGAGGGCAGCCCTACCTCTCGCCACCCCGGGTTCGGGCTCGTGCGGTAGAGGAAGAGGTTGAGCGAGGGGGGCGCGTCCGGGTCGTCGAGCTTGATCGTGTCCGGTGCGACCGCGGTCACCTTCACCGAGCCGATCGGCGGCCCCACGTCGACGAGGCCGTTGTCGAGGAGGTTGCGCAGCACCGCGCTCACCGCGCCGATGGCGAGCGGGCTGCTCATCGCGCCCCTCCCGACCGGCGGAGGTAGTCCGAGAGCGAGAGCGCCGGCTCCAGGCTCTCCGACCGGCGGGTGGGCTCGGAGCGCGGCTGCTCGAGGTTCGCCCGCACCTCCAGGCGGCCGATGTGCACGCGCACGGCCGGGGCCTCCGGCGCCGCGGGCGCGAGCTCGCCGGGCGGGGCAGGCGGCGCGGCGGCGGACGCGGGCCTGGTGGCCGGAACCGCGACGACCGCGGTCGCGGCCGGAGCGGCCGGAGCGGGCACGTCCTCCCCGTGCGCAGGCGTGAGCCCCTCGCCGCGCGCCGCCCAGGCGGGGAGGACAGCCTCGAGCTCGGGCTCGGGTGCTGCCGACGACGGAGACCACAAATCCTCACGCACGAGGGATGGCGTCCTCTCGGCGCCGGCCTCGGATGCTGCCGGCGGCTCGCCCCGCCCAGGCGCGGCCGCGGCCTCGCCGCGGACGCGCTCGTCGCGACTCCGCTCGCCGCCCGGGGCCGGCGGCGCCGGCCTTGCCCCGGGCATCGGCGCTTGCACCTGCGGCCGCGCCGGAACCTCGGCCACGAGCTCGAGCAGGTCGCCCTGCGGCTCCCGCTCGAACGGCGTCGCCGGCCGGGGAGCTGCCAGCGGCGGGACGCCGACGGCGCGCGCCGCCAGCCGGGTCAGGAGGTCGCTCACGCGCCCTCCCGAGCGAGGGCAAGGTAGGCGGCGCGCCGCCGCTCGCCGAGCGCGAGGACCTCGGGGTCGGTCCAGCCGTAGGCGCGAGCGAGCACGTCCACCTCGCGAAGGAGACGTTCGGCCTCCGCCCGCAGCTCCGCCCAGACGAACGCGGCCACCGCGACGTCGGCGACGAATCCCGCGCCGCACGCAGGGCAAGAGACGTCCACGAGCACCTCGGCCAGCGGGTCCGCCTCGGCCATGGCCTCCGTCACAGCCGCGCGCACCTCAGGAGGCAGCTCACGGGGATCGACGGGCCCCTCCGGCCCCGTCGCCGAGAGCACGCAGCGCTCGAGCAGGACCCGCTCCGCCTCTCCCACGTCCCGGCCGGCCGCCGCGGCCTCGACGTCGAGGCTGTCGGGAGCGCGCCACGCGACGGTGAAGCCGTGCGCCTCGACCGGAGCGGGCGCACGACCGCGGGCGGCCCGGTCGAGGAGCGCGGCCACGTCCACCTCGAGCTCGACCGTCTCCGAGCACGACGGGCACGAGGCGGTTGCCTCGAGCGCGGAGCCGCCAAGGGCTCGGTACAGCTCCAGGAGCCGCACGTCGCGACGCCCGATCGGCAGCCGCTCGAGCTCGGCCGGCTCGGCGGGAGGGCCACCCGCCTCCGCGAGGACGAGCGCGCGCCGGACCTCCGTCCGGTCCTGCGCGCGTTCCCAGAGGTCGAGCGTCGACAGGGCCGAGAGCTCCGTCACGGTGACGCCCTTACGGCTCGCTGAAGGACGGCTCGCTGGGCTCCCGCACCTCGTAGTCCCGCTCCCAGCCCTCGTGCTCGAGCTTGAGCGTCTGGATGGCGACGGCGTTGGCGTTCGCGTCGAGGTCGGGGAGGGACTGGTACTCGGAGACCCAGGCCCGGAAGACCTTGTACGAGAGCACGGTCTGCCCCGCCTCGTTGAACACGTCGATGATGAGGTCCTTGCGGAAGTCCTTGAGCGAGACCTCGATCCCGGAGCCGAAGTTCCAGACCTTGTTGGCCCACGCCTCGAACTCCGTGTCGTGCGTCACCCCGCGCTCGAGGGTGATCGCCTCGTACTTGGAGCGGCCCGGCGACTTCCGGCTCGTCGACGGGTCGCCGCCCTCGCGGTGCTCGACCACCTCGGTCGTGCGCTTGAGGGCGCTGACCTTGCTGACGCCCGCGACGTAGCGGCCGTCCCACTTGACCCTGAACTTGAAGTTCTTGTACGGGTCGAAGCGGCTCGCGTTGACGCTGAACTGAGCCATCACGCACCCCCTGTCTGACCGGCGAGCTGCTGGATCCGGATCACCACGAACTCCGCCGGCTTGAGCGGCGCGAAGCCGACGGCGATGTTGACCACGCCGAGGTTCACGTCGTCCTGGGTCGTCGTCTCCGCGTCGCACTTGACGAAGTACGCATCGCGCGGGGTTCTGCCGGCAAAAGCGCCCTGCCGGAAGAGGCCGTTCATGAACGCGCCCACGTTGAGCCGGATCTGCGCCCACAGCGGCTCGTCGTTCGGCTCGAACACGACCCACTGCGTGCCGCGGTAGAGGCTCTCCTCGAGGAACAGGGCCGTCCGCCGGACGGGGATGTACTTCCACTCCGAGGCCAGGCGGTCGTTGCCCTGAAGCGTCCTCGCCCCCCAGACGACCCGTCCGGCGGCGGGGAGCACGCGCAGGCAGTTCACGGCGAGCGGGTTCAGCTGCCCGATGTCCGCGTCGGTCAGCGGGACGCTGAACGACGGCGCCCCCACGACGGTCGCGTCCTGTCCGGCGGGAGCCTTCCAGACCCCGCGCTGGGCGTCCGTACGAGCGAAGATGCCCGCGACGGCCCCGCACGGCGCGAAGTTCTCGATCTGGTCGGGGAAGAGCGGGTTCGGCCGGCGGATGTGGGGGAAGAACAACGCAGCGTTGCGGCTCGCCGTGCCGACGTCACCGACGTGGTCCCGGGCGTCCTCCACCGAGTCCCAGTCGGACCTGGGGTCGACGATCAGCATCGCCCGGCGACGCTCGCAGTATGGAGCCGCCTCCTCGACCAGCTCCTCGTCGACGTCTCCGTTGTCGTACGGAGGAATGCAGAGCAGGTTGAAGATGTCCGCCTTCTCGAGAGCGTAGAGGCCTTCCTTGGCGGCCTCCTTTCCGGACCCCGTGAACGTGGCCCTCGTGAGACTCTGCCCGTCGGACCCTTCCTGGTCGACGGGTGACGACAGCGTGTCGTCCGCCCAGATGTCCTCGCCAGGGTCGGGCGCGTCATCGGAGGAGGACGGGTACGTCGGCGTGCCGTCGGCGACGACGAGCTGTGATTGGTTCTCGAGGATCGTGTCGATCCGGCGTGGGCTGTCCACGACAGTCACGTTCCGGTACTCCTCGGTCACGCCCGCCGCCGTGTCCCGGACGATCAGGTTGAAGAGGTCGGCTGTCGTGATGGTCGGAAACCTCGCCTGCCACTGCTCGGCGAGATCGGGCGACACGTCACCGGCGCCGGTCTCGACGCGGGCGCGTAGCTTGTTTCCCCATGCTCCTGGGCTCACCGCCACGAGCTGGAGGCCGTTGGCGTCGATCGTGGCGCGCGCGGGATCACCTCCGGCTCTGTAGAGGCGGACGACGATCGCCTGGCTGCCCCCATTCAGGAAGAAGTCGCGGACGGCAAAGCCCAGCGAGCTGAGTGGCCAGAGTCCGCCGAAGCGGCGCTCGAAGTCCGCGAAGCTCGTCACCGTGATCGGCTTGTCGACCGGCCCGCGTGCGGCACGGCCGACGAAGGCAGTGATCGAGGTGGCGACGCCGGTGATCGTGCGAACGCCGCTCGGAACCTCCTCGATGTACACGCCTGGATAGGTCAGCTGGCTCGGCATACGGCCTCCTCGTGTCGACGGCGATCAGGGTCGCGCACCCCCGTCACTGCTGCGTCACCGGAGCGTCACCGGCCGTCGTATCGCTCGCGATCGTGTCCAGCCAGTGCCGGACCGTGGCGGTGATCTCCTCCTTCCCGGACGCTGTGACGGTGAGGCGCTGCGGCTGCGTGGCGTCGAGCGTGTACGTGATCCGCGCCACCAGACGCGCGGGCTGTCCCTCGGACCACGCCACGACCACGAGAACTGCAGTCGGCTTCCGGGCAGTCGCGGACGCCACGATGCCGCATGCTCGGCGGCCCGCGTCACCGCATCGTCATCGCTCCGTCAACGCGGTGTCTGACACCACCCCACGCAGTCATGCGGGTTTGCGCCTACTCGGTGTCAGACACCGAGATCAGCTCGTCCAGCTGCGGGGACGGCTCGACCCCGAGGCGGTCTCGCAGCAGCCGGCGGCAGAGCTCGTACTGGCGAAGGGCCTCGCCGCGGTTGCCCTCGGCCAGATGCACGCGGATGAGCATTCGATGCGCGCTCTCGCGCAGCGGCTCGCCGGCGAGCGCGGCGAGCGCGACCTCGAGGGCCCTCCCGAGCCTGCCCGCCGCGATGAGCCGCTCTGCGAGCGCCTCGAGCGCATGCAGGCTGAGCTGCCGGAAGCGCTCGCGCTCGAACACGAGCCAGTCGTCGTACCAGTCGGGCAGCAGCTCGCCACGGAGGTCGGCTTCAGCGGTGTCGAGATCGGCCTCCGTAGCGGTGCCCTCAAGCAGCCGCCGAGCCAGCTCGTACGCGCGATGGACGTCGACGCCGACCTCGGAAGCGAGCCGCAGGTGGGTGCTCGTCGCTTCGACGATCCCCAGGCCCGCCCGGTTGAGGCGCCACAACGAGGAGCGCAGGCTCGCGCCGGCGCGCTCGTCGGAGGCGTGCAGCCAGAGCGTCCCGGCTACGTACACGCGGAGGAGCGGGCCTCCGTGGAGGGCGACGAACGCGACCAGACGCTGCGCGCTCACCGGCAGGCTGACCTCGCGACCGCCGCACCGGAGCTCGAACGCATTCAGCAGCGAGAGCGTCGTCGGCTCCCATGCGCGCGGAGGGCGCACGCCCACCCCGTGGTGCGCAACCGAGGTCACAAACCCGCGGCCCACGCGCCTGCCGGGGTGCGCCGCCGCAGGTACTTGCTGGAGTCGGGCATCAGGAGCGGCGCCTTCGGTCGAGTCTCGGTACCCGCTCGTGACCCTAGTGGCAGTCGCCCCCGAGGTCAAGCGATCGCCCGGGTGCTGCCGGCTGCGTGGGTCGCCGTGGGCCGGCCACCTGCCGCGTCGAGGGGGCGGCCTTCAGCGCACTCGCAGGGCCCGAGTGGCCGTGAAGGACCCGGGGTTCCTGGAGACTCCGACGCCAGGCTCTGTCCCGGGGGCGGGATGCTCTAGTGAGGACCAGTCGAGGAAGTACTCCGAGGAGTTGAGCGCGCGCGGAGCGCTTCTCCTTCGCGTCCGACCGCCCGGTCGTGGACGTCGCCCGTGACCTGGGCATCCACCGCGGGGCGCTCCGGCGTGGGTCCGGCAGACAGAAGCAACTTGGGCCGGCACCGCGACCTGCTGAGAAGCGACGCGCGCGAGGAGCTCGGGCGCCCGCCAAGAGAAGGGGGAGCTCCGGCGTGCGAACGCGATCTTGAAGGACGCCTGCGTCTACTTCGAGAAGGAGCTCGACCCGACCCGGCGGGGGTGACCGCCTGCAGCGAGGACCGGCGAGAGGCCTCGGGGTCGAACCGATCTGCCGCGTGCTGGGCGTTGTGGTGAGCACCCACTATGCGCGCAGGTCCCGAAAACCGCCCCGCTGGGCACTCGGTTACCGACGGCACGTCCCCGAGATCCAGCTGCCCGCTGCTACCGGCAGGGGCACGGCATGCGCAAGACCTGGAGGAGCTGCGCCGGCGCGGATCGAGATCGGGCGCGGCCGCCTCGCCCGGCTCATGCGCCAGGACGGGCTCGACGGCGTCCGCCGGGGAAGAAGCGCCGCGCCACGATCCCCGACGAGCGGGCGAGCAGAGCGGGCCCGCGATCTCCTGCAGCGCGACGTCAGCGCGAGGGCGTCGAACGAGAAGAGTCCTGCGACATCACCTTCGTCCGCACGTGGAACGGCCTCTGCTTCCTCGCCTTCATCCTCGACCGGGCCAACGTCGGCTGACAGGTCGCCACCTACCTGCGCACCGAGCTCGTCCTCGACGCGCTCAAGATCGCGGACGGGTTGGGCCGGCCAAGCGTGGCCTGACCGCGCACTCCTCGCCCGGCCCGCCGGGGGACGCCGACGACAACGCGCTCGCCGAAACCCGGATCGCGATGTTTCGGTCGGAGCTTGTCGACGGCCGCCGCGTCTCGAGCTTCGAGCGGCCGAGCATACGCGCCCGGCGACCATGTGTCAGACGCCGATCGCCCGCGGGCGAGGGACGGGTTTCGTCGACGCGAGCGGGGCTCGCGCGCGGAGAGACGTTCGGGCTGTTTGCGGGGCACTCTGCTGCCCGTCCTGGCCTTGACTTCGCGGCGACCGGGAGGGATGCTGGAGGCCCTCGCCGACTGCGGCCGGCGAGCAAGGTCGTACAGGAGGTGTACACAGCGGTGAGCGCAGGGCCGCGGGTTCACAGGAGCGTTGCCGTTTCCGTTCCCGGGTGGCCGAGAGGGGCGGAGACCGCGTGGCGCTAACGATCGTGGGCCGTGAGGAGTGGGGTGCGCAACCGCCGCGAAGGGTGACGAAGCGCTCTCCCTCGGAGCTCTCCGGAGTGGCGATCCACTGGTTCGGCAAGCCCCGGGCGGCGAAGTCGCACGACCGCTGCGCGACACTCCTGCTCGGGGTACAGAGATCCCACATGGCACCGGGGGGGCTCGGTACCAAGGACGGCGCGAACGACATCGGCTACAACCACGCCGTCTGCCCGCACGGGGTGGCCTTCGAGCTCCGCGGGTTCGGAGTGCAGACGGGTGCGAACGGCGACGCGAAGTCCAACCGGGAATACGCAGCCGTCGTGTACATGGCCGGCACGGGGGACAAGCTGACGAAGGAGGCGGCTCCGGTGCTCGCAGAGCTGATCCGGTCGTGGCAGACGAAGGGCGCGGGCCCCCTGGTCAAGCCGCACCACTTCTTCGTCCGGACGGAATGCCCGGGTCCGGAGCTCACGAGCTGGATCGAACGGACGCCGCCGCCGTGGCTGCGCGCGCAGGACACTCCCGGCGCGGCGACGGCGGACGAGACACCGACGTGGCTGATGGACTTCCTCTTCTGGCGACTCGTCCAGGACGGCGATCCGAAGCTCCAACCGAAGCACCAGCCGAAGCCCATCCCCGATTCCGCCTGGGAGGCGCTAGCTCTCGTAAGCCGGACGGCGAGCTTGATGGGGCCTCAGCAATCGTTTCTCGACTGGGTCGAGTGGTACCGCCAAGGTCCGCCCAGGCCGGCACGGCCTCGCAACGTGCCCAAGAAGATCCCAAAGACATGGCGAGCGGCACTCGAGCGCCTCGAGAAGGTCTTCGAAGCAGACACGGCGTCGAAGGGGACGAGCCTGCGGCCCACCGGCAAGGAGGTCGCGGCCCAACCAGAGGGCAAGGTGGCCGTCAGCCCGAGAACGCGCCTGCTGGCACGGCCGCGGTCGGCCAAGAAGACACTCGAGAACTACATGCTCACGCGCAAGCACGGCACGTACACCGACGACGAGGTCAGGGCGATCGTCGCGACCTACTACGCGACCGCGAAGTCGGCGGGTCTCGACCCGCTCCTCGTCATCAGCCAGATGATCCTCGAGACGGGCAACCTGACGTCCCGCTGGTCGCAGCCCCCGCGCCGCAACCCAGCGGGCATCGGCGTCACCGGCCAACCAGGTGCGGGCGTCTCTTTTCCCACGTGGGACGAGGCGGTCCGCGCGCACGTCGGACGACTGCTCGCGTATGCGGTCCCGAAGAGCGCCGAGAGCGAAGCTCAGCACCGCCTGATCGAGGAGGCGCTTGCCGTGCGAGCGCTCCCCGACAGCCGCCGCGGCTGCGCACCGACCTTGGACGGGCTTACCGCGACCTGGGCGATGGACCCGGGCTACGCGGAGAAGATCGCACGGATAGCGAACGAGATCGCGAAGACCTCGACGTAGCGGGCTTCTCGTGCCGCGCCCGGTCCCGAGGAGCTCCGGGAAGTCGATGCGTGCGCGACGTGGCGCCCGAGGCGTGGCGCCTCCGGGCGGGGCCGCCACGGAACGAAACAATGTGCGGCGAGGGTGTCGGCGCGGGTCGTCGTGAGCGGCGAGGACACCCGTCTCCGAGGCCGGCGGTGCACCTCACACGTCTCGGGCAGCCCTGATCTCCGCGTAGTACTCGTTGACGTAGCCCATGTACACGTCGCGCGGGAAGTTCGGACCCGGGTCCGTGTGGCCGCTGTTGTTCGGGAAGGCCTGCGTCGCGTCCACGTGGCAGCAGAAGCCTTTGGCGCCGGACTGGAGCTCGGTGACCGTCAGCCAGCGTCGCGGGATCTTGTACTGCCAGGACCACTTCGCGGCCTGCGCCGCAGAGCGTCGAAGCGTCTGGTCGTGAGCGAGCCACTCCTCGCGCGACCAGCGTGCGAAGCCACAGTTCTCGATGTGCAGCCCGTCGCTGTTGACCCCGGGAGCTCCCCAGGGAATGACGAGATCGGGAACGCAGCGGTAGCACTCCTTGTCGTCCACGACGAGCTGAGTCGACGCCTCCGCCGTCGTCGCGAAGAAGCGCGCGTTGCTCTCCGCGGTGCCGCCTTCGGTCGAGTGGATCACGACGTGTTTGATCGAAGCGGCGGTTCGGGGGCCGGAGTCGTGCTTGGCGCGCAGCGGCTTGCAGGCGGTCATCCACAGGGGTTCCATCGTGGGCCCCACCGCGGCCGCCTGCTGCAGGAGGCGAATGCAGACGGAGTCGAACAGAGGCTCGCCCGCGTGGGCGACGCCGGGCTTCGGCGGAACGAGCGACGTTCGCAGAGCCTCGAACGTGGGTCTGCTGATCCAGCCCGTTGCGCGGATTCGCATCTGCCGCTGGAATCCGGCGACCCCCGAGCGCTCGATCTCGGAGGCCTCGCCGTGGGCGAACACGTCGTCGTACGTGTCGTCCCACTCGTCGGGCGCCCAGGGAAGGAAGCGCTGCGCACGAGACAGTGCACGCTTGAACGCGAGGACGTCGGGCCCTGGGAGCGACGGTGTCTTGCTCTTCGCGGCAGCGTCGGGAGGATAGAGGGGGCGCACGAACGCGACGTCGGGCGGATTGGGATTCGTCGGATACGGCTTCGTGTGCCAGTCGGCGTCTCGACCTGCCTGCGTCGATCCCTTCGCCTTCGTGCTCGGCTCGGCCTTCGACTTCACGGGCATCGGTGGGCGCTCCTTTCCGTCGTGCTGCCAGGCGGCCCACGCCTCGGGCGTCGGCGTGATGTCGTCGGCGGTGTAGAGGCAGTGACAGAGCGAGAGGTCGTAGTGCTCGGGGAGGTTCGGCGGCCTCGTCTTGTACATGAGCGTCACCTTCGTCAACCCTTCGGCAAAGGCGTGGTCGACCAGCTGCTGGATCGTCCGTGGATCCGGGACCCCAGTGGGGAAGATCGAGGGCTGCTCGTCCGCGAAGACCCCGAGGGCGGCGACAGCCCGCCTGAGGCTTGCCCAGCCCTGCCCGTTCTGCACCCACGCCAGGGTGGGCATGTGGATCTCACCCTCCCAGTCGGAGAGCCGCTGCGCGATGTCCTCGAGAGTCACACCGTTCTGGCGGAAGTCGAGCACGACGTCCTCGATGTTCAGCCCGATGGCCGGGGAGCTCCACCGCCGTGCGACAGAGACGAGGAAGTCGATGTCGGCGAGCTCATGGCAGTGAAGCCAGGGGAACGTCGCGATGTCGGCCGCCGCGTACAGATCGCGCTGGCGGTCCCAACGCGCGGGATCGCGGGCGACCTCACCGCCGACGTTCAGTGCAGCCCAGCGGATGATCGGCTTCTGGTCGACGATGTTCTCGACGTTTCCCCCGGGCGAGCGCAGGAGCGCGCCCCGCTGCCGGAACATGCCGAGCCTCGGCATCAGCGCACCCGATACGGGACGCCGACGACACTCCGGGGAGCGCACCCAGACCCAACTCCGTGGAGAAACGGCATCCCACGACCCTTCTGCGCCCCCCGAGCACGAGCGCTGTCTC
>Ga0233416_10000434_pt1 | contig 12858 bp, 12 predicted proteins | sample Sediment_Towuti__2_FD_188638 | JGI IMG/M metagenome (GOLD analysis project Ga0233416, IMG submission 188638) | Sediment microbial communities from Lake Towuti, South Sulawesi, Indonesia - Sediment_Towuti_2014_0_MG | ecosystem: Environmental > Aquatic > Freshwater > Lake > Sediment | place... | reverse complement strand
CCGGCCGGAGGACCGGATATACCCCATCAACCCCATGACCCAACTGAAGGCTGCCGCCATCCCGAACAGTCCGGCCATACCGCGGACCGGCATTTTCCCCCACTGGACCGGCCCATGAATGATCGAGCCTTTCAACATGGCGCGATTGATCAAGACGCCGGTCACGATCACCGTCAACGTCGTGAAGGCCTGCGGGACGGAAAGCCCCACGCGAACCTTCGCCGGCAGATAGAAACCGTAGATAGAGAGCCAGACGACATTGATCATCCCGACCAGGTACAGCACCGCGATGAGAACATTGCCGGTCGTCACCCATGACACCGTCAACGTGCGGTTTGCCCGACGGTAGTAGAGAAAGCTAAGGGCGGTGAAGAGAATCATGACGTTGATGGCGCCGTTCTTGGCCGACATGACGCCGTAGTTGCCGATCACCGGATGTTGGGCGCCTCCCATCGCCTTGACCTCGCTGGCCGACATCAGGAGGGTGTGCGGCGTCAGCCAGATGAACAACGCCAGCGTCAAGCCGCCCAGCACGAACTGATAGTACGGCTGGTAACGCGCTCCTCCCTTCATCCGCCCCGTGCTTTGCCAGATGTAGTAGTTCACCCCCAGGAACAACGCGCCGATCAACAGTGCCTGGACGACAAACAGCCACGTGAGCAACCCGCCCATCATCGTCACACCCATGCTCTGGCGGAACACGAAGACCGACCGCATCAGCCAGTATCCGGCGATCGGCATAGGCAGCAGCGCGCACACCGTCACAAACAGGAAGATGTAGCCGACCCAGTCGAAATAGGCCCGCTCCTCCTGCGTCTTACTGGTGAAAAATCGGTAGCAGGCGTAGGCCAGCACCACCGCCCCCCCGGACATGATATCCGCGAGGAAGCGATGGACGTTGAGCGGGTTCCAGAGCGCGGAGTGCAACAGATGCCACGCATTTCCCAGGAACCGTCCCTGTGCATCCACACCGGCCGGCGACATCATGAAGGCCGCCCATGCGTTCGCCAGCATGAGCAGCGCCGTGCCGAAGACGTTCGTCGCAATTCCGATCGCCGCATGGATCCACTTCAAGCCCCTCTCGGCCATCCGGTTCCAGCTGTAGTAATAGACGACGAGCAAGAGCGATTCGCCGACGAACACGACCGCGTAGGCCGGCATGAACGATTTGAACGTCCCGCCCATATACTTCATGAACGTCGGGTAGAGCGTCACGAACATCACCAGCATCAGGCTGCCGATGAGGGCGGTGACCGATAACGCCAACAGCGCCACCTTGGCGAGGTCCCTCGCAAGGCCGTCATAGCGAAGCGCCAAGGCGGGCCTGGTCGTCAGTAACCCGAGAAACTCGAGCAGCGCGCAGAACAGCGGCAGGGCGAGGACGAACCCGCCGAAATAGGTATGTTGCTGCGTGACAAACCAGACCAGCAAACGGCTGTCGAAGGAACCGATCCGTGAATACACCGTTTCGTGGGGGGCTGGAACAGCCGGTCCCTCCGGGACGCCCGCCGTTCCAAAGTAAACATCCGTCGATTCTTCGGCGAAGGCGAGAGGGGGCCCGCTCCATGCCCCGCAGAACGCGATCGCCAGAACCGTGAACCCGACCGCTGCGCCAATGATGGAACGTCTAGTCCAGCCCCCTCGGCCCATCGTACTATCCTTTCGACCCGGTCTTGCCTAGCGCCACCTCACCGGCCGCACCGTCAGTTGGGCCGACTGTTTTTCCAAGAATCCCCATGACGAATGGGCAACGCAACATCCCTTCCGACAACTGCGGCGCCTGTTCATCCTCCACCTGGCGGCGATGGCCCAGGTAGTAGCCGTACAGCGCCATGATCGCCGAGACCAGCGCGCCCACCAAGACCGCGGACACTGGCGAGACTCTTGGCTGCTTCCCGACGAACAACAGCACACCCATCCCAACCAGGTAGTAGGTCGAGGCGAAGGCCATTCCGGGCCACCACAAATACTTGAGCAACTCAGCCGCCTCCGTGCGCCGAAGCGCCTGAACCCATGAGCCGGAGGCATGTACGCCGTCGAAATAGGCACAGAGCGCGAGCGCACCGCCGATCATCGTCACCGCCAGCAACTGGGCCAGCGCGGTTTCATGCTCGTCCGCCATCGCCAGTCCCGACATCGCCGCCACCGCTCCGGCAGCCAGCCCCGCCGCTGCCCAGGGTCCCACCTGCGCCCCTCGGCTCCGCAACATCTCCCGGAATTGCGCTCCATCAGGGAAGGTGCAAAACGGACGCCCCAGCAGCGAGAGCTTTCGCACGTGCCCGATCTCAAACGCGTCACGAGCCGCGGCCGTACAGGAGATAATGAGGGCCATCATCGCCGGGCCGTCCGGGTGCTGAAGGTAGTCATAATCCATCAACCACAGCAGGGAAAGCACCAGCAGCGAAAGCTGGATGCCGTACACCGCGCCGATCCAGGCGGCTATCCAGCTCAGGACGCGTCTTCCGTCTTCGCGTGCAATCTCAGACCACGAGGCAGATCGTCCGACCCGATAGGCCGAGAGCGCCGCCGCCGCCGCCACGAGCCCGCTCACGGTCAACAGCATGAGCGGTTCCGCGAGCGGCAGCATGGGCTTGGCCAGGCGGTACACCGCAAACGCGACCAGCCCGGGCACGAACATCACCACCCGTTTTCGCTTGCGCACAGAATCTTCCATAACCGCCAGACTCAGGCTCGGAAGCATCCGCAACGCCATTCGATGCAACATGATGAACTCGTTAGGCGTGAACCGTCAGGCGTAAGGTGACCACTATCGTTCTCCGACTTTTTCTCGTTACGCCTGACGCCTGACCCCTTACGCCTTCTGAGCAGCTAGTCCGAAATACTTCGCCTTTACTTCTTCCATCAGCGCCACGGTGACGCGCGACGCTCCGCGATCCGCCGCGGTGCGCTCGAGCTCAATCCGCGCCATGGCCCGCACGGGAGCCGGCACACGCTCCAATCGCTGCTCCGCCTCCGGCTCCCATTCGATCTGTGGCCCAGCGCGGGGTCTCAGCAGCTCGTCGTAGGTCACGACACGGAGGCCGCGGACTCGAACATCCTGCTCCACTTCCGCCCGAACGAGCGGCGCCAGATAGGGCGGCAGACGGTCCAACCGGTGCAACGCCTCATCCGTCCACATAACCCGATCGACCAGCCCGCTCGTCTGACCCCCCGACACCTCGACGCCGACTTTCAGCCCGCAGCCGCGACATTCCGAGCGCACAAACCAGCGGGACGCGCCACCCTCGTCGATCTGTTCTTCAATCCCCTCGGTATGCATCCAGCGCCCGCAGCCGCAAGTCAGCATGACAACCCTGCGTGAGGGGTGAGGAGTAAGGGGTAAGGGGTACCCGACCACTTGTACATTGGCTTATCCGATTTTTCCCGGGTAGAGAATGTAGAGCATCGTATAGGTAAAACTGCCGGTGACGAACAGCACGCAGTAGATGACCATGGTGAATCGACCGAGCGCGCGATGGCGTCTGGCCCCGTCGGGCCATATGCGTTGAATCGTCATTTCGATCGCGAAGACGAAGGCGACCAGGAGCAGGAAGGCCAAGTAGACTTCCAGTTTTCGCATCGAAAACCCGGCCGCCGTGACGCGCGAGACAAACAATCCCAGCACCGTAACCGTGATCCCGCCCATGACGAGCCCGATTTTCTTCCACGTTGTTTGCAGCACCGATTCCCGAAGGGAACGCACACCCTGGACGATCTGCTGCGAGCGAAAGCCCAGCACGATCATGTAGACCGCCATGATCAACCCGAGAATGACCAGAATGATGTGGAGGGTGAGCACGGGAATAAACACATAATCGTAGAGCGCTTGCGAGCCTCCGAACCCTTCTTTCCCTTCGACTGCCAGCACACCAAGCTGTCGAAACAGGTAATAGGCGATGAAAAAACTTAGCATGGAGATCATTCCACCGAACATCAACCAGTGATGGGCGTCGGCATTCCGTTGACGCGCCTTCACCCACCCAAGTACGAACAAACCGGTAAACAGCGTCGCCATCAACTGGCTCAGATCCGCCCCGGTCGTGGCGTGCGTCCCGAGAAACCCAGGCTCCCGTAACCAGTCCATCGATCTTCCTCAAGAGCACACTCGTCATTCGTCAATGGTCATTCGTCAAACGACGACCGGATCAGGTCCGACCTGAAGCCGGCCTTTCTGACGATTGACGCTTGACGTTTGACGAATCACGGCTTCACGCCCTGCACCACGGCAGTCTTTTCCAACTCCTCGACGGAGGAAAATCCTGCCTTGGTCATCCACTGCATCGCGTCGCCCGTCCGGTAGCAGCGGCCTTGCTGCGTGTTCACCAGGATGTGCAGGGCAAATGCCGTGGTCCAGGCGGGACCGGTCCCCGACTCATCCAGAAAACGATCCTTCATGATGAGACGCCCGCCGGGCGTCAGATGACTCAGCACCTTCCGGACCAGGGCCTCGTTCGTGTCAAAGGTCTGATAATGAAGGACGTCGGACATCAGCACGACATCGTACGGACCGCCCAGTCCGTCCTTGTTGAAATCTCCGGAACGGAACGCGATCCGCGATTCCAACCCCGCATCCTTCACCGTCTTTTCGGTCAGGGTCAGCGTCGCAGGGAGATCAAAGACTGTGGCGGTCAATTCGGGATAGACCTGGCAGAAGGCGATGGCGTTCGTCCCCGCCCCGCCTCCCAGGTCCAGCATGCGCACGGCCCCCTCTAGCCGCAACCGCCTGGCAAGATCAGGCCCGCTTTGACGACCGATCCGATGGAGCACGGCCAGGACATGACTGCCCAGTTCTGGATTTGTCTCGAACACATGACGATCAGCCGATCTCACTCCGGTCCGAACCGTATCTTCCAACTGTCCCCAGTTCTTCCACTCCGCATCGTGCAGGAGGAGCAGATGGCCGACGTACTCGGGAGACTGGCGGACCAGATGCTTCTCCGCCGCTGAGGAGTTCCGATACAACTCCCCCTCCTTCGCTAATAATCGCATCGCCACGAGCGCGTTCAAGAGCAGGATGAGCGTCGGTTCATGGGCATCGATTCGCCCCGCAACCTCCCGCGCCGACTTGGGTTTTCCATCCAGCGCGGAAAAGACGTCCAGCCTGACTCCGGTCAGGAGAATCTTGGTTTCCCAGTAGTAGCCCAGCTGGAAGATTTCTGTGAGTGAGAGTTCCCGTGGCACACCAATCCTCCAAGAGCGGTTAGCCCTGAAAGCTGGCATTCTAGCGAGAGCGGAAACTGAAAGGCAAGGCGGCCGGCGGCGAAACAGGTGGCACAAACACAGAGGGCAGCGGATTGCTCCGCTGCCCTTCATCGCAATGTATCAGGCCCGTAGAGAGATGACGACCTACTTGATTTCCGCCTTCAGATTCGCCGTTCCACCGTCTGTCACGTCCACCTCAAACTCCACTTTCTTTCCTTTACCGGCGAAGGGATGCCAGGCCACCACCTTGTGCTTGCCGGCAGGAACATCTTTGATCTCGAATGAGCCGTCTTCCTTCACGACGGCGAAATGCGGATTGGTCACCGGGAGGAAGAACGACTGCATGAACTCGTGCTGATCGCACTGCAGACGGAAATAGCCTTCTTTTTCTGCGCCGCCGCGGAACACCACCGGCTTGTCGAGCTTATCGCCCTTTTTCGCCAACCCGATGTTGAAACCGGTTGCGGAACTTGCGCCCTTGACAACGAAACTATGCGGGTTGTGCAGCACGCCCTGGACCGACTTGGGGTCATCCGGGTCGGCATCAGTGTTTTCGACCTTGAAGGACTTGTTATTCACGACCACCCCACTGAACGGAAGGAACTCGCAGAACGCAGCCGTCACTTCCGTGCCCTGATAGCCGTCCGTGAACCCCTTGTCCTCAATATCGACCACGGCCACAACGGCATTCTTCAACCCGCCGTCCTTGCCGACTTCGATGGTCTTCAAGAATCTCTTATCCCCATCAATCAAACTCTTGTTCGGATTCTTCGGACAGAACTTGGGGTTCGGAAACTTCGAGAAGAGAAATTCCTTCTGCTCGGCCTTACCCGCATAGGTCACTTTGCCGGAAATCGTTCCGCCCGCGAACGAGGTGAGAGGCGTCGCGACGAACGCGACGGCTGCCACGCCAAATACTATCGATAACGCACTTTTCATTGGACTGCCTCCTTGTGATGGACGAAAACTGCCTGGTATCCTAACTCTCGTGTTCCCCTCTGTGATGCACCGGCCAGTGAGAGAAACGCGGGAACAGCATTCTCTCCACGACACTCAATTATTGACCACTTGCTTGCGAGGCTGGCGATAGAACGACTATGTATATGAAATATTACCGTGCCCTGTCAATCTCAAACAAGGGGTCCGCAGCCGGCCGAATTCAGGACGGCCTGACCCGGCCAAGGCGCCAACTGCATTGGGGCAACGGGAGCCCGTAGGAATCTGGGACACAAGTAGCTATTTCCCATCCGGCCTGCTAGTATGCTGGCGTCACAGGCGCCGGTCCTCGATTGGGAACGAGAGTGCGAATGGGCGATCGTGGTGGTGGGTATCGAGAGTCCGTCTGGAAACCCGACATCAGCTCCCTGTTGCCCCTGTCTTCGGCCCGAAGCCTGCGCCAGGCCCCGCGGCCCGCTCCCCCATTAACAACAGACTCATGACACAATCTCCGCACACCCCCTCGGGGCCCAGGCGCGTCTATCCCGTCTATTTGACGGTTCTGCTCTTCGGCGTCATTACCGCGAGCGCGGTGGTCGGCGTTCCAGCCTTCGCTTTGCTGTACGGATATACCTGGCTGGACTGGACCATGTTCGGGCTGTTGTATGTCGTCACTGGACTGGGCATTACGGTTGGCTACCATCGGTTGCTGGCACACCGGAGCTTCACGTGCCCTGATTGGGTCAAGACGGGTTTCCTGATTGCCGGCGGATGGGCACTGCAAAATTCCGCTTTGAAGTGGGCAGCAGACCACATTCGCCACCATGCTGCCTGCGACCAGGATGCCGACCCGTACAACGCCAAACGAGGATTTTGGCACAGCCATTGCGGATGGCTGCTCTCGGAACAGCGCTACACGGACGAAAAATATGCGACGCGGCTCAGACAAGACCCCGTTGTCATGTGGCAGCACCGCTACTACGTTCCCATCGTCCTTTCAGGGCTCGCGCTGACGTTTGTCGTGGGATTTGTTCACAGCGGCTGGATCGGCGGAGTGGGCTGTTTCATGCTCGCCGGCGTCGGCCGGACGTTCGCCGTGCTCAATTCAACCTTCTGCATCAATTCGATCTGCCATTTGTGGGGCAGTCAGCCGCACAGCCAGGCGGACTCGAGCCGAGACAGCTGGTGGGTATCGTTGTTGACGTTCGGCGAGGGCTACCACAACTATCACCACACCTACCAAAGCGATTATCGCAACGGTCCCCGCTGGTATAATTTCGACCCGTCGAAATGGCTGATCTTCACGCTCTCCCTGGTCGGCCTGGCGTCCTCGCTTCGCACGGCTGCGGCGGGAGAATCGGAATCGTCTGGAGCGCGTATCCCTTCATAGCAATCTGTGAAGCGTCGCTCGTGAAGACTTCGGCGAGCTTAGTCGAGCCGCGTATCTCGCAAACCAGGATGTAAACTCTTCTGTTCTGCGCTTCACGCTTCACGAGATACGAACGACGAAGAACAGGACAGCGTCAGTATTTTCGCCAAGCCACCGGCGGCAGGCCCCAGAGCTCCGCGCGAACGGCAGCCCATAAATGGCCGAGTACCTTGGTGAGGTCAGGCGCCGCTCGAGCCAACAGTTTCGCCGCGACACCGGATACGGCCGGCGTTGAGACTCCGCCCAGCACCTGTCCCGCATGGTCATCCAACACGGAGCCAAGCCGCGACTCCAGCCGACTCCAGACCTCGGCCGGGATCGTGTCGCTCACCACATACAGCGACCCGACATAGTCCCAGTCGCTGGCCAGTCCCACCCGACTCAGGTCGGTTGCCGGATCGAGCGAGTAGCGCTCCAGGAGTGCATCTCCCGACGCCGTCGTGATGCGGATTTCGTTCTCCAGACTCGTGAAAGCCCACCGCTCATCTCTGGCGATCCGACCCGAGGCGAGGGCGTCCCATAGCAGAATCGTCGCGCCCGGCGCTAGAGACGCATGAAGCGTCTGCCGGTATCGCGAACCGGCGAAGGGAATCGTATGTTCCGGCAACCACTCCAAGACCGCGCCGGTTCCTACGACGATCTCAATCTCCTGAACCGACACCGCACCGCCCGTTCGATAGACGCGATTGGCGGACGGGGCGGAGATAAGCACATGCGCGCCTTCCTCAAGCCTCATATCGATGGAGAGATGATCCCCACCGACTAATCCGCCGGAAGGATTGACCAGGAGTGTGTAGGCCGTCCCGGTTTCATCGAGATAGATCGGTGGAAGCAGATGCCAGGGGCTGGTGCAGTGCGAGCGGGTGATGACCGTCCGACCGTCGCGATTGGCATAGCCAAGTCGCAGCTCACCGACCCGCCCGACGTATTCGGTCAGGACATCCCGGTGACTTTTTCTTTTTCGCGACACGCGAGCCGGCGCGGCAATCACGAACGTCGGGAGCGCTGGGGGACGCGCTGTTCCACCCAGGCCACCACGGTATCGAGCCCTTCCCCGGTCAACAGGTTGGTGAACACGTACGGCAGATCGCCTCGCATCCGGCGGGTATCCCGATCCATCACGGAGAGATCCGCGCGCACGTGCGGTGCCAGATCCTTCTTGTTGATCACCAACAGATCCGACCTGGTGATACCGGGCCCGCCCTTGCGCGGGATTTTGTCTCCTCCGGCCACATCGATGACGTAGATGACGTAGTCCACCAGCTCCGGACTGAAGGTCGCGGCCAGGTTGTCCCCGCCGCTTTCCAGAAAGATCAATTCGATGTCCGGATGTCGGCGGAGCAGATCGTCGATGGCCTCCTGATTATGCGAAGCATCTTCCCGGATAGCCGTATGGGGACACCCGCCGGTCTCTACACCGAGAATCCGGTCTACCGGCAATGCCGCGCGCTTCGTCAGAATCTCCGCGTCGATCTTGGTGAAGATGTCGTTCGTGACAGCAGCCAGGCTGTATCGATCGCGCAGCTTCTGGCAGAGAGCCTCCACCAGCGCCGTCTTGCCAGACCCCACCGGTCCTCCGACACCGATGACCGGAATACCTTGCTTTCTCGCTTGGGTCGGGTTCGTATCGCCGTGCCGGTGCTGATGATTCAGTTCATGCATGGATACACGAAGAGCCGATTGCCGATGGCCGATCGCGGCTCTTCTTCTCCCGTCCTGCTATACGCCATCAGCCCTATGCTCTTAGGACCGAAACAGTCTCCATTCCAGGCGGCCGTGGCGCATGGCGTAAATGTCCTGGAGGGGAGACCACGAACTCATCGGGACGTCGGCACCGACCTCACGGCTGATGCGGTCGATCAGCGGCAGCCACTCTCCAAGCACACGCTGTCCTTCCCGCTGGCCGATAGAGCAAAGCCGCATGGCGGCCGATACAAATCCTACAGCCGTCTGGTACAGAAACGCGGCGGCGGTCTCTTCCTGATTCCAGCCGCAGGCTCCCAACGTTAATCCAACGCTCACCGCCAGGTGACCGGGAGTTCGGCCGGCTTCCATTGCCTCGCGGTACCGGGTCAGCACCACCTTGCCGCGGAACTGATCCGCCGCCACTTTGATCACCTGCCGCCCCATCTGGCGACTGGCCAGGCGTGATTCACGCCCCAGCTTCGAGAAATCCAGTTCCCGATCCACCCGGATCGCCGCGTCGAGTGCTCCGGCCGATCCGGCCCGGTTCGCCAGTTTCGCTGCCAAGGCGTCCCGCCGGCTCATCCCTCCGCGAAACAGATCTTCAACGTAGCGGGCCAGTTGATCGGAATCCTTGACGGCGCCGCCCTGTACGGCCGCCTCCAATCCAGAAGAAAAGGCATAGCCCCCCGAGGGGAAAAACGCGTCCGTAAATCGCAGCCCCTCAAGTAGTGCGCGGGTGTTCATGGAAACAGGCTGACAGGAATCAAGCTGGCAGGCTGACAGGATGAAACGGAGCCCCCTCCTGCTTTCCTGTCAGCTTGCACCTCGTCAGCTATCCCTTTCCTCAGAACAGAAAATACCGCTGCGCCATGGGAAGCACGATCGCCGGCTCGCAGGTCAAGCGGACACCGTCCGCGGTCACCACGTATGTCTCCGGATCAACTTCGATCTTGGGCAGATAATCGTTCAGTTTGAGGTCGCGTTTCTTCACGTTCCGGCAATGTTTTACCGCCGCGACACGCTTCTGGAGACCGAGCTTCTTCGGAATCTCCCGGTCCACGCCGGCCTGTGACAGGAAGGTCAAACTCGTGCTGCAGAGCGCCCGCCCGAAAGCGCCGAACATGGGCCGGCTGATGATCGGTTCCGGTGTCGGGATGGAGGCATTCGGATCGCCCATCTGTGCCTGCGCGATAAATCCGCTCTTCAGCACCATCTCAGGCTTCACCCCGAAGAACGCCGGCTTCCAGATTACCAAATCGGCGATCTTGCCGACCTCCACGGAGCCGACTTCGTGCGCGATACCGTGCGTGATGGCCGGGTTGATCGTGTACTTGGCCACATAGCGCTTGGCCCGGAAATTGTCGTTCTGGGACGAATCCTTTCCGCTGTTGGGCGAGAGGTGCCCGCGCTGCACCTTCATCTTGTGAGCCGTCTGCCAGGTGCGGATAATCACCTCTCCCAGGCGCCCCATTGCCTGCGAGTCGGACGACATCATGCTGATCGCGCCCAAGTCGTGCAGCACGTCTTCTGCCGCAATCGTTTCCCGACGGATCCGCGATTCGGCGAACGCCACATCTTCCGGCACCCGCTTGTTCAGGTGATGACAGACGATGAGCATGTCCAGGTGCTCATCCATCGTATTCACGGTGAACGGCATCGTCGGATTGGTGGAAGACGGCAGCACGTTTGGTTCGCCGCAGACCTTGATGATGTCCGGCGCGTGCCCGCCGCCGGCGCCTTCCGTGTGGAAGGAGTGAATGGTCCGCCCTTTGAATGCCTTGATGGTATCCTCGACGAACCCGGCCTCGTTCAACGTATCCGTGTGAATGGCCACTTGCACATCATAGCGCTCCGCCACGCTCAGACAGGTGTCGATCGCGGCCGGCGTGGTTCCCCAGTCTTCATGGAGCTTCAATCCAATCGCGCCGGCTTCGATCTGTTCGTTCAGCCCTTCAGCCTGCGAGGCGTTGCCCTTCCCGAGAAAACCCAAGTTGATGGGAATCCCGTCCGAGGCTTCCAACATCCGATGGATATTCCAGGGACCCGGCGTGCAGGTCGTGGCATTGGTGCCGGTGGCGGGACCGGTTCCGCCGCCGATCATCGTCGTAATGCCGGCGGAGAGCGCCTCCCAATACTGTTGAGGGCAGATATAATGGATGTGCGTCTCCACGCCGCCCGCCGTCACGATGCAGCCTTCCGCCGAGATGGCTTCCGTGCCCGGCCCTATCTCCATTCCCTTCGTCACATTCGGCATCAGATCGGAATTGCCCGCCTTGCCGATCCCGACGATGCGGCCGTCCTTGATGCCGATGTCCGCCTTCACGATACCCCAGTAATCGAGAATCAGCGCATTCGTGATGACCGTATCGAGCGCGCCGCTCGCGCTGGTCGCCCGCGTCGATTGGCCCATGCCGTCCCTGATGACTTTCCCTCCCCCGAACACAGCCTCGTCGCCGTAGGAGGTGAAATCTTTTTCCACTTCAATGAGTAGTTCCGTATCTGCAAGGCGAACACGATCACCTACCGTGGGGCCGAAGAGATCTGCGTACTGTTTCCGTGGAATCTTCACCGTGCGCCTCCTTTGCCCGAGAAGCCCTGCTCAGCCGCTCGCGCCAGAGCTTTCGCCTTCACTTGAGGATCATCCAATGCTCCGTTGGTCAATCCATTGATGCCGTGAGCCACTCGTTTACCCGCCAACGCCACGACCGTCACCCGCTTCTCCTCACCCGGCTCGAACCGCACCGCCGTGCCGGCTGGGATAGAAAGCCGAAACCCGAACGCCTGTTCACGGTCGAACTTGAGCGCATGGTTAGCCTCGAACAAATGGCAATGGGAGCCGACCTGGATCGGTCGGTCGCCCACGTTCGCTACCAGCAATTCCTTCGTCGGACGGCCCGCGTTGGCTTCAATGTCGCCGGCGGCAAAATGAATCTGGCCAGGAATGACCGGCCGGGACAATTCGGCTCGGATCGCAGCAGCCAGGGAACCGCCATTTTTCTGAGGAGCTTTTCGCGCCTTGGCCGGAGCTCGTTTGGTCTTCTTCGGCATATGTTCCCTCCTCTGACGGATATGAGAGATGTGTGGGTGGATGAGACTCTGCTTATCGAATCGGATCGTGCACCGTCACGAGTTTCGTGCCGTCCGGGAAGGTTCCCTCGACCTGGAACTCGTGTATCATCTCCGGTACACCCGGCATGACATCCTTGCGCGAGAGCAGCGTCGTCCCATAGGTCATGAGGTCCGCGACAGACTTTCCGTCACGGACGCCTTCGAGAATCGCGGCGGTGAGGTAGGCAACTGCCTCGGGATGGTTGAGCTTGAGGCCTCGCTTCTTGCGGTCCGCAGCCAGTTGTCCTGCGGTATAGATCAACAGTTTTTCCTGCTCCCTCGGAGTCAAGTGCATGAGTCCTCCTCTCGTAGGCTGGCCAGTCCCTCGGCCTCTGCTTCCAAAGAATAATCGGAAGGGGTGGAAATAGCTTTCTTCCTGTGTATCCCGCAAGAAATTCGTTGCGGGGAGGAGCGATGCTAGTCTAGGATTTCGCCACTTGTCAAGTCGCAGCAGGCAAGGCCAGGGGGAGTGAACAGAGGAGGTTGTTGTTGTTGTG
>Ga0233416_10000433_pt1 | contig 12875 bp, 11 predicted proteins | sample Sediment_Towuti__2_FD_188638 | JGI IMG/M metagenome (GOLD analysis project Ga0233416, IMG submission 188638) | Sediment microbial communities from Lake Towuti, South Sulawesi, Indonesia - Sediment_Towuti_2014_0_MG | ecosystem: Environmental > Aquatic > Freshwater > Lake > Sediment | place... | reverse complement strand
TGGTGGCGCTGCATCTGGCGCTCTTTGCGCTGCTCTTCATCGATGGCGCCGCGCAGAAGGTGGAGCAGTCGATGCATATCGCCGTGCATCTGCTGAATCCCTCGCCGCCGCCGCCCGCACCGGCTCCGTCGCAGGTGTCACCCGTCGAACCGAAGGTGGTGGAGAGTCCGGCCGAACAGCCGCTGCCGCAGCCGGTGGTGCAACAGGAACAAGCGGCAGCCCCGGCTGAAACGGCGCCGCGCGAAACTTCCAGCAGCGAGCCGGTGACCATCAATTCGGAGTTGGCCGCCAATTGCAGTCAGCGCAGCGCCCCCAGCTATCCGATGCTGGCGCGTCGGCGCGGCGAAGAGGGGCGGGTGGTGCTGCGCGTGGTGCTGGGCGCCGATGGCGCGGTGCAGGAGGCAGCGGTGGCGCAGAGCTCGCACTCGGCGCTGCTCGATGCGGCGGCGCTCGCCACCGTGCGCAGCTGGCACTGCACCCCGGCCACCCGCAGCGGCAAACCGGTCACCACCATCGCCATGCAACCCTTCGATTTTGTGTTGAACGGCCGCTAGAAAACGATGAAGAGCATTCACCACAGAGGGCACAGAGTTCACAGAGTTCACAGAGAAAGGCAAGAGTTCTTACCTCTGTGTCCTCTGAGCCCTCTGTGGTGAGTCCTCTTTGCATCTAAGGAGTCCACGATGAACGAATCCGCGCAGCCCGAGTTGGGGGTGCTCCATTTCCTCAGTCAGATCGACGCCATGGGTATGGTGGTGTTGCTGCTGCTGTTGCTGCTGTCGCTGGCCAGCTGGTATCTGATTCTGCTCAAGGCGACGGCGGTGATCGGCGAGCGCAAGCGGGCCGAGGCATTCCTCAAGGAGTTCTGGGAGGCCGATTCGCTCGCCTCCATCGGCGCCAAGCTGACTGCACCGGACAACGCCTTCGCCGCGCTGGCTGCCGCCGCGCAGGCCGCCAGTGAGCGGCAGCAGCAGGGGCTGCACAAACTGGCCGATGCCGGCGGCTTCGCCGAATACCTGACGCGCGTGCTGCGCAACGGCATCGATCAGGAGTCGGCGCGTGTCGAGCATGGCCTCACCCTGCTCGCCTCGGCCGGCAGCGCTGCCCCCTTCATCGGCCTCTTCGGCACCGTCTGGGGCATCTACCACGCGCTTTTGACCATCGGCGCCACCGGACAGGGGACGCTGGACAAGGTGGCCGGGCCGGTGGGCGAGGCGCTGATCATGACGGCGCTGGGCTTGGCGGTGGCCATCCCGGCCGTGCTCGCCTACAACGCCTTCACCCGCCGCAACCGCCTGTGGCTCGCCGAGCTCGATGGCTTTGCGCACGATCTCTATGCGCTGATGACCGTCGGCCCCAAATCCGATCGGTCGGGTGAGCGTTAAGCGTGGCCTTCGGACATTTCGAGCGCGGGGCGCGCAACACTCCCAATGCCGAGATCAATGTGGTGCCGCTGGTCGATGTGATGCTGGTGCTGCTGGTGGTCTTCATCATCACCGCGCCGCTGCTCACGCATTCTGTCAAGGTCGATCTGCCGCAGGCATCGAGCAAGGCGGCGGAGAGCGAGCTGCCGCCGCTCGATCTGGCCATCGCCGCCGACGGCTCGCTCTTTCTGGCCGGAAAAGCGACCACACTGGCCGAGCTGGAGCCTCTGTTCACCACCGCCGCCAGCAAAACGCCGCAGCCCGAATTGCAAATCCGCGCCGACTGCAACTGCCAGTTCGATACGGTCGCCAAGGTGATGTCGGCCGCCTCGCGCTCGGGATTGGGAAAGATCGCCTTTGCCACCGTGCCGGGGGATGGGCGGTAGGCGGGATCGACGGTTACTGTTTCTTCCCACCCTTCAATGTGATCAGGGATTCCACCAACTCATGCACCGCCGTATAGGGCTCCGGCGCGGAATGGGCGTTGAATCTGTTGGCCAACGCTGTCGCGCGCTTCATGGCCTGGTCCAGACAGCTGCGCGTATCGGCGAAACTTTGGCGCCCCCCTTTCTCGTAATCGGGCATATGGCTCTTCAAGCGGCGCATCACCTCGTCCCTATGGATCGGTGCGAGGAGATCTTCGAAATGGAGCAACAGCCATAGCTCGAAGCAGGGTACGGAGGCGACGGCGCGAAACTCGACCTGATCGCGCTCATCGTTGCGTATCGATTTGTTGAGCGATTCGGCGAGGCCCAACGCATCGAAGTAGGTGCGATGGTCGTCGCGATCGAAGACGGCATAGACCCGATCGAAACTGCGCGGCCGGATGCCTTTCTGAATGTCGCCCTGTTCGAATAGCTGCTGCGCATACTCGACCACCTGAATGGGCTCCGTTCCGAGCGCCGATGGCTGCACCTGCACATTGGCCGAATGCAAACGGTAGGCCGCCCGTATCTCCTCGAAGTAGTGCGGCTCGGTTTTGCTTCCCTCCGATACGATCAGGATGCGCGGATAGGGAGCCCGTTGTGCCTCTTTGCGCAATTTCCGGGCCTGTTGTCTCCGTTTGGGCTGGTTGTCCCTACCCATCAATCATCCCCAACGCATCGCGCAGAAAGGGCAGTGCGCCGTAACGCCCCTGAAGATAGCCGCGTTCGATGGCTTCGTTCTTGCGCGGACTGAAATCGGTCAGCGGATAGAGGTGCGAATTTTGATCCACCCCCTTCTCCACGAACCAGATCTGGTCGCGCCGGAACAGGCCATAGGCATCGAGCAGGGCGGTGTCGTGGGTGGTCAGAATCAGCTGCGCTCCGCCCGTGTTGAGCTCGGGACGGTGAAACAGGCGCACCAGCTCCTGCACCAATCTGGTGTGCAGGCTGGTGTCGAGCTCATCGACTACGAGGGTTACCTCTTTGCCGAGGATGTCGAGCACCGGACCGGCAAGAAATAGCAGATTGCGCGTGCCGCTCGATTCGTCGAACAGTTCGAAGACGGCTTTTCCGTTCTCGGTCGTATGGTGGAACTTCAATTCGTCGATGGTCTGCTCATCGAGGCCATCCTCGCTTTTGCCCGTAGCCAGATCGATTTTGACGCTGCGATATACGGTTCTTTTGGCCGCCACCTCAATGTCGGCAATGCTGATGCCCGCCGCGCGCAAAAAATCGCAGATGCCTTTGCGAGACTCCTCATGCTTGAGCATCTGTATCGAATAGTCGGGCGATAAGGGAGATTGCTCGTTAATGATGATCAATCGATCAGCAAACCAGTCGTAAACCGGACGTAGCGCCTCGCTGTTGAGCTGCACGGCCATGGAGAGGAAGAGGGCGTTGGGTCGGGTGGCGCTCTCCCACAGGTTCTTGGCCCCTTTCAAACCGGGGCCGAATTCATAAATATCCTTCCCCGTCACTTCGTCGAAGCGTCGCTCAAACCAGCGCTGCGGTTTGAAGGCCTTATAGACCAGTAGCGATTCGCGGACGATGCGCTGAGTCGTCATGGCAAAGGCGTACTCGTAGCGCACCCCGTCGAGCATAAATGTGACCTCGAACGAGGTTGGCGCTTTGCCCGATTCGGCATCCAGTCGGAACGGCTGCACCGAATAACTCTGGCCCGGCTGCACGATGGTGGCCGATTCCAGCACCACGCTGCGCATATATTGCAGCGCCTTGATCAGATTCGATTTACCGCTGGCATTGGCTCCGTAAATGGCAGCGCTTCGCAGCAGATTCGGGGCTGCTTTCAGCCCGGTCGCATGCGTGTGGGTCTCCACCTGTGTTTTATCGGCAGTTGCCACAAGACTAAGCACCTGCTCGTCGCGAAAGCTGCGAAAATTCGTGGTGCGGAATTCGATCAGCATAGTTATCTCCTCAGGAGATTGAGCGATAAACGAATTAATTGCAGAAACAATCCGAATTTGCAATCTATTATAGATGTGAATGAGTCTGCGCCGACTGCAACTGCCAGTTCGACACCGTCGCCAAGGTGATGTCGGCCGCCTCGCGCTCGGGATTGGGGAAGATCGCCTTTGCCACCGTGCCGGGGGAGGGGCGGTGAATCGAGCCGATTTCAGACGATCGGGCGAGAATGCCGTCGTAACGCCGCGCTGCGCCTTCAGATCAGAGTCTTCACCAGATCGTCGCAGTCGATCACGCCGGCAGCCGCCAGTTGCAGGGCATGCTCTGACTTGGTGGTCATCCCCTCGGTAATGGCGAGCTGCTGGATCGCATAGCCCGCTTCGCCGCGATGGATCGCCTGTCGGATGGCATCGCTGATGGCGAGAAATTCATACACCATCACCCGGCCGATATAACCGCTCATGCGGCATTGCGAACAGCCGCGCCGGGCGTAGAGCGGTTTCGGCGGTGTATGGCCGGAGGCGAGCAGGATGCGATAGCTCTCGCTCGCCGGATCGACCGGTTGCCGGCACTCCGGGCAGAGACGGCGCAGCAGATTCTGGCTGATCACCCCCAGCAGCGCCGGCGACAACAGGTAGTTGGGCACCCCCAGATCCTGCAAGCGCAACACCGTGTCCACGGCGCTGTTGGTGTGCAGCGTGGAGAGCATCAGATGGCCGGTGAGCGCCGCTTCGATGCCGATCATCGCCGTTTCCTGATCGCGGATTTCGCCGATCATCACCACGTCGGGATCGTGGCGCAGAACGTTGCGCAGAATGCGCGCAAAGGTGAGCCCTACCTTGTTGTTGACCTGAATCTGGTTGACTCCCGGCAGCGGCGATTCGATCGGATCCTCAATAGTGATGATATGCACCGGCCGCGACTGCACCGATTGCAGGATCGAGAAGAGGGTCGTGCTCTTGCCCGAGCCGGTGGGGCCGGTGGCGAGAATCAGGCCGTAGCTGCGGCGGGTCATTTGCGCCAGCAGCTGCTCATCGCGCTCGGACAGACCAATGCTCCCCAGTCCGGTTGCCCCCTCCTTGTTCAGGATGCGCATCACCAGCGATTCGCCGAAGCCGCTGGGAATGCAGGAGACGCGCAGCTCGATGCGTCGGTTTTCGTGTTGCACGGTCATGCGCCCATCCTGCGTGATGCGATGATCGGCGATGTTCATGCCGCATAGCAGCTTGATGCGCGAGATCACGCGCTGCTGCACCCACTTCTCCAGCTGCTGTGCCTCGACCAGATCGCCGTGGATGCGGTAGAGGATCAGCAGGTTCCTCTGCTGCGGCAGCAGATGGATGTCGGAGGCGCCGGCGGTAAAGGCACCGAGAATGATGCGGTTGACCAGGCGCACGATCGGCGGCGCCCCGGCCGCGCGCATCTCGACCACCTCATTCTCATGTTCGCCCCCCTCCGGTTTGACGATGTCTTCCACCCATAGCCAGTCGCGCTCCTCGGTCGAGAGGGTGCCGAGCAGGCGTGTCAGATGTTTGTGCAGTTGCGATGGGGCGGCGAGCACCACCTCCAGCCGTTTGCGCGTGCGCAGGCGGATCGAATCGAAGGCCAGTGTGTCGAGCGGATCGGAGAACGCGACAGTGATGGTCGTTTCATCGCACTTGATCGGCAGAATCTGATGCGTCTGCAGCGTCTGTTCGTCGATTTCGCCGACGGCGTTCTCGTCGATCGGGTAGTTATCCAGGTCGATGAAGGGCAGGTGGAACTTCTTGGCCAACACGGCGGTGAGCTTCTCCTCGGTGGTGAAGCCAAGGCGGATCATCATCTCGCCGAACTTGATCCTGCGATTCTTCTCCTGCTCGGCCAGCGCCAGCTCGAGATCCTCCTGATTGATCATCCCCGCTTCGAGCAGGGCGGCGCCGATTTTGATCTTTCTCCGCTGCTGCACGCCCAGCGCCTTCTCCACATCGATGGGCTCCACCCGTTTGAGCCCGATCAGGATTTCGCCGAGCGTTTTGTTATGCAGAGCTGTGCGTTCGCTGAGAGCGCGCAGCACCTGCACATTGTTTGCCTCCCCCTCGTCGATCAACAGCTCACCCAGGCGTTTGATTTGCTGCACGCTGCGCACGCCGTGGCGATAGAAGAAGAAATATTCATAGGGGAGATTGCGGTTGGCATTGAAGGCATAGAAGCCGCCGCGCCGACTCTGATAGTCGATCATGTAGACCGGAATGCTGCGTGAGGTCTGAGTGTGGATCACCACCGAAATCATGTGCGAGAGCGTTTGCATGAACCACTTCCCGGGCTCTGCTTCCGGTTGCGGGTAAAAAGCGATGTAGGCGATCTCGTCCGGTGCGATCGCTACAAGAGCCTCCTCGCCTTCGTCATGTTTCTCACGGTTGAGCAGCACGCGCGGTGTGGCAGGCATAAAATCGACAATCGATCCGGGCAATTCGCTACCGTCCATCTTCACCAGAATGACACGGCCATTGCAGCACATGGTGGCTTGATCGTGATGCATAGGCGCTCTCGCAACGAAGTGGTTCTCGTCTCGCGCGTCGTCAGACGAGTCGATCTGTACGCGTTATAGCATAGATCACACCATAAACCTGGAAAAAGCAGTTCACCACGCAGAACACAGAACCCACGAAGTGCACGAAGTTGAAGATACATCCGAGGGTTTTCTGCGCCACCCGACGGGTGATTGCGAAAGTCGATGAATCCGCTGTCTTTCCTTCGTGTTCTCTGTGTTCTGCGTGGTGAACTGCTTTTTCCAGGTTAACCCCGTTGTGCGATCCGCTGCGTTTAAGGCTACAGGGCCGAGCCCGAACCCTTTTATGCAGGAGCAGACCATGAAACGTTCAATTCCCCTTCCTTTGCTGGCGGTGCTGATGCTTGCCGCCTGCGGCAGCGATCCGGCGCTGCATGCGCTGGACAACAACGAGCAAGCATCCACCCTTGCCGAACCGGTGTCGGCGCAGGATGAAATCGGCGCGGCAGGAGCCGCCAAAATCGAGCAGCAGGCCGCGACCGACAGCAATGCATTGGTGCCGGAAACTACCGTAGCTGCGCCTGCCTCCACCAACGCCCCTTCCGCTGCTGCGCCGACGATGCGCAGCAAAGCGCTGGCTATTGCCCCCTGGCCCTGTCCTATGCCGGTGCCGCCGCAACCCTCGCCCGAGGGCGAGCAGTATGGCCACGATCCGGCGCAACCGGTGCAGCTGGCGCAGCAGAATCCCGTCTCCACCTTCTCCATCGATGTCGATACCGCCGGCTACGCCAATGTGCGCCGCCTGCTCGGCGACGGCATGCTCCCCCCGCGTGACGCGGTGCGCATCGAGGAGATGGTCAACTACTTCCGCTACGACTATCGGGGGCCGAGCAGTCGGCAGCAGCCCTTCCGCGTCACCGCCGAGATGGCGCCGGCGCCGTGGGATGGCGGCAAGCAGCTGCTCTCCATCGGCCTGAAGGGGTACGAGCTGGAGCGGCAGCAGCTGCCGCCGGCCAATCTGGTCTTCCTGATCGATGTCTCCGGTTCGATGCAGTCGCCCGATAAACTGCCGCTGCTCAAGCAGGCGCTGGCCGGCATGGTCGGGCATCTGCGCGATTGCGACCGCATCTCCATCGTCGTCTATGCCGGCGCCTCCGGGCTGGTGCTCCCTGCCACCCCCGGCAATCGGCAGCAGCAGATTCTGGCTGCCCTCGATGCGCTGGAGGCGGGCGGATCGACCAATGGCGCCGACGGCATTCGACTGGCCTATCGCGTTGCCGAGGCCACCTTCTCCCGTCGGGGCATCAACCGGGTCATTCTCGCCACCGACGGCGATTTCAATGTCGGCACCACCGATTTCGAAGCGCTGATGCAGCTTGTGGCGCAGAAGCGGGCCGGCGGCGTCGAGCTGAGCGTGCTCGGCTTCGGGCGCGGCAACATCAACGACCGCCTGATGGAGCAGCTCGCCGATCGCGGCAACGGCAACTACGCCTACATCGACTCGCTGGCCGAGGGGGAGAAGGTGCTGATCGAGCAGGCGAGCGGCACATTGGCCACCATCGCCAGGGACGTGAAGATCCAGATGGAGTTCAACCCGGCGGTGGTGCGCGAATATCGCCTGATCGGCTACAACAATCGGCAGCTTAAGCGCGAGGATTTCAATAACGACCGCGTCGATGCCGGCGAAATCGGCGCCGGACACACGGTGACGGCGCTCTACGAACTGACGCTGGTCGGTGGCAAGGGCAGCATCGATCCGCTGCGCTACGGCGCGCAGGCAGCGGCCGGCAAGGGCAACGAACTCGGCTTTCTGAAATTGCGCTACAAGCAGTCGCAGGGGAGCAGCAGCCAACTGCTGAGCTATCCGTTGCCGCGCAATATGGGCAAAACGCTCGCCGCAACCAGCGACCGCTTCCGCTTTGCCGCCGCCGTAGCCGCATTCGGCGAGCTGCTGCGCGGCGGCCAATATGCCGGCAACTTCGACTACCGCCGCGTGCAGCAACTGGCGCAGGGAGCACTGGGGAGCGATCGCGACGGGCGTCGGCACGAGTTCCTGCAACTGGTCGCGCAGGCCGAGCACCTCGCAGCTCCCACGCCGCGCCAGCCGCTGCCGGTCGAGCCGCAGGATGGGTTGATCATTCAATAGCGTGGCCTGTAGAAGCGGCCCATGGCCGCGATCAACGAGCAATCGCGGCCATGGCCCGCTCCTGCAATGCGGGTGGTGCAAATCTTCTCCGCCCACTACATTGGCCGGCGATGGAAATCCTCCCCGACAGCGACGAAGCGTTGATGCTGGCCTATGCCGCCGGCGATGCGGCGGCCTTCGAGCGCCTCTACGGCCGCCACAAGGGGGCGCTCTTCCGCTTTGTGCTGCGTTCGTTGAACAACCGTGCGCTGGCCGAGGAGCTCTATCAGGAGATCTGGCTGAAGGTGATCCACGCCCGCCGCAGCTACCGCCCCGCCGCCCGCTTCGCCACCTGGCTCTACCATCTGGCCAGCAACCGCCTGATCGACCACCACCGGCAGCAGGGCAAGTGGCAGCCGCTCTTCGACGACGACGAGGAGGCTGCCTGCATTGTGGCGGCCGACGAGTCGGCGGGGCCGGAGCGGCAGGCGGCGGCCGGCGAGTTGCGCGTGCGCCTGCTCGACTGCCTCGGCCAGTTGCCGGCGGTGCAGCGGCAGGTGTTTCTGCTCAAGGAGGAGGCGGAGCTGACGCTGGAGGAGATTGCGATCAACGAAGGTTGCGGCCGCGAAACGATCAAGAGCCGGTTGCGCTATGCGCTGGAGAAGCTGCGCCACTGCATGGGAGGCTGGCGATGAACGACAACGCGAACGACAACGCTCCGTCCGAGGAAACGATCTCCCGCCTCTACCGCGAAACGCGGCGGGAGGAGCCGCCGCTGAAACTCGATTCCGCCGTGCTCTCGACGGCACGGCAGGCGGTGGCGAAGCCGGCACGGAGCCGGCGTTGGTGGCTGGCGCCGCTGGCTGCCACCGCGACTGTGCTGCTGACGGTGACTGTCGCGCTGAAGGTGGGCGAGGAGCCGGCCACCACGATAGTTCCGGCAGAACGGATGGCGCCAGCCGCTGTCGAGGCGCCGCAGCCGGCAACGCAGGCAAACGAGATCGCCCCGGCCGCCGCACCGGCCGCAGCACCAAAGCGCGAGCGCGCAGCGGAGGCACAGCCCGCTGCTGCCGGGGCTGCGGCCAAGAGCATCGGCGATATGCGCGATGAGGCGGCGGTTGTTGCCGCACCGGCCCCAGCTCCGGTCGCTGCGCCGGCCCCCGAGGCGATCCTGCCGCCGCGCCCGAGAGCTCTGGCCAGCCCGGAGGATTCCGCCCCCGAACTCCAGCGCGCCGCACCGGCGGCGAAGGCGAAGTTGGCTGCGCCGGCTGTCGATCAGTCGACATTGGGAACTGCCGAGATGAGCAAGAGTCCGGCGGTATGGCTCAACGAGATCGTCGCCCTGCGCAAGCAAGGGAAGGAGGCGCAGGCGCGCGCCGAATTGCAGCGATTCCGGGCAATCTATCCCGATGCGCCGCTTCCGGAGGAATTGAAGGATTGGTTGCAGCCCTGACATTTTGCACCACCCATTCGCGGGGGTGCGTCCGGCCGCTGGAGTTGTCGCTTATTGTTGGCCGATCTCGCGCAGCCGCCGCATGCGCACCCTGATCTCGGCCACCTCCTGCTGCCAGTCGCCCCATTTCACGTAGCTATGGCAGATGCGGAAGGTGTCGGAGAGCTCCTCTTTGTCGCTGGCCAGCAACCGTTGGTAGAGCGGCTCCGCCTCCAGCCAACCAATCCCGCTGATCAACTCGAGGCGACAACGCAGATCGCTCTCTTTGCGCGCCTCGAACTCTTCGATCGGGTAGCCATTTTTGCTCAGATGCAGGTGGACGGGGGTGAAGGGGGTGTCGGTCATGACATCTGCCCGCTGCGTGCCAAGAGCTGGCGATAGAGATGGTGCGCCTCCAGTAGGAAATCGGGAGCGATCTCATAGACCGCCATCGCCATGTGCAGATCGTAGGCATGGCTGCTGTCGGTGCGTGCCTGCCGATAATCCCGCCAGCGCGACCAGTCGGAACGCAGCAGCCCCTGCTCGCTACCAGTGCGGATCAAGGTCTGGAACGTGGTCAGATCGATCTGGCTCGGAACGGTCGAGGTGGCTTCCAGATAGCGTTTGAGCATTTTGTGCGATTGGTCGTAGGCGAGGTTGAAACAGTGGATCGCTGAAAAGCGCATCTGCTCGAAGAGCCCTTCGTCGGCCCGCGCCATGTCGGAGTTGGCGTATTCGCGGCTGCGTTCGAGCAGGGCGATGGCGTTGGCGAGAGGGGAGCAGTCGAGGCTCATGCGCAGCTCCTTTGAACATGTCGAAAATAATATCCGTTCATCGACACAAAGGTACTCCAACCATTTCCAGTTGCGGCATTCGGTTCATCGGGGCTCATCCCCAATAAAAAAACACCCTCAGCTCATGTTCAGGCACGAAGTTTTGCACGTCAGCCTCGAAGGTGGTGGGCGAGGTTTTGCGCAGCTTCGGCCCGAAGCAGAGGCTCATGATGGTGTCGGCGGGGCGTTCAAGGGTCAGATGAAATTCGCCAATTGGGCGCTGCCAGTTGTTGGCAGTGGTCAGGATGTATGAGAGCCAGTTGATGGAGATCCGGGCCCCTTTTGTCCCGCTATCCATTGCTCTGCGCCGCATCTTGTCCTCGATCGCCTGATGCACCTGTGGCGCAAGGCAACTCTCTTTTGCCGAGTTCTCGGAAATTTCGCCACTCACCCCATTGCCTGTCTTCTGGAAATACACGTAATAGCCACCCAAGTAGGGCGCATATCTGTGCTTGATGGTTGTCGTACTGTTCGGCGGAAATATTTGCCGCCAATGATAATTCACCGAGACCTGCCAATTGGGCATGAATGAGTCGTTCTCGGACACAATGGCACCCATTTGGACAAGTTGCCGAAGCTGCTCTTCCGACAGAGCTCGAATCTGCCGATCGTTAGCATGGGGCCCCGCAAGCCCGGCAAAGTCTTCGATCGAGAGACCCATTCCGATAAGCAGCGCAGTGATCTCACGCTTCTCCGGTGTAGAGAGGTAGGCGCGGACCTCTTGTTTATGCCGAATCTTTCGTCCTTCGACTTCGACATCGAAGTCATTGAAGCTGAGTGGGTAGTGGTGAAATGGGCTGTTATAGACGGTTAGACCATCGTAGACAGGAATCGGAAAGGCAATTTCGACAGCAATCTCATTGTCCGAGTGGTTGCGAAAGCGGTAGGCGACCTCGATCTTGTTCGGGCTCAGATAGAGGTCTTCGCGTTCGATGGAGATGTTCTCTTCGCGGGCAAAGATCAGCCCGTTCGGGGTGATTTCGGCAACAGTGTCGTTGGCCCAAGCCGAATCGAAGTGGCTAGAAAAAAGGGTAAGGGCCAGAACGGTAGCCCGGATGCCAATCCGGGGAATCTTCCGACAATGCATCCCGGAATTCTTCCGGGCTACCGGAATCGGATCGTTTTGTGGCATGCCCCCTCCATATTCGCCAATCCCGTGTCGGCGGGAATCCGTTATGCGCCGCATGCCGCTGTAGGAGCGGGCCATGCCCGCGATCTTGTGCATTTCTGCCCAAAGCATCGCGGCCATGGGCCGCTCCTACAGGAGCTGCAAATTCTTAGCCCAGCGAAGCCTCGGCCGCCTTGAGCCGGCGCACGGCCTCGTCCAGCGTCTTCTGATCCACTGCGTAGGAGATGCGGATGAAGCCCGGAGCGCCGAATTCGGTGCCGGGGACGAGCGCCAAGCCCACTTCATCGAGCAGCCAGGCGCAGACCTGCACATCGTCGGCCAGGGTTTGACCGGAAGAGGTCTTGCGGCCGATCCAGCCGGCGACGGAGGGGAAGAGGTAGAAGGCGCCGTCCGGGGTCAGGCAGCGGACGCCGGGGATTGCATTCAGCTCGCCGACCAGCCAGCTGCGGCGGATTTCGTAGGTGCGCACCATCTCGTCCAGCGCATCGGTCGGGCCGGTCAGGGCGGCCAGCGCCGCTTTTTGCGCCACCGACGAGGGGTTGGAGGTGCTCTGCCCCTGAATCTTGGCCATTGCCTTGATCAGCTCGCGCGGGCCGGCGCAGTAGCCGATGCGCCAGCCGGTCATGCAGAAGGCTTTCGAGACGCCGTTCAGCGTCACCGTGCGCCCCTTCAGGTCGGGGTTGACCTGCGCGAAGGTGACGAAGGGTTTACCGTCGAAGAGGATCTTTTCGTACATGTCGTCGGTGGCGATCGCCACTTCCGGATAGTCGCGCAACACCGACCCCAGCGCCGCCAGCTCCTCGGCGCTGTAGGCCATGCCGGTGGGGTTGGAGGGGGAGTTGATGATCAGCAGACGGGTGCGCGGCGTGATCGCGGCGTGCAGATCCTCGGGGGTGATCTTGAAACCGTTGGCTTCGTGCGTGGTCACGATCACCGGCACGCCGTCGGCGAGCAGCACCATGTCGGGGTAGGAGACCCAGTAGGGGGCGGGGATGATCGCCTCGTCGCCCGGATCGAGCATCGCCTGCAACAGGTTGTAGATGCACTGCTTGCCGCCGGTGGAGACGAGAATGTCGTCGGCTTCGTAGTCGAGGCC
>Ga0233416_10000432_pt1 | contig 12913 bp, 14 predicted proteins | sample Sediment_Towuti__2_FD_188638 | JGI IMG/M metagenome (GOLD analysis project Ga0233416, IMG submission 188638) | Sediment microbial communities from Lake Towuti, South Sulawesi, Indonesia - Sediment_Towuti_2014_0_MG | ecosystem: Environmental > Aquatic > Freshwater > Lake > Sediment | place... | reverse complement strand
GGCTACCTCCGCCACGCCGATCGGAGACGGTGATGCCCTACCCGTCACCGGAACGCTTGTTTCTTTCCTGGAAGGAGCTGATGAATCGCACGAACCGCTGGCCAGTGCTCGCGCTTGAGCCCCTTGCCGAGAGCGATGCCTCCTGGAATCCGGTCGAGGCCTTTCCTGCGCAGACCCCGACCAGCGCCGGCCTCGGCGCCCGTGGAATGCCTTTCAGCCAAACCCTCGCTATCATGGATCGCTTGCGGGAGGAATGTCGGGTTGTACTCGTTGCGAGGAGCCGGGGCCAGGTCGATCGCCTGCTTGCGCTCTTGCGCGAACACGATGTTCCGGCGGTGGAGTGGACGACCGGAGCGTGGGTCGACTCCGGCAAGACCAAGGCCCCGTTTTACGCTCTGCACGGCGATTTGTCCGCTGGGTTCCTCGCACCTGGCTTGCGTCTGGCCGTTCTGACCGAAGAGGAACTGTTTGCCAAGGGGGCTCGCCACAAGCCGCAGGCAAAGAGCAAAGCTGCCACCTTCCTCTCGTCATTGGAAGATCTCAACGTGGGCGATTATGTCGTCCATGTTCAACACGGCATTGCCAAGTATCGAGGTCTGAAACGTCTTTCAGTTCAGGACTTCGACAGCGACTATTTGATCCTGGAATTCGCTGCCGGCGACATGTTGTATGTTCCGCTGGAGCGGCTCGACCATGTGCAGCGGTACAGCGGGGCAGACGGCCATGCTCCGAGGCTTGAACGTTTGGGCGGAACCAGTTGGGCCAAAACGACCGCACGGGTGAAACAAGACATCGAGGAGATGGCCCACGAACTGGTCGACCTCTATGCCAACCGCGAGCTCGTGACACGCCATGCGTATGGATTCGACAGCACGATGTACCACGAGTTCGAGGCGGCCTTCGAGTATGAGGAAACGGCCGATCAACTCAAGGCGATCGAGGACATTACACACGATATGGAATCCAGCAAACCGATGGATCGCCTGGTGTGCGGCGACGTCGGGTACGGGAAAACAGAAGTCGCCATGCGGGCGGCCTTCAAGGCGGTGGAAGATAATCGCCAGGTGGCAGTGCTCGCCCCCACGACACTGTTGGCTCACCAACATTACGACAATTTCTCGGAACGGTTCGCGCCGTTTCCAGCGCGCGTCGCCCTGCTCTCTCGGTTCCAATCGCCGAAGGAGGCCAAAGCTATTCTCAAAGACGTGGCAGCCGGCAGCGTCGACGTCGTCATCGGCACGCACCGACTCATCCAGAAGGATGTGCGATTCCACAACCTGGGCTTGGTGATCATCGATGAAGAGCAGTGGTTCGGCGTCAAGCATAAAGAGCGATTGAAACAACTGCGCACTCAAGTCGACGTCTTGACGCTGACAGCGACCCCGATTCCCCGTACCCTGCAGATGGCCATGGCGAGTGTGCGCGATCTCTCGATCATCGAGACCCCTCCAGCAGGTCGCTTGTCTATTCGCACACAGGTCGTCCGGTCAAACGACAAACTTATCCGGGAGGCGATCCTACGCGAGCTGGGGAGGGGCGGGCAGGTCTATTTCGTCCATAACAGGGTTGAAACGATGGAGAGGACGGGAGCGTGGCTCCAGCAGCTGGCACCCGATGCACGCATCGTGATGGCCCATGGGCAGATGAACGCCAAGCCGCTTGAAGCCGTGATGTTGAAGTTCTTTCGCCGAGAGGCGGATGTGCTCATCGCGTCGGCTATTATCCAATCCGGAATCGACGTGCCCCATGCCAACACGATCTTCGTCAATCGTGCCGACATGTTCGGTCTCGCCCAGTTGTATCAGTTGCGTGGTCGAGTGGGTCGAAGCGGGGATCAGGCCTACGCCTACTTCCTGGTCCCCGATGAGGGGCAGTTGAGCGACGATGCCCGGAAGCGCCTCATAGCCATTCAGCAGTTTACCGAGCTGGGAGCAGGCTTCCGCATCGCCGCGGCGGATTTGGAAATCAGGGGCGCCGGCAACCTCCTCGGCAAACAGCAGTCGGGCCATATCGCGGCCATCGGGCTCGATCTCTACATGCGGATGGTGGAGCAGGCCGTCCAACGTCTTAAGGGCCAGGTGGTGGAAGAAGAGCCGGACCCCACCCTCCGGCTCAACCTGTCCGCCTTTATCCCAGACGAATATGTCGCCGATCCCCACCAGCGTCTTTCTTGTTACAAACGACTCTCATCCTGCACCCAGGTCGGAGACCTGGCCTTACTCCATGGCGAGTTACAAGATAGATACGGGCTGGCTCCGGACTCTGTCGAGCGGCTGTTCGAGGTTATGCAGATCCGCCTCCTGGCCAAGGCGTTGCGGTTGAGCTCGATCGAACTCAAGCCCCAGGCCGCTGTGATCACGCTCAATGCAACGAACCGGGTCTCAAGCCAAGCGATCCACCAGATAATGGACCGGTATAAGAAACGGCTTTGTTTTGTTTCTCCGCTCTCATTCGAACTCCGAATGCCGCATGAGGACTGGCCTTCCATCTTTCGGGAACTCACCGCAATCTTGCAAAGCCTCGGAGGCTGTGGTACCAACACAACAATGCCCTCGCAATCGTCAGGTCAAGAAGGTCTCCCGCGCCTATGACTGGACCATCGAACGGATCTGTGAACGCCCTCACTGGGCGCCTTATCTGCCTCGTTGTCTGGGCCATCGGTGGCAGCCTTCTGTTGCTCACCGGCTGTTCGCCGCCGCCAGAGGAAGGCGTGCTCGCCCTCGTCAACGGGCGCCAGGTCACGCAGACGGAATTCGACACACGCTGGGGAGAATTAGCCGAGGCGACCCGGGCACGGTATCAGAAAGAAGGGGGGAAGCGCCTCTTTCTCGACGAACTCATCACCCGCGAACTGCTGATGCAGGAAGCACGCAAGCTGGGCCTCGACCAAAACGATGCCATCCGTGATCGCACCCAACGCTACAAGGAGCAACTGATTCTGGATGAGCTACTCAAGGATCGCATCAAGGCCAAGGTCGAACTCTCGCAGGAGGAGTTGGATGCCTATTACGAGAAGCATGCCGACGAACTTTTGACGCCGTTGAAAGTGCGTGTGTGGCAGATGTTGCTGCCGAATGTTTCGGCCGCGAAGGATCTCGAGCATCAGGTCAACGAGGGAGGGGACTTCGCCAAGTTTGCGCAGCGCTACTCCATCGATGGCAAGACGAAAGCGAAAGGGGGCGATCTGGGGCCCTATCACATTGGGCTGGTCGTCCCGGAGGTCGACGCAGTCGTACACACGCTCAAGCCCGACATGGTCAGTGCGCCCATAAAAACGGACGCTGGTTATTACCTCGTCAAGATCACGGCACTCGACAAAGAGATTATTCAGGCAGACGTGGCTGTTCGGGAGCGTCTTCGCCAAGAGCTGCTCAATGAGAAGCGTCGAAGACGCTTTGACGGTGTCATTGCCGATATCCGCGCAAAGGCGGTTATCCGCCTTGCCGACGCGTCCCGCTATCTCGCGGACGATGTCAGCAAACGCTGAACCGGCACGGGTCGAAATTTCCCCCATCAGGACCCCGCAACTCCTTCGCAATTCGTGTACAATCCCACGAACCGCGCCGCCAGCCAATGAGACGGGCGGGCGGCGATCCCCATGCCTATGATTACAATCCGTCCGGTCATCACGATGGCACCAGGCTTGCTGAGGCACGTGGTCTTCTTCGCGCTGGGGCTGATCGCTCAGGCGCCCCTTCTTTCAGCCGCGCAGGTGGAGGATGGAATCATCGCGATCGTCAACTCGGATCTCATCATGCTGTCTGAGATGAAACGGGAATTTGCCCCGGAGCGCGATCGGATTCAGAAAGAGTATCGTGGCGAAGCCCTCGCGCGCCGGCTCAAGATGGCGGAATACATGGCGCTGACCACGATGATCGAGCGCAAGTTGCAGCTTCAGGCAGCCAAGGCTCGCGGCATCTCAGTCACCGATCAGGAAGTTCTCCAAACGGTTCAGCAGATGAAGCAACAGGGGAAAGCGATTGACGAGACGAACCCGGTAGCCTTGAAAAACGTCAGAGAACAGCTGACGCTGCTTCGGATCGCCGACCGCGACGTGCGGAGCGGGGTGATGGTCGGTGATTCCGACATGAAACGGTATTTCCAGGAACATCGAGATCGGTTTGCGCTGTCGGAAGAATACACGCTCAGCCAGATTCTCATTCGCCCCCGTTCACCGGAGGATACGGCCGGGGCCCAGGAGAAGGTTCGAGAAGTGTTGGCTCGCCTCAAGCAGGGGGAGTCTTTCGAGGATCTGGCGCTGCGATTTTCCGACGGCCCGACTGCGGCAAGCGGGGGGCGTCTTGGCTTGGTGCGGCAGGGGGAGCTGTTACCGGCGATCGAACGAGCGATCACAAACCTCGTGCCTGGCGGCATCTCGGATGTGATCGAGACGTCGGAAGGCTTCAACCTCGTGCGGCTGGAGGACAAGAAGCCGAAACAGTTCCGCCCGTATGAGCAGGTCCGGAGCGAAATCCAGAGACTCGTCTTTCAGCAGAAAAGCGAGGATGCATACCAAACGTGGCTGACGGAGCTTAAGAACAAGGCCTACATCGAGATCAAGTTCGAATCCGCTCTTTCAGAACCGTCCACAATTGTTCCCACCCCTCGGACGTCACCGACGAATAAGCGATAATCCCGTCGCCCTCGGCCAATCCCAGCCATTTATCCAGGCGTCGAAGCGCGCCGACACGCTCGCTCATCTTCAACTTGTCCACTTTCGTCGCCACGACGATGGGGTGGCGCCCGAGCGATGAGAGCCATGCGACCGTCTGACGATCTTGCTCGCTCAGCACCCGACTTTCTACCAACACGACCACCGCGCGTAATTGTTCGCTCCCGGTGAGATACTGTTCGACCAATGGCGCCCATTGAGCCCGCAGCGCTTTCGACACTCTTGCGTATCCGTACCCCGGCAAGTCCACGACCACGAATTGCGCCAACCCGGGATTGTCGCTGCTGACCCGAAAGAGATTGACAAGGCGAGTCTTTCCCGGTGTGCGGCTCACCTTGGCCAAACCTTTGCGCCGCAAAAGGGAATTGATGAGAGAGGACTTCCCGACATTCGATCGCCCGATAAAGGCGACTTCCGGAAGGCCACCTTTCAGAAACTGTTCTGGGCCCGCACAACTTCTGATAAACTCTGCCGTGAGGATTCTCATGCAGAAGCCGGCTCCCTATTCGTGCATCCTGTTCTTGAGGCACGCCCCCATTGTTTCATTGATACGCAGCCTCTGATGTGGAAGTCAACTGCACGGTCCAGAGCACGCATGAAGGTCTTCCTATTCATCGGCATCTGTCTCCCAGTCGGTGCGATCCTCTTCCTCTGGTTGATCGTGATGCCTGATGTGTCTGCGTTGCGCACGACCAATCCGAAAGTGACAGCCCTGATGGAAGCGAGGCAGGCGCAGGCTGAGGCCAAAGGCCGCACCGCTGAACGCCACTGGGTATGGGTGCCGCTTTCACAGATCTCTCCACACCTCCGCCAGGCGGTCGTGACGGCAGAAGATGCGTCGTTCTTCACTCACGAAGGATTCGACTGGGAGGGGATTAAAGATGCGGCGCTGTACAATCTCGAAGCGGGTGAATTCAAGCGCGGAGGTAGTACCATTACTCAGCAGCTGGCCAAGAACCTCTACCTCTCTCCTGAACGGTCCCTACTTCGCAAGGCACGCGAATCCCTGATCGCGCGTTCCCTCGAACAACATCTCACGAAAGAGCGTATTCTCGAGCTGTATCTCAATGTCGCTGAATGGGGGCAGGGTGTCTATGGCGCTGAGGCCGCCTCCCGTCATCATTTCAAGAAGTCTTCGCTCGCTCTCACAGCAGAGGAAGCTGCCTGGCTGGCGGCCATATTGCCGTCGCCGCGCCGATACGATCCATTGCGAAAAACGAGCTTTCTGACTCGTCGCCACCATCGAATCCTCAAATCGATTACCCGGGGATCTCTCCAATCGCCTCGGCTGGAACCGGTGCCCAAGCCGGAGCTAGACTCAGAACCAGAGCCGGACCCAGAGCTGCCAGAGCCAGAAAGCCTGGAACAGGCGGAAGGCTACAACGAGTCGCCGACCTCCCGATAGTCCCGTTCGCCGAAGATCGCCGACTGGTGGGTATAGTGCTTGAACTCGAGGAGGTTTCCGGAGGGGTCTTCGAGGAAGAATGTGTGATGCTCAATGCGTGTCCCAGGGAACCGGACGCGGGGCTGTTGATAGAAGGTCAGGTGTTTCGCTTGCACCTGCTCCAAGAGCTGTTGCCACGAGTCTTTCAACAAGAAAGTCAAGCCGAAATGGTGAGGGTAAATGCCTCGTTGCGGTGGCAGAGGTTTCGGCGTCAGATGCGCCACGAGCTGATGCCCCGCAAGCCCAAACGTCACGGCGTGGTCTGACTCCCGGCCCAGGATACAACCAAGTCCCTCGACATAGAAACGCTTCGCGGCCGTCACATCGTGCGTCGGAAAGGCTAAGTGAAAGAGCACAGCGTTCATGAATTCTGCCCTTGAACCATAGGCCGGTCCTCACAAACGCTTCGTTCGAGGTTACGTAGCTTTGGAAGCGCACCACACGCACAATAAGCCACCAAGTACCATGCTCAGTATGACAGCTGTGATACTGACAACCATCCACAACATGAACAATTCGTATAGCATAATCCGTATGTCCCCTCGTATCAGTTCCCGTTAGGTCTGGTCGCGCTTCCCCTCATTGGGAAAAAATTTTATCACAGGAGAGGCCGGTAGGTGAAGGAGGATTGAGGGGTAGGTTGACGCGGGTCAGAGCATGCATTTCTTGGTTCCCCCCTTGCGCATTTCTGTAAGGGCCTCTTAAAATAGAGCCCTCTGCGAGGCTCTCCATGCCCTTCTCGGTTAGCCTCTTCCTCTGCTTTCATCCGCCATGTTCTGCCATGTGTAACGCAGGTCCAATCCAGGGCCCATGACCTACTTTCTACCCGCGCACACGGTTCTGCTTTTTATCCTGTTACAAGTAGGCTTTCAACCGTTGGTTCATGCCTTCTCTGAAACGGAGAGTCTTCTTCGCTACCCGGTCATTGTTGCTCCAGGTGCAATTTTGAGTAAAACTGCATCAGGAGTATTTCTAGGTTCATCCACGACGACGTATCTGATTACAGCCCGACATGTTCTTGTGAGCGATGCCAAGGCACTTGTCAAACCCTTCGCCTTGATTCGGGCGAATGCAGCCGATCCCAATGAGGATCGGGGCTACCTGCTGGAGTTGGATCTTGATGCCCTTCAACGATCCGGTAACTGGAAAGAGGATCTTGAGCATGATGTTCTCGTCGTAAGATTCATGCGGAACTCGAAACTCATGGCGGGTGTTCAGGTCAAGTATGAACCATCATCTGGACGAGTAATGGTGCCCTTTCCCTCAGTACTGCGCCTGCATGATATAGCCTTGCAGAAGCCCGTGTACCTACCTGGTTATCGGGTTTCAATTATTCCTAGGGGCGCGGAGACCTCCGACCTGAATATTCCAAAGATTCGGGAGGGTAAGACTCTTCTCAAGGATGAGGAGAAGGGCCAGATTATTTCTGACTACCTTGCCGTTGGTGGAGACAGTGGCGCGCCAGTTTTCATGTTTGCACGTGGAGGCGCCGCCAAACTGATCGGTATTCATATCGGTCGACAGGATTGCATTACCCCCGAAGGGCCATTGAAATGTGCGATTGCGACTCCGATGGATTTTATCTTTACACTCATCTCGACATTCAAGTAGAACCGCCCTGCAGGCTCTGGTCTTGCGAGGAGTGGAATGTTCTCAGAAGCGGGAGTTGGTTAATTGAGGAGAAGATTTCGAGCCTGCCGATATGCGGGATCTTTCATGCGGTCCAGGTCTGAACGCACGAACCCCAGTCCTGCGACACAGAGCTCGAAGTTGTCGGAGAGTTTTCGGAACAGCGGAGGTTCCTCTGGTGAGGGGCTGTCAGCCATTTGCGCAACGATCCCGTACGAGCGCTTCCCCGTCTTCATATAGTCTACGAGGAAATCCTTGTGGTAAATCAAACCCGCAGTCTTGAGGCGGCGTAGATATTCCGGGAACAGCCCTGCCATAAACAATGTGAAATCACCGATATGTTGATGCACGTCCCGTTCGCGATCCATCGACTGCGCTTCGAGCAACACTTCCGATTCGAACAACAGATCTACCACCATGTCGACCGGACGGTTTTGCCGATTCCTAATTTTATAGAGTCGGTCGGTGTGAGTAAATTCGACCAGCAGGTTGGACAGGTAGCCCGTAACGTTAGGGTCCGGCCACCCGAGATGTTCCGTGAAGCATTTCTCGGTCAGGGCTACGAACAGCTGCCGGAGCGGATGCCGCGCTGGGACTTGGGCTTCCATATCCCTCTCCCGGATATTTCGATGCCGCGCGAACTCAGTATACCAGATCTCAGCAGAAGCGCCGTTGTCGGGTCTATGCTCTTATCGGTCTCCACAAAACAGACTTGAGCATAAATCTGAAGGAGTAGCAGCCGCAAGCACTACAAAAGTAGTGGTTTAAACGGATTCGATGGTGGCGGGATTGTAAGATGTCTGTTAGCTGATGGCTCGGCTATCGAGTACAAACGTGACCGGCCCGTCGTTCAGCAATTCAACCTGCATGTGTGCGGCAAATATTCCGGTTTCCACATGGGTGCCCCGACCTCGGAACTCTTCCACAACTTGTTCATACAGGCGTTTCGCTTCCTCCGGATGCGCTGCGTCATCAAAGCTTGGGCGACGGCCCTTGGTCACCTGTCCGAGGAGCGTAAACTGAGAGACCAATAAGACCGATCCCCCAATGTCCAGCAGCGAGCGGTTCATCTTTCCCTTCTCGTCGGGAAAGATCCGAAGGGCAGAAATCTTCGCGGCCAGATATCGGCTGTCGGTTTCGTCGTCGCCTTTTGCCACACCTAGCAAGATCACGAGACCGGATTCAATTTGCCCCACGGTCTTGTGCTCAACCTGAACCGATGCCCTGCTCACTCGCTGAATCACAGCCTTCATTTTTATGATCGTCCTTGGCAAATGTCAGCCAAAGATCCTTCGAGGAACAGCAACTTTCGTTTCAGAGACAAGCCGCATGAGAATCCACCCAGCGAGGCATCATGGGCCACGATCCGATGGCAAGGGATTAGGATGGGTAACGGATTGGCTCCAACAGCATTGCCGACCGCGCGGGCGTACTGACTGCCTCCAATACGGAGAGCCACCCATCGATAGGATCGAAGGCGACCGTAGGAGACACATCGAAGCGTCTGCCAGACCTTCCGCTGAAAACTCGTTCCTTGTGAGAGATCCAACGGTAGATCAAAGGACTTCCGTTCCCCGGCCAGGTAGCTCGTTAATTGCGTCTGTGCCTCTCGCAATCGTGGAGACCTGCGGCCCTCCGGCAGATCATCCTCCGACACGTGCAGCTCCCACAGCACGGCCCGCCGCGACGCCTTCGGCAATGCTACGAAATCGACCCCCTTGGTCGTTTCAGAAACGCCCATCCAGCCCCATCGTGATTTGAAGACGATCGCACTGCGCATCCTTCACCTCAACGAGGGAGGGCCCGGCCCAGTTTCTTCTGCAGCATTGCCCATACCATGTTCAGTTCCTCCGACCTCAGTAGAGCGTGGATTCCCAGGTATCCGATGGTGCTCAATCCAATCGCGATACCCAACAGGATCGCCTTCTCGACCCATTCACCGGGATGGGTCCAGACCTGCGCCGATGCGACCCAGGCACAGACCACGACCAACGGCAGGGATGCGGTCAGAGCACGTAGCGACGATCGTCCCACAGAGCCCCACGCCACCCCGCCCAATCGGCGGTGCAGCACCGCGACCAGGATACCTCCATTGACCATTGCTGCCAGGGCTGTGGCCAGCGCTAGGCCTGCAGCGCCAAGAGACGACATCAGCACAAGCGAAAACGCGAGGTTGGCCGCAACGGCAATGGCTGCAGTGATGGCTGGCGTGCGCGTATCTTGTAACGAGTAGAAAGCCGAGACGATGATCCGGACACCGCCAAAAGCCCAGAGGCCGACGGAATAGCAGAGCACTGCCATTGCCGTTTCGGCCGTATCGCGCGCCGAAAAGGTTCCGTGCTCGAAGAACAGATGGATGATCGGCTGACGTAGGAGGATGAGGCCTAGCATCGCCGGTAGGATGATAAACAGGATCATACGAAGGCCGAATCCTACGGTTGTCCGCAACTCATCCAGCCCTCCGCGCGCAGCCTGGGCCGAAAGGGTTGGCAGAATGGCTGTGGCAAGTGCGACGCCGAATATGCCGAGAGGAAATTGAATCAGGCGCATGCCGTAAAACAAATAGGTCGGCCCACCTGCGAAAAAAGAAGCGAGGATGGTGCTCACGGTGATATTGATCTGTGTCACGGAAAGGCCGAGCAGCGATGGCACCATCAGTGCGCCAATGCGCCGCACGCCGGGATGGCCTGGCCAAAATCGGAATCCGAACAACATGCCACGCAGACTCAAACCTGGCAACTGCATGGCAAACTGCGCCGCACCTCCCGCCACAACCCCTATAGCCACGCCAAGGATCGGCTCCGGCATCATCGGCGATACGATCAACGCGCAGCCGATGATAAAGACGTTGAAGAACACCGGCGAGAATGCGGGCGCCGCGAAGGCGCGCATGGAGTTAAGAATACCCATCGCCAACGCCGCCAGGCTGATAAAAATCAGGTACGGAAACATGATCTGCGTGAGCAACGTCGTCATGGCCAGTTTCGCCGGATCATCATGGAATCCTGGGGCAAGGAGCCAGACGATCCCTGGAGCAGCGAGAATACCTACGATGGTGATGCCTATCACGATCGTCAGCAGCGTCGTGAAGACTGCACTTGCCAGCTCCCAGGCGTCCTGTTTTGACTTGAGGGTCTGATATTCCGTGAAGACCGGAATGAAGGCGGAAGACATCGATCCTTCTGCAAATAGCTCCCGAAGCAGATTGGGGATGCGGTAGGCCACGAAGAAGGCGTCTGCCGCAGGCGTCGCGCCGAACAGATTCGCCAACACCATATCGCGTATGAATCCGAGGATACGGCTGGAGAAAGTGGCGACGCCGATCACTCCGGCGGCTTTGACCACCGAGCGGGTCTCATCCTGCGCATTCGCTGGAGTTGGGGATACCGCAGTAGGATCGGGCATGAATCGGGATTCTATCGGAACGACGTCAGGCAGTCTATCAAGATGGCGATTAGCTAGGTCTCTTGAATCAGCGTATCTGGCAGCTCGTCCGGATTGTCGCCGGAATCGGCAGGGCTAACCTGCGCAAGGAGTGCGCCGCACTTCGCGATTGCTTCGCAGATAGAGTCGGTTGCGTGTCCGGTGCGGATTCCGTCGAGGATACTGATGACGAGGCTATCCCAGGTGCCGGCCGGCACGCGCTCGTTGATCCCCTTGTCTGCCAGCACGTGCACACGTCTCTCCAGCAAAGAGACAAGAATCAGAATGCCCGTGCGGTCTTTCGTGTTGTGTAACCCATGCTGGTAGAATGCCTGCTCGGCGCGGAGCCTCACCTTGTATGCCAGACGCTCGCGCGACGTGACGAGACGGATCATCATCGGGATAGTCCCAAGCCATTGACCGAAGCCATACGCGACCACTACCGCGAGCATGAGCCAGCCGGCGTTGCCTGCATGCCAGCCCCATGGGAGCCAGTACATCTCTAGAGTCAACAGGACGGCCAGCATGAGCAGAGCCAACATAAGCCCCGTGCGATAGCCTGCTTCACGGTACAGAGCCGAGGCTGGAACAATCATTGGGACAATCTCGCCCTTTGTGCCCCGCTCGGCTTGCTGTACGGCCTGTTTGATCCGTTCGCGTTCTACATCGGTGAATTGCATCATCTACCAGTTTCCCGAAGCTCCGCCGCCGCCAAAATCTCCGCCGCCTCCACTGAATCCACCACCATTTCCAAACGACCCTCCAAACCCACCACCTGGCCCTGTTGTGAAACCTTCTCCCCACCCCCCGTGCCTTCCTCCGCCCCGATTCATGAGGAGCAGAAGCCACAGCAGCAAGGCCGTCACGCCGGCTGCTACGAACCCCAGTACTACGCTGGCGAACTGTGCAACGAGGAACGCGAGTACGCTCCCCAGCAAGGCGCGAGTATGTCGAAGCCCGTGACTCAACAAGATGCCGGCCAAGGTCCCGACGATGACACCTATGATGACGTACTCAAACGCGGTCGGCTCTTGGCCAGAACGACCAGGACCCGAAGGCACTTCTTCAGCCTTGTAGGTGCCTTCAATGGTTGCGAGGATGGCCTGTGTCCCAGCGATGATTCCTCCGGGAAGATCGCCAGCGCGGAAACGTGGCACGATCTCGTTGCCAATGATGTGCGCGGACCGGACGTCTGTCAGAGTGCCTTCGAGTCCGTAGCCGACTTCGATGCGGACTTTGCGATCTTTGAGCGAAACAAGGAGAAGGACGCCATTATCGGTCCCCTTCTGCCCCAGTTTCCAGGTGGTGGCGACGCGATGGGAGAACTCTTCAAGCGGATCGCCTTCGAGCGACGGAAGAATCAGGACTGCAACTTGATTGGTGGTTTTCGTCTCGTGGGTCTCAAGGTTGCGTGTGAGTGACGTCGCAGTTTCCGCTGACAACACATGAGCAAGGTCCACGACGCGGCCTGTCAGCGGCGGTACGTCGAGAGCCCAGGAGGTTAAGGTTAGGATTAAGACCAAAGCAAGGGATAACACGGTTCCCCAGCTTCTATGGCTGAACCTCAACCTCAATCTGCCCCCTAGAATTTCACTTCCGGCGGCTTGGCCACAGCTTTTTCATCCGCTACGGTAAAGTTCGGCCTTTCTTCCATGTGGAGGATGTATTTCGCCGTCAGATTCGTGGGGAAGAAGCGGACGCTCTTGTTGTACTCCGCTACCTTTTCGATGTAGCGTTTGCGCGCG
>Ga0233416_10000431_pt1 | contig 12927 bp, 12 predicted proteins | sample Sediment_Towuti__2_FD_188638 | JGI IMG/M metagenome (GOLD analysis project Ga0233416, IMG submission 188638) | Sediment microbial communities from Lake Towuti, South Sulawesi, Indonesia - Sediment_Towuti_2014_0_MG | ecosystem: Environmental > Aquatic > Freshwater > Lake > Sediment | place... | reverse complement strand
GCACGACCTCGCGCGAGACCAGGCCCAGGTAGTGCTGCCTGCTGTCCAGAACCGGCAACACATTGACTTCGTACTTGGTGAGGTAGGTCTCAGTTTCGGCCACCGTCGCGTTGTCACGGACCGCCTTGACCGGCGTCGTCATCACATCCCGCGCGAGCAAGGTGGGGCGGTACCGTTCGGTGAGCAACTGCGCCAGTCGCTCCTTGACCTCGACCAGGGTCTGTCCCTTGACGCTGGCGGAAGCGGCGACGGCGTGGCCGCCGCCGCCGAAGGCCCGGGCAAGCTGTGCGACGTCGATCTCTGGTCGCCGGCTTCGTCCGATAAGCTCGACCTTTTCCTCCATCGCAATGGCGGCGACGACGGCGTCGAGCCCCTCGAGTTCGGCGAGCTTGTGCACGACTCCCGCGAGGTCGCCACGGTACCGATCATAGCTGCTCGTGGCCAGGAGGATCTTGCGCCCTTCCAAGTAGTAGGTTTCGCTAGTCTGGAGCAGGTCGTTCAACAGCGCAATCTGGTCGGGATCCAAGTGGCTGCGCAAGGTGTCTGAGACCATGTTCAGATCCGCTCCGGCACGCAGGAGGAAAGCAGCGGCTTCGAGGTCCCGGGACGTTGTGGAGGCAAAGCCCAGGGAGCCAGTCTCTTCATAAATGCCCAGGGCCAGGACGGTGGCCTCGAACGGCGTGATGGGGAGCTGCTGCTCTCTGAGGCGCTCGATGAGAATCGTGGTGGTGGCGCCGACCGGTTGAACCAAGCGAAAGTCAGCCTGCCGTGCGGGGACAGGAGCCGGCTGCTGGTGAGCATCGGGATGATGGTCGTAGATATGAACCGACACATTGGGATCGGTGCAGAGCGGCTTGAGAGGACCGACGCGTTCAGGCTCCTGGGTGTCCACCAGAATCAACCTGGTCACCCGCGAGAGCTCGAGATCCTTCAGCCTCGTGATGCCGAGATCGTGAACGGCCAGGAAGCTTCGCACGTGTTCCTGCGCACCCCCCGGAAGGACGAGCACGGATCCCAGATACAGTTTCCTTGCGGCGACCATCGAGGCCAAGCCGTCGAAGTCCGCGTTCAGATGGGTGGTAATGAGATCCATGGGGGGGGATTCTAACAGGATTCAACCGATGCGGTAAGAAGGTAAGGTGAACGGGAAGAATCCCGCCATTTGTAGCATTTGGCCACAGGCCACTCTTTCCCCTTGACCAATAACTCCACAACCGACCCGCCACCAATGGTGTCCCTGACTCGAACTGGGTTGTAACGCGTTGATATTCCGTACTCCTTTCGGCCGACCTCAGCGACGGGCCAGGCACTCGGTATGCAGGGTGTCAGTGGAGTGAGGCCAGTCGGAGCAGCGGTCAACCGTATCAACTTAGGGAGGTGGATGCCATGAACGCGCTCACACGATGGGAACCGTTTAGAACACGTTGGGATCCGTTCAAGGAGCTCGAGGAGATGGAAAAACGCCTGGCCACCTTGTTCGGCCGAGCGCCGATCCGCAAGAACGGGGACAAGGAGGTCATGACGGTGGCCGAATGGTCGCCGCTAGTGGACATCACGGAGGACGAGAAGGAATACCTGATCAAGGCCGAACTGCCCGAGATCAAGAAAGAAGAGGTCAAGGTGACCGTGCAGGAGGATGTCCTCACGATTTCGGGAGAGCGGAAATATGAGAAAGAGGAGAAGGGCAAGAAGTATCACCGCGTGGAGCGGGCCTATGGCAGCTTCATGCGGAGCTTCACGCTTCCGGAAGACGCCGACGGCGCCAAAGTAGCCGCCGAGTTCAAGGACGGCGTCCTCAAAATCCATCTCCCGAAGTCGGAGAAGGCCAAGCCCAAGAGCGTCGACGTGAAAGTCGGCTGACGACCTGGTCTGCCGGGAGAAGACTCGTGTTCACGAACCGTGAAGAGGCAGGCCTGCTCCTGGCCAAGCGATTGGGCGCGTATCGGGGGCGCCCGAACGCGCTCATCCTGGCCTTGCCCCGGGGCGGTGTCGCGGTGGGTTACTCGCTCAGCCTCGCGCTACGCCTCCCGCTCGATGTGTTCATCACGCGCAAGCTGGGAGCGCCGGACAACCCGGAATATGCCATCGGCGCGGTCACCGAGACCGGTTCCGTCTTTCTCAATCCTGAGGCCCGGGCGGTCCTCGAGGCCGTGTCTTTCTCCTCGGGGGATCTCAACAAGATGATCCGAGCACAGCGGGAGGAGATCGCCCGGCGTCAAGGTCTGTACCGGGGGGGACGGGCGCTGCCCACGCTCCGCGAACGAACGGTGCTGCTGGTCGATGATGGGATTGCGACCGGCGCCACGTTCCTCGCGTCAGCCAAGGCCTTGAAGGGCCTGGGCGTGCAGCGACTGGTCGGAGCCGTTCCAGTGGGACCACCGGACACGCTCAGGTTAGCCAGAAGGGAGGTCGACGAACTGGTGGTGTTGATGACGCCGGAGCCGTTCTTTGCAGTCGGCAACCATTATCTGGACTTCGCTCAAGTGGATGACGCCGCGGTGATCCAGTATCTGGAGCGAGCGGTCTCGGCGCTGCGAGCAAGCAGCCAGCCGTCACACGCCTGACCCGGACGCGGGTCACAGGGATTTGGAGGGAGCACGCGATGAAGAAAGGATCTCCTCTCGGTGCTGGACGGGGGGCCCGTAAGGACCGCGCTGTTCAGGAATACGTGCACGACCCGTACAAAGCTCGAGGAAAACCGAAGGAGCCGACGGCCTGTCCTCAGTGCGGCGCCGTGTTCCATAGAGGCCGGTGGACCTGGGGCCCCAAACCCCCTCGGGCCCATGAAGCACTGTGCCCGGCCTGCCATCGGATTCGTGACAAATACCCCCAGGGAATCCTGACGATCATGGGTCCCTTCCTGCGCGACCACAAAGAGGAAATCCTGGGAGTCGTCCACAACGCCGAGGCGAAGGAGAAAGCGGAGCACCCCCTTTCACGGATCATGAGCATCGAGCCGCAAGGCGACGAGGTGGTCGTCGCCACGACCGACGCCCACCTTTCCCGCCGAATCGGCGAAATGCTGCACCATGCCTATCAGGGCGACTTTTCATTCCATTACGAAGAAGGCGACCAATTCATCCGAGTGAAATGGGCGCGCTAGGCGACCGGAGGTGCCGCATGAAGGTCCAGGAGATCATGACCCGCGAGGTGCAGTGCTGTGGTCCCAACACCGATCTCGCGGTGGCGTCCAAGATGATGTGGGACAGCGACTGCGGGGTGCTGCCCGTTCTGAACGTCGAGGGAAAGGTCATCGGCGTGATCACCGACCGCGACATCTGCATGGCGGTGGCCACGCGGAACAAACCGGCATGGGCCATCACCGTCTGGGAGACGGCGTCCGGGAAGGCCTGGACCTGCCGCGATACCGATGACGTTCACACCGCGCTCGATATCATGAAACGAGAGAAAGTCCGCCGGCTTCCGGTCGTCGACGGGGACGGCGTGCTCCAGGGAATGCTCTCGATGAATGATCTGGTCCTGCATGCCGAGGATCCTAGGGTGAAGAAGGCACCGGAACTGTCCTTCGGAGACGTCATTCACGCACTCAAGGCCATCAGCCAGCACCGGGTGTTGGTAGGAATCTGAGGACCTCGATGCGCTCCGTGAACACGTCGCTCTTGCTTCCGTTTGTGGTGTCAGTCTTCGTTGGACTGTCCGTTTCCGGCATCGATGCCCGACCTGAGGGGCTGACCGCCCAGGATCAACGTATAGAGATCCTCATCCGAGAGTACGCGTTCATGCTGACCCAGCCTTCCCCGGTCCGGCTGCACGCGCCCACCGTCATCATCATTCGGAATCAGGACATTGTCCGTCATGGATTCACCTCCCCGATGATGGCCGGACTGCTGCTGCATGGAGAGGGCGAAGGCATCGCGGCCTACGGAAAGGGAGTGGAGGGCTTCTACGTAGACCCTGGCAAGACCCTGGTGATCCGCTTCACGACGGGCCGAACGGGGAGCTACTCCTTCCGCTGTGACCTGCACCCGCAGATGAAGGGGGAGTTATACCTCTTAGAGATTCCGGCCGCATAGGTCCAACAGCGTCCTGACGGGGGATGAATAGGCGATGCGCATTGTCGTCGCGGTGGACTGGTCGGACCAGGCCTTCGCCGCCGTTCAGGCGGCGACGCGCCTGTATTCACCGACGGCGCTCACGCTGGTGCACGCGGTAGATCTGGGCGTGTTCGAGCACCCCGCCGTCGCGCAGGCGATGGCGCTGCAGGGGTACGAGGACTTTCGGCGGGCAATGTGCGACGCCGGACGGCAACTGCTGGACCAGACGTCCGCGCTCGCCCCACCGGACGGGCCCGCCGTCAGGCGAGTCTGCGAAATCGGCTCTCCCGCCGACCTGATCCTGGATACGGCCCGGTCCGCCGCAGCCGATCTGGTGGTAGTGGGTGCCCGTGGGAGGGGCCGGATGGCGGAGTTGGTCCTCGGGAGTGTCTCTCATCGCGTCCTCACCCATGCCACCTGCTCGGCACTGGTCGTTAAAGGTTCGCTTGGCGCACTGCGGCGCGTGCTGCTGGCCGTCGAGGGACCAGACGACTCGGGACGCCTCGGGACCTGGCTGCGCGCGCATCCCTTCAACAAACCGGTCGAGGTCTCGGTGATCAGCGTGGCCCCCACGCCCTACTATGGGGACCCCGCCGTGATTCCGGCGATTCGACTCTGGGGCGACGCCTCGCTGCGAGCCTCTCAAGAGCTCGTGGACGGGGTGGCAGCAAGGCTGAATGGACCAGGCTTCACGGCGACCGGCCGCGCGCTCCAGGGAGACCCCGCTGAGGTGATCGGACGGGAGGCCGCCGGGTTCGACCTTGTCGTCGTCGGCTCCCACGGACGAAAGGGAGTCAGTCGTTTTCTCCTGGGGAGCGTCTCCCACTCGGTCTCCCACGAGGTCGCCTGTCCGATCCTGGTCGTCCGTTAGCCTGGCATCGGTCAGAGGTTGAGCCCATGGACAGCTTGGCTTTCATGGGAATCCTGGCTGTGGTCGTCGGGGTGATCGGTCTTGTCGTGCTCTATGCAGGACGAAGGGCCAGGCACAAAGATGACTCTGTTGAGCCGCCAGGCCGTCAGTAAGCTGGCGGTCGTTTCAGTCCTCCCGGTGTTCCTCCCCATTCTCCCTGCCTGCTTCGCGGGAGATCATGATGATGAGAGGGACACCTGTGTCGTTTGAAGAGATCTTCTATGGCTTTCTGATCGCCCTCGCGGCGGGCGCCTTGATCGGGCTTGAGCGCGAGCAGTCCAGGACCCTGGCCAAACGACATCGTCTCGGAGGGGTTCGGACGTTCCCGCTCATCGGACTGGCCGGGGCGCTCTCAGCTCTCGCCGCCCACACGATGGGAGTGTGGCCGATCTTCGGAGCCTTGCTGGTCCTCGGGGCATTCCTGGCGGTGTCCTACTACCAGGAATGGCAGACAGACTCCGCCCCGGGGGTCACGACGGAAGTGGCCGCTCTGATCACGTTCCTGCTCGGCGTCACGGCCCTTCTTCCGGGACTCCCTCTCGCCATCGGTCAGCGCTACCTGCTCATCGTCGCCAGTGCCGCCGTCGTGATGGCGCTTCTTTCTTTCAAGGAACCGCTCCATCATGTGGTGAAGCAGGTGTCCGGGGACGACCTTTACGCGACCGCCAAGTTTGTCATCATGGCGCTCGTCGTCTTACCACTGCTTCCGAACCGGACGTTTGGCCCGTTCAACGTCCTCAATCCCTTCGACATCGGTCTGATGACGGTGCTGATCGCCGGCATCAGCTTTCTCGGCTATATCGCGACGCGCATCGCTGGACCGACGAAGGGTTTGGCCGTCACCGGAATCCTCGGCGGCCTGGTGTCTTCTACGGCTGTGACCGTCAGTCTGGCCGCGCAGGTGCGGGAGTCGCAGGCGGCGGTCGGGCCGGCGGCGGTCGCGATCCTAACGGCGGCCGGGACCATGTTCGCCCGCGTGCTGGTCATCATCGGGATCGTGGATCTCCCGATGCTCCCCGTCCTGCTTTGGCCCCTTGGGATGATGATGGCGGTCGCCTATGGAACCGCGTTGGTCCTCTACGCGCGGTCTCCTCGAGAGCGTGCCGGCGCCGAGCCGGTGGCCTACCGCAACCCGTTCGAGCTGGGCGCGGCCTTGAAGTTCGGCCTGCTCTACGCAGTCGTGATCTTCGTGGCGAAAGCCGCGCATGCCGTGCTGGGTGAGCCGGGGCTGTTTGCCTCCAGCCTGCTGGCCGGCACGACCGATGTTGATCAGATCACCCTGTCCGTAGCCCGGTTCCATCGGGACGGGCTCAGTGCAGCAATCGCGGTGACCGCCATCGCCCTGGCGACGATGACCAACACGATCGTGAAGGCCACGATTGCGACCTGGTTGGGCGGACGTCAACTGGCCATCCAGGTGTCCGCCGGCATGGCGGCGGCCCTGTGCGCCGGCGCCCTCGTCCTCATGCTGTTGTGAAGCACGGGCAAGGACCCGGGTCGACGCCGACTGCGCGAGCCGGGGAGACCTCTGCTCAAAATGGGAGTTTATGCCCCACCGTCGATCATGAGAGAATGGCTGGCGCCAGTCCGGTTGCCACACGTGGAGCAGGGCCTCTTGTGACGCACGTCAGACCGTTGTACCTCTCGCCGCCCTCCCCAGACCCGACCGAGTCCGGCTATCTGATTCTCCGGGATGGCACCACTGTCATGATCCGCATGGCTTCGCCGGGGGATCGAGAGGCGATGGAGAGCTTCGTCAACAAGCTCTCGCCGGAATCCAGGCGGCATCGCTTCTTTTCGCAGGGACTGCCGCCGGTGGAAGTGATCGCTGCGCTCTGCGACTCCTCCGCCCCTCGCTCCTCGCTGACGCTGATCGTGACGCGCCTGCGGGACGGACACCCTCAGATCATCGCGGCCGGCTCGTACCTCGCGAATGACGACCGGACGGCCGAAGTGGCGCTGGCGGTGGACGACGCCTTTCATGGCAAGGGCCTGGGCACACTCCTGCTGGAACGATTGGCGTTGCTGGCCATCCGTCACGGCTTGACCCGGCTCTGGGCCGTCACCCACGCGGACAACCGCGCCATGCGGGAAGTCTTTCGCGAGTCGGGCTACGAGGTCCGCGAAACCGTCGAGGGCGGCGACATGGAGGTGGAGCTCTCCGTGATCCCGACCGAAACCAGCGTGGCTCGCTCGGAAGTCCGTGACCGGATCGCCACGACGGCCTCGCTGCGCCCGCTCTTCCAGCCGCGGGCGGTCGCGGTGGTGGGCGCTTCCCGGGATCCCGCGCGCATCGGGAACAAACTCGTCCAGGCGCTCGTCACGAGCCGGTTCCAAGGGCCCATCTACCCGGTCAATCCGAAGGCCAGGGAGGTCGCGGGACTTCCAGCGTATCCCTCGGTCGGTCGCGTGCCCGGACCGGTTGACCTGGCCGTCATCGCGGTGCCGCGTGACGCCGTGCTCGCCACGGTGGATCAGTGCGCCGCCAAAGGCGTGCGGGCGGTGGTCGTGATTTCGGCCGGCTTCGCCGAGGTCGATGCCGAGGGGCACGAGCTGCAGACCCGGCTCGTCGAAAAGGTCCGGCAGCACGGCATGCGCCTCGTCGGCCCGAATTGTTTCGGGGTCGTGAATGCCGACCCGTCGGTACGGCTCAACGCCACCTTTACGTCCTTCTTTCCTCCGCCAGGAAGGGTCGCCATGTCTTCGGAGAGCGGGGCGCTCGGGCTGGCGATCCTCGCCGCCGCTCGTCGGCTCCAGCTTGGGATGTCCACCTTCGTCAGCATCGGGAACAAGGCGGACGTTTCGGCGAACGATCTCCTCCAGTATTGGGAGGACGATCCGGCCACCGACGTGATCGTGCTGTACCTGGAGTCCTTCGGAAACCCGCGCCGCTTTGCGCGGATCGCCCGCCGGGTCAGCCGACGCAAACCCATCGTCGCGGTGAAAGCCGGCCGAACGCAATCGGGGCGCCGGGCGGCCGGCTCGCACACCGCTGCGCTTGCGGCCAGTGACGTAGCGGTGGAGGCCCTGTTTCGTCAGACCGGGGTCATCCGCGCGGAGACCTTGGAGGAAATGTTCGCGCTCGCGGCCGGCCTGGCCAACCAACCCCTGCCGGCCGGGCGGCGGGTCGCGATCGTGACCAACGCCGGTGGACCCGCCGTCCTCTGTACCGACGCGTGCGAGGCGGGCGGACTCGTGGTGCCGGAACTCTCGGAGCAGACGAAAGCCCGCCTCGCCGGCTTTCTGCCGGCCGCCGCGGCCCTCAAGAATCCGGTCGATCTGATCGCGTCAGCGACCCCCGACCAGTACCGGGAGGCCATCAAGACAATCCTGGCGGCTGACGAGGTGGATGCATTGATAGTGCTCTATATTTCCCTCAGTCCGGTGGACACGGGTCCGATCGCGGAGGGGGTGCTCGCGGGGATTTCCGCCGGCCGGGCAGCGGGGGGCTCTCGGAAGCCAGTGCTGGTCGGCTGGATGGCGGAAGGAGACCGGGACCGCTCCCTCGCGCTGACGGATGAGACCATCCCTACCTATCCGTTGCCCGAAATCCCGGCACGCGTGCTCAGCAAGGCCGCCGACTATGCGCAATGGCGTTCCCAACCGTTGGGACTGATTCCCGATGTCCAGGATCTCGACCTCCCGCTGGCTCGAGAACTCTGTGCCAAAGCTCTGTCGCAACGAGGGGCCGGGTGGCTGACGACGGACGAGACGCGGCGCGTGCTCGTGGCGATGGGGCTCCCCGTGCTCCCCGGCGGTGTGGCCCAGACGGAGGATGAGGCCGTGGACCTGGCCCGGCGGGTCGGATTTCCAGTCGCCCTCAAACTGGCTTCGCACCGCCTGGTTCACAAGACGGAAATCGGGGGAGTCCGCCTCTTCCTCGATGAAGAGACCGCCGTCCGGCAGGCGTTCCGGGACATCCGTGACCGGCTGGCGCAGGACAACAACCTGGACGCGATGGAGGGCATGCTCGTCCAGCCCATGGTCACCGGCGGCGTGGAAGTCATGGTCGGCGTCACGTATGATCCGCTCTTTGGTCCTCTCATTGCCTTCGGCCTCGGCGGGATCCACGTCGAAATCCTCGGAGACGTCCGATTCCGCGTCACCCCGCTCACCGATCGTGACGCGGCAGAGATGGTACGGGAGATCAAAGGGTACCGGTTACTGGAAGGCTACCGCGGCCATGTGCCGGCCGACATTCCCGCGATCGAAGACATACTCCTCCGCATCTCCCGCCTCGTGGAGGAGATCCCGCAAGTCGCTGAGCTCGATCTGAACCCGGTCTTTGCGCTCGCCCCCGGTCGTGGCTGCCGCATCGTAGATGCCCGGATTCGGGTCGGCCGACCCGACCATACCCCCATACCACAGGCCAGACCTCGGGCCTAAAAACCGCGCCCGATCGGCCTCAATTCACCACGTTTTCAATACGTTCAGTGCCATTCCTGGCCGGGAACCCGAGCGGCCCCCTCCCCGGCCGGTGCTACACTTGGTACTGTGGCAGCCCAGGGGGAGGGGATATGGGATTCCCCACATACGTAGGGGTTCGGCTTATGAGAGGACGGGCGCTCACAGCGGTGGGGTTGGTCGTCGGCGCCCTGGCGCTGGGCACCTGGGGAACGGCACAGGCGCTAGAGTTTGTCGCCGACCGGGCGGTGCGGAGCGATGGGCAGACGAGGAAAGCCAGCGTCTTCTTCCGTGACGACCGGTGGCGCGTGGAGCATAACGACGCCGGTCCCGTCAACGTGACGATCGTCCGTAAAGACATGGGGCTCGTGTGGCTCCTGTTTTCCCGCAGCAGACAATTCAAGACGGTCGCCTACGATCAAGAGCACGATCTGCTGATCAGCGAGCGGCTGGAGCGCGAGGTAGCTCGCGTGGAAATCGGCACCGATTCCCTGGACGGGCATCCGACGACCGTCTACGAGGTCACGGCTGCGTCCCCTGAAGGGAAGCGGAGCGTGTACTACCAGTGGATGGCCACCGATCTCGGATTCCCCCTGCGTCTGGTCAGTAAGGATCGCGATTGGATGACCGAATACCGGAACGTCAGGCTGACCGAGATCTCGGATGCGTTCTTCCGGCTGCCGCTTGCCTATCAACCGGTGACCGACTCCGAAGCCGACACGAGTCTCGAGGTGCCACGGCCAACACCGATGTCACTCGACGTCGGTCGCCCTCCGGCCCTTCGCCAATAACATCCTGAGGTCCACCCGCCAGTCCCATCTTAGTCTGCCCGCCCGTACATGGCGGCCGCACCGTAGCGGCGCGCATCATCGCTGGGCTCCCCCTCATAGAATCCGGAACACCGTGAACCTCGGACACGGTTCTGGTATCCTGAGCCTGCAGGCGTTCATTTAGACAGGAGGGACCACCAGGGGCAAGCCATGCGCAAGAAGATCACGATCATCGGATCGGGCAACGTCGGGGCCACCACGGCCTTGTGGACTGCTCTGAGAGAATTGGGCGACATCGTCCTGTTCAATCGAACCAAGGGGCTGGCCGAGGGCAAGGCGCTGGACTTGAAGGAAGCCTCCCCCCTCGAGGGGTTCGACCTGGAGATCGCAGGCACCGACCGATTCGAGGACACGAGGGACTCCGATGTCGTGGTCGTCACCGCCGGCTTGCCTCGTCAACCAGGCATGTCCCGTGAGGAGCTGCTGCACAAGAACGCCTCGCTCGTCGCGGACCTCTGCGCAAACGTTGCGAAGTTCTCCCCGAACTCGGTCCTGATTCTGGTCACGAACCCGGTTGACGCGTTGGTGCATGTCGCTGCGAAAGCGACGGCTTTCCCCAAACATCGGATCGTCGGCATGGCGGGGATTCTCGACTCCTCTCGGTTTCGAACGTTCATCGCGCTGGAGCTGGGCGTGTCGGTCGAGGACATCAACGCCCTCGTCCTGGGCGGACATGGGGACTTCATGGTCCCGCTGCCACGCCATGCGTCGGTCAGCGGGATTCCGCTCACCGACCTGCTGTCGGACGCTCGCATCAAGGCCTTGATCGAGCGCACCCGACACGGGGGAGCGGAAATCCTCTCGCTGCAAAAGGTGAGCTCGGCGTTTTATGCGCCGGCGGCGGCCACCGAGCAGATGGTCGAAACCATCGTGAGGGACAAGAAGCGGGTGTTGCCCTGCGTCGCGTACCTGGAAGGAGAGTACGGCATCCAGGGAATTTTCATGGGAGTGCCGGTCCTGCTTGGAAGCAAGGGGGTAGAACGGGTATTGGAACTGAAGCTGAATACGGCCGAGCTCGAGGCGCTTCGAAAATCAGCCGACGCCGTGAGGAAGCTCGTGGCTCAGATCCCGCTCTAGCTGGTCCGCCACTTCTTTTCTAGGTTCTCGCCACCGCCACGCCTAACAGCAAGATAATTAGAGCCAAGAGAAGCCCCAGGCGGGCAATCCAGGGTGAGAGGCGGATCAGCCGTTGTTCGGCCTCGCTTCGGTCCACCGACGGCCTTCGCGCGAGTCCGGCCGCTTTCGGCCCAAGCCAGAAGTCGTGACCCGCTGTCAGCGCAATCAACACTGCCACCAGAGTCAGTTTGAGTTTTAACACGAACGGCCAGGTTGCCGGCTCTGCCAGTGACTCCACACGGGAGGCCAGCAGCATGGATCCGGTTGCGACGAGTGTCACGATCGACGCCCAGACGACCAGGCGAAATCTGAGGGCTAACGATTGAAACAGTGTGGCTCGCTCACCCGCAAAGCCCTCCCGCTTGAAGACCGGCACGAGGACCAGCGACAAAAACAGCATGCCGCCGATCCAGGCGACCGCGACAAGGAGGTGAAGCCATACCACGCCGGAGGCGAGGAACAGCCTCACTGGGGTCTCGTGATGGGCAAATCAATATGGAAGGTTGTGCCCTTCCCCACCTCACTCTCCACCCTGATCGTGCCGCCGTGCGCATCGATCACGTCTTTCACGATCTTCGTCCCCAGCCCCGTGCCTCCGGCCTTCCGGCTCATGGCCTGCTTCGTGAACAGGCTGTCACGGACCTCCGGCGGCATGCCCCGGCCTGTGTCCGCGACCGACAGATGGAGGGTGTTCCCTGGCAGGTCGGATCGCCCTCGAACCGCGACGGACCCCCCGGCGGGCGTCTCAGGGATCGCGTTATTGATCAGGTTGTAGAAGGCGTTGAACAAACGACGCTCGTCCGCCTGAATGTCCGGCAGCGCCTCCAGCCCCTCCGCCTTCAGCGTCACCCCTTTCTGATCCGCGTACTGGCGGAGGGTACTTATGACATCGGCGACGACCTTGGCCACCTCACAGGAGGCAAAGTGCGGTGGGCTGGTCACCCCCTTTACCGCATCGGCGATTTCCCGAACGCGGTCATGAATTCGCTGCGCGTTGTTGGTGATCATGGCCAGGGCTTCTTCGGTCGCGGCCTGCCTGTCTTCGATCCGCGTTTCCCCGAGCGCCCGCACGCGATCGAACAGCCCGGCGAGTTCGTCCTGCAGGAGCCAGGCGCCGGTCAGGACGGGCATCAGCATATTCTTGATGTCGTGGCCGATATCGCCCAGCACCCGGGTCACCTCCGCCAGCTTGGCCTCTTCCAGGAGCTGCGCAGCCATCCGCTTGCGTTCCGTGATGTCGAGAAAGGTGACCACCGCCCCGACCAGAGCGCCCCCTTCGTCGCAGATAGGCGTGCTCGCATACTGGGCCGGAAAACTGGTCCCGTCCTTCCGCCAGAATGTCTCGTCATCTCCCCAGTGAGACTGGCCATCCCGGTATGCCCGGTAGATCGGGCACTCTGCGGCGGGGTATGGGCTGCCGTCCGGTTTCGTGTGGTGCCAGGTGCTGTGGCTGTTCCGGCCGAGCAAGTCCTCCGGAGCGAACCCCAACATGGCCGCGGCGGCGGGGTTCACGAAGGTATGATTCCCGTTCAAGTCCAGGCCGAAGATGCCCTCGCCGGCTGCGTTCAAGATCAGTTCGTTCTGTCGATGGAGCCGTGCGACCGCCGCCTCC
>Ga0233416_10000430_pt1 | contig 12930 bp, 9 predicted proteins | sample Sediment_Towuti__2_FD_188638 | JGI IMG/M metagenome (GOLD analysis project Ga0233416, IMG submission 188638) | Sediment microbial communities from Lake Towuti, South Sulawesi, Indonesia - Sediment_Towuti_2014_0_MG | ecosystem: Environmental > Aquatic > Freshwater > Lake > Sediment | place... | reverse complement strand
ATCCGTTTTCGCCAATGCCGGTCATCGAACCGCGACGTGATGAGTTGGAGGACTTTCTTCCCGAGCTCGGCATCAAGCGCCATGGTACGAGGTCCTGAGAAAGTGCTGAGTGCTGAGTCCTAAGTGGATGATGAAAGGAGGAGTTCTCAAATGGAATCTTGCAGGCATCGAAGATTAGTCCGCCCGACACCTCAGCACTCAGGACTCAGCACTAGGTTCCGAGGTGTTGCTTAAAGAAGGCTTTGGTCCTGGCCCAGGCATCCTTGGCTGCTTCGGGCCGATAGACCGTCTTATCAACGTCACGGAAAAACGCATGCGGCGCTCCGGGGTAGGTCTTGACCTCTCCGACCTTCTGATACTTTTTCAGCGCCGTCGCGAGCCGCTGAACATCGGCCTTTGTGATCCAGCCGTCGTCTTCCCCGTAGAAATAAAGCACCGGAGCCGACAGCTTTTGAAGAGGGGTGTCCGGATTGGGCACCTGGCCATAGAAGGGAACGGCGGCTTTGATTTCGGCGTTCACGCAGGGCAGCATAAGGGCATAGGACCCGCCCATGCAGAAACCGGTCACACCGATTCTTGACCCATCGACCTCGGGTACGAACTTGAGGTAGGCTACCGTGGCGTTGAGGTCCTTCAGGCCATCCTCCTGTTTGAGCGTATTCATCAGCTTCCCCGCCTCACCGGCGTCGGTGGTGAGCGCATTTCCAAGGCGGGAGTACAGGTCGGGGGCGATGGCCACATAGCCTTCGGCGGCATACCGCCTGGCGACGTCTTTGATGTGGTCGGTCAGCCCCCACCATTCCTGGATCACGATAATGGCAGGCCGTTTATCTTTCGTCTGCGGAGCCGCAACGAACGCCCGCACTGTCACGCTATCGCTCGGATACTGAACGGTGGTTTCGCGAATTGATTCGGCCATGACTCACCTCGCTCAAAAAAGAGCGTATCGCTGATGGCGGATAGCGGGAGCAGCGTCCTTTTCATCCGCCTCATCAGCCATGCGCCATATGCCATCAGCTCCTAATTGCCCGCTACCATCATCTCGGCGATCTTCACCGTGGGGCTGGCGATCCGCCCTCGAAAGAGCAGATCGCTCCCGACCGATTCGATCGCTTTGAACATGTGCTTCAAATTCCCGGCAATGGTGATCTCTTCCACGGGATAAGCGAGCTCTCCGTTCTCGATCCAGAATCCGCAGACTCCCCGCGAGTAATCACCCGTCACCATGTTGATGCCGAACCCGATCAGCTCGGTCACGTAGAGTCCTTCTTTGACCGATCCTATAATCTGCTCAGCCGTCTTCGATCCCGGCGCCAAATAGAAATTGGTCGGTCCGACCGACGGGCTTTCACCGACGCTCCGTGACGCGTTTCCAGTCGAAGCGAGCCCCAACTTCTTCCCCGAATAGGTATCGAGAAGATAGCTCTTGAGAACGCCCCGATCAACAACGGTGTTCTTGCGCGTGGGAAGACCTTCTCCGTCGAACGGGCGCGACCCGAGCCCTCCATCCATCCGACCATCGTCAAACACTGTCATCAGATCGGACCCGATGCTCTGGCTGAGTTGATCGAGCAGAAACGAGGCGCGCTTGTAGAGGCTATAGCCGGACACGGCACTGCACAGGTTCGCGAGCAGACTGCCTGCGGTCTCCTGATCGAAGACGACCGGTACGCGCTTCGTCGCGACCTTGCGCGCACCCAGTCGGCGCACCGCTCTCCTCGCCGCCTCCCGCCCGATCGACTCCGCGGATGGCAAGCGCGCAAACTTGCGTTGCACCTCGTACCATGCATCCCGTTGCATGGCCTCTGTGCCGGGTTCCGTCGCGATTGGCGAGACCGACAGCGAATAGCTCGAACTCTTGTAGGACCCGACAAAGCCGTGACTATTCGCCAGTACCACGGTGCCGGACGAGGAATCAAACTCCGCGCCCTCAGAATTCGTCACTCGCGGATCCGCGGCGAACGCCGCCGACTCTCCGCGCTTCGCCCATTCGATCTGCGTCTCCATATCGAGGATCGTCCCGTCGTAGAGGTCGAGATCCGGCTGATCCGTCGCCATCAGGGACGCTTCCGGCAGACCCGACACCTGATCCTCGACGACCGCCTGCGCCAGCGTGCAGGTCTCCGACACGAGTCGATCGAGCGACTCACGGGAAAAATCCGACGTCGAGGTCGTCGCGGATCGTTTGCCGACGAATACGCGCAGGCCCAGCCGTTTCTCCCTCGCTTTGGTCAGGCGATCCACCGCACCCACGCGCACCTGCACGGAGAACGTATGGCCATCGGCCACAACGATATCGGCTTCCGTCGCGCCGTACGCCTTCGCGCGGGTCAACACGTCTGTGGCCAGCTCCGCGTACCCGTTGGCTGCGACTCTCTCCATTGAGTGTTGTTCCCGAAGCATGTTCATCCCTTGCCGATCATCATCCGTCATGCATCAACCGTCGTTCGTGACGGGTTTCTCTCGTCTTCGAATGACGAATGACTGTTGACGATGAACGCCTACCTCAGCGTTGCGTGCCCCCGACAGTGATTTCGTCGATCTTGATCGTCGGCAACCCGACTCCAACCGGTACCGATTGGCCGTCTTTGCCGCAGGTCCCGATCCCGTTGTCGAGCTTCAAGTCATGACCGACCATCGACACCTTGGTCAGAATCTCCGGTCCGTTCCCGATCAGCGTCGCCCCCTTCACCGGCCTGGTGATCCGTCCATCTTCGATCAGGTAGGCTTCGCTCGCCGAGAAGACGAATTTCCCGTTGGTGATGTCGACTTGGCCTCCGCCGAATGACACGGCATACAGCCCCTTCTTGACGGAACGGATGATGTCCTGGGGATCCGATTCGCCGGCCAGCATGAACGTGTTCGTCATCCGGGGCAGGACGACGCTTTGATAGCTCTCGCGCCGGCCATTGCCCGTCAGCGCAATGCCCATGAGCCGCGCGTTGAGTTTGTCGGTGAGATAGCCGCGGAGGATGCCCTTCTCGATCAGCGTCGTACAACTCGTCGGGGTCCCCTCATCGTCCATATTCAACGAACCTCGACGGAACGGGAGCGTCCCGTCATCGACGATCGTGCAGACTTCCGAGGCGACCCGCCTCCCGATCAAATTCGAGAACGCCGACGTCTTCTTCCGATTGAAGTCCGCCTCCAGCCCATGACCGATCGCTTCGTGCAACAGAATACCGGGCCATCCCCCGGCCAGAACCACCGGCATGACGCCGGCCGGCGCGTCGATGGCGGACAGATTCACGATCGCCTCCCGCGCCGCCTCACGCGCATAGTCCAAGTGTCGATTGTGGTCCCGGTAGTATTCGAACCCTACGCGGCCGCCTCCGCCGAAACTTCCAACCTGTCGGTTGCCGTTCTCCTCGGCAATACAGGTAATCTGCAGACGGGACAACGGTTGAATATCGCCGATCAGCGTCCCCTCCGAGGTCGCTACCGCGACGACCTTGAATTCCGTGTTGAAGGACGCCATCACGTTCCTGATCCGGGGATCGTACCGTCGGGCTTCCGCGTCGATCTCGTTTAACAGGGCCACCCGGTCGGCCGTGGCGACCTCGGCCTTGGCCTGTTCGATCGGGTAAAGATCCCGCGTCGGTCGGCGCTGCGCGGGAACCGGGACCGGATGATTCCCGCGCGGAGAATTGGCGACATACCGGGCCGTATCCGCGGCAATTTCCAGATCGCGCCTCGTCAACTCATCCGAATAGGCGAAACCCGTCTTTTCGCCCGCCGTGGCCCGCACCCCGACACCCTGCGAGATGCTCTTGGCCGCGCGTTTGACGAGACCTTCCTCCATGGAAACCGACTCCGAGACGCGGGACTCAAAGTAGAGATCCGCGTAATCCACATCCCGCACGTTCAGTCGGTCGAGCGCATGCTGCGCTTCAACCTCCGTCACCCCAAACCTGGTTAGTTGGACCGGATCCCCCATGGTCGCGCTTCCTCTCCTTCTCCGCTGACGCCAAGCGACGCCGAAGTATAGCCCATTCATTTCTGCAGCCGCAATGTAACGCTGTCCACTGCGCAGCGAGACTAAGTAGTTTCCCAGTTATCGTTTGACATTCCGTACCCCCGACAGTAGACTCTAACCACTCCCTTCAACTAGTTACGAGACGAGGAGAACGACCAAGATTTCATGGCACAGACCCCATCTTCAAGCCTTGACCACCTTTCAGAAAGCGAATTGACCGCCAAGCTGGAGCCGGAACTTCTGCCGAAGCATGTGGCCGTCATCATGGACGGCAACGGGCGATGGGCGGAACTTCGTGGTCTCCCGCGCATCGCGGGTCACCGCGAAGGCATCAACTCGGTCAGGGAGATGATCACGCAGTGCCTGGAACTTGGGATCCAAGCTCTCACCATCTATGCGTTCTCACAGGAGAACTGGAATCGCCCGACACAGGAAATCAGCGCCCTGATGGGACTCCTGGAACATTACCTGTCTACTGAACGGGCCAGCCTGATCGAGCAACGGGTCCGGTTCCGGGCCATTGGGCGCCTGGAACTTCTTCCGCCGTCCGCCCAACACTGGGTACGCACCACCGAGAAAGAAACCGCACACCTCGAGAAGCTGGTGCTGACCGTCGCGCTGAGCTACGGAGGCCGTGCGGAGATCGTTGACGCGGTCAAAGGATTACTCAGGGACGCCAAGGGGGGAACCGTCCAGCCCGAGCGCCTCGACGAGGACACGATCCAGCGGTATCTGTACACCTATCCCCTCCCCGATCCGGACTTGCTCATTCGGACGAGCGGAGAAACACGAATCAGTAACTTTCTCCTCTGGCAACTGGCCTACACGGAACTGTGCTTTACCCCCACGTTGTGGCCCGATTTTCGCCGACGCGAGTTTCTGCTGGCGCTCCTTGAGTATCAAAAACGAGAGCGCCGGTTTGGCCGAATCTTGAGCACCGTGTCCTCGTAATTCCGGTGGGACACCCTCCCGCTACAGAGGCTACCCCTGTCAGCTCCACGGCTGCGACCTCACCGCCAGCCGCAATTCGACGATTTGATGTTCGGCGCATCTATACCGCAGTGATTCTCCTCCCAGTGATCTATGCCGTCATCCGGTATCTTCCCCCTTGGGCCTTGACCCTTCTCGTGATCGCCGGAGGATCCATCGCCTTAACGGAACTCTACCGCATCTGTTTCCAACCGCGGTCCAATCATCTCCTGATTGGAGTGGGTCTGGCCGCCTCCGCACTGATGATGGCCCGCCTTCACCTGTCTCTGACCTTGGCCGAGCTTCTGGTCGGCTCGATCCTGGCTCTACTGGTTGCCCTGCTCTGTTCCTCCATTCCGCCCGAACATCGGTTCAAGGACATGGCCATCACCGCCTTCGGGGTGGTCTATGTAGGTTTCACCCTGAGTACGCTGGCATCGACCCGTTCCCTGCCCGCCGGTGAATTCCTTGTGTTCTTTGTCGCCCTGGTCACCTGGGCCGCCGACACCGGGGCCTACTATGCAGGCACGCTCTGGGGGAAGCACCTGCTCGCACCGTCGATCAGCCCCAAGAAAACGATCGAGGGTGCCTTCGGCGGGTTCGCCCTCGCCATGGGAACCTCACTCCTCGCCCGCGCCTGGTTTGTCCCGCACTTGCCCCTGTTGGACGCGGCTCTCCTCGGACTGCTCCTGACCGGATCGGGCCTCCTCGGGGATCTCAGCGAGTCGGCCATCAAGCGACGCGTGGGGGTCAAAGATTCCGGAGGCATTCTTCCGGGCCATGGAGGGATGCTCGACCGACTCGATAGTCTCTTGTTCACCGCCCCCACCTTCTACTACTATGTGACCTGGATCCGCGGCATCTCACCGGCCCCATAACGAGGAGAGGATATGAAATCCATCATCATCCTAGGCTCAACCGGATCGATCGGAACCAATGCGCTCGATATCGTCCAGAGATTTCCGGGTGAATTTCGCGTGATCGGCCTCACGGGCGGGGGCAATATCGACAAGCTCGAGGAGCAAGCCCGCATGTTCAACCCCAGAGCCGTGGCGGTGTCCACAGAGTCTTCCGCCGCCGCGCTGCGCGCGCGCTGCGCGGGCCTCTCGATCGAAATTCTGTCAGGTGAGGAGGGGATCGCGCAGGTGGCCGCCATGCCCGGGGCGGAGCTGGTCATCTCGGCCATCGTGGGAGCCGCCGGACTTGTCCCGACACTGGCGGCGATTCGGAGTGGCAAGCACATCGCGTTGGCCAACAAAGAACCGATGGTCATGGCCGGGAAGTTGATGCAGGAAGAAGCCCGTACACACGGCGTCCGGATCTTCCCGGTCGACAGCGAGCACAGTGCCATCTTCCAATCTCTCGAAGGACACCGGATCCAGGATGTCCGGCGACTGATCCTGACCGCTTCGGGCGGCGCGCTATGGACGCTCACGAAAGAGCAGCTGCAACACGTGACGCCGGAGCGGGCATTGCAGCATCCGAATTGGAAGATGGGCTCAAAAATTACGATCGACTCGGCTACGCTTATGAACAAAGGACTGGAAGTGGTTGAAGCGCGATGGTTATTCGATATTCCGCAGTGTCAGATCGACGTGTTGGTCCATCGCGAGAGCATCATTCATTCTCTGGTAGAATATCAAGATCGATCAATGATCGCCCAACTCGGATTGCCGGACATGCGAACCCCGATCTCCTACGCGATGCGGTACCCGGAGCGGATGCCGCTCGACCTGCCGTCACTGAATTTGACGGAGGTCGGCACACTCACCTTCTGTCAGCCAGACCATGACCGGTTCCCCTGCCTCAACCTCGGCTACGAGTCGCTTCGAATAGGAGGCACCATGCCCGCCGCCATGAATGCCGCGAACGAGGTCGCCGTCGATGCCTTCCTCAACGGCGGCATTCGCTTCGTCGAAATTGCCGAGGTTATCCGAAGCACGATGGACGCGCATGATCACCACCCCGTGACATGTCTCGACGACGCCCTGGAAGCCGATCGATGGGCGAGAGAGAAAGCCGAATCGTTGGTACATGCGCTACCGCGCTAACCCGTAATTTTGACTTTTGGATGATGAATGCTACATTGATCCCCTGAACATCGAACCCTGAGCACTAGACGTGATGCCGTTATTCGCAACCACCTGGTCCCCCGATACACTGTGGCTTCTGATGCAGAAAGCCTGGTGGTTCCTTGTCGTCCTGGGAGTGCTCGTGGCCTTCCATGAACTCGGCCATTTCCTCGCAGCCCGTTGGGTCGGAGTCAAGGTCTTGAAATTTTCGCTCGGCTTTGGCCCCAAGCTATTCGGACGCCAGGTAGGCGAGACAGAATATCTGCTGTCAACCATCCCCCTGGGGGGCTATGTCAAACTGTTCGGCGAGGACGAAGCGGAGGCCAGCACCCCCGAAGACCGACGGCGATCGTTTGCTCACCAGGGGCTGTGGGGCAAGGTGCTCATTGTGGCTGCGGGGCCCGGTTTTAATTTCATCCTGGCATACTTGATCTTCGCCGGATGGCTGTCGACAGGATCGCCCCTCTTCGTACCGACATTCCGCGATCTCCGTGCCGACATCGAAGCGCTCGTCCCGGGATCGCCGGCCGCGGCAGCCGGCATGGAAATCGGAGACCGGGTCGTCAAGGTCAACGGGAAGGATATCTCGACAAAAACCGAGCTGCTCGAGGCGGTAGCCAGGAGCAACGGGCAGCCGCTCTCGCTGGAAATTCGGCGTGAGGGGTTGTCAAAGTCCTTGAGCGTCACGCCAATCCCGATTCCGGGACATACCGCGACGGACGACGAACCGCTGTATTCCATCGGCATCGAAGAATCGCCTCCCTTGGTGACCTCAGTGATGCATGGTTCGCCCGCATCCCTGGCCGGATTCCAGGCCGGCGACCGCGTCGTGGGTATCGAGGGGCAAGCCATCTATACCTGGACGCAGATGACCGCACAGGTCAAAGAGCATCCGCTGAAGCCCTTGCACGTGGAGGTGCTCCGCAACGGACAACGGCTCTCGCTCATCGTCACACCGGCGGCCGAAAAAGTGACGATAAACGGGCAGACCGTCGAAATCGGGAAGATCGGAATTTCCGGTCCCGGCCGTTCGCTGATGCGGTCCAACAATCCCCTCGAAGCGCTGTACCACGGGCTGGAAGCGACGTGGGGATGGACTGAGCTGACAACGATCGGGCTTTACAAGATGATCGTGGGCGATATTTCGAGCAAGAACATCGGCGGACCGCTGACCATCGCCAATATCTCCGGCGAAGCCGCTTCCCAGGGCGCCTCCAACGTCGTGTTCTTGATCGCAATCCTGAGCATTAATCTTGGAATCTTGAATCTCTTGCCGATTCCCATCCTCGACGGCGGCCACTTGCTCTTTTTCCTGATTGAAGGCATCCTGCGCAAGCCACTCGGGGAACGCCAGCGGGAATTCGCGCAGCAAGTCGGGCTGGTATTGCTGGTCGGCGTCATGATATTTGCCTTCTGGAATGATTTGGAACGTATCTTCTCCCGCTAGATGAAAACCTCTCAATTGCTCATCCCTACCCTCCGGGAAGACCCTGGTGAGGCGGAAACCGTCAGCCACCGGCTCATGTTGCGGGCCGGGCTGATTCGGAAACTCGCCGCCGGCATCTATACGTACCTTCCCCTCGGCCTCCGAGTCATTCGCAAGATCGAACAGATCATCAGGGAAGAGATGAACCGGGCCGGAGCGCAGGAACTGCTGATGCCGATCGCTTCTCCGGCCGAGTTGTGGAAGGAGACCGGACGTTGGGACTACTACGGCAAGGAGCTCCTGCGCTTCAAGGATCGGCACGAACGCGACTTCTGCTTGGGACCGACCCACGAAGAAGTCATCACCGACTTGTTCAGGCGCGAAGTGCGCTCGTACCGACAGCTTCCGCTGAACTTCTACCAGATCCAGACGAAATTTCGTGACGAAACTCGCCCCCGCTTTGGGCTGATGCGCGGACGAGAATTCATCATGAAGGACGCTTACAGCTTTGACGGCGATGAAGGCGGTGCCAGGATCAGCTACCAGAAGATGTACGACGCTTACACCCGCATCTTCACCAGATGCGGACTCACCTTCCGGGCGGTCGAGGCCGACACCGGCCTCATCGGCGGCGATGTCTCACACGAGTTCATGGTTCTGGCGGAGACCGGCGAAGCGACGGTGGTCTATGGCGACCAGGATACGTACGCCGCCAACTTGGAACGGGCCGAGGTGCCTCCTCCCTCAGACATCGATACCACGCCAGCGCGTCCCTTGACCCGGGTTGCAACACCACAACGCCGGACGGTGGATGAGGTGACCGCCTTTCTGAAAATCACACCGCGACAATTGGTAAAAACTCTTATCTACAAAGCGGGAAACGACACCGTCGCGGTTCTCGTTCGAGGGGATCATGATCTCAATGAGGTCAAGCTGGCGCGGCTGCTCCATGCGACGGACGTGGCATTGGTGGCGCCGGAGGTAGTCCAACAACTCACAGGAGCGCCGGTCGGTTTCGCCGGTCCGGTCGGGCTGCCAGGAGTACGGATCCTGGCGGATCAGGCCATCAAGGTGATGAGGAATTTCGTGGTCGGCGCCAACGAGGCCGACACCCACTACATCGATGCCAACTGGGATCGCGATTTCAAGGTGGATCGATTCGCAGACCTCCGCAATGCGCAGGCCGGCGACCCATCACCGCGGGGAGCCGGCTCCTTGTCGCTGGCCAAAGGCATCGAAGTCGGACAGGTCTTCCTGCTCGGAACGAAGTACAGCAAGAGCATGGGTGCGACCATCCTCGACGATCAGGGCAGGGAGCGCCTCGCCGTTATGGGGTGTTACGGCATCGGTGTGGGCCGCACCGCAGCGGCGGCAATCGAACAGAACCACGACGACAAAGGCATTATCTGGCCCCACCCCATCGCACCCTTTCACGTGCATCTCCTGAGCGTGAGTCAATCGGAAGGGGCTATCCGTGCCTCGGCACGTTTGTATGACGATCTCCTGGCGTCCGGCATCGAGGTGCTGTGGGACGACCGGGAAGAGCGTGCCGGGGTCAAATTCAACGACGCGGACTTGATCGGCGCACCCTTTCAACTTGTCGTGGGCGACAAAGGGCTTGCCGACGGGGTCGTGGAACTCAAAGTGCGGCGAACCGGTACCAAGAGTCGCGTCCCCCTCACAGATATCGTTTCCCACCTTCGCAAGCTCTCAGCCGCGTCCGATCCAACAGCTCCGGCGGACCGGTAGCGTTTTCGCACGACCTCCCGTCCTCTCCCGTCCGGCTTCACTCCAGTCACGGATCGGCGGAAAGCGCCTTTTCCTTGCCTTCTCATGCCTTTTGGCTAGACTGGAATTCGATTCGTAAACCTGGGGCATCTTGAGCGCCCGGCCATGGCCGGACCCGTGAGCGACCTGATCAATCTGTCACTTTGACCCCGAGGAGCGCAGCCGGCATGCAAGCCAAATCAATGCCTCAGAATCTCCAGGAGCTGCAGCAGAAAGTCGAGTACGCCGAACACGTTAAACGCATTACCACGCAGATCCACGCCGCCAGCGACTTCGATCAGATTCTTCTGGACCTCCACAAAGACATTCTTGGCCTTTTCGACGCGGAAGACCTGACGCTCTTCGCATTCGATTCGGAAAAGAAGGAAATTTTTTCAAAAGTCCCTCATGTCGACAGCGTGGAGGAAGTCCGTATCCCCATCTCCGAACAAAGCCTGGCCGGATTCTGCGCCAAATACCTGCGACCCGTGAATATCGCCGACGCCTACAACATGGCGGAGCTCCAAAGCATCCACCCGTCGCTGCTCCACGACACCTCCTACGACAAACGCACGGGATTCAAGACGAAGCAGGTATTGACCTATCCCATCGTCGCCGACAACAAATATCTCATGGGCGTCCTCCAGCTCCTGAACAAGAAGAGCGGCGGCCGTTTCACGAGAAAAGATGAAGAATCCGTTGCCGAAATCGCCAAGGCCCTCGGAATCGCTTTTTTCAACCTTCGGAAGCTCTCGAAGAAGAATCCGACCAAGTTCGATCTGCTGGTCAGCAACAACCGCATCACCCAGAACGAGCTCGACAACGCCATCGCCGAGTCCCGGAAAAGCACCAGTGATCTGGAAAGCATCCTGATCGAGAAGTATAAGGTTCCGAAACTCGACATCGGCAAGTCGTTGGCGCAGTTCTACAAGTGCCCGTACATTGAGTACAGCGAGCGGACCATCGTAGATGTCGAGTTGCTCAAGAATCTCAACGTCGATTACCTGAAAAAGAATCACTGGATGCCCCTCAAGCGGGATCGCACGGCCATCGAGATTCTGACCGATGATCCGGGCGATCTCGACCGCGTGCAGGACATCAAGCGGACCTTCCCCGGCCTCAACATCCGCTTCGCCGTCAGCCTTCGGCGGGATATCGCGCAATTCCTCGGATCGGCGACAGGACAAAGCGATACGGGAGGGCGCAAACTCGATGAGAATGTCTCGGACATTCTCGGTGAACTCGTCACTGAGGCGCAAGCCGAAGCATTGGAGGACTCTTCGGCGGCTGGGCTGGACGAAAACGACAGCGCTATCGTGCGTCTGGCGAACCAAATCATCGCCGACGCCTACCGGCAGACTGCCTCGGACATTCATATCGAACCCTACGGGGAAAAGCGTGAAACCCTCGTCCGCTTCCGGGTGGACGGCGATTGTTTCGAGTACATGAAGATTCCACAGAGCTATCGCCGCGCCATCGTGTCCCGACTGAAGATCATGGCCAGCCTCGACATCGCCGAACGGCGCAAGCCGCAGGACGGCAAGATCAAATTCAAGCTCAGCGAGACGAAGGAGATCGAGCTCCGCGTCGCGACCCTGCCGACGGCCGGATACAACGAGGATGTGGTGATGCGTATCCTGGCGGCCAGCGAGCCCCTGCCTCTCGACAAGATGGGATTTTCGGAGCGGAATTTGAAGAGCCTCAAGGAAATCTCCGAGAAACCCTACGGCATTATTCTCTGTGTCGGCCCGACCGGATCGGGGAAAACGACCACCCTCCACTCCGTCCTCGGAAACATCAACACCCCGGACATCAAGATCTGGACGGCGGAGGACCCCGTAGAAATCACGCAATACGGGCTGCGTCAAGTGCAGGTGCAGCCGAAGATTGGACTCACATTCGCCAACGCCATGCGCGCCTTCCTCCGCGCCGATCCGGACGTCATCATGGTCGGCGAAATGCGAGACAAAGAAACCGCCGATACGGGCATCGAAGCCTCTCTGACAGGCCACCTCGTCCTGAGCACCCTCCATACGAACAGCGCGGTCGAAACCGTCACCCGTCTGCTGGACATGGGTTGCGACCCTTTCAGTTTTGCCGATGCCATGCTCGGCGTGCTCGCGCAACGTCTCGCTCGTCGCATCTGCAAAGATTGCAAAGAGCAGTACGTCGGCACTCCCGAGGAATACGCCGAACTCCGAGCCGGCTACGGAGAGGAATATTGGGACAAGCTTGGAATCAAGCAGGATAATACCTTTCGCCTATCGCGCGGGAAGGGTTGTGAGGTATGTAATCGCACAGGCTTCAAAGGACGGGTCGCCTTGCACGAACTCCTGCTCGGATCCGATCAGATCAAGCGCATGGTACAACAAAAGGCGCGCACCGAGGACATGCTCAAGACTGCCCTGACGGAAGGTATGACCACGCTGGTGCAGGACGGCATCCAAAAAGTGCTGCAAGGTCACACCACCTACAAGGAAGTCAAAGCGGTCGCCATTAAGTAACCCATGGCGCCAGGCAGGACCCGCTGTCATTGCCGGTCCATTCGTGATCGCCCTTGCCCCGCGCGCGACGACTGTTGAAATGCCCGCGCCTACGCTTCACCGTCCGCCGTTATTCCTGTGCCATCCTCGCCAGTTCCTTCCAAAGACCCGAACGAGGTTCCGGTCATGAGGCGGCTCCCTTTGACCCAGTTGGCATGGCTGATGGCGCTCTGAGGC
>Ga0233416_10000429_pt1 | contig 12951 bp, 7 predicted proteins | sample Sediment_Towuti__2_FD_188638 | JGI IMG/M metagenome (GOLD analysis project Ga0233416, IMG submission 188638) | Sediment microbial communities from Lake Towuti, South Sulawesi, Indonesia - Sediment_Towuti_2014_0_MG | ecosystem: Environmental > Aquatic > Freshwater > Lake > Sediment | place... | reverse complement strand
TTATCATCGGCGTCCGGCAGCGCGTGCCGACGCTCGACGGCGAAACGCGCCCATACGTCAACCTGGACAACGCCGCGTCGACGCCGGTCTTGCAGGACGTGCTCGACACCGTCAACGCCTTCATGCACTGGTATTCGAGCGTCCATCGCGGCACGGGCTTCAAGAGCCGGGTGGCGACACAGGCGTACGACGACGCGCGCGCAATCGTCGCCCGCTTCGTCGGGGCGAATCCACAAGAGCACGTCGTGATCTTCGGCAAGAACACGAGCGAGGCGATCAACAAGCTGGCGCGGCGCTTCCCGCTGGCGAAAGACGACGTCGTGCTGGTCTCGCAGCTCGAGCACCACAGCAACGATCTGCCATGGCGCGCCGTGGCGACGGTCGATCACATCGCCGCCGGCGCGCTGGGCGAGCTCGACGAGGCCGACTTCGATCGCAAGCTGGATCAGCACCGGGGACGCTTGAAGCTGGTCGCCGTCACCGGCGCGTCGAACGTGACCGGCTTCCTGCCGCCCATCCACCGCCTGGCCGAGAAAGCGCACGCCGCCGGGGCGCGCATCCTTGTCGACGGCGCGCAGCTCGCGCCGCATCGGCCCATCTCGATGGGCGCGCTCGACGACCCGGCGCACCTGGACTACGTGGCGCTGTCCGCGCACAAGATGTACGCGCCGTTCGGGACGGGCGCGCTCATCGGCCGGCGCGACACGTTCGAGACCGGCGCGCCCGAGTACAGCGGCGGGGGGACGATCGAAATCGTCACTCTCGATTCGGTCGATTGGTCGGCCCCGCCCGATCGCGACGAGGCGGGTTCCCCCAACGTCGTCGGCGCGGTGGCCCTGGCGGCCGCCGTCAAGGCGCTGCAATCCATCGGCATGGCCGCCATCGCCGATCACGAAGCCGAGCTGACGGCGTATACCCTGGGGCGCCTGAAGTCGATTGGCAGCGTCCGCATTTACGGCGATCTCGACCCGACTTCGACGAGCAGCCGGCTGGGAGTAGTCCCGTTCAACGTCGACGGCATATCGCACTTCAAAGTCGCGGCCATACTCGGCGCGGAATTCGGCATCGGCGTGCGCAACGGCTGCTTCTGCGCGCATCCGTACCTGCTGCACCTCATCGGCCTCTCGCGTGAAGAATCCGAAGCCGTCCGCCGCGACATCCTGGCCGACGACCGGCGCGAGATGCCCGGCCTGGTGCGCGTGTCCTTCGGCATGTACAATACCGCCGAAGAGGTCGATGTGCTGATCGACGCGGTGGGGCGAATCGCGCGCGGAGCGTACTACGGTCGCTACGAACAGGATGCCCGGTCGGGCGAATATCGCGCCGTCGGCTGGAATCCCGACCTCAATCACTACTTCCGCCTTTAACGTGTTGCGTCGTGTGTGTTTCGTCACGCAGCACGGAGCACGCGCCACGGATCCGCTACGCCTGGCGATCAGTATGCCATCCTTGATCATCCGCCCCCTCACCGTCGCCGATGTGCCGCGCCTCGAACGGATTGACGCCAACTTCGCATCCGATCGCTTCCTCGATCTGGAAAAAGTGGCGCGCGGGCTGGGCGCCACCTGGCGCTTGATCGAGCGCCCGCTCGACCCGCCCTTCGTCTCCAGCCGGTACGGGCTTCAAGCCTCGGAGCAGGCTGCGCTGATCGAGCGCATCCGGCAGAATGACGGGCTATATCTGATCGCGGAGGACGGCGATCGACCGGCGGCCTTCCTTGACGTGGAGCACGAGAGCTGGCACAAGGCGGCCAACGTGTGGCACATCTTCGTCGATCGTGCGCGGCGGCGGCAGGGGCTGGGCCGGCAGCTCATGCAGCGCGCAGTCGATTGGGCGCGCGCCTACGGCCTGCGCGGCATGGTGTGCGAGACGCAGACCAACAACTGGGCGGCGTGCAACTTCTACCACACGCTCGGCTTTCAACTCGGCGGCATCGACGATCACTATTATTCGAACGAGGATAGCGCCCTCAGGGAAGTGGCGCTGTTCTGGTGGTTTGAGCTGACATGACGAATGTGGAATGAAGTAATGAAGAATGTAGAAGGCGGAAAATGGCAGAAGTGACGCTGTACTTCCCTAAAGGCTTCAAATGGGGCTGCACCACGTCGCCTTACCAGACGGAAGGCGACAATGCCAACAGCGACTGGTGGGCGTGGGAACAGGGCGAGGGCAACATCGCGGGCGGGCAAAAATCGGGCCGGGCCTGTGACTGGTGGGGAGATGGATTCCTGGCAGACGTGGACTGGATGGCGCGCCTGAACAACAACGCGCATCGCATGGGCGTCGAGTGGAGCCGCATCGAGCCGGGCGAAGGTCGATTCGACGACGCGGCGATCGATCGCTATCGCTTCATGCTCCAATCGCTGCGCGAGCGCGGCGTCGAGCCGATGGTGACGCTCCACCATTTCAGCAACCCCATCTGGGTGGCCGAGCGAGGCGGTTGGGAGTCGCCCGACATATTGCCGCTGTTCGAGCGCTACGTGGACAAAGTCGTCTCCTCGCTCAAAGACCTGTGCGAGGTGTGGATCACGATCAACGAGCCGACGGTGTACGCCGCGCTCGGCTACCTCCAGGCTCTCTCGCAGGACGGTGTGCGGCACCAGACGACGTTCCCGCCCGGCAAGAACGATCCGGACCTGATGCTGGTCGTCGGCGAGAACCTGATGCTCGGGCACGCCGGCGCGTATCACACGATTCATCGCCTGCAGCCCGAAGCGCGCGTCGGCATCGCGCACGCCATGCAGCAGCTCGATCCGCTCAACCCGCGCTCGCTGCTCGATCGGTGGGCGCTCGGGCAGCACGATCGGTTCACGAATCAAAGCGTGCTCGACGCGGTGTTCTTGGGGCGTATCCTGCGCCGCGTCGGATCGCGCCGCGTGCGCGCGCTGCGCGACACGGTCGACTTCATCGGCCTGAACTACTACGCGCGCGAGCTCGTCGCCTTCGATCGGCGCTCGCCGCAGACGCTGTTCGGTCGCCGCGTGCGGAACCCCGACGGCGAGTTCAGCGACAAGAACTACGGCGAGGTGTATCCGCGCGGGCTGTATCGGCTGCTACGCCGCCTGAAGCGCACCGGCAAGCCGATCGCCATCACCGAGAACGGCCTGCCCGATCACGACGACGACCGGCGGCCCGCTTTCCTCGTCAATCATCTCAAGCAGGTGTGGCATGCCATCAACGAGAACGTGCCGGTGCTGGGCTATTATCACTGGACGCTGAGCGACAACTTCGAATGGGCCGAAGGCTGGAACCTGCGCTTCGGACTGGTCGAGCTGGACCCCGATACGCAGGCGCGCTCGCTGCGCCGGAGCGGCGAGTTGTACGCCGAGGTGTGCCGGGCCAATGCGCTCGACACCGGTATGGTGCGCCGCTTCGCGCCGGAGCTGATGGAGACGGTTTTCAAAGGATGAAGGAACCTCATGCGCATCGCGCTCGTCTCCAAAGCCTGCCTGGTCGGCGCGTATCAACGCAAGCTCGAAGAGCTGGCCGCGCTGCCGGACGTCGAGCTTGCCGTCGTCGTGCCTCCCGCGTGGCGCGACGAGCGCGGGACGCTGGCGCTCGAGCGCGAGCACGTCGACGGCTACCGGATGCTCGTCGAGCCGATTGCGTTCAACGGCAGCTACCACTGCTACTTTTTCCCCCGCATCGCCCGCCGGCTCGAATCGCTGCGCCCCGACCTGATCCACGTCGACGAAGAGCCGTATAACTTCGCCACCTATCACATCCTGCGCATCGCGCGGCGGCTGGGGGCGAAGACCGTCTTCTTCGCCTGGCAGAACCTCAACCGGCAGTATCCGTTCCCATTCGGCCGGATGGAGCGCACCGTGCTGCGCCGCGCCGACGCCTGCATCGCCGGGAATCACGAGGGCGCGCAGGTGTGGCGCGCCAAGGGCTTTCGAGGGCCGATCGAAGTCATCCCACAGTTCGGCGTCGATCCGGACATTTTTGCGCCGCGCGATAGAGGTGAGGAGGTGACCGGCACTTCAGAAGTGCCGGTCACCTTCAGAATCGGCTACGTCGGGCGGCTGGTCGAGGAGAAGGGAATCGACCTGTTGATCGACGCGGCGTCGGGGCTGAAGGGAGATTGGAGATTGGAGATTGTCGGCAGTGGGCCGATGCGCGGCGCGCTCGCCGCACGGGTCGATCGATTGAAGCTGCGCGATCGCGTGACCTTTCGGCGCTGGCTGCCCTCGGCGCAACTGCCGGCGATCTACGCGACATTCGACGCGCTCGTCCTGCCCTCGCGCTCGAAGCCGAGCTGGAAAGAGCAGTTCGGGAGGGCGCTGATCGAGGCGATGGCGTGCGGCGCGCCGGTGATCGGGTCGACCTGCGGCGAGATTCCGAACGTCGTCGGCGACGCGGGGCTGATCTTCCCTGAGGGGGATTCCGCCGCGCTGCGCGCGCAGCTCGAGCGGCTCGTGCGCGATTCCGACTTGAGGCGCGATCTGGCCGCGCGCGGCCGCGCGCGCGTGCTGCAGCGCTACACCCACAAGCACATCGCCCGGGCCACCGCCGCCGTGTATCGCGCCGCCCTGGCGGACTCTACGTGACACGTGCCACGTAATCACGTGTCACACAGATTTCCCTATGCCGGTATTTGACGTGGCTTTCTGGCAAGTATTGTCATTCTGAGCGAAGCGAAGAATCTCTGCCCCCCGGCGTAGAGACCCTTCGCTACGCTCAGGGTGACAAGTCCTGATTCTTGCCAGAACACCTCCATCGGGGAAATCGGTGCGTCACGTGTCACGCACCACGCATCACGTCTCACGTTTTGGTATAATCCCATCATGCAAGACAGCCGACTCCACGTCGCGATCAGCGCGCACTTGCTCGCTTCGCGCGGGGCGGCGGGGTATCGCAGCGCCGGCATCCACACGTACATCGACCATTTGCTCGCCCACCTGCCGCACGTCGATTCCGGCGTGCGCTACACGGTATACACGAACGCGCAGCCGCCCATCGACGCGCGGATTCGTCCGGCGCGGCTGCCGACGGCGCAACCCCCGATGCGCATCCTGTGGGAACAGCTTGCGCAGCCACTCGCGTTGCTCCGCGATCGGCCCGACGTGCTGCACGCGGCGGCGTTCGTCGCGCCGCTCGCGTCGCGCTGCCCGAGCGTCGTCACGGTGTATGACCTGAGTTTCGCCCTATTCCCGGACTTCTTTCGCGGCCCGAACCAGACCTATCTGCGCATCTTCACGCGCCGGTCGGCCAGGCGCGCGCGGCGCGTCGTCGCCATCTCCGAGCACACGCGGCGCGACGTGCACCGCCTGTACGGCGTGCCGCTCGATCGGATCGACGTCGCCTGCCCGGGCGTGGACGCCCGATTCCGGCGCCTGCCGCGCGAAGAGGTCGAGGCGTTTCGGCGCAAGCACTCTCTGCCCGAGAAGTTCTTCTTGTACCTCGGCACGTTGGAGCCGCGCAAGAACCTGGACCGGTTGATTGACGCATATGCTTTGTTGGAAGTTGGAAGTTGGAAGTTGGAGGATGGAAACACGAGCCTCCGAAGCGAAGTGGAGCAGAATTGGAGATTAGTGCTGGTCGGCGGCAAGGGTTGGATGAGTGACAACCTGTTCACCCGGGTGAAAGAGCTTGGCTTGGAGCAGCGCGTGATGTTCGCCGGCTACGCGCCCGCGGACGAGCTGCCCTTGTGGTACAACGCGGCGACGGCGTTCGTGTATCCGTCGCTGTACGAAGGCTTCGGCATGCCGCCGCTGGAGGCAATGGCGTGCGGCACACCGGTCATCACGTCAAGCGCGGCGTCGCTGCCGGAAGTCGTGGGCGATGCCGGGCTTGTCGTCGCGCCGGAAGATGTGCCGGGGCTGGCGCAGGCGATGCGCCGCGTGTGGCGCGACGAAGCCCTGCGCGGCGAACTGTCGCGGCGCGGCGTCGAGCGCGCGCGGCGGTTCACCTGGGAGGCGACGGCGCGCGCCACCGTCGAGTCGTACCGGCGCGCACTGGGGAACTCTGGTCGACGTGCGACGCACTTCGGAAAGTGCGTCACACGTCAGAAGGATTGAAGTGAGGCCGCGCCGGTATCCACGCTGGATCAAGATCGCCATGCTCGCCGGCGACGCCGTGTTGGTGAACCTGGCGTTCCTGTCCGCCTACATCCTCCGCATCGAGCTTCAGGTATTTCGACCCGTCGGCGAGACGTACCAGACGCCGCTGGCCGACTACCTCCCGCTGGCGGCGGGCCTGACGGTCATGCAACTGGCGCTGTTCGGGCTGGGCGGCGCGTACGATCTGCGCCGCAACACGACGTGGCTCGGCATGATGGGACCGATCGTGCAGGGCGTGGCGCTCAGCGTGCTGGCCGTGATCGTCGCCACTTTCCTCGACGCGCTCTTGCTCTTCTCGCGCCTGTTGATCGTCTACAACGCGGCGCTCGTCGTGATCGCCCTGGGCGTCGGCCGCGCCGTGTGGGGGCTGGCGCTGGCGCACCTGCGGCGGCGAGGCGCGGGCGTGGCGCGCGTGTTAATCGTCGGCGCCGGCGAGGTCGGGCGCACGGTGCTGCGCACGATCATCGCGCGCCCGGAGCTGGGATTTCGGGTGGTGGGCTTTGTGGACGATCATCCAGAGCGCAGCCAGACCGACATGGGCGCCATCCGCGCGCTGGGGCCGATCGGCAACGTGCAGGCCGTCCTGGATCAGGAAACCGTCGACGAAGTCATCATCACGCTGCCCTGGTCTGACCACCAGCGCATCCTGGGCCTGGTGCAGGTGTGCGAAGCGCGGGGCGTGCGGCCGCGCATCGTGCCCGACCTGTTCCAGCTCAGCCTGACCAGCGTCGACGTGAACGATCTGGACGGCATTCCGCTCATCGGCACGCGCGTGCCGTCGCTCAGCGGGGCGAACGCGCTTGTCAAGCGCATCGTCGATCTCGCGCTGGGCGTCCCGCTGACGCTCCTGTCGCTGCCACTCATGGCCGTTATCGCCGCCGCCATCAAGCTCGATTCGCCGGGGCCGGTGCTGTTCAGGCAGGAGCGCCTCGGCATGAACGGCCAGCCGTTCCAGGTTTATAAGTTTCGCTCGATGCGCTCCGGGGCGGAGGCGGAGGTTCGGCAGTTGCTCGACCGCAACGAAGCGAGCGGCCCGCTATTCAAGATCAGAGACGATCCCCGGCGCACGCGCGTCGGGCGCTTCCTGCGCCGCACCAGCTTCGACGAGATGCCGCAGCTCATCAACGTGCTGCGCGGCGAGATGAGCCTGGTCGGCCCGCGCCCGCCGCTGCCTTCCGAAGTCGAGCAGTACCGGGCGTGGCACAAGCAGCGGCTCCTGGCGCGGCCGGGGATGACCGGGTTGTGGCAGGTGTCCGGCCGCAGCAGCCTGAGCTTCGACGAGATGGTGCTGCTGGACCTCTACTACATCGAGAACTGGTCGCCGCTGCTGGATGTGAAGATCATGCTGCGCACCGTGCCGAAGGTGCTGTTGGGGGATGGGGCGTATTAGCGGATAGCAGATGGCGGATGGCGGATAGCTGATAGCTGATGGCAGGTGGCCGCTTCGCAAGGCGAACGGCTATGCCTCGCGATCGTGCGGGCAAGAGCGGGTCTCGTCATTCAACATTCTGCATTCTACATTCTACATTCTGCATTCCACATTCTGCATTCAACATGCCTCTCGTCTCGATCGGTATCGGCTGGTTGATGGGCATTTGGGCGGCCTCGGCATTCGTACTCCCCTCCTCCGTCTTTCTCATCGCGCTCGTCGTCCCCATCGCGGGCCTGGCCTTGTGGCGCGGCGATCCGCGCGCTCGCTTCCTCTGGATCGCGATGCTCGTCATGCTCCTCGGTGGGCTGCGCGCCGCATCGACTCGACCCATCTTCGAGGAGAACAGCGTCGCCGCACACAACGACGGCGGCCCCGTCGCGCTCGTCGGCGTCGTCGACGACTATCCCGACCGGCGCGACACGTTCGTCAACCTGCGCCTGCGCGCCGAGACGCTCGCATCCCCCGATTCCGATCCCGCTCACGTCGAGGGCGTCGTGCTCGTACGGGCCGATCCGCTGGGCGACTATCGTTACGGCGATCGGCTCGAAGTGACCGGCTATCTTCAAACGCCGCCAGAATTCCCAAGCTTCAGCTATCGCGACTATCTGGCGGCCAAAGGCATACACTCGATCGTCGACCGGCCCCGCATCGAGCGCATCGCGCGCGACCAGGGCAGCCCGATCTTCGCCGCGTTGTGGGGGCTCAAAGACCGCGCCCGCGAGACGATCGCCGCGATACTCCCCGAGCCGCAGTCTGCGCTGCTCACCGGCATCCTGCTTGGCGACGATTCGGGCCTGCCGGAAAGCGTGAAAAACGAATTCCGCGCCACCGGCACCAGCCACATCGTCGCCATCAGCGGTTACAATTTCGTAATCCTCCTCACGCTGGCATCCGTTCCGGCGATTCGCTTGTTCGGCCGCCGGCGTGCCGTGCCCATCTTGCTGCTTGCCGTGCTGGGCTACACGCTGCTTGTCGGCGCGAGCGCGTCGGTCGTGCGTGCGGCGATCATGGGCGCGCTTACGCTGACTGCCACTTACCTCGGCCGGCAGACCGCTGCGCTCAATTCGGTGTTCGTCGCCGCCATCTTCATGACGCTCCTCGATCCGTTCACGCTGGGCGACGTCGGTTTTCAACTCAGCTTCGCTGCGACGTTGGGCCTGGTGATTTACACGCGCCCGATCCAGAATGCCGTCGAGCGCGGGCTGGCGCGCCTGTTCAACGCCGCGGCGGCGAAGAAGATCGTCGGCGTATTGGGCGATGCGGTGCTCGTCACGCTCGCCGCGCAGGTCACCACGCTGCCGATCCTCGTCGTCACCTTCCGGCAGATCTCGATCCTCACCTTACTGGTCAATGCCCTGGTGCTGCCCGCGCAGTCCGGCGTGATGGTCTTTGGCGGCGCGGCGCTGCTGGCGGGCATGATCTTTCTGCCGCTGGGGCAAATCATCGGCTGGGCGGCCTGGCTATTCCTGGCCTGGACGATTCAGGTCATCCACCTCTTCGCGCTGGTGCCCGGCGTGTCGATCGAACTGGGCTACGTCGATCCGCTGTGGGGCGTGGCCTATGTGGCTGCGCTTGCCGCCATCACGTTTTACGTTTCACGCAGCACGGAACAACGAGCGGAGATAAAGCACCGCATGAGCAAGATGATCTCTTTTCGATTCGCCTTACCCGCGATCGGTATCGTCGCGCTGCTGGGTCTGGTCGCGTTATCGTGGCGGGCCGACGGCAGGCTGCACCTCCACGCGCTCAACGTCGACGGAATGCCGGTGTTCGTACAGACGCCGGCGGGCAAGCAAGTTCTGATCGGCGGGTCGAACAGTCCGTCGGCGCTGCTGGCCGCGCTTGGATCGCGGATGCCGTTCTGGGATCGGGACCTCGATCTGATCGTCGTGCCGAAAGCCGACGCGCAATCACTGAACGGGCTGATGGCGGTGGTGGATCGTTATCACGTCGGGGCGATCGTGTCGGTCGGGGTCGGCGACAATCGCGCCGCGCGGGAGTGGCTGGATCTCATCGTGGCGAAGCAGATCGAGGTGATCGAATCCGGATTGGGGATTGGGATCGAGGATGGCGTGTCGTTGTCGCTGGACGCGAGCGGCTGGGTGCGGATCGACGCAGGGGTGACGTCGGTTGGCCTGGGTCGGCCTGCTCGCGGTGCCCGGGCGGACGTACTGGCGCTGAATGATGTGGCGGACGACACTGCGGCACGGGTGCAGTCGATGCAGCCGTCCATCGTCCTTACATCGGCGCCGATCGAGCCGATTGAAGGTGTTACGCTGGTCGATGCGCAGCAGAACGCGGTCGAGCTGCTGTTTGATGGCGCGCAGTGGGAGGTGCGGGCGTCGCCGTGAGGTCGCCGTTGATCATCGCGTGGCGCTCACAGCTTCGGGAGCCGGCGGTTCGAATCCAGCCCCCGCTACTGGAGTGACACCGTAGATCCACAGTCTACGGTGTTTTCGTTAACCCGTAGATCTGCAATTGGATAGCCCGTCCCAAAGGGCATATTCCATATTACCTCTGTTGGCTGAACCTGATTGAACCGTGGTGGAAGCAGCTGAAGTCCTCGGCGCTCAAAGGGCGACGTTTCGAAAACCTGGAGCAGTTGAACCACGCGCTGTATGAGGGAGTGGCGTACTGGAACGATCATTGCAGCGGATTTTGGATGACTTTCACGAAGATCGATAAAAGAGGTAGCACTCCGCCTGGGTTCTGCACATGACCCATCAGGTGAATGCAAAGGAGCTGATCTCGTACCTCGTCAGCGCGCCCGCGAACTACACTCAGTCTGATCCCCCCTGAAGAATTTCTTCAACGACTTGATCGAACCGCTTGCTGCGCGCCTGTGCTTGAGCCGCTTCAACCTGCTGCCTCGTCAATTGCGCTTCCAATTCGAAGCGCAGATGGCTGGCGCGGTCCTTGGTCTCTTGAACGCTGGCGGGGTGATTCAAGACAATCAACAGCAACTCGAGGGCATGCCCCATATTACCTCGCTTCGCCTGTAGAGTCGCGAGGCCAGCCAGCGCTTCCAGCGCCACAGGGGTCCCATGGATTTCTGTCGCAATGCGCAATGACTCGCCCCAGACGCGCTCAGCTTCGGTGCTGTTTCCCAGCGCGACAACGCTTCGACCCATCTCGGCAAGGCCCTGCGCCGCATAGAAGCGTCCGCCCAGTTCGGTGAAAGTGTCCACGCCTTTGCGAAACATGTCCACTGCCCGTTGATGCTCGTCTTGCGCCTGCGCGACAGCGCCGAGTCCCTGGTAGGCATGGCCCAGGTTCCAGCGGGCACCAACAGAACTATTCAGCGCAACGCTTTCTTCCAGCGCAGTGCGAGCCACATTGTATTGTCCCAATGTCAATGCGATCTGGCCGAGGAAATTCAGCCCAAAGGCCGTGAAACGCGGATCGCCAATGGCGCGCCACTCGGCCACAGCGGACTGCAACCGCTCATGCGCGATCTTGTACTCGCCGGTCAACATGGCGATGTTACCTTGCAGAGAGAGACACATCGCTGCGAACCACTCATCGCCGACTGCCCTGGCTTTCTCCCGTCCCTCGCCGACCAATTCCTTTGCCCTGGCATAGTTGCCCGTCAAGGCCATGACAGTGCCGAGGAAGGTGATCGGCTCGACCACAACGCACGGATCATTCAGGGGGCGCAAGATTTCCAAACTGCGCTCAAGCATCGCTTGCGCCTCCTCAAACTGGGCCAGTCGGTATGTAAGCAACGCGCGGGTGGAAAGGAGATGTCCCAGCGCGACCTGATTTGTTCTGTCAGGCGGTGATTGCCCGTGAGCCGTTTCCAGCGCGTCGACGGAGCGGCCAAGGGTATAGAGCCCTTCCTGATACCAGCCACGCGTGTCGTACAACATCGCGAACGTGCGCAGGGTCTGCTCGATCAAGGTGAACTCGCCATGAGCGACGGCCCAATCCCATGCGGCACGGAAGTTATCCATCTCGGCGGTCAACTCGGCAAGCGTTTCTCGTTGAGCGGAGCTTCGCAAGCGTCCGTCTGCCTGGCCGAAATACACCAGATAATAACTGCTGTGACGCGCCTGGGTCGCTGTTTGTTCTTCTGGACGATTGGCGAATTGTTCAGCGGCGAACTGCCGGATCAGTTCGTGCAAATCGTAACGCCCCGCACCGCTTCGTCGAATCAATGATTTCGAAACCAATGTGGAAAGCGTGGAGAGCGTCGCTTCTGCCACTTGCTCTGCCGCCTCACGCCGGAACCCGCCCCGGAAGGCAGAAAGCCGAGCCAGGACTCCTTGCTCTTCTTGCGTGAGGAGTTTCCACGAATGGTCAAAGACAGCGTTCATGGATCGGTGACGAGCAGGAAGGTCACGCGCCGACACTCTCAAGAAACCCAACCCGTGCCCGATCTCCCGCGCGATCTCGTCACAAGCCAGAGTCCGCACCCAAGCCGCAGCCAGTTCGATCCCTAGCGGATTCCCGTCCACCAGTTGGCAGATGCGGATGATTGCGGGGTAATCCTTTGGCGTCGCATTGAACCCGACGTGTGCCCGACGTGCGCGCTGCAGGAACAACTCCACGGACGTATTCTGTGCGCTTCCTTCCGGGCGCCTGCTTTCAGGAAAGGGTAACCCCTGAACTTCGAATACCCATTCACCTTGCAGTCCCGATGACTCACGGGATGTGACCAGCAGTTTCACGTGCGGTGCGCGCGCAAGCAATTCAGCCAGTAACTCGATGCCTGGCTCGATCAACAAATGTTCAAGATTATCTGTTAGAAGAAGAACCTGCTTGTCCTTTAGATAGTTGAACAACTGTGTTTTCGGATCGGCAGGGCTTGCGCTCTGAAATGCAAACCCGATCGCGTCGGCGATCAGCGGCACGATAAAACGGGCTGAGTTTACAGGCGCGAGGGGAGCGAAATACACGCCGTCCGCGAAAATGTCCTTCATCTGTGACGCGGTCTCAATCGCCAGGCGAGTCTTGCCAATGCCGCCTGGGCCGACCAGCGTCAGCAGGCGGCAGTGCGGGTCGCGCAGGAGTTGGCTGAGCTCTTCCACTTCGCGCTGGCGGCCAATTAAAGGAGTGAGCAGAACGGGGAGATTCACTCGGGGAGTGGGTGGCACGATCGGGATGGCCGCTGGCTTCAATGTGGCAGGCAGGCGTTCAAGATTCAATTCACCACGCGCCACTCGCACAAACGTCGCCCGATCGGCTTCGGGAATATTCAGGCTGTTCGCGATCAGTTCTGCGATCTGGGTCGAGGGTCGCCGCTCGCCGTCTTCAATCTTGCGCAGCAGCGCGACGGAGCAGCCCACGCGTTCGGCAAACTGCTCGCGGGTGAGTTTCAACTGAGTCCGCTGCTGGCGAAGCCATGCGCCAAATGTATCCATGCTGTCCCTTGGTTTTGGGATTGTAACACTTTTTGTCACACCGAGTTGTTACCGCCGCAAGGCCAATCCGTCGTTTAATAGAAGCCAGAAAGGA
>Ga0233416_10000426_pt1 | contig 12999 bp, 19 predicted proteins | sample Sediment_Towuti__2_FD_188638 | JGI IMG/M metagenome (GOLD analysis project Ga0233416, IMG submission 188638) | Sediment microbial communities from Lake Towuti, South Sulawesi, Indonesia - Sediment_Towuti_2014_0_MG | ecosystem: Environmental > Aquatic > Freshwater > Lake > Sediment | place... | reverse complement strand
ATATCAGCTAATGTTCTTCCACCTTGTCCTATTACATCAGCACCGAATCTCGCATATTGCTGCCCACCTTGAGTGGCTTGTGCTGCAAGTGCCAAATCTTGTTGGCGCAATGCGTTGTAATATGCCTCCATTTCTGGATTAGAAGGGGCCATAGTCGTTGTTCCACCAGTAGCAAGCCCCATCCTACCTTGAGCCTGCAATCTCGCCTGTAAAGCCGCTAATTCGCGTTCACGGCTAGGTGCGAGTAATGCCTGTTGTTCCGCCATATACTTCGCAGCCTGTTCCTGTGGGGTCGTGGCAAGATAACCCTGTCCTAGATTGAACATACTCTGTGCTGCGGTTCCCATTGGCGCTACCAATGCTGGTGCGGCCTGATATTGACCAAGAGTCTGACCAGACATAGCCATTAACGCGTCTTGCTGTGCTTTTGCTTCAGGAGAAAGTTCGTATCCAGCAGATATTAGATTCCCACTAGCATCATATCCGAATTTGGATTGACCAAACCTTGTTGCAACTCCAACCGGTTTGAATTTTGCAGCTTCTGCTGCTATCCTTGCTGCTTGAATCTGCGCATTAGCTACATCACCTGCTGCAACAGTAGCTGCTCTGCCTTGAGCATATTGTCCTGCAAGATTAAGTCCAGTGGAGAGAAGTCTTGAACCAGTAAGTAAGTTAGGTGCTGTAAAAATATCTCCAGTCGAACCCATCGACATTCCAGAAGGAATCATTCCTGCTTCTTGATAAGCCCTAAATGCTTCAGGATTCCCTGTGAGGGATTGTATTTGTTCTATATTCAACATCCCAGATGGAGACATACTGCTAGGAATCATCCCTGCTTGCTGATAGGCCAAAAATGCTTCTGGATTTCCAGAAAGAGATGCTATTTGTTCGGAACTCAACATTCCACCTGCAGCCGGCATCAAAGAACCACCGGCATAACCTAACGCACCACCCAATGCAGCACCTTTCAATGCACCTTCTAATCCACCACCACTTGTAAGTCCTGCTGTTGCCCCACCAATCGCTCCGGTAACAGCCATAGTACCGGCTGCACTTGTAACACCAAGAGCAGATGCAGCAAGAGGGCCACCAAAATATGCAGCAGCCACAGGAACAGCGACCTTTGCAACACTACCGACTGCCTTCCCAATTGAACTTACTACTCCGCCCATGATTATTCCTCCAGATTACCTTTAGTCCGAAGTGCAGAGAGATGTTCTTCATCCATTGGTTTGAATACACCATTTTCTACATATCCAACTAAATTTCTTTCCTTGTCCACAACCATGCTTCCATCATCGGATACATAATAGGATTCACCATCATATTCAGCGACACCACCGACTACTTTCACCTTTTCACCATTAACATTAACAATCCCGTTATATCCTGCCTGCTGATTTGGTTGTTTGGGTGACAGCATTCCCTGTCCTTGAGTAGATGTATTCATCGCCACGGTAGTCTCCATTAGGCATTACGCCGACAAAAGTTAAACATTTTCGTGAAACAAGATGCTCGAATAATGTGTTCTTTAATGCTTTAACCACTATTACACCAATATCATCGCGCTTACTCATTTCATCAAAGAATTCGATTGTGCTTTCCAGTTTTCGCCGGGCGGATACTCCAGCAAAAAACTCCACATGCGGTTCATATTTCCATCCATCGAAATATGCACAAACAAACGCTATTCCTACTCCATCGCATTCCACTATCAAGGTTTCGTGATACCTTGATTTTGTCATGCTAAACCAGGATAAGAACCCTAGTTTTGTCATCTTTGGAAGGTTGAATGACCCTTCTTGGTACGCCTTCCACAGTATTTCAAAATCATCATCAGTTACACACCGAAAACTATACTTTCTTCGGCCTTCCGCGTTGTTTTGTCGGTTGCTCATCCACAACTTCCTTTTCCTCTGCGGTAACTTTTTTAACTTCCTCGTATTCCGTCTCTTTACGCATTGATTCAATATCAACCTCATTTACAAAGAAAACGGAATTTCCACTCTTTTTGCAACGGAACTCTACTCTCATCATCCCTCCATGATAAACGGGGCTTTCGCCCCGTTCGTTTACCAACTTGGACGGCCTACAATAAATCGTCCGGTCGTTGACGCAAGGTCAACAGCACCAGCAGTGTTATTGAGTAACGTCAAAGTTACGGTATTTGCAGCAGTAACGGCACCACCGATAACAGCATCCACCGTATCAACCCCGACAGCGATACCCATTACGATATCACCGATAGCCACGTTAGGAACGGTAATGTCCAATGATGCGAACGTACCAGAACCAGTTGCGGCGTTACCGAAGTCGAGTGCTGTGACCTTTACAAGCCACATCTCGCTAAATGTACCGGGGAGTTGTTGCGCCCCTTGAATCACTGTAACAGCCATGATGTTCTCCTTTCAGATTAGTTGAACGGGGGAGTTTCCTCCCCCGGATTCATCAGGCCGGGACAATGATCGAAATGGCACCGTAGTCTCGAACCTCACCGCAACCGAAGATTGCATCAGATACAACGGCAGTACCGATGTATGTTGCCTGATACTCATGGTTGACGTTGATCTTACCTGCCTCGTACAGTGCAATCGCATCCTTGTGAACAAGGGCGCAAGCACGATACTTGGTATCGGTAGGAGAACTGGTGTTCCAGTCAACTGTCAGACCAAATTCATCAACGAATGCTGCACCAGTAGGAGCGGTTGATGTAAATGTGACAGACTGCGTATTGGTTACGCTGTTGCAGTGAATCCACGGACACAGGCTGGATTGCAGAACGTCAACACCATACAGACGAGCAACGATACCAGTCTTGATTGCATCACCGTTACCGATAAAGGCTTGTTCCGTGTAACGCGAAATGGAACGCAGCGAATTACCGACGACAGGCGGAACAACAAAGTTACACTCCATCAGGTTTACGTTGCTATCCTCCAGCGTTTGGATTGCACGGCGCAGACCAGCATCAGTCAGAGCAGTACCATTACCACCAGAGGCACCAGAGAAGTTGGTGGAACCATCACCACCGATAACGCCCTTCTCGAACAGGTTAGTTGCACCAGCGATAGAACCGCCTTGCATCGTAGCCATGATCTTGTGCAGTTCGGCATCAATCCGTTCTGCCAGGGCTTGACCAGCATCTTTGGTGTAGAACGGCATCATGCTCGACAGGGCCAAGTACTCCGCAATACGTTCGTAGAAACGCGCATGGTAGTAGTGCTTGTCAATGCTGATGGTGATTTCGCCAGCAGTATCCGCAGTAAATGTAACCGCAGTATTTGCTGCTTTTGCCGAGGCTGTACCGCGAGCAGGATTAGGACGATGAATTACATCACCCTTGTTTTTCCCGTGTTGGTTGACTTCGACGATGTTGCGCATTACCGATGCACCGCGATAGGTGGCAACGATATTGTCCTCCCACATGTCGGGGATCCATTTATCCGCTACTGTGGTAGTTGTGTGATTTGAACCAAGTCCCATGATTATCTCCTAAAGTTTTGAGTTTATCCGGGACTATCAATCCCGGAAGCTAACGCACTCGACCCTCGGCGTAGGCGGCAGTAATTTCTTCCATGTTAGCCGCGAACCACTTCTTGTCTCGTGCCATCTTGTCCAAAAGTTCGGAACGTTTATAGATTTTCTTTGACTTTTCACCGCTACCACCAGAATCAACCTCCGCATTACCGATAGCCTTTTTACGGGCCTGCTTTTCTGATTCAGACAAAGCATTGTTACGCGAAGCATTCAACTCTTTGTAGGTAGAGAATAGTTCATTGGCAGCATCAATATCGAATTTGTCGGCTCTCGCAAAAAGTTCCTTGCGAACATTACTTGCACCTACCCAATCCTGAAACTTACTGTCTTGGGCCAGTTCAAGTGCATCTGGATGTAACTGCATCATCCTCTGCCTTACCGTTTCCTGTTGTGCCTGCATCGCATACTTCTCGATAGCCTGCAAACGAGGGTTCGATTCTACTGCGTTGCGAACATATCCATCCGGGTCTTCAAAAATATCCGGTTTGTTCCCAACCTGTTTCTGTTCAACTGGTTTGAGTTGGCTCTTGATTAGGTCATCAGCCAGCTTACGGACTTCGCCAAGCTCGTTTGCATAGCGCCCCATGTTCTTGTTCGCCATTTCAAGCTCTGCGATAACATCACTGAACTTACGTCCCCGGTATTTCTCCGGCACGTCATCCTGTGGCTGTCCTTGCTGCTCTGTACTTTCCTGTTCCTTGATTTGTTCGGAAACAGTTTCAAGTTCACCCTTATTCTCATCCATTTTTCTCTCCGTTCCGGTCTTATCACAGACCTATAGTTGTACTATATACTACAATAAAAAAACAAATGCAAGTAAATACTAACTAACATGCAATTTACGTTATATTGTTGCGCGAATCCACTCCGCCCGAGTTACTTTGGAATGATGTTCATTGTCTTCTTTCGGAGACAACTCCGCAGGCAACATCATTGATAACATTCCATGCCGTGCCAAAGGACTGGAATGATAAATTAGGTTCATGGGAAATATCTCTACTTTTGGGTTATGTGCTTGCCATCGTTGATATGCAAGAAGGCAAGCATCCTGTTGGATTTCTTCAGCCATGATTTATACCTCTAACCCTCCGTTAGAGCGGACTCCGCAGCTGCGCGGCTTCGCCCCTCAACTCGCCGTTGGGCGTCAAGGTACGCCACACATTCCCATCCTCACTTACCCAAATGAAAGGAAGAACAAATGGCGAAGCAACCTGAAATGAAAGTGGTTTTTCTTGATCCGAATTCGACGTTGACTGAGACATTTGTTGATTCCTTTCATTCTTTTGAGTTCAAAGACAATATTCTTCGTTTTGATATGTGCAGCACTAGAGTTAATGTTGAAAAGAACACAGCGGTATCTCGTCCAGTTTGTCGAGTGATAATGCCATTGGTATCCGTCATTTCGCTAAATAATGCCATACAAAATCTATTTACTTCACTTGAACAATCTGGGTTAATCAAACGAGAAGGGGCAAATACCATTGTTCCTTCTGGTAGCACAACTCATTGACGCCCAACCCTACAGTCAACCCGGACTCGCTTTCGGCGAGCCGGTTACTTTCACGTTAGTGCATCCTAGGTTACTCACTATCTGTTTTTCTTGTCATGCTCTTTACGTCTTTTCTGCCTGTCCCTAGCCCATTTGTCGTAAGCCCCTGGTAGTGAAGGGTCGGTTCCATCCAGGGAAATCATCGGCATACCTATCTGTTTGTCCATGAGGTCACCGCAGTCACAGGTGATGGCTACCGTGTCAATGCTGGCGATTTTCTCCAATGTCTTTTCGCATTTCCTGCACTTGAAGTCGTATAAAGGCATTACCGTTCCTCTTTCAGTTTTTCAAAAGATTCCTCGCTCATTTCCTTAACGGAGAGTAACCAGCGCATGATTGAGACTTCACCCTGTTTGAATCTCAAATCACATTCTTTTACACCGTCCAGCGTGTTAGTAGCCACTAACATAGCTTCCACATCTTCCATCAGGTCTTTCCATGCCTGTGAGTTGCACATTTCCAGACGTCTCTCGTAATACTTTCGTAGATTTTCATTCATTATTCAAGCCATCCGCCATAAGATAACGAAACATTACCACCAACACTTGAAGCATAGGCAGTTCCCTTGATTATGCACAATGGTGGGAACACTCTTGGAGTAGCAAGATTCATATAAGATGTTGCGTTCTCCAATTCAAACACTTCATTAAATATGAATACATTTGGAGTTAATACCCCATCATAATCACACGTCGCCCTCAATCTTATTGATAGAGGTTTATTATCAACTCCATCTGCTTTGATATAATTCATATAGAAATTCTTACCGAGTGGAACCATCCTATGTGAACCTAGTGAGACATTCCCGCCTGCCTTGATGATGTTGAATATATTTGCCGGAGTTGCCGTGCTGTATATTTTTATATCACCCGCTGCTGTTGTGCCAAGTGTGCTAACCCTGCTTGTATGGATGTGTTGAACGAAGCGTATATTCGTAGCAACCGTATTGACTGGCGTTGTGCCATTCATCGTTACAACCTCATGCGCTTCTTCACCAGTATTTGTAAGATAATGAACATCTACCTGTTGCGCTCCACTTCCCGCTGATGTGTCATTCGCACTAGTAGATACCAGTGTGCATTGCTCTCCTGTTGTTTGGTTTGGATATGCCAAGGATGTTGATACACCTTCCCATATATCATCACCAGTTACAGCCGTTGATATTGAAGCCCTGCGCCCAATTCCCCTGAATGTAGAATGATTTACCAATACACCAAGACCAATAAGTGCTTGATAATCTATTATTGTAACCAGTCCATGATGCCCATATGCTACTGTTGCTGAACCATTCTCAATATCAGTTAATTTCAATACATCTGGATATGATGAAGATTTCATCTGAACTCCTCACCGGAAATGTGCATGGTAAGTCCTGAGCCAGAACCTATCGCTTGGATGAAGTCACCCGGATTCAATATCTGCTCACCATAGAACTGTAAGGTGCTGTTTGCTGGAATACTAGATGCAGGGATAAATTGAGTAGCAGCGGAAGGAGAACCACCAGACGGAACGAAATGTAGAGTGATATTCAATGCACCAGACGTGGTATTGGATATGGCAATATCTACCACTCTCGTCTTGTATCCAGCGGGGACAGTGTAGGCTAATGTCCCTGCACCAGTACCTATTGCTCCCGTGGCGAGTTTCTTATTGTTTGGCATTGCTACTCGCTAACTGCATTCTGGCGATAGTCTCGTTGCTGTCAATATCGCGTTCCTTCAGCATCAGTTCAGCAATCTTCGCCCTGCGCTCGAAGTCCCTGCTTTCGTTATCGTCATCGAGGTTGTTTGACAATGCAGCAATCATCTTCGCTTTTGCGATGTCTGGAGCGAGTTGGGCTTCAACAGTGGTCTTTTGGGCTTCAGCCATCTTCTTCGCTGTGTCGGCCTGTTTACCCTGCAATTCAATCTGTGCGACCTGCATCTGCATCTGTTGGGCCTGTGGGTCAGGTTTAGCAAGAGACCTCATACCTTCGATCATTTCCTCCCTGTTCTGCATGGAAGAATTCCTCAATACTCCTTCCATTAGCACAGGGGTCAGTGGAGATTGCGCCCCAAGAGTCTGAATCAGGAACGCAAGCTGTTTCTGCTCGTATTCCCTAGCAATAATCCCAAGAGTAGCAGTCGGAATGAACTTCACATCTACGGAAGGATACCGTTCAGGGTCGAACTGCATGTACCTCCAGAGAGCCTTGTAGATGAACGGAATCATAAAATCCTCTTGGAAGTTTATGAGCGTCCGCTTGTACTTCTTAATCATCGTTGCGGTAGCCATATCCAGATTACCGTCTCTGGATACTTGAGTTACCTGACCAGCGGAGTCCATCGTACCAGTTGCCATTAAGAGCATACGTTCAAATTCCTTGCTGGTAGCAAGTGCAACACCGTCATTAGCACCGAACTTGAATGGATAGATGATTTCTTGAGGGGAACCATTAACAAAGAACGATTTACCTGGTTTTACCTCGAACTTCGCACCTCGAGGGAGTCGTGTAGCGTCCAACCCGACCATCGGAGCCGAAGTAAGAGCCTGAATGTCCATGTGAGAACGGACACAGGAATCAATGGATACCTGCATGTTCAGGGCTTTTTCTGCTGTACCACGACCAAGAATCTTGTTCGGTACTGTGTCGGCCTGATACAAGACTACAGGTCTGTCCTGCATCATGTACGGGCACTTTTCAGCCTTCAGGATGGTTGAACCGTTCATTACGACTACAATGGCCTCAACCATGTCCTCGTAATCTTCATACGGTTTATAGCTAGATTTTTCGGGGGTTTCCTCGGAAAAGGTATCACGTGATCCATTTTCCGGTTCGAGATATTCTCTAGGAACCAACCCGTAATAGGTCATCAGCGAAACTCTGTCCTCATCATAGGATGATTTCTCGTTTACCGAGTAGAGTGTACTGTCATCACCACTACAGGTAATATCCACATCGCGGTATTTCCCGCTTTCTATACCTTTTACAATCTTGTGGATTGAGATATTGTGTTTTTCAACCGCGACACCCATGCAATCGTCAATGGACGTACCATTTGGGTCAAAAAGGAAGTTTTTTGGGTTTACTGGGTTCAGTTTTACCGAAAGACGCTCTCTTTCAGTCGTTCCATGAGCCATGAAAGTGTTGTCCAGTGGTACAGCCATCGGAACATACTGCGTTTGCATCGAAATGACGATTTCACCTATACCTGTCCCATAGATTTCACCCATGAGTGAGATATTTTCGATGCTTTTTCGGATTTTATCCTGTGCAAAATCCTCTTTTAGCTGGTTTTTCAGCTTTTCAACGTCAACTTTCGTCCCATTTGCATCGTTCAGGTCATCCGCGATGTCGAAATATTCATTTTGACCGAAAATGGCCTCCATAAGCTCTGCATGGCGAGTTTCGATAGCCTGTTGTGTAGCGGGAGAAATGACACGGGAGCGTTCAGAACCACGGGTTTTGTCTTGTTCGGCCCATTGACCACGGAAAATACGCTCGTATTGTTCCCAATCCTTCAGGTAGTTCTGTTCTATGAACTCCCTCCACCTGTCAGTATGTGAAACAACGAACTCAAGAAGGCATCTGTCAGCCTCCGTTGGTTGGTAATACTGACTCTGTTCTTCTTCATTATCAGAGTAAGCCATGATTACCCTCGTTTACTTTTTTTCGACTTTCCAGCAGCCCTCATTGCGATGGCAATAGCTTGTTTCTGTGGCTTTCCATGAGCCATTTCAGTCTTGATGTTCTCGGAGATTACCTTTTTACTCGATCCACGTTTTAACGGCATATTAGCCTCCATGAGTTAGTGTTTACCAACTTCAGATGATACTTATACATACCTAACAAAATAAAGTCAATAACCAGTAATCAAGTCCATCGGTTCAAAATCGTCATCATCGTCATTTTCAACGTATGAAGTCACAGCCATTTGGGCGATAAATGAGAGGGAATCCATCAGATCGTCGTGTACATCTTTGGTCGGGAAGGCCATGTACTCATCTATCAGTTCGCTTTGCCAGGAATCTCTGGCCTCCATGTTCTCCTTGTTCAGGATGATACGCCCATGTTCAAAAAGACCCTGCAAAGCCCATACTATCCGCTCCGTTTTGTCTTTATTTCCGTGTGAAAGTGGTTCAATATGGGCGAAGATACTATTCTTCCGCATCAAATCCGAAAGATAAGGTAAAACAGCGTTCATTGTCGTTCCGCGTTCAATCCCTATCATCATCGGGCGGAAGTCTCTTATGTTCTTCAGTATTCTGACGGCGGTTTCCCTTACGTCCCATCGACCAAACTCTATCTTCTTTACAAACCACTTCCCGTCGTCTGTTACTTTCACCACACAAATCGAGCTATAGTCCAGTTTCCTTTTCGTTCCTTCAGCTTTACCTATCGCCTCGAAACCAGCCAAGTCACAAGCGATGAACCATCGTCCATTTTCAGGTTCATCACCATATTTAATCCACTCCTCCTTGAACAGACCCGACCCGATAGTGTCGAAGCTCGCCATGTACTCTTTTCGGAATGCGAAAGGAGCCATCGTTTTCTTGGCGGCCTCTATCTCTTTCCTATCTATTGTCTCATTATCATAGGTAGTGAAGTGCCAGGACTTAAACTCATCCTCCTCATTCTGACCTTTCTTATATATGTCGTAGAAATGGTTCCTGTACTCCGGTGAACTAATGAACAGTGCTTTCCCTTTGAAGTCGGATAATGAGGGCCTAACGATTTCCTCCCAGATGTCCTTCTTCATAAAGGCATACTCATCCAGAACCACGAAGTAGAGAGCGTTTCCACGTAGGGTATCGGGATTGTCGGCACCACATACATATATAGTAGTACCGTTTATCAGGGTTATCTCCATGTTATTCACATGGGAACTGGCGATAATGTCAGCACCCATAGACAGGAGTAACTTCCATACCAACTTCCTAGCCATCCCTTGAGTAGGGGCGATGTACATCACATCCGACCCCTTTGGGGCGTTCGCTCCATTAACTAACAGGTTAACCACAGAGAAACGTGTTTTCCCGCACCGGCGACCAGCACAGATAATCTTGAATCTCGCATTATCAGCAAATACCTTTCTTTGCCAATCAAGGAGTCGGAAATCAAGTGTCGTCATGTTCTATCACCCTTGGTTCAACTTCTAACCCACCGATATTGATATTGATTGTCGGTCTTTCCCCTTGAGACTTCCCTTCAAACAGAGAGACAGGTAAAAGTCTATCCATACAGATTTTAATGGCCGCCATTTGACCTGGGTGGTCGTCGTTCCGAGCTATGTCTATCACTTTACGGATAACAGACTCCCCAACAGGAGCGTGCAGTAACATCCGCTTGAACTCCTGTACTCTCTCCTTATTGGCTTCCGAGGTAAGAGGTGCACTTATCGCCCTGTCATTCTTCTTCATCGCCTTCTCGCGCTGGAACTTCTCCGCGTTAGCCTGACGCTTCTTATCTTTCAACTCTTTCCGGTAAGCAGCATCCGAATAAAATCGTTCTTTATCCATATTACCTCTTGACATCGAATTTCCACAGTTATAAAGTGTACTCACTTTCATGGTTTCGTCAACCAGTATCAATAGTCCAGACGGCGCAATAGGAACCGCTCCATATTGCGTAGTGCCAACGGGTAGATTCTCCCCCAGCCACTATAAACCTGCTGTCCTCGGTGGACTTAACCTTTGGGCAGCACCGAAACTGGCGGCGCACAATCTTCACCAAGTGTGGCGGGTAAATGCAGGCAACCCCAAAGTACGCTCGTAATACCGAGTTCACAAGATTTACCTAGTTTCATCTGCTGGCGCTCCCCTCTCCGACCAGCAAGGGGGGGGACAACTCCCTTACCATCTTATCTATAGTATCCCAATAGGAACATCCATCTTGTCCATAATATCCCTTCAGTAGCACAGTCATTTCCACAAAATACCTAATTCTCTTTTTTGTAAGGCTAGGTGGGTGCTAAAAATAATTCCCGACCAAGTCAGGCCACCCCCCCGTAGTAAGCACTAACCAGCAGTAGCCAGTGGTCAGCGAGAGGACAGGCGCCGAGAGCAAAGCCAGCCGAGAGGAATGGAAGGGTGCAGCTTGAGCAGGATGAGCGCTCTGGTAGGATTGGCAGGAATTGGAAAATGGATCACGTGATCTATTTAATCTGGTGGGATTACCCAAAAGAACTAGTAACGTGTGGCGATACTAGCCGAAAGAACTAGTGCGGATGGCTGGGAAGGTGCCCTAACGACCAGAATCAGTATTCCCATAGACTAGAATCCAGAATAATCCAGAATCCAGAATCAGACAGTCTGATCTATAGGCTATAACCCAATATCACCCTAACGGCCTTCCTGGTTATCCTGACCCTATATATAACACGCAGGCGGGCGCGAGGCATACCGGGATAGTAATTGTAACAAAATGTAAAAGTTATAAAAAAGTGAGAGAGGGGGATTGACACAAAACTTTTGCAGGGCTAGAGTGTGCGTAATCCAGTCCAGAACTGGTTAATCACGAGAAAGGGTGAATCATGGAAGCAACAAATACAAAAGAACTGACAGCTGAAGAACGCGTCATTATTGCAAAAAAGAAAATGATGGTAGCGAAAACAGATAAAGATCGAGACGAAGCAGAACGAGAATTGAGAATTGCAAGGCATGATGTAGTTGCTTCATATGTTCCGGAAAAAATGGTTATCCCACCAATGCCGGTATATCTGACAATTGAAGAACGCACCAAGCTTGAAGCTTTGCATGGTGAAGCATATCGGAAAGGGTATGAGGCATATATCCACAGATTTTCAATGGAGCCTCATTCCGGCATTAAAGGCAAAGCCAATAAACTTGCCTATCAGAATGGTTGGCTGGCAGCAAAAGAGGAAAGAGCATTATTTTAACAACAAACATAAAGGAAAAACATCATGGGAACAACAAAAGCACAAATTAAAGAATTTTGCGCCATGCTCTTTTCAGGGCCGGATGCGGATGAAGTAATAGCGCATATCGAAGCCGACGACAATGATTTTGAGGTTGACGGGGTGCGGTTTATTGAGGATGCTGCCATCGACAGAATACAGCAAGACGAACTAGCCAGCGATGAGTACGTTCTAGGATGTTTTGCTGACTGGTTGATAGCTGATATAACCGGGATTGATGTTGACGCCGTGAAAGATATTCAAAAATCCGGCCAACATGACGAGCTCGGAAATATCATCCTGACTATGCCGGGTGCACTGGAAAGACTACAGGCAGAATATGTCCGGTATGACGGATACGGCGCTCATTTTAACCATTACAACGGCGAAGAGGATGAACTGCGCGTTAACGGTAATCTGTACCATGTTTTCGATAATCATTGAAATGGGGGCGCAATCATGACCAAAAATGCACAGATAGCACTACAGGCTGCAAAACTTCGCAAAACTTGTGGGCGGTATGCTGCAATGCAATGGGCGATTAAGCGTGGTTGCCCGTTATCACTCTACCGGCTGGCCTGTCAGTTGCAGGCAGCCAGTTAAATAATCAACCAATACAAACCCGCTCAAAAGGCGGGTTTTTTATACCGTGGTGCATTCTATGCCAGGCGGTAAAGGACACCAATGGGTGGCTCTAACTAGAGCTTGTTCGCCGTCTCCAAATTCAGCAACTATCCACGCTTCGTCTCCAGTAACGGGATTCTGCACCCAATGAGCGCAATACACCTCTGCGCCGCCCCAAACGATTACGCGCTTATTCCTGGGGGCTGTATCAATCGGTTGCCACATTCAATGCCCTTTTATCCGCAGCACCTTCGCGGTTAATTCCCTGACATGGTTAGCATCGAGCGCATCTGGAATTCCGGCCTGTGTATGGATAATTCGGAGAGCAGTCCGCATTTCTTCAGCGTACCGCAGCGCATCTAAAATATCGCTATTTATTTGTTTGCCTGCATC